>JADMIO011167695.1_pt1 | contig 87209 bp, 81 predicted proteins | sample 8958161 | NCBI WGS metagenome assembly JADMIO01 (sample SAMN16585339, study PRJNA669376) | soil metagenome | isolation source: Crop rotation soil | place: USA: Cullars Rotation, Alabama | collected 2011 | reverse complement strand
CGCGACTTCAAGTCACGTGAATTCCAAGCTTCGGATCCCACTGTGCTGGAAAGCGCCGCGCTCACCAACGGCAGTGTCGAATCCCTTCGACGATCGGTTGACGAAGTCGCTGACGCCGCCAATCTCCGCCGCGCGCAATACCGCGCCATCGTCCGCATGCGGCGCCCCGAAAACGATGTTGTCGCGCACGCTGCCGAAGAACAGCGTGATGTCCTGCGGCACGTAACCGATGTCTCGGCGCAGCGCCAATGGATCGATCTGGCGCTGGTCCGTCCCGTCGATAAGGATCGATCCGGACGTCGGTGCGTAAAGCCCGAGGATGAGCTTCTCGATCGTCGTCTTGCCGGAACCGACGCGGCCGATGATGGCCACCCGTTCGCCGGGCGAAATTCGAAACGAAACGTCTTTCAGCACTTCGGTATCGCTGCCCGGGTAGGTGAATGCCACGTTCCTGAATTCAACTGCGCCGCGCAGTTGCGGACGATTGACGAATTCCTTGTCGGCCGGGCGCTCCACCGGTGCCGTCATCAGCCGATCGATCGACGCCAGGGCAATGCGCGACTGGTGGTAGCGTGTGAGCAAGCCGGCGACCTGCGACAGCGGCGCAAGCGCCCGTCCGGTCAGGATCGAGCATGCGATCAACCCGCCCATCGTCAGCTTGTCGTCTGCGATCAGATAGACACCGAGAACCAGGACGGCAACGTACGCGAATTGCTGGGCAAACACGGAGAAGTTCACCGCGCACGCGGATAGCAGGCGCGAGCGCATTCCCAGCTTCGCAATGTGTCCGATCACCTGTTCCCACTTGCGCTGTATCGCGCCTTCGGCCCCCATCACCTTGATCGTTTCAAGCCCGACGAGTGCCTCGACGAGCGCGGCCTGGCGCTGCGCGACGTGGCGCTGCGTCGTCCGTACGACATTGGCGAGAGGCCATTGAAGTGCAAGTCCGACCGCAACGATCACCGGCACCGCGAGGAGCGCGATCCATCCGATCGGTCCGCCGATCCAGAACATGGCCGCAACGAAGAGGAAGACGAAGGGCACGTCGATCAGTGTCGTGATGGTCGCCGACGTGAGGAAATCGCGGAACGACTCGAATTCCGTCAGTCCGCTCGCAAAACCTCCAACCGAGGAGGGGCGCGCGCTCATTTGGATACCGAGCACGCGCTCGAAGATGCTGGAAGACAGGACGATGTCGATCTTCTTTCCCGCCATGTCGATGAAATAGCCGCGCAGCGTGCGCAGCACGACATCGAAGCCGACGACGATCGCCGCTCCGATGGACAGTGCCCACAGTGTTTCGACCGCGTGGTTCGGAACCACGCGGTCGTACACGTTCATCGCAAACAGCGGCGTGACCAGCGCAAACAGATTGATCAGTAGCGAGGCCACGAGCACTTCGCCGTAGATTGGCCATGCACGCGCGACGACATCCCAGAACCAGTGGCGTGCACGAGGTACCGCGCTGTCTGCGCTGCGGCCGTCGAACGCATGCGCCGGGCGCGCGAAGATCACCTGCCCCGCAAATTGACGCTCGAGCTCGGCAAATCCGATCTCGCGCTCGCCGGTTCCGGATTCCGGAATTGCAATCGTCGCCGAACCGGCATTCGCTATGCGCATCAGCACGCATGCACGCCGCCCTTCGAGCAGCAGGACGGCGGGAAGGACGAGGTCCGAAAGCGACTCGAGCCCGCGCTTGCGCACTGCCGCGGAGACGCCTGCGCGGGTGGCCGCCCGCACGAACAGGTCCGGTGTGAGCCGATGCTCGACGAGCGGTAGTCCAGCGGTGAGCGCGTCCGCCGACATCGGCTTGCCCAGGGCCTTGCAAAGGATCAGCAGGCAGCCGAGCAGCGGATCGTCGGCTTCGTGCGCCGCGTCGCGACAGTCCCAACCCGGGTCCGCGACGACCTGCAATTGCGCCGCGCCCATCAGCGCCGGGATCCCGATGAAGCCGCTTGATCCGCGGCCGGTGGATGAAGTTGTAGACGACGCATGACGTAAACCCACTCTCGGAGCTTGGCCGATCCGAGGGCGGGCGCAGCTTCTGTGCCGCTGACGTGCGCAGCCGACTGCCGGTCATTTCGATCGCACGTACAAGCGATAGGTGTTGACGCTGACGTGAGACGACGCATGAAATGTCACCTTCATGCGTCTGCTGCTTCGGCCAGGATTAGGCAGCGCGCGGCGGCTTGGCCGCGCGCTGAGGATTGAGGGGCTGAAACGCGTCGCGCAAGCCTATGCCCTGCAACGCGACGCAGCGCGTCACAACAGGACGTGGCCGGCCGCGGGAAGCGCTTGGGGTGTGCAGTTGTGTTCGCTACAACGCGAAGGACTTGATCGTTCGTTTTGCTTGCTGCATAGTTGCGCGGCGCTGCGGTCGTGCATCGGTCATCCATCGACCGCGCAACGGTCGTCCATCGGAAGGATCAGGATCATGCATCGCGTCACCCAAGCCACTTTAGCCATCGCTTGCCTTACAGCCTTATGCGCTGGCAGCGCCAATTCCAGCGTCGTTCGCGCCAACGACGACGAGCTCGTGCCGAGTGGCAAGGGCTGGGGAGAGCGGCCCGCGCCGGGGCCCGGACCGGGTCAGGGCGCCGGACAAGGAAAGGGCGATGCACCCGGACAAGGGAAGCCGAAGCCGAGCGGTAACGGCATCAGCTACCACGGAGGCAAGCTGATCCTCGGCACGACCAAGATCTATTACATCTGGTACGGCAACTGGGCCGGTAACGACGCACCGACGATCCTGACGGATCTCGCGCAGAACATCGGCAACTCGGCCTACTACAATATCAACACGACGTACTACGATGGCAGCAACAATCACGTCGCCAACTCGGTTGCGTATGCCGGGTCGACGACGGATGCGTACTCGCGCGGTACCTCGCTCAGCGATTCGGCGATCCAGGGTGTCGTTTCGGATGCGATCAGCCAGGGCCGCGTTCCGAAGGACACGAATGCCGTCTACTTCGTTCTGACATCCAAGGATGTGACGGCGTCATCGGGCTTCTGTACGCAATATTGCGGCTGGCATACGCACGGCACGATCGGCGGACTAGACATCAAGTATTCGTTCGTCGGAAATCCGGACCGGTGCCCGAGCGCCTGCGCGGCGCAGACCATCGGCCCGAACAACAATGCGGGAGCCGACGGCATGGCGAGCATCATCGCGCACGAGCTCGAGGAAGCGGTGACCGATCCCGACCTCAATGCGTGGTACGACACCCGGGGCCAGGAGAATGCGGACAAGTGTGCGTGGACTTTCGGCAGTACAACGACCTGGCCGAGCGGTGCAAAGTCGAACATGAAGCTCGGGAACCGCAATTTCCTGATCCAGCAGAACTGGGTGAACGCCAACGGCGGGTATTGCGCGAAGGCCTACTAAGGCGGACAACCGCTCTTCTCATGCAATGAAGCCCGTTGCGGCCGCGTGCATCGCCGCGACGTGCCTGCTGCTCACGCTGCCCGCATCGGCGCAGACGTCGCGGATCCCCACCGTCACGCGACTCGTGAAGGTCTTCACCGAACTCGAGCTCGCGCTCGACGCGCATGCGCGCTCAGGCGACGCTGCGGCGCTCGACCAGGCGGTGGATCCATCGTTCGAGATGCGCACGGGTGCACGGCCCGGCGCCCCCGTTCCACGCGACGAATGGCTGCGCGAGATGCGAGCGTCGCGCGGCCCGTCGCCGCGCATCGAGCAGATGGCGGTGCATGATCTCGGCGATGTGGCCATCGTCAGCTTCCGCGCGTCGCCTGCCACTGCGTCGTCCGGTCGCGCGCGCTTCATCGTCGATTGCTGGAAGCGCGCCGCCGACGGCTGGAAGCTCGCCGTTCGTTACGCGAGCGATGCGGCGGGCGGCGGGAGCAGCGCGGGTCCCCCGAACATCATCGACAAGCGCTACTGATCGACCAGGCAGGAAGACCAGCCCTCCCCCGCTGGCTACCCGCGTGACGTGAGCCGCATTGGATGCAAACCGTGGAGGCGCGACGCTGATTGCCGAATCGACGTCAGGCCACCGCGACCAGACGGTGCAGCGTTTCCGGATCTCCTCGCAGTTCAGCGCTCGTGCCGCGATGCACGACGCGGCCGCGGTCGAGAACGACGGTTTGCCGTGTCAGCGACAGCGCAAGCTTCGCATGTTGCTCGACGATGACGACCGCCATGTTGCCGTCGGCAACCAGGCCGCGAATCACCTTGACGAGCTCCTGCACGATGATGGGCGCGAGACCTTCCATCGGCTCGTCGAGGAGCAGCAAGCTAGGGTTGACGACCAGCGCCCGCGCAATCGCAAGCATCTGCTGCTCGCCGCCCGAAAGCTGATTCCCCAGATTGCCGCGCCGCTCCTCGAGCCGTGGGAAGAGTTCGTAGATGCGTCGCAGCGTCCAGCGGCCGGGTCGCGAAACGGCCGTGAGATGCTCCTCGATGGTGAGTGACGGCCACATGTACCGCTCCTGCGGCACCCAACCGATCCCCGCTTGCGCGCGCTGATATGTGGACAGGGCTGCGAGATCGCGACCGCGCCAGTGCAACGCGCCGCGGTGCACGCGTGTCAGGCCCATCAGCGTGATGAGCAACGTCGTCTTGCCGACGCCGTTCCGGCCAAGCAGCGCGAGACTGTCGCCCTCCTCGAGCGCGAGCGAAATGTCTTCGAGAACGACGGAGGCTCCGTAACCGGCGGTTACGCCATCAACGGCCAGCAGTTCAGCCACCACGACCCTCACCGCGTACGGTCGCTCCGGTGATAGACCGCAGTTCAGCTATCACCGACGCTCACCCCGTACGGCCACTCCGGTGATAGACCGCAGTTCAGCCATCACCGACCCCGAAGTGCAGGGTTGATTCGTCAACGATCTGCAGCTCACCCATGCTGCGCCTCGCCCAGATACACCTCCTTGACCCGCGGGTTCGACGCGATCTCCGCGGGGGTGCCCTCCGTCAGCAGTTTGCCGGCGACCATCACCGTGATGCGCTCGGCGAAACGAAAGACGAGATCCATGTCGTGCTCGATGAACAGCACGGTCACGTCGCGCGGCAACTTCGAGATCACGCCGAACAGCTCCGCGCTTTCCCCGGCCGGAATGCCCGCCGCGGGCTCGTCGAGCAGCAGGATCTTCGGCCGCGAGGCGAGCGCGAGCGCGATCTCCAGCAAGCGCTGTTTGCCGTAGGCGAGGTTACGTGTTGCCTCGTCGCGCTCGCGACGCAGTTGCAGCGTATCGAGCAGGGCCTCTCCTTCCGCGGCCGCCTCGCGTTCGGCGGCAACGGTGCGCCAGGCGACGCCCGCCCTGCCCTGCCGCTCGCAGATCGCGAGAACCACGGATTCGAGTACGCTGAGTCCGGGAAACAACGTGTTGATCTGGAATGTGCGTGTCATGCCACGCTTGACGCGCATGTGCTGGGGCAACTCCGTGATGTTCTCGTCGCCGAGAAACACCTGGCCCGCGGTGGGCGGAAATACGCCCGTCAGCAGATTGATGAACGTCGTCTTGCCCGCACCATTCGGTCCGATCAGCGCGTGCCGGGCACCGGGCGCGAACGTCAGCGAAACGTCGCTCACCGCATTGAACGCGCCCCAGCGCTTGGAAAGCCCCTCCGTTCGCAGCGCGCTCATCGCGTCGCCTTGTGCCCGCTGAAGCGCGCGCGCACCTTGTCGAGACCGCCCAGGATTCCGCCGCGCGCGAAGAGGACGATGACGACGAGAAAGAGCCCGATCCAGAGCTGCCAGTACACCGGGTTGATGCCGGAAAGGTAATCCTGCGCGACCATGAAGATCGCCGCGCCGACCAGTCCGCCGTACAGGCGGCCGGTACCGCCGAGCACGAGCATGATGAGCAGTTCCGCCGAGCGCGGAAAGCCGAGCGTGTCGATGCCGACGAATTGCGTCGTCTGCGCGAGCAGCGCGCCGGCAATGCCGGCGACCGCCGCGCCGATCGTGAAGATCGTGCGCAGTCGTCGCGGCACCGGGGCGCCGATCGCCGGCATGCGCTTGCCGCCTTCGCGAATGCCGCGAAGGCTCAAGCCGAACGGCGAGTTCACGAGGCGGCGAATCAGCAGGAACACGATGAAGACGACGACGAACGCGTAGATGAACGCCGTGCGCCCGCCGATGTCGAACTTCCACAGCCCGAGGATCGGGTCGATCGTCACGCCGCTCAAGCCGTCGACGCCACCGGTGATCGACGACGCCTTGTTCGCCGCCTCCCAAAGCATCAAGCCGATGCCGAGCGTCACCATCAGGCGTGTGAGGTCGCCGCCGCGAACGACGAGAAAGCTGACGAGGTAGCCGGCGAGCGTCGCCACGGCCGCCGCAGCGATCAGCCCCGAAATCGGCTCGTGCCACCCGTGCACGGCGAGCAAGCCGGCCGTATAGCCGCCGATGCCGAAGAAGGCCGCGTGTCCGAGCGAGACGATGCCTGCGTAACCAAGTATCAGGTCGAGCGAAACGGCGAAGAGCGCCGTGATGAGGATCTGGCTCGCGAGTACTCGATAGTTCGGCAGCAGGAAGAAGCAGGCGACGGGAATCAGCCAGAACGCGATCTCCAGCGCCGTCCAGCGGGCATCGGGCAACCGCCCGCGCGGCACCGCAGCGTTCTGCGCGTCGAGGGCGACGGGCGTAGCCATCACACCAACCTAAACGCGCCGGCCATACAAGCCCGCGGGAAACGCGATGAGCAGGATGACCATCAGCGCATAGATGACGAAGCCGCCGATCTGCGGCAAATAGTACTTACCGGCCACATCGAAAACGCCGAGGATAAGCGCCGCGAACAACGGTCCCTTGATCGTCCCGGTACCGCCTACGCTCACGACCAGCAGGAAGTAAACCATGTACTTCAGGGGAAACGTGGGATCGAGCCCGAGGACGTCGATGCCGAGTCCGCCGCCGAGGCCCGCGAGGCCCGAGCCGAGCGCGAACGTGAGCGCGAACACGCGATTGACGTTGATGCCGAGACCCGCTGCCGCCGTTGCGTTGTCCACGCTTGCCCGCACCTGGCTGCCGAAGCGCGTTCGCTCGATGATGTATTGCAGCGCGACGGTAAGGGCCGCGACGACGACGATGAGGAAGATCCGGTAGACGCCGAAGTCGACGCCGAGGAAATGCACCTGGCCGCGCAGATACGCGGGAAGCGTCACCGGCTGTTGCGACGCGCCGAAGAAATACGTGGTGATCGCGATCGACATGAAGACGATGCCGATCGAAAAGAGCACCTGGTCGAGGTGCGTCGCACGGTACAGTCGCTGGTAGAGCGTCCGCTCGAGGACGACTCCGACCACCGCTGCGGAAATGAATGCCGCTGGCAGCGCAGCGAGGAACGGTACGCCAAGGCGCGTCATCAACATGACGCACACATACCCGCCCAGCATCGCGAATGCGCCGTGTGCGAGGTTGACGAAGTTCATCAACCCGAGCGTTACCGACAGACCGACGGCGATGATGAAGAGCAGGCTGCCATACGCCACACCGTCGAACAGCACGCCGACGATGTTGCCGATCACGCTTTCCCCCTGCCCGGAATCGCGGCCGGGTCGCCTTACTTGCCGGGGTCCTTGACGTCGGCGATCTTGTCGAACTCGACGTTCGCGAGCTTGCCGTTCTTCTTCTCGACCTTGCGGATGTAGATCGTTTGCGTGATGTCGCGCGTCTCCGGATCGATGCTGACGGGACCGCGCGGACTCGTCCACTTCATGCCTTTGATGGCGGCCATCGCCTTGTCGCCATCGATGTCGCCACCCACTTTCTTCACCACCTCGTAGATCACGTGCATCGTGTCGTAGCCGGCGGCGGTCATGAAGTTGGGGCTGCCGAGCTTCGCCTCGTTCGCTTCCGCATACGCCTTCTGGAACGCAGCGTTCTCCGGTGAATCGTGCGCGGCGGAGTAGTGGAATGCCGTGATCATGCCGAGCGTCGGATCTCCCATCGCCGCCAGAACGTGGTCGTCCGTGATGTCGCCGGTCGCAATGAGCTTGATTCCCGCTTCGGCGAGTCCACGCTCGTTGAAGCCCTTCACGAACGCGATACCTTGCTCGCCGGCGGGCAGGAAGACGAAGACCGCCTGGGGCTTGGCGTCCTTGACGCGCTGGATCGCCGCGGAGAAATCCGGGTTCTGAAGCGGAGTGCGCAACGTTCCGACGATCTCGCCTCCGCCGGCCTTGAACGTCTTCGTGAACTGCGTCTCGGCGTCGATGCCGGGACCGTAGTCGGCGACGACGGTATAGACCTGCTTGATGCCGTTGCGCAACGCCCACTCCGCCATCGGCGCGCTGACCTGGGGGATCGTCATGGACACGCGCGTGATGTAAGGCGAACGCGTCGTGATCGCGGACGTAGCCGCATTCGAGATGATCATCGGGACCTTCGCCTCGCTGACGACGGGCGCAACCGCCATCGCGTTGGGCGTCAAGCCGAAGCCGGCGAGAAACTGAACCTTGTCACGCGTGATCAGCTCCTGCGCGAAGCGCTTCGCCACTTCGGGCGCGGGTCCCTTCGTATCGCGTGTAATGAGCTCGATCTTGCGGCCGCCGACGGTGTCCCCGTGCTGCTTGATGTACGCCTTCATCCCTGCTTCGATCTGCGCGCCGTAGTCGGCGAACGGACCGGAGAACTCCGCGATCACGCCGACCTTGATCGGCTCCTGCGCCGCGACGGGAAGCGCCACCAGCGCGACAACGGCCACGGTCAGCGCTGCGATCATTCGCTTCGACATCTGCATGACGATCCTCGCTGGAACGGGTTGGAACGGCTTGGATGCGGTCGGTACTCGCTGTCACGATCCCGGCGCCGCTTCACGGTTACGATCTGGCCGCGATCGGCTGACCGTTCGAGGCCAGCATACTACAGGCATTCACGCCACCCTTCACGTGGGCGGCGAGGGCGTGGCGCGCGCGATGAGCACGGCGCGGAAGTCGTTGACGTTGGTGCGCGTGGGCCCCGTTACGATGGAGTCGCCGAGGGCCTCGAACAGCGAATGCGCATCGTTGTCGTCGAGCATGGCGACGGGTCGCAGGTTCATCGATCGCGCCCGCGCGAGCGTGTCGGGCGTGATGACCGCGCCGGCAAGTTCCTCCTGCCCGTCGACCCCGTCGGTGTCCGCGGCGAGCGCATACACGTGCGGCGCTTCCGCGAGCGCAAGTGCAAGCGCCAACAGGAATTCGACGTTGCGTCCGCCGCGTCCGGCGCCGCGCACCGTCACCGTCGTTTCGCCACCCGAGAGCAGAACGCAGGGCTGCGCGAACGGTTGATCCCGCGACGCCACGTGGCGCGCGATGGCCGCGATGACTTTGCCAACGTCGCGCGCCTCACCTTCGATGCTGTCGGAAAGAATGGCGGCGCGAAACCCGGCGTTCTGCGCGACAACTGCGGCCGCCTCGAGCGCCATCTGCGGTGTGGCGATCAGGTGGAACGAGGCGCGTGCAAGCCGTGCATCACCCGGCTTGATGCTCTCCGCCGCCTCGGTCGCCAGGGCGTCGCGAATGGTGACGGGCATCTCGATGTGGTATTTCGCCAGGACGCGACGCGCATCGTCGCGCGTGGTCTCATCCGCAACCGTCGGACCGGAAGCAATATCGGACGGGTGATCGCCCGGCACATCGGAAATCGCGAGGGTGACCAGCCGCGCCGGATGACATGCCGCCGCGAGCCGCCCCCCCTTGATCGCCGAGAGATGCCGCCGCACGCGATTGATTTCCGAGATCGTCGCGCCTGATGCGAGCAGGGCGCGACCGATCTGCTGCTTGTCGCCGAGGGTGATGCCGGGAAGCGGCAGGGGCAGCAACGACGAGCCGCCGCCCGAGATGAGACAGATGACGAGATCGTCGGCGCAAAGTCCGCGCACCGTATCCAGGATGATGCGCGCGGCGGCCATGCCGGCGTCGTCGGGAACCGGATGCGCAGCTTGCAGCACCTCGATAGAGCGGCAAGGCACCGCATGCCCGTACCGCGTCACGACGACGCCTTCGAGCGGTGCCGGCCACGCGTCCTCGAGTGCTCGCGCCATCGCGGCCGATGCCTTGCCCGCGCCTACGACGATGGTGCGTCCGTGCGGCGGCGCGGGCAGATGGAGCGGCACCGCCCGCGCCGGTTGCGCGGCGTCGACCGCTGCGTCGAACATCCGCCGCAGAAGCGCGCGCGCGTCCTCGACTTCGGACCGATGGACGTCCGCCTCTGCCATCAAGCCCTGGTGATGCTGACGGCGACGCGATTCGCCGGCCGCATGGAACGCGATTCCATGCGGTTCTCGAGCGGCTGCGGCGTCATCCGATGTAGCGTTCCACGACCGTCGGCGGGCGCACTTGCGCACTTTCCGGATCGCCGCCCGTCTCGCGCAGCGCGCGACGCTGCCGCAACAGGTCCCAGCATTGGTCGAGCTGCACCTGGATCTTCGATAGCTGCTGTTCATCGGAGCTCGCGAGCTGCCCCTGCTCGAGCAACCGGTGCTCATGCTGGACCAGTTTCTGGATACGGTGCAGTACCTCGTCGTCGGCGCGTGGGTCGTCCATAAGGTCCCCGGTAGTCTTGTCGGTCGGTCGCAGCGTCGCTATCCTACGCGTGCGGGGGTATCGCAGACTCCCCGCTCCTTCCAAGGCGCGTTGCGCTCAAGCTCTGCTTCCTGCGGGCACGGGCCTGCGAGGGAGGTTCGACTTGGCGCCTGGCGCGAAAATTCCCGAAACGACGGACGCGCCGGACAAGCGCGTCGCCTCTCGTCGGCGACGCCCGCCGTCGTCCCAGACCGCGACCGGCGGATCGCGCGAAGAGCTTCGCTCGTTGCGCTGGGTGCTTGCAGCCCGCGGCTTGCGCGCGTTCGGCGACGGCTTCGTCAGCCTGCTCCTGCCGCTCTACCTGCTCTCGCTCGGGTATTCACCGGTCGACGTCGGAATCATCGCCACGGCGACGCTGCTCGGTTCGGGAACGCTGACCCTCGCACTGGGACTGCATGCGCATCGCTTCGGCACGCGCATGCTCCTCCTCGGCGGCGCGGCTCTTATGACCGCGACGGGACTTTCATTCGCGGCGATCACCGATTTCTGGCCGCTGCTCGTGGTTGCGGTCGTCGGCACGCTCAATCCTTCGAGCGGCGACGTGAGCCTGTTCCTGCCGCTCGAACACGCGCTGCTTGCGCAATCCACCTCGCCCGGTACCCGTACGTCGTGGTTCGCGCGATATAGCCTCGTGGGCGCGCTGCTCGCAGCCGTCGGCGCACTTTGTGCGGCAACGCCCGACTGGCTTGCACACCACGGAGTATCGGAGCGCGCCGGCTTTCAGTCGATGTTCGCGCTGTACGCGCTGCTGGGCGTCGCGTGCGGACTGTGCTATCGCCGCTTGCCGGTCGATGCGTCGGAAGAACCCGCGGCCGACCGCAGCGCGCTGCGGCAGAGTCGCCGCACCGTCTATACGCTCGCCGCGCTGTTCAGCCTGGACGCGTTCGCGGGCGGGCTGATCGTGCAGTCGATGCTCGCGCTGTGGCTATTCCAGCGCTTCGGCCTGTCACCGGCGACCGCGGGACTCATCTTCTTCTGGACGGGTGTTCTCTCGTCGCTGTCGTATCTCGTCGCGGTAAGGATTGCGGGAAGAATCGGGCTCGTCTACACGATGGTGTTCACGCATCTGCCGTCGAGCGTGCTGCTGATTCTCGTGCCGTTCGCACCGAGCCTCGCAGCGTGCATCGCGCTCCTGCTGTTACGCAGTGCGCTATCGCAGATGGATGTGCCTACACGAAGCGCGTTCGTCATGTCGGTGGTGCCTGCGCGGGAGCGCGCAGCGGCTGCGAGCGTCACGGCGGTACCGCGGAGCCTCGCGTCGTCGTCGAGCCCGCTCCTCGCCGGATATCTGCTCGCCGCGTCAGCGTTCGGATGGCCGCTCGTCGTGGCGGGCGTGCTGAAAGTCGCCTACGACCTGATGCTGCTCGCTGTCGCGCGCAAGATGCCGACGGAACACGCGGAGCCGACGAACGCCGATTGACATCGCCTGACAGATGACGCAAGCCCCGACCGAGCCGACACGTCCGTGCCGCGTGGTCTTTCAACCCGCGCCCGGGTCCTTGACCTTCTCGATCGTGGCGAACTCGACGCTCCACAGCTTGCCGTTCACCTCCTCGACCTTGCGGATGTAGACGTTCTGGATCACATCGCGCGTTTCGGGGTCGATCGACATCGGTCCGCGGGGACTGACCCATGCCATGCCTTTCATCGCCGCAACCATCTTCTCGCCGTCGGTATCTCCCGCGGTCTTCCTGAGCGCTTCGTAGATCAGGTGCATCCCGTCGTAACCGCCCACCGACATGAAGTTCGGACGCATGCCGCCGTTCGCCTGCATGAAGTCGCTGACGTAGGCCTTGTTCTCCGGCGATGGGTGTGCCGCCGAATAGTGGAACGACGTGACGGCACCCAGCGCCGGCGGTCCCATCGAGTCGAGGATGTCGTCGTCGACGACATCTCCCGTACCGATCAACAGGGTGCCGGCCTCACGCAGACCACGTTCGGCGAACTGCTTCATGACCGCAGACCCCGCACCCGAGGGCACGAAGACGAACAGGGCATCCGGCTTCGCATCCTTCGCGCGCTGAACGAACGGCGCGAAGTCGGGATTGGCGAGCGGCGCGCGCACCGATTCGACGATCGTGCCGCCCGCTTCGGCGAAACGCTTGACGAACGTCTTTTCGGCATCGATGCCCGGACCGTAATCGCTGACCAGGGTCACGACCTTGCGAACGCCATTCTTCGGTGCCCAATCGGCGAGCGGTGCCGTGACCTGCGGCAGCGCGAATCCGGAACGCACGATGAAGGGCGACCGTTGCGGAATCGCGGATGTCGCCGCTGCCATGACGATCATGGGCACCTTCGACTCCGTCGCGACCGGCGCGGCGGCGAAGGCAAGCGGCGTCAGGCCGAAACCGGCCAGTACGGTGACCTGGTCGCGAACGACCAGCTCCTGGGCGAGGCGTTTCGTGAGCTCGGGCGCCGTGCCTGTGTCGTCGCGAACGAGCAATTCGACCTTGCGCCCGGTCACGGTGTCGCCGTTCTTCTGCATGTAGAGGCGGCACGCCGCTTCGACCTGCTTGCCGGTCGATGCGAAGGGCCCGGTCTTCGGGATGACGAGACCAATGCGAACGGGATCGGCCGCGAACGCGCGCTGCGGCAGCGTCGCGACGGTGACCGCCGCCGCCGCGCTGCCCAGGAATTTGCGTCGGTCCCATCCTTCAAGTTTGCTCATCCGTCCTCCCCATGCGTGGCGTTTCCAAGGTTGTCGTTCGGCGAAGCAAGGCTGTCCCGGCCGTTCACTCGCAAGCGACGCGCGTTCCGGTTCATCGAGCGAGCCCACAGTCAGTCCGGCGTAAGTCCGCGGTCGAAGGCGGTCAAATATACATCGGACGCGGGGTGCCTCATCCGCACGACCGGAGGCAGCCGGAACGAAATCCGGCGCGCCATCATCCAATCGGAAGGCAAATACCCTTCGATGGAGGAACCCGTGCGCACACCCGCCAACATTGCCGGGCATCCGATCCACCCCATGCTGATTCCGTTGCCCATCGGCATGTGGATTCTCTCGTTCGCTTGTGATCTCGCGTTCGTCTTCGGAAGCGGCGATCCTGTCTGGAGCACCGTCGCGCGCTATTCGATGGCCGGCGGGATCATCGGTGCGCTCGCCGCCGCCGTGTTCGGGTTCATCGATCTCCTGTCGCTGCCCGCGGAACCGCGCAAGACGGGCCTTGCGCACATGAGCATCAACCTGCTGGTTGTTGTGCTCTATGTCATCAATTTCTGGCTGCGCACCCGTTCACCCGACAACCCCGGCGGGCTCGTATGGCTGTCGCTTGCCGCCATCCTCCTCCTCGTCGTATCCGGTTGGCTCGGCGGGAAGATGGTGTACGTGATGCGCGTCGCCGTGAGCGAACCCGGCGATTCCACGCGATCCCCGTCGGACGTTCGCGAAAGCTCTTCGGCCGAAGTGCGGCACGCCGCCCGTCGCGCGTAGCGCTTTCCGGGCGACAGTACGCGGCAGTGCGCGACGAAGCGCCGAACTCCATGGCGCGTTCTGGTTTCCAATAGGTTCTGCCGGGGCTGCGGCTTGTGCTGCGCGGTCTCCCGAGGCGACATCGATTCCTTATTGGAGCAAGAACAATGAATTTGAGGATTGCGTTGCTTTCGACCGCGTGCGCGCTCGCGCTTGCCGGGTGCAACACGATGGAGGGTATGGGGACCGACGTTGCCAAGGGTGGGGAGAAGATCCAGGACGCGTCGCGCAAGGTGCGCCAGGACTGGCGCGAGGCGCGCGATCGCAATGACCGCGAATTCGAGGCGGCGCGCGCGAGTTGCGCGGGAATGTCGGGCGCCGATCGCGACACGTGCATCGAGCGCGCGCATGCGCGCTACAGCGCACAAATGAGCGAGGCGCGGCAGTCCTATCCGCGCAGCAGCCGGAGCGCCCAATCCGACGAGGACCGGGCGGAGGATCTCTATGACGCCGCACGCGAGCGCTGCGAGGCACTGCGGGGCGATGCGGAAGATCGCTGCCTCGCCGACGCGCGCGCCCGTTATCGCCGTCTCTGATCCTTTCGCGCATTCGCGCTTCGACGCGACGCTACCGACTGCTTCCTGCGCGCTGCCTCCGAACGGAAGGCAGCGCGCAACCGCCGGCGTGCGGTTCGCGGCCGGCATGAAGAGGGCGCCGAGCGCAGCTTCTGCTTTCGCTGTCGCACCGCTTCGCCGGAAGTGACCGCACTTGACGGCTGAGCGCGTTCGCGGCGATCTCGCCGTGTAAGATGGCGGGCTTCATGTCGTCGGCCACAGTCGAATCAGCGTCCGCGTGGATGCGTCTCGCCGTCACGCTTGCGTTGTCGACGATCGGCGGCGTCGGAATGTGGTCGGTGGTCGTCGCGCTCCCGACCGTTCAAACGGAATTCGGGGTCGCGCGAGGTGCCGCGTCCTTGCCCTACACGCTGACGATGCTGTGCTTCGGCGCCGCGGGCATCGTCATGGGGCGCCTGTCCGACCGCTATGGCGTGATGGTGCCGGTGATGCTCGGCACGTTGCTGCTCACGCTCGGGTACGTTGCCGCCGGCTCGTCGTCGTCCCTCGGCTATTACACCCTCGCCCAAGGCGCGCTGATCGGAGCGGGAAGCTCCGCGACGTTCGCGCCTCTGCTCGCTCACACATCGCTCTGGTTCGTGCGACGGCGGGGCATCGCCGTCGCCATCTTCGCGAGCGGGAACTACCTGGCAGGCACGATCTGGCCACCGATCGTCGAGCATTTCATCCGCGGCTACGGATGGCGCCCGACGTATCTCGGAATCGGCGTGTTCTGCGCAGTGACGATGGTCCCGCTGGCGCTCTTGTTGCGCAAGCGACCACCGTCGGCCGACCACGCCGACGGCCCGCTCTCTCAAGCGAAGTCCTCCGCCGCGTCGCTCGGCCTGTCGAAGCCCGCATTGCAGATGCTGCTGGTCATCGCCGGGCTCGCCTGCTGCGTGGCGATGTCGATGCCGCAGGTACATCTCGTCGCTTATTGCAGCGATCTCGGATACGGCCCGGCCCGCGGCGCCGAGATGCTGTCGCTGATGCTCGGGTGCGGGATCGTCAGCCGGCTCTTGTTCGGTGCGATCTGTGACCGGATCGGGGGCTTGCGGACGCTGCTGCTCGGTTCAGTCCTTCAGGGCACGGCGCTGCTCTTGTTTCTTCCGTTCAGCGGCCTCGTGTCGCTTTACGTGATATCGGCGCTGTTCGGACTTTTCCAGGGTGGCATCGTACCCGCGTATGCAATCATCGTGCGCGAGTACTTCGATCGGTCCGAGGCAGGTGCCCGCGTGTCGATCGTCATCACCGCCACGCTTTTCGGCATGGCCCTTGGGGGCTGGCTGTCAGGCGCGATCTTCGATCTGACGGGGTCCTATCGCGCCGCCTTCCTGAACGGACTCGCCTGGAACGCTGTAAATGTTTCAATCGCCGCCTGGCTGGTACATCGAGCTTCCGCAATTCGTACAGCAGCATCGCAGTTCCGCTGATGCAATCGGCCTGGAACCTCGGCTAGAATTTTGCGGACGCTTTTTGGGTGAACAGGGGATTGGGACGTGACGCCAGCGAGCACGGCCGAGCGGGTTGCCACCGGCGTGACGGGACTGGACGACGTCCTGCACGGCGGGCTGACGCGCGATCGGCTCTACCTGATGGAGGGGATGCCCGGATCGGGCAAGACGACGCTCGCATTCCAGTTTCTCCTGGACGGAGCGAAGCACGGGGAACCTGTCCTTTATCTGACATTGTCGGAGACCGAGGAAGAGATTCGGGCCGTCGCCGCGTCGCATGGGTGGTCGCTCGATGGCGTTTCGATCCTCGAGGTCATGCCGAGCCAGGCGCTCGGGCTCGACGATCAGTACACGGTCTTTCATCCCTCCGAGGTCGAACTGTCCGACACGACGCGAAAGGTGCTCGAAGCCGTCGATCGTCAACGGCCCACGCGAATTGCGGTCGATTCGTTGTCGGAACTTCGCCTGCTCGCCAACAGCGCCCTTCGTTATCGGCGGCAAATCCTTGCGCTCAAGCAATTCTTTTCCGGCCGCCGCTGCACGGTGCTGCTGCTCGACGATCTGACATCCGTCGATCGCGATCTGCAGGTTCAAAGCATCGTCCACGGGGCGATGCTGCTGGAGCACACGGTTCCCGCTTTCGGCGCGGCTCGTCGGCGCTTGCGCATCACGAAGTTCCGCGGCAGCGATTTTCGCGGCGGATATCACGACTACGTCATTCGTCGCGGTGGCATCGAGGTCTTTCCGCGCCTCGTCGCAGCCGAGCATCGCCAGCCCGTCGCACGCGAGCGAATGACGAGTGGCGTGGGCGAGATCGACATGCTGCTCGGAGGCGGACTCGAACGCGGAACGAGCACGCTCCTGCAGGGCGCCGCCGGCACCGGCAAGTCGACGGTCGCCACGCTGTTCGCGGCAAATGCCGCCGACCGCGGCCAGGACGTCGCGATGTTCATCTTCGACGAGAGCTCGAACACGCTGCTAAGCCGCATGTCCGGCTTAGGCTACGATCTCGAGCGGCACCTTGCGAGCGGACGGCTCACCCTTGAGGAGGTCGATCCGGCCGAGCTTTCACCGGGACAATTCGCACACGCGATTCGCAAGGCGGTCGAAGAGCGCAACGCGGCGATCGTCGTCATCGACAGCCTGAACGGGTATCTGAACTCGATGCCCGACGAAAATTTCCTGATCGCGCAGCTTCATGAGCTCCTGAGTTATCTCGGACAGAAAGGCGTTGCGACGATCCTCGTGGCTGCGCATCACGGCATGATGAGTGCGCTGATGACGGGACCGGTGGACGCGAGCTATCTCGCCGACGCCGTGGTGCTCATTCGCTATTTCGAGATGGACGGAGAAGTTCGGCAGGCGATCTCGGTCGTGAAGATGCGCGGCGGCAATCACGAACGAACGATCCGGGAATTCCGCCTGAGGGACGGGCGCATTCACGTCGGCGAGCCCTTACGAGGCTTCCGGGGCGTCCTGTCCGGCGTTCCGGAGCGTCTCGCGGAGGTGTGATGCCGGGACGCGGCAATGACCTCGAGCATCGACTGCTGGTTCTCGCGCCGATCGGCAAGGACGCCTCGCTGATCGAGTCGGCGATGCGCGGCGCGACGAAATGCCCCGTCTGTCCGTGCGCGGATTTCGAGGTGCTGCTCCACGAGCTCGAGCGCGGTGCCGTCGCGGTCCTGATTTCCGAAGAGGCGCTCGCGGTGGCCGACGACCGCCTGGCGGCGTTCGTCGCGAATCAGCCGCCGTGGTCTGACCTGCCGGTGCTTCTATTGACGGGCCAGGGGGCTGACTCCGCCACCGTCGCGCGTGCGATGCAGTCGCTCGGCAACGTGACGCTGCTCGAGCGGCCGGTGCGCGTGTCGGCATTGGTGAGTGCGGTGCGAAGCGCGATCCGCGCGCGGATGCGCCAGTACGAGACGCGCGGTTATCTGATCGAGCGCGACCAGGAAAGCCGGCGCAAGGACGAATTCATCGCTACGCTCGCGCACGAGTTGCGCAACCCGCTCGCGCCCATTCGCAACGCCGTGTACCTGCTGCGTGATTCCAAGGTCGACCCGCCCATCCGCGAAATGCTGGAACGGCAGGTCGGTCACATCGTGCGCCTGGTCGACGACCTCCTCGAGGTGTCGCGCATCACGCACGGGAAGATCGAATTGCGAAGAGAACGCGCTGACGTGCGCAGGGCGGTGGACTCGGCGATCGAAACGACACGGCCGCTCATCGAATCCGCCAAGCTGCATCTCGAGGTTGCGGCGACCCACATGCCTGCGCCGGTGAACGGCGACATCACTCGCCTTTCGCAGGTGTTCTCCAATCTGCTCAACAACGCGGCCAAGTACACCGATCCCGACGGCAGCGTCACTGTCACGATCGCTCACGAGGGCCCGTACGCCGTCGTCACCGTCGCCGACACGGGTGTCGGCATCGCCCCCGACATGCTGCCGCACGTATTCGACATGTTCATGCAGGCGGATGCGGGCGGACGCTCGCGCAGCGGGCTCGGCATCGGGCTCACGCTCGCGCGCAAGCTGGTCGAGATGCACGGCGGTCGTCTGACGGCGCACAGCGCCGGGGTGGGCAGGGGAAGCACGTTCGTCGTTCATTTGCCGCTTGCCGTCGAAGAACGTGCGAAGTCGACGCCAGCCGTGCCGCATGCCGAGCCGCCGCGCGCGCAGCCGGAGCGGCGCGTTCTCGTCGTCGACGACAACCGCGACGCGGCGGACAGCCTGGGCGCGCTGCTCGAGATGCTCGGCGCGCGCGTGCGCGTCGTGTACGACGGTCATGCGGCGCTCGCCGCGTTGCGGGAATTCGAGCCTTCGGTCATCTTTCTCGACCTCGGGATGCCCGGGCTCGATGGGTTCGAGGTCGCCCGTCGAATCCGCCAGCGTGACGAGCTGCGGAATATCGCGCTCGTCGCCGTGACCGGTTGGGGACAGGAGCAGGACCGCCGGCGCACGCGCGCGGCGGGTTTCGATCGCCACCTGGTGAAGCCGATCGATCCGGGCAAGATGGACGCGGTGCTGGCGTCCGTCGCGCCCTAGGACGCTCGAGCGCCAACGCGTCGCCGTCGCATATCGAAGTCAGGCGCTGGCGTTCTTCAGACGCGCGTTCGCGTCCGCGTCGAGCACGAGTCGCGCCGCCGCCACCAGCTCCTGCAACTGGACGACCGACGTCGCGCTTGCGATGGGTGCCGTTACGCCCGGTTGTCGCATCAGCCACGCAAGTGCGACTTGCGCCGGCGTCGCTTGCAACGACGTTGCGACGTCACCGAGCGCGTCGAGGATGCGCATCCCACGCGCGTTCATGTATTTCTGCATCCCCCCGCCGCGCGGGCTCTTGGAGAAGTCCGCTTCGGAGCGATACTTGCCCGTGAGAAACCCCGCGCCCAGCGAGAAATAGGTGATGACGCCGATGCCCTCGCGAATGCAGAGGTCCGCGAGGTCACCTTCGAACGCGGAACGATCGTAGAGGTTGTAGAGCGGCTGCAGCGTTTCGTAGCGCGGGAGCCCGCTTTCGCGGGCGACGTCGAGCGCCTCGGTCAGCCGCGCCGCCGAAAGATTCGACGCGCCGATCGCACGAACTTTCCCCTGCTCGATCAAGCGGGCGTACGCGTCGAGCGTTTCGTCGAGCGGCGTCTTGGGGTCGTCCCAGTGCGACTGATAGAGATCGATCGCTTCGACGTTCAGTCTGCGAAGTGAGTTTTCGGCGGCCTGCAGGATGTAATCGCGGCGCAGGCACTTGTCGCCCTGCCCCATGTCCGAGCCGACCTTCGTGGCCACGACGACATCATCGTGTCGCTTGCGCGCGCGGATCCAGCGCCCGATGATCGTTTCCGATTCGCCGCCCTCATGACCGGGCACCCAGCGCGAATAGGAATCCGCCGTGTCGACGAGATTGAAGCCGGCCTCGACAAAAGCGTCGAGGATCCGGAAGGACGTCCTCTCGTCCGCCGTCCAGCCGAACACGTTGCCGCCGAGCGCAAGAGGTGCGACTTCGAATCCGGTATTGCCGAGCTTGCGTCGTTCCATTCGATGTCTGGCCTTTCATGGAAGAGGCGGGCGACGTCCGTGTGACTGCCCGGCGCGGGAATGATTCGCCGAAAGACGTGCCGGGAGAGCGTTCCGTCGGCGAAACAGGGACGAGATCGTTTCCTAGCGGTCCTTGGCGTCGCGCTCCTGCTGCTTGCGACGATGATCGGCGTAGCGCGCTTTCGCCTCGGCATTGGGCGGATAGAGGCCCGGCAGCGCCGCGCCGCGCTCGACCTCCTGCATGATCCACGCTTCGAGGTGTTCCTGCTCGACTGCCCCGGTGATGATCTCGTCGACGAAGGCAGCGGGGACCACGACCGCCCCGTCGCCGTCCGCCACGACCACGTCGTCGGGAAACACCGCGACGCCGCCGCAGCCGATGGGCTCCTGCCAGTTGACGAAGGTGAGGCCGGCGACCGACGGCGGAGCCGCAACGCCCGCGCACCACACCGGCAAGCGCGTCGTGAGCACCCCTGCGACATCGCGGACGACGCCATCGGTCACGAGCGCGGCAACGCCGCGACGTTGCATGCGCGCACAAAGAATGTCGCCGAAGATGCCGGCATCGGTCACTCCGCGCGCATCGACAACCGCGATACAGCCGGCGGGCATTGCCTCGATCGCCGCGCGCGTGGACACGGGCTTCGCCCACGATTCGGGCGTCGCCTGATCTTCGCGCGCGGGAATGAAGCGAAGCGTGAATGCGCGTCCCACGACGCGCGGCTGTTCCGGGTGCGCGGGCCTCGTCCCGCGCATCCAGACGTTGCGCAGTCCCTTCTTCAGCAGAAGGGTCGTGAGCGTCGCGGTCGTGACGTGCGACAGCAGGTCGATCCGGTCGGATTCAGGCATGTTCGCGTTTGCAGGCAGCGTTGATCGTAGAGGGAGGCGAAGCGCGATTGGAACGTCGGGTCACGATACGATCCCCTCCTTCGCCAACTCGCCGGGAACGACTTCATCGACATAGCACCACACCCATCGCTCGCCCGGCTCGATGGAGCGGATCAACGGGTGTCGTACGCTCTGGAAGTGTCGCGTTGCGTGCCGGTTCTTCGATGAGTCGCAGCATCCGACGTGTCCACACTCGAGGCACAGTCGCAGATGGACCCACGTGTCCCCGAGCTTCACGCATTCACCGCACGTGTGAACGCGGGTCGTCGTGACCTTGATGTCATCGACGTGGGTACATTCGGATGCCATGCAGGGCGCTCCCCTTGGAAATGAATGGTCGCGGATGTCGCTCGCTGGACGGGCTAGCGTTCGAGCGCCGACCGGTCCCAGTGCGCGAGCCGGGCGCCCGCAGCGTAACTCGACCTGCAGAATTCCAGCAGGGCCGCGCTCGGCGACGGCGCTCCACGAAGCGCGTCGTACATCAGCAGGAATTCGCCGAGCTGGCGATCGTAGTGCGCGGCATCCGGCGACACCTTGGCAGTGGAGAAACCGGCGGGCTGCGGCGCGAAGTACGCATAGAAGGCCGCGCCGCTCACGCCGCTCCCACCGGGCCAGAACCCGACGCTGCTCACTTCATGCGAATACGCTTCGCGCATGACAGCGTCCGCACCCTCGCGCGGTGGCGCGCGCCGCCCGGAGAACCGCGTCACGGCCAGATCGAAGCTACCCCAGAAGAAATGCACCGGGCTGCACTTGCCGACGAATTCCGCGCGAAACAGCTTGAAAATGCAGTCGACGGTGACGAGGGTGCGGAAGAAGCGCTCCACCGACTCCCGGTCATAGCTCGCGTGCCCATGATCGCGCTCGAACGGGATCGGATCGGGAATCTCGACCGGCGTGGTCCATATTTCGACGTCGATTCCGCTTCCGTGAAGCAGGTCCATGAACGCCACGTAGAACTCGGCCACGCTGCGGGGTGCGAGCGGCATGGCCCGCGTGTCGCCGTCGCTCAGATGAAGGACGAGCTCGTGCTGCCGAAAATCGAACCGCACTTCGAACGTGCGTTCCTGCCACGGAATCGGTGACGTCGTGAGTCCCCGCGCATAGACGTACAGAGGGACATTCCACCAGTGATTGACAAGGGGGGTCAGCGCGAGCCGGACCTTGCCGACGATCTGCGTCCACAGGTGCAGCGTCTCATACGTGTCGCGCCATGCATCGAGCGGAAGCGGCGGCCAGCACCCGGGCACATCGAGATCGGTCGGAGCGCTCATGGGTGCACAGCGTACACGAACGCATGCGGCACGAAGACTGCGACCCGCCTCGATTGCGCGGGAGCGTACACGAACGCATGCGGCACGAAGACCGCGATCCGCCTCGAATGCGCGGCAGCGTACACGAACGCATGCGGCGCGAAGTCCGCGACCCGCCTCGATTGCGCGGCTGCGCATCGAGATGCGCGCGCGCGAAGCGCAGACGTGCCTGGCCCCGGAAAGCGCGTCATAATTTGAGCTCGCACAGGAGACGACGATGATCGAGCTGGTGATCGAGCCGCGCAGACGCGATCTTGGCGGCGGATTCGAGGTAGGCCGAGTGCTGCCGTACGCAAAGCGACGCTCGGTCGGCCCGTTCGTGTTCTTCGACCACTTCGGGCCGGTCACGTTTCCCGCGGGAATCCCGCGCAGCCTGGATGTTCGACCGCACCCGCATATCGGGCTGTCGACGGTCAGCTACTTGTTCGAAGGCGAGATCATGCACCGCGACAGCCTCGCAACCGAGCAGGCGATCCGGCCAGGCGAAGTCAACTGGATGACTGCCGGTCGCGGCATCACGCATTCCGAGCGCTTCGAACGCATTCGCGCGCAGGGCGGCACGATGCACGGCATCCAGGCGTGGGTCGGGTTGCCGACCGAGTTCGAGGAGTCCGATCCCGCGTTCGCGCATTATGGCGGCTCGGATCTTCCAACTTACGAAAGCGGCGGGTTATGGGCCCGGCTGGTGGCCGGCGAAGCGTTCGGCGCGCGCGCCAACGTGAAGACGCATTCGCCGATGTTCTACGTTCACTGGCAGCTGCAGCCCGGCACGAAGGCGGCGCTGCCTGCGGAGTATCCGGAGCGCGCGGCGTTCGTCGCGACCGGCGAGGTCGAGGTCGCGGGCGAGAGGATCGGCGCGGGACGCATGGCGACCTTCGAGGCCGGCGCACCGGTGCCATTCACGGCAATCACCGCGTCGACGGTGATGCTCCTGGGCGGCGAGCCGATCGGCGAGCGCTTCATCGAATGGAACTTCGTCTCGTCGTCGCGCGAGCGAATCGAGCAGGCGAAGGCCGATTGGCGCGCGGGGCGGATGAAGCTGCCCGATCTCGACAACCAGGAATTCATACCGCTGCCCGCGGACCCGCCGCCTCCTGCCAATCCAATGTCCTGATCGGCGCGTCGCGCGCGCCGACGACGGCGGCTCGCCGAAGCGGTTGCAACACCCTCCGTGCTGCGCTTCCGCGTCGCGCGCGCCGACGACGGCGGCTCGCCGAAGCGGCTGCAATACCGTCAGTGCTGCGCTTCCATCGCAGCCGCCCACTTGCCCTCGCGGGCGAGGCTGTTCATCCGCAAGCGATGGTTGAACGCCTGCTGTGCGCCACTCACCTTTTCGGGAACGCCCTTCCATAGCTGCATCACCGGATCCTGCAGCGCGCGAGCGAACGAGAACGACAGAATCCACGGCGCACGCTTGTCCCACGCGTTCATCGCGTTGAGGTTCGCGGTCGCCTCCTCCGGGGATTGTCCCCCCGAGAGGAAATTGATCGTCGGTACGCTCGCCGGCACCGTTCGGCGCAACACCTTGAGCGTCGCCGCCGCGACTTCCTGCGGCGAGGCCTTGCGCGGATTCGCCTTGCCGGGCACGACCATGTTCGGCTTCAGCACGATCAGCTCGGTGACGACGCGATGGCGATGCAGCGCATGGAAGACCGCGTGCAACACGGCTTCGGACACTTCGGCACAGCGCTCGATCGTGTGATTGCCGTCGATCAGCACCTCCGGCTCGACGATGGGAACGAGTCCCTGCTCCTGGCAGATGGCCGCATAGCGCGCGAGGACCTCCGCGTTGGCGCGGATGCCGAGCGGCGTCGGATTGCGATCGGTGATCGGGTAGACCTCGCGCCACTTGGTGAAGCGCGCGCCCTGGGCCTTGTATGCTTTCAGCCGATCGGCAAGCCCGTCGAGGCCCTGCGTGACGAGATCGCCTTCCGTGCCCTCCAGCGGGACCGTTCCCTTGTCCACCTTGATGCCCGGCAGGATACCCCGCTTCACGAGGACTTGCGGCAACGGGGTGCCGTCATCGCCCTTCTGTCCGAGCGTTTCCTCGAAAAGGATGACCCCGCTCAGATACTGATCGGCCCCCGGCGTCGTGAACAACAGTGACCGGTACGCGCGACGCGAATTCTCGCTGGACTCGATGCCGACGGCTTGAAAGCGCTTGGTGATGGTGGGCATGCTCTCGTCCGCAGCGAGGATGCCTTTGCCCGGCTCGACGATCTTCGCAATCGTCGCCTCGAGTTCATCGTGATTGGCCATCGGAACAACTCCTTGATTGACGAGTAATGGTGGTTGAAGCGAAATCGATCTTCGTAGAAGTGTCGCCCTCACGGACGAGAACGTCTCCGGTCCTTCAGCGCCGCAGCGGTCCTTGAGCGAGCCATGCGGCGCCGTCGGCATAAAGGCGCTCGACCTCGGGTCCGGTAAGTTGCGGCATGTCACGCTTCACCTTGAAGCCAAGTCGCGTTTGCGCATACGCGAGGTGTCGGTAACCTTCCGGGAACTGCATGAGCAACTGCTGATCCAGCTCGAGCCTCGCGGACGGATCGAGCGGGTCGAGGCGATCCTTCTCGTAGATGGGCTGGCGCAGCACGATCTTCCAGGAATCATTGCGCTGCTCGAAGAGGTCGTAGAACCGTCCCGTGCACAGCACGTCGCAGTTGACGCCGTCGACTTCCGCCCGCTGCGAAATCGTCATCTTCGTCTGCGCGATCGCGCGCGTGCCTGCAATTTCGACCGACGTGCCTCCCAGGAAATGCAGGATGCGCACGCCGCTGTCGAACCCCTGTCGACTCACTGCGATGAACTCGGCTGCCGGTCCCTGGAACCATGTCGCCATCATCCGGCCATCCGGGTGCCAGACCGTGGCGAACCGGTCCCAGTCGCCGGCGTCCCGCCACAGCGCCCAGTTCTCGACGACCTCGCGAATGCGCAGACGCTCGAGCATCGACCTTGTTTACCGACCGTTCTCAGCAAGCACGCGCGGACCGCGGAAGACTGGATCGGCGTCAAGTTTACGCCTCGTCCCCGGGCGCTTCGGCGCGGGGCGTTCAGATCAAGCGGGACCGGATGGCCACCGAAGGCGCAGCCGCCCGTCACGCTAAACTTCGAGCGTGACCGCCCGCCTCCCCGCCTTCGTCACGCAGTCGTTGCAGTCTTCGCCGCTTCGCAACCCGGTATTCCGCAATTTCTACCTGGGATCGATCGGCGCGGCGCTCGGCTACACGATGCAGGCGACGATTTCGGCGTGGCTGATGGCGACGCTGACGACGTCCGCGCTGATGGTGGCCCTCGTGCAAAGCGCGAGCACGGCGCCCACGCTGCTGTTCGGTCTCTTCGCGGGGACGCTCGCCGATATCGTCGATCGGCGGCGCGTGATCATCGTCACGCAGGTGTTGCTGTTCGCCGCGAGTCTGATCCTCGGCTCCGCTGCGCTCTTCGGAATCATCGGCCCGGCCACGCTGCTGTTCCTCACCTTCCTGGTCGGCGCCGGATTCACCTTCTATCTGCCCGCACAACAGGCGAGCATCAACGAGCTCGTCTCGCGCGCCGAGCTTTCGCGCGCCGTCGCGCTGGGATCGGTCGCGTTCAATGTCGCGCGCGCGCTCGGTCCCGCGCTTGCGGGCGCGATCGCGGCTGCTCTGAGCTCCGGCAGCGCGCTCGTCGTGAGCGCGTTCTTCTTCGTCCCGATGTTCGTGGCGATGCGCCGCACGCGACCGCCCGAGGTCGCGCTGCCGGGCGTTCCCGAGCGGCTGTTGTCCGGCGTGATGATCGGCCTGCGCTATGTGCGTCATTCGCTGCCGATGCGCGCGCTGATCGTTCGCAACCTGGCATTCAGCGTGTGCGCGAGCGCATTCTGGGCGTTGCTCCCCGTTATCGCGCGCGATCAGCTCGGTCTCGGCGCCGGTGGATTCGGCCTGTTGTCGGCGAGCTTCGGCATTGGCGCGATCGTGGGCGCCATCTCCATCCCCGGCCTGCTGCATCGTCAGTCGATGAACAAGGTCGTGACGTCTGGCGGGGCGCTGTGGGCGCTCGCGATGTACGTCGTCGCGCTGACGGTGGATACGTGGCTCGCGCTCGTCGGCGCCGGTTGCGCGGGCGCGGCATGGGTCTACGTGTTCGCGAGCCTCTCGGCCGGTACGCAGAGCAGCGCGCCGGCATGGGTTCGAGCCCGCGCCGTGTCGATGAATCTCGTCGCGACGCAAGGCTGCCTCGCGCTCGGCAGCGCCGTTTGGGGCGGCGTGGCGTCGGCGGTCGGCACCCGCTGGGCGCTCGGCGTTTCCGCGGGAGCGGTGATCGTGCTGCAATGGCTCTATCGACGCGTGCGTGTCGAAATGGGGCAAGAGGCGGACATCGTTCCTGGCGCGCGGCTCCCGGAGCTTGCGGTCGCCACCGAGCCCCTTCCGGACGACGGTCCCGTACTGATCCAGCTCGAATACCGGATCGATCCGGCAAACCGCGACGCGTTCCTCCGGGCGATCCAGAAAGTCGGCCCCACGCGACGACGCAACGGAGCAACGAGCTGGCGCGTCTTTCGGGACCTGGCGGAGGAAGGCCGCTTCGTCGAGCGCTATGTGATCGCATCCTGGGCGGAATACGTCCGCCTCCGCGCACGCATGACGATGGCGGACAGCCGGCTGCAGCAACGCGTCGCGGAGCTGCAACGCCCGGACGTTCCCATCCGCGTGTCGCGCCTGATCGGCGTCACCGGCGAGGGCCGTCCGGTCGCTGCGCGCGGTACGGACTGATCAGCGGCGCGTTCGTGCGCGCGATGCTCGCTGCGCGCGGTACGGATTGACCAGCGCCACGCTCGGGCGCGTGACGCTCGCTGCGCTTGACCAGCGCCAAACTCGGGCGCGTGACCCTCTCAGGAGCGGCTGCCGATCGGTAGCGGATCCGTCATCCGGCGCGCGGCACGTCGAAGCGCGCCGGGTCGAGGCTCGTCGAGTGCGTCGCGAGATAGACCTCGCGCAGGAACGACGTCAAGCCGCCGATTACCGCCACCATCGCCAGCACGAACAGCAGTCCCTCGACCAGCCGCAGGTTCGTGGCGAAGAACTCGTCGAGAAACAATACGCCGATGACGAGGCACACCAGCAGCGCGGCCGCCGTGCAGAAGTTGATCGACCAGCTCGCAAGCCTGCGCCGCCGTTCGAGGAACGTGAGCTCGTCGCGCGCCAGCCCGCGCTCCTGCGCATCGAGGGATTTCCAGGACTGCTCGAGCGCGCGGCCGCGATCGATCACGCGGGCGAGGCGGTTGGCCATCACGCCGAGCAGCGCGGCAATTCCAGTGAGGAGGAACACGGGAGCGATCGCGAGTTGAATCGCGTGGGAGATAGCCGGTACCGCTTCCGCCGTGGGCATTGGACGCCTTCCGAACCTGACGGGCCGCAACGATAGCATCCGTATCCCGTGCAGGCTCATCCGGCCGAGGTACTGACGGGCCACAACGATAGCATCCGCATCCCGCGCAGCTCACCTGGCCGAAGTATAGTCACGCCCGGGCGATCGGCCCTGCACCGCTGGAGACCGCGATGATCGATTCACGTATTGGGTTTGGATGCAGGCCGGGCTCGGGCAAGGCCCGGCGCAGTGCGCTTGCCGTGCTCGCGTGGACGTCCCTTGCAGGTCTCGTCGGCTGCGCAGCGCCTCCGGGTGGGCAGGAAGGTGCCGACTTCGTCTGCAACAGCGCGCAGCAATGCCGCGTGAGCGTCGAAGTGAACTGCGCGCAGGGCGCGTGCCGGGCGAGCGTCGACCATCCGCGCGTCCGTTCGCGCGGCAACGACATCGTATGGGTGCTGGTGAACAAGCCGGGCCAGTCCTACACGTTCGCGACGAACGACGGCATCGCTTTCAAGACGCAAGCCGGGCAAAGCGTCTTCAGCTGCCACCGCGAAGCCAATGAACAACGCTTCGCGTGCATGAACCGCAAAAACCCGGGCGAGTACGAGTACGCGGTTCGAATCGCCGGCACGCCCGCCGTGCCGCCGCTCGATCCGTGGATCGTGAACTGACTGCTCGTCGAACCCGGTTGTCCGCGGTCCCGGGCGGCAGCGGTCCGCTTCGCGTTCGGGGCCGCGGTTGATCCTCGGTCCCGCCGAAATCGTCGCGCTGCTGCTGTTCGTGTCCGTCGCCTGGCTGGTCTGGGACACGCTGCGAGCGCGCGAGCGAGCCAACGCCGAAATGCGCGCCGCATGCGATGCGCGTGGCTTCCTGTTTCTCGACGACACGGTCGCACTGCGCTCGCTCCGCCCGGTGCGGGACGGCGACGGGCGCGTGAAGCTCCGGCGCATCTACGATTTCCAGTACAGCGATACCGGCCACAACCGGCTGAACGGTTCGATCACGCTCGTGGCGAATCGGGTGGCCGCGCTCGACCTCGGCGACGCCGTGTTGCACTGACGCGCGGCGCGCGTTTTGCATGAGCGGGGTTCTGCGAACGCGTTGACGATCCGTCCAACGACGGAGCGACCTACGCCCCAATGAAAATTTCCGCTGCCCACATCAAGCGTTACAAAGAGATCTGCGTGCTGTTGCTGAAGTACGGCCGCGGCGATCTCGTGAATGCGATCGACGTCGACGAGTCATTCGGCGGGCAACAACTTCCAACGTCCACGCCGGAAGCGGCACCGCCGGATCAGCTTGCCGATGACCTCGAGGCCATGGGCCCGACATTCGTCAAGCTCGGTCAGGTCCTGTCGTCGCGACCGGACCTGCTCCCCGAGCCATACCTGAAGGCGTTGTCCCGGCTCCAGGACAACGTGAAGCCGTTCCCGTACGAGCAGGTCGAGGAAATCGTCGCGAGCGAGCTCGGCGTACGGATCTCCAAGGCGTTCGCGCGTTTCGATCGGCAGCCGATTGCGGCCGCGTCGCTCGGACAGGTGCACGCGGCGGCGCTCCGCGATGGCCGACCGGTGGTGGTCAAGGTGCAACGGCCGGACATCACGGCGCAGATCGCCGACGACTTCGAGATCCTCACGCAGTTCGCGGAATTTCTCGAGGGGCACACCGATCTCGGCCGGCGCTATCGGATCCTCAACATGCTCGAGGAGTTCCGCATCGCGCTTCGTCACGAGCTCGACTACGAGCACGAGGCGCGCAATCTGCTCGCGGTAGGCGCGAACCTGCGCGATTTTCCGCACATCGACGTCCCGCAGCCGATCACCGACTACAGCTCGCGCCGCGTGCTCACGATGGACTACGTGCGCGGCCGCAAGATCACTTCGATCGGCCCGCTCGCGCGGCTCGAGATCCAGGGGGCCGAGCTCGCGGACGAGCTCTTTCGCGCTTACCTGAAGCAGGTGCTGGTCGACGGGCTCTTTCATGCCGATCCGCATCCCGGCAACGTGTTCCTGACCGAGGATCGGCACATTGCGTTGCTCGATCTTGGAATGGTCGGCCAAACGACGCCGCGGATGCGCGAGAACCTGCTGAAGATCCTGCTTGCCGTCAGCGACGCGAAGAGCGACGACGTCGCCGACGTGCTGATCGCGATGAGCGAAAAGGACGACGAGTTCGATGCCGCGACGTTTCGACGCGGCATCGGCCAACTCGTCCTCCGCGTGCAGGACCGGGGCCTTGCCGATATCAACATCGGCGCGTTGCTGTTGCGCGTGCACCGGGCGGCGAGCGATACGGGGCTCTTCGTGCCGAGCGAGCTGACGCTGCTCGGCAAGACGCTGCTTCAACTCGACGAGATCGGTCGCATCCTCGATCCGGCGTTCGATCCGAACCAGGCGATCCGCCGAGCCGCCGGCGACATCATGGCCCAGGGATTGGGGCGCGAGGCGACGAACACGCACTTTCTCGGCTCGCTGCTCGAGCTTCGGCAATTCGCCACGGCGCTGCCCGGGCGCCTCAACAAGCTGCTCGATGCCACGACGAACGCCGAGCTCGAGGTCAAGATCCGCATCGTCGATGCCAATGCGATGGTCGAGGGCTTCCAGAAGATTGCGAACCGCATCGCGTCCGGTATCATCCTCGCCGCACTGATCGTCGGCGCCGCGCTGCTGATGCGCGTCGAGACGTCGTTTCGCATCTACGGGTATCCGGGCCTCGCCATGCTCTTTTTCATCGCGGCCGCCGCGGGCGGCTGCTGGTTGCTGATCAACATCTTCATACAGGACCAGAAGCGGCGCAGGAGAACCACGAGCGTCGGTCGGTGAGCGCCGCGACGTGAGGCCCATCAAGCGTCGTGACGTCGTCGTTGCCGCGATCGCCGTTGCCGTCACCGTCGTTGCCGGCCTCGTTGCGCTCAACCTGCGCACGGGCGAGAAGGAGATCGAGCACCAGGTCCTGCGCCTTTACTCGATCGACAATCCGCAGTTCGCTCGCGCGATGGGCGTGCTGCTCGGCCCGCCGATCGACGACGGCAACCGGTTCGAAGTGCTGCGCAACGGCGACGAGATCTTTCCGTCGATGCTCGCCGCGATCCGTTCGGCGAAGACCACGATCAGCTTCGAAAGCTACATCTACTGGTCGGGCGAGGTCGGCAAGGCATTCGCCGAAGCGCTCGCGGAGCGCGCACGCGCCGGCGTCCACGTGCACCTGCTGCTCGACTGGCTCGGCAGCAACAAGATGGATCCGAAGCAGATCGCAGAAATGGAACGCGCCGGCGTCGAGGTGCGACGGTTCCACCAGCCGCGCTGGTACGAGCTGCACCGGTTCAACAACCGCACGCACCGCAAGCTGCTCGTCGTCGACGGGCGCGTCGGCTTCACGGGCGGCGTCGGCATCGCGGACGAATGGTCCGGACATGCGCAGGACCCGGGGCATTGGCGCGACACGCACTTTCGTGCGGAAGGCCCCGTCGTTGCGCAGATGCAGGCGGTCTTCATGGACAACTGGGTCAAGGTCAGCGGCAAGGTGCTGCATGGCGCGGATTATTTCCCGGCCCTCGCCCGGGCGGGCGACAGTCGCGGACAGGTCTTCAGCAGCTCGCCCGAGGGCGGCAGCGAAAGCATGCGGCTCATGTACCTGCTCGCGATTACGGCCGCCGCGCGAAGCATCGACCTGTCGAGCGCCTATTTCGTGCCCGACGCGCTGACCCTGAAGACGCTGATCGATGCCGCCAAGCGCGGTGTCCGCATACGCGTCATCACGCCGGGCGAGCACGTCGATGCCGAGACCGTGCGGCGCGCATCGCGTGCGAAGTGGGGCGACCTGCTGCAGGCCGGCGTGCAGATCTTCGAATATCAGCCGACGATGTATCACTGCAAGGTGATGATCGTCGACGGACTCTGGGTATCGGTCGGCTCGACCAATTTCGACAATCGCTCGTTCGCGCTGAACGACGAGGCGAACCTGAACATCCTCGACGCCGCTTTCGCTCGGCAGCAGATCGACATATTCGAGCAAGATCTTGCGCGGTCGAAGGCGATGACGCTCCCGCAATGGGAGGCGCGTCCTTTCACCGAGAAGGTCGTCGAGCACGCGGCCGCGCTGCTCAGCGACCAGTTGTAGCGGCCCGGTAGGCCTGAACTACCCGCCCACCGGCGCGCCCACCTCGGCCGCGGCGACCGCGCCCGTCTCAATCGGCGGCGCAGGGGGCAGGCCGGTGACCTCCAGAATCTCCGTCTCGTTCAGCGTCTCGCGGGCGAGCAGCGCCTGCGCAAGCGCTTCGAGCGCCTTGCGATGCGTGGTCAGCAGGCGCTTCGCTTCGTCGTGGCTCTCGCCGATGATCCGGCGCACTTCGGCGTCGATGACCTCGGCGGTCTCCTCGCTGAAGGGTTTCGAGCTGCCGTAGCCCTCGGGAGCGTTCAAGTACGGGTTGTCGCGCGGTGCGAGCTGCACCATGCCGAGGCGGTCGCTCATTCCCCAGCGGGTGACCATGCGACGCGCGAGCGAAGTGGCCTGCTCGATGTCGCTCTCGGCGCCCGTGGTTCGCGTCCCATAGACGACCTCCTCGGCGGCGCGGCCGCCAAGCATGCCGACGATGCGCGCGCGCAAGTACGATTCCGGATAGTTGTAGCGGTCGCTGTCGGGCCGCTGGTACGTCACGCCGAGCGCCTGTCCGCGCGGGACGATGGTGACGCGGTGCACGGGATCGGCGCCCGGTACGACCAGGCCGAGGATCGCGTGACCTCCTTCGTGGTATGCGATGCGCTCGCGGTCCGCGCGTGTCAGCAGGATCGGCCGTGCCGGACCGAGCACGATTTTCTCGAGGGCGTCGAGAAAATCCAGCTGCCGCACGTTGTCCTGCGCACGCCGTGCGGCCAGCAACGCGGCCTCGTTGACGAGATTGCGCAGCTCGGCACCGGAGAAGCCGGGCGTCGCGGCGGCCAGCTCGTCGAGGTGCGCATCGGGTGCAAGCGGCACGTTCCGCGTATGGACCTTGAGGATCGCCTCGCGTCCCGTCCTGTCGGGCAGGTTGACGACCACGCGCCGATCGAAGCGCCCGGGCCGCAGCAGCGCGCGATCGAGCACGTCCGGCTGATTGGTTGCGGCGAGAACGATGATGCCTTCCCGGCTCGAGAAGCCATCCATCTCGGTCAGGATCTGGTTCAGCGTCTGCTCCTGTTCGGAGGACGCGCCGATCGACATCGGACCGCGCGCGCGGCCGATTGCGTCGAGCTCGTCGATGAAGATGATGGCCGGGGCGTTCTCGCGCGCCTGCTTGAAGAGATCGCGCACGCGTGCCGCGCCGACGCCGACGATCATCTCGACGAATTCCGCGGCGCTCATCGAGAAGAACGGCACGCCGGCCTCGCCCGCCACGGCCTTGGCGAGCAGCGTCTTGCCCGTCCCGGGCGCGCCGACCAGCAGCACGCCTTTGGGCGCCGTTCCGCCGAGGCGCGTGTATTTGGGAGGATCGCGCAGGAAGTCGACGATCTCGACCAGCTCGTTCTTGGCTTCGTCGATGCCCGCCACATCGTTGAACGTGACCTTCGTGTCGCTTTGCTGGTCGAAGCGGCGCGCCTTGCTCTTGCCGATGCCCATCAGTCCGCCCGCGAGGCCGCCGCCCTGGCCGGCTCGACGAAACAGCCAGACGTAGAAGCCGATCAGCAGCAGCGCCGGACCGAAGCCGAAGAGGAGCGTGGTCAGGGGGTTGCCGCCTTCCTCGATCGGCTCGGCGCTGATCTCGACGCCGTTGTCGATCAGGAACTGCTCGAGACCGGGCCCGGCGAACGAGGGAACGGTGGTCGTGAACGTACCGGAAGTTCGAGATGGCGGCTTGCGCAAGACGCGCGGCTCGCCCTTCGGGGGTGTCGGTGGCGTCGCGCCCTTCTCCTCGGCAGGCGGATAAGTGACCGGCGTCTTCAGGAGGCCGGTCAATGTCTCGCCCCGGCTGAAGATCGCCGCCACGTTGCCCTTGCTTACCTGCTCCTTGAAGATCGTGTACGGCAGCAGGAGGGGCGACCCCGGGCTCGGCAGGAAGAAGCGCGCAACGGCAAAGTTGAGCAGCAGCGCGATGGCGAACCAGATCCAGGCGCGACCGGGCGGCATTTTCGTGTCGCCGCCGGGCCCCGGTTTGTTCGTTCCGGACGCAGGAAGGCGGCCGCCCGGGGCTGGGTCGCTGCGGCGAAGGATCGGCTGGGGCACGGGGTCACCGGTTCAGGAATAGAGGTCGGAGGTCGGGTCCGGCGGCACAGGGGCCCACGCGCCGTCGGGAATCACTCTCGTATATCTGGACGGATTGTCCGAACGGCAATAGCTCGCGGCCGTTCGGGGCGAACGTGCCCGCGGGCGTGGTCGAACCGCCTCCGGCGCCGAGCCCGCTTCCTTCAAGCGCCGCGTTCGCCCGGCAGATCGAACAGCAGGACCTCGGCGCCCGTTCCGCCCTCGATCACGATCTGGGGCTCGTCGGTCTTCAGCGCATCGCCTGCCGACAGTCTCTGGTCGTTCGCAACGATGCTCCCCCCGGCGACGTGCAGGAACCCCTTGCGGCCGGGGCCGAGCGCATACCGCGCGCGCTCGTCGCCATCGAACAGACCTGCGAACAGCAGCGCGTCCTGACGGATCGAAACCGATCCGTCGCGGCCGTCCGGCGAGGCGACGAGCCGCAGGCGACCGCGCTTTTCCGCATCGCCGAAGTGCTTTTGCTCGTAGGCGGGCGGAATGCCCCGCGTATTCGGCTCGATCCAGATCTGCAGGAAATGCGTGACGCCTTCCTTCTCGTAGTTGAACTCGCTGTGCATCATGCCGGTGCCTGCCGACAGCCGCTGCACGTCACCCGGCCTTATCGTGGATCCATTGCCCATCGAGTCCTTGTGACCGAGCGCGCCCTCGAGCACGTAGCTCACGATCTCCATGTCGCGGTGGCCGTGCGTGCCGAAACCCTTCCCCGGCTGCACGCGATCCTCGTTGACGACGCGGAGCACGCTCCATCCCATGTGACGCGGGTCGTAGTAATCGGCGAACGAGAACGTGTGGTAGGAATCGAGCCACCCATGATTTGCATGTCCGCGTTCGCCTGCGCGCCTGATTTCGTTCATTCGAGTGCTCCGTGCTTCATGGCTGCTGACGGCGCAGCTTGATCGGGGACCGGCCGCGGCGATTCCGCATCCGGATGTTCAGCATTTCGACGGCGACGGAGAACGCCATCGCGAAGTAGATGTACCCCTTCGGTACGTGGGCGTCGAAACCTTCGGCGATCAGGGTCACGCCGACCAGCACGAGGAACGCCAGCGCCAGCATCTTGATCGTCGGGTGCGCGTCGACGAATTCGCCGATCGCCCGCGCGGAGAACATCATCACGGCGACCGAGATGACGATCGCGAGAACCATGACCGCAACCTGGTCGGCGAGGCCGACCGCGGTGACGACGGAATCGATCGAGAAGACGATGTCGATCAGGGCGATCTGCACGAGCACGCCGGCGAATCCCGCGGCCTTCGGCGCCGGCTGCCCGTCGCTTCCTTCGCCCTCGAGCGAGTTGTGGATCTCGTGCACGCTCTTCCACAGCAGGAACAGGCCTCCGCCGATGAGGATCAGGTCGCGGCCCGAGATTTCCTGCCACAGGGTGAAGAGCGGCTCGGTGAGACGCATCATCCACGTGAGGGACAGCAGCAGCAGGATGCGCGTGATCATCGCAAGCGCGAGCCCCAGCCTCCGCGCGACGTTCCGGCGTGCGGGCGGCAGCCGACTCACCAGGACCGACAGGAAGATGATGTTGTCGATGCCGAGAACGATCTCGAGCGCCGTCAGCGTCGCCAGGGCGATCCACGCATTCGGGTCGGCGATCCAATCGATCATCGCGCTTTCGCTTCCTTGGAAACGACGCTCAAACGGTCACCGCGCATCGCGACGGTGCGCGCCCCGGGCAATCGCCTCCGCGCGAACGCCCTAGACTTCCGCGGTCAGCTCTTTGAACGCGAGCTCGAGGCGTTCGACGGTGCGATCGATGTTGCGCAGCTTGTCGATGCCGAACAGGCCGACGCGGAACGTGCGGAAATCCGCCGGCTCATCGCACTGCAGCGGAACACCGGCGGCGGTCTGCAAGCCCAGGCCGATCAGCTTCCTGCCGGACTGGATGTCCTTGTCGTCCGTGTAGCTGACGACGACCGTCGGCGCCTGGAATCCCGGTGCCGCGACGCTTGCAAAGCCCTGGCGCGCGAACATCCGCCGCACCTTGTCGCCGAGTTCCTGTTGGAGCGCCTTCGCCTTGTCGAATCCGAGGCCGTTCAGTTCCTTCATCGATTCGGCGAGACGCGCGAGCGAATCGGTCGGCAGCGTTGCAAAGTACGCGTGGCCGCCCTGCTCGTAGGCTTCCATGATCTGCAGCCATTTGCGAAGATCGCACGCAAAGCTCGTGCTCTGCGTCTTGGCGATCTCGGCATGTGCGCGGGGTCCGAGCATGACGAGCGCACCGCATGCCGAGCTGCTCCAGCCTTTTTGCGGCGCACTGATCAGGATGTCGACGCCGAGCTCCGCCATGTCGACCCACAGCGCGCCCGACGCGATGCAGTCGAGAACGAACATGCCCCCGACCGAATGAACGGCTTCCGCAACCGCGCGAACATACGCATCGGGAAGGATGATTCCCGACGCGGTCTCGACATGCGGTGCGAACACGAGCGCAGGCGCCTGCCCGCGGACCGTGCGCACGACCTCTTCCACGGGCGCCGGCGCGTAAGCCGCGTGCGGCCCGGCTGTCGTCCGATGCGCCTTCAACGCGGTCGACTCGGAAGGAATGTTGCCCATCTCGAAGATCTGGGACCAGCGATAGCTGAACCACCCGTTGCGGATGACCATGCATTTCCTGCCCGTCGCGAACTGCCGGGCAACCGCCTCCATGCCGAACGTTCCGCTGCCGGGGACGACAATGGCCGCCTCCGCGTGGTAAACCTGCTTCAGCGTGCGCGAGATGTCTTTCATCACATGCTGGAATTTCTTCGACATGTGATTGAGCGAACGGTCGGAAAAGACAACCGAGTACTCGAGCAGGCCGTCGGGATCCACGTCGGGCAACAAGCCGGGCATGAAGAGCTCCTGATGTGGTGTTATGAAAGCCGGTACTGGAACCTGTCTCAAATGGGCTGCACGGCCCTGCTGCTTTGGCGTTTCCGCTCGGCGCTCGCGGTGCTTCTAGGTACTATCCCGGGCCTCGCCGTGGGCCTTCGCGCCGCTTGTCGTGCGCCGTGACTTGCAGATAGGTTCCACTAGGATACCGGACGCCGGTTCAATGTTGCGGAGGGCATGAAATGATCAAATGGATCAAGGTGGCGGCCGTCTCGGACGTCCCGGAGGGCGGAACGCTCGCGGTCGAGGCGGGCAAGGAACTGGTGTGCCTCTACAACCTCGGCGGCCGCATTTACGCCACGGACGACATCTGCACGCACGAGGAGGCGAGCCTCGCCGACGGTTTCATCGAAGGCGATTGCATCGAATGTCCGCTGCACCAGGCGCGCTTTCACATTCCTACCGGAGAAGTGCGAGCCCCGCCGGCGGACACCGATCTGCGGGTATTCCCGGTCAACGTCGAAGATAACGATATCCTGGTCGGCGTCACCGAAAGTTGACCCGATGCAGCGCGGGCAGTTCCGTCCCGGCGATGGGCCGGGACACGAGCCGCATTCCGCTCCGGCCGAGCGCGCATCGGCTCAAACCGCCGACTTTCCCGTCACCGGCAGCGCGGCCCCGGATACGGACCTAGCGGCCGGCGATGCGAGGAACGCGATCGTCTCGGCGAGGTCCTCGAGCGGTACCCACTTCGAGGTGTCCGCATCCGGCATCTCGGTGCGGTTCGCGGGCGTATCGAGCGTGGCGGGAAGCACGCAGTTGACGCGGATGTTCGCGTCGCGCAACTCGGCGGCCATCGCTTCCGAAAGGCGCACGACGACCGCTTTCGTCGCCGCGTACGCGCCCATCCGTGCGGAGCCGCGACGCGCAGCGTACGCCGCCACATTCACGATCGCGCCGTCCTGCTGCGCGAGCATCGTGGGCACGATCGCCCGCACCATGTTCAGCATGCTGCGCACGTTCACGTCGAACAGGCCGTCGATCATCTCGTCGGGCGTCTCGTGCACCGCAAGGCCGGCACGAAAGCCGCCGGCGAGGTTGCACAGAACGTCGATGCGTCCGAACCAGCGGAGCGCCTGCGTTGCGACCCCGGCCGTTTCAGCCGCGCTCCCGAGATCCGCGGCGACGAAGCGCTGTCGCGCGTTCTCATCACCGAACCGTGCCGCCAGCCGTTCGACGCGTCGATCGACGAGCACGAGATCGGCATTGCGGCGCGCGAACGCATGCGCAACCGCGCCCCCAAGATTTCCCGCGGCCCCGGTGATTACGACCGTCCGTTGACTGAAGTCCATCGTCGCCTCCCTTGGCGCATAATATTGCGCTGTCCGCCGCTTGCGTACTTACCGTCGCGAGTCTTACGCCATGGCCACCTTGATGCAGCCGCAACCCGCGCGCATTCGCCGCACCGATGCGCTCGGCGTTCATTCACTCAATCGGTTCGTGTTCACGGTTCCCGACATCGTGGAGGCCGAGCGCTTCTACACGGCGTTCGGGCTCGACGTGCGGCGGCAGGGAGACCGCATCGACCTTCGCACCGTCGGCAATCCCCATGCGTGGGGTAGCGTGCATGGGAACGGCCGCCCCAAGCGACTCCAGTATGTGAGCTTCGGCGCATACGAGGAGGATCTCGACGCGATCGCTCGGCGGGCGCATGCGCACGCGAGCGATGCGCATCCCTTGTCGGACGGGAGCGGCATCTGGGTGCGCGATCCCGATGGCAATGCCGTCCAGATCGTCGCCGGTCCGAAGGTCTCCCCGGCGAACAGGCCGCAGCCGGCGGGAAGTGCCCCGGCAACCCCGGGCAAAGGCGCAGCGCCGAGCCGGAAGACCGCGCTTCCCGTCCGCCCACGACGGCTGTCCCACGTGCTGCTCTTCACGCCGGACGTCGCGCGCCAAGTCGCGTTCTACAGCGACGTTCTCGGCTTGCGGCTGTCGGACAGGTCGGGTGACATCATCGCGTTCCTGCACGGCCCGCATGCGAGCGACCACCACATGATCGCCTTCGCGAAATCGGCGGCACCCGGCCTGCATCATTCGAGCTGGGACGTCGGCAGCCTCGACGACGTCGGTTTCGGGGCCGAGCTGATGAAGACGCAGGGCTATACCAAGGGGTGGGGGGTCGGTCGCCACGTGCTCGGGTCGAACTATTTCTACTACGTGCAGGATCCGTGGGGCAGCTGGGCCGAATACTCGTACGGCATCGATTTCGTGCCCGCGGACGTCGAATGGGCCGCCGCGGATCATCCGGCCGAGGACTCCTTCTACATCTGGGGACCCACGGTTCCCGATGATTTCACCCTCAATCGCGAGCAGCCCGCATAGGGCCCCTTCGCGCTTTCAACCGGGTAATGACGATGCGCCTCGTCGCATTCAAACGGGACGGCGGTGATCCTGCCCTCGGGATTCGCCTCGACGAGGAGCTCGTCGACCTTACCGCCCTGGGTCTGCCCTCGACGCTTCGCGCGCTCCTCGAGCAAGGCGCGGATGGTCTTGCATCCGTGCGCGCGGCGGCGACACGAGCGAAGAATCGTATTCCGCTGTCGCAGGTCGCTTACCTGCCGCCGGTGATCGATCCGGCGAAGGCCATCGCCGTCGGTCTCAATTATGTCGATCACGCGGCGGAGTCGCCTTACAAGGACGCCCCGAAGTATCCGGTGCTCTTCCATCGGTTTCCGCAGTCGTGGGTGGCGCACGGCCAGCCCCTCGTGCGGCCGCGCGTGTCGCAGCAGTTCGATTACGAAGGCGAAATGGTCTTCGTCATCGGGAAGCCGGGCCGCTATATCGGGAAGGAAAAGGCGCTCGATCACGTGGCCGGCTATTCGATCTTCAACGACGGATCGATCCGCGACTACCAGTTCAAGTCGACGCAGTGGATGATGGGCAAGAACTTCGACGCGACCGGCGCCTTCGGCCCGGAGTTCGTGACGGTCGACGAGCTTCCCGCGGGCGCCGCCGGACTGCAGCTTCGCACCCGTCTCAACGGCCAGGTGCTGCAGAACGCGAACACGCGCGACATGATCTTCGACGTCGCCACGCTCGTTGGCGTGTGCTCGGAAGCCATGACGCTGCTGCCAGGCGACCTCATCATCAGCGGCACGCCGTCCGGCGTCGGCTTCGCGAGAAAGCCGCCGGTCTGGATGAAGCCGGGCGACGTCTGCGAAGTGGACATCGAAGGCATCGGCGTTTTGCGCAACGGTGTCGCGGACGAACGGCGCTGAAAGTCGTCGACGACCGTCGCTCGTCCTGCAAGGCCAGCCATCGGCGCACGCAAGCGTGAGCCGCCATCACAACTCGAGGGAGGGGATTTCATGAACGGATTTCGACGCGCCATCCTGCTGCTCGCTTCGGCGGCATGCGTGCTCACGCTTGCCGCCGCACCGGGGGTACGCGCGCAAGGGGCGCAGGCGCCGATCCGCATCGGCAGCACGCTCGCGCTTACCGGTCCTTTGGCGGCGACGGCGCTCGTCCACAAGGTCGTCGGCGAGATCTACGTCGAGCAACTGAACAAGCGCGGCGGATTGCTCGGCCGGCAGGTGGAGTGGATCGTCAAGGACGACCAGTCGAAGCCCGATCTCGCCCGCACGCTCTACGAGCAGCTCATCACGTCGGACAAGGTCGACCTGCTCATGGGACCGTACGCAACCGGTGCGATCCTCTCGGCCATGGGCGTCGCGCAGCGGTACAACAAGGTGCTCGTGCACCATACGTTCGGCATTCCCTCGATGGCCAAGTACGAGATGCAGTTCCCGGCGTGGTCGCTCGGACCCGATCCGGCGACGAGCGTGCCGACGACGGTGTTCGACGCCCTCGCCGCGACATCCGCTCCGCCGAAGACGATCGCCGTGGTCACGAGCAAGTTTCCCTCGGTGCACTTCATGTCGCTCGGCGCGCGCGAAGTCGCCAAGAAGCGGGGCTTGAACGAAGTGCTGTTCCTCGAGTGGGACTTCGGCAATCTCGATTACGGTCCGATCGCTGCGCGCATCAAGGACGCGAAGCCGGACTTCATCTGGGTCGGCGCGATCGGTCTCGAAGGCAACCAGCTGCTCGACGCGATGAGCAAGATCGATTACGTGCCGCGCGAGCACTTCTACATGTACCCGGCGCCGGGCCCGATGTCCAAGTCGCCGCTCGCGAAGAATGCGCTGTCGATGACGGTGTTCGAGGAGCATCCGCCCTTTTCCAGCGCACCGGGCGCCGCCGAGTTCATCAGCCTCTATCACGAGCGCGCGGCCAAGGCAGGCATCCCGGATACGAACGTCGAGGTGCAGGCCGCGGCATCGTATACGGCGTGGCAGATTCTCGAGGCGGGAGTGCGCGGTGCCGGCAGCCTCGACGACAAGGCGATCGCCGCCTACATCAAGAAGAACCGCATCGACACGATCCAGGGCAAGCTCCGCTTCGACGGGCCGAGCAACTATGGTGACGACCTGATGCGCGTGAAGCAGGTGCAGGGCGGGCGCTGGGTCACCGTCTATCCGAAGGACTACGCGGCGCCCGGCGCGACGCTGCAGGTGCAGTAAAGGGCGGTGCGGAAGCGATCGCCGTGACGTTCCCGAGCGGTACGCTGCTCGCGCAGTCGGCGCTGTCCGGCGTCTTCATCGGAAGCCTCTACGGCCTGCTCGGTCTCGGACTGGGCTTGACGTGGGGGCTTTTGCACATCATCAATCTCGCGCACTTCGCATTTGCGTTCCTCGCGGCGTACCTCTGCTATCAGCTCGCAACCGTCGGCGGCATCGATCCCCTGCTGACGCTCGCGCTCATCGTGCCGCTGTTCTTCATGCTGGGCGTTCTCGTGCAATGGTTGCTCGAGCGCTTCCACGTGACGCCGCTCAATTCGCTCCTCGCGACGTTCGGGCTCACCGCAATCATCGAGGCCGGCATCCAGGCCTTCTGGACGGCCGACTTCCGCAAGCTGGAGTCGGCGTATGCCGGTGAGAAGTTTCGCGTCGGACCGCTGTACGTGCCGCTGCCGGAGCTTTTGACGCTTGCGCTCGCCTTGGCCCTTTCGTTCGGCATCTATGCGGCGATGCGCTACACGAACCTGGGGCGCGCGCTGCGCGCGCTCGCCGAGGACGCACCCGTCGCCTCCGCGTTCGGCATCAATGCGCGCGCGCATGCATTGCTGCTGTCCGGCGTCTGTGGCGCCCTTGCCGGCATCGCCGGTGTCTGTCTCGCGTTGAGCTTCACGCTGACGCCGTCGCAGATCTATGCCTGGGTCGGCGTCGTCTTCGCGGCGGTGATGCTCGGCGGCCTTGGATCGGCGCTCGGCCCACTGGCCGCCGGCGTGGTCATTGGCGTCAGCGAGGCGGTGACGATGGCGTTCGCATCGCCCTCGTGGGCGCCCATCGTGTCGTTCACGCTGCTGATCCTGCTCCTGTTGCTGCGCCCGGAACGAACCTGAGCATCGATCGGACGCTCGTCGCCATCGCGGTCGCGGGCATCGGCCTCGCCGCGGTTCCGTTCCTGCACGCACCGGCCTTCTACGAATCGTTCCTGTACCTCGTGTTCCACTGGATCGTGCTCGCCACGTCGTGGAACATCCTTTCGGGCTATTCCGGCTATTTCTCGTTCGGCCACGGCGCATTCTTCGGCGCGGGCGTCTACACGACGGCGGTGCTGGCCGGCAAGTTCGATATCCCGTTCTCCTGGACGCTCCCGTTCGCCGCGCTCGTCGCGGCGGTGCTCGGCGTTGCGCTCGGCGCCGTGGTGTTCCGCGTGCGCAGCGTGCGGGGAGAATTGTTCGCGCTGCTGACGCTCGCCGTCACGTTCGTGCTCGCGACGATCGTCCTCAATACGCCGATCGACGGCGGCCCCGGCATCTATCTGTCCGCAGTGGCGGTGCCCCCGCTTGCCCCGACGCCTTCCGGCAGCTTCTACCTGCTCGCGCTCGCGCTCGCGGTGGCCACGCTCGCCGCGTCGCGCGCCATCGCCCGATCGAGACTCGGCGTCGGATTGTTCGCGATCCACGACGACGAGGACGCCGCCGAAGTGATGGGCGTTCCGACCTATCGCTTCAAGCTGATCGCGCTCGCGCTTTCCTGTGCGCTCGCCGGCGTCGCTGGCGGCATTCACGCGCTCTTCGTGTCCTACGTCACCGCCAACAGCACGTTCAACATCACCGTGCCGCTGACCGTCGTGCTGATGAGCGTTCTCGGCGGCACGCGTCACTGGGCAGGTCCGGCCCTCGGTGCGACCGTGATTACCGTACTGCTCTATGCGTCGACGGCCGCCGATCAGGCGATCACGGGCAAGGCCGTCGTGGGCGCGATCCTCGTTGCCGCCGTGCTGTTTCTTCCCGAAGGCATCCTCGGCCGCCGGCGACTGTTCGCGCGGCGCGTCAATGCGCGGAGTGGACCGCGCGAAGCCGACCTCGGCGGAACGCGTACGGACGCGCCACTCGCAATGAAAGCGATTGCGCCGAGCAAGGCACGAACGGGCACGCCGCAACACCCGCTTCTCGCCATTCGCGGCCTCTCGAAGTCGTTCAAGGGCGTGCGCGCGCTCGATGGCGTGGATCTCGACGTGCGCCGTGGGGAAATCCTCGGCATCCTGGGACCGAACGGATCCGGCAAATCGACGCTGATCAACGTCGTCAGCGGCCATTACCGCGCCGACGCGGGAAGCGTGCGCTTCGACGGGCAGGAGCTCGCGCGGTTGCCCGCGCATCGCATTGCGCGTTCCGGGATCGCGCGGACCTATCAGATTCCGCGGCCGTTCGCCCACTTGAGTGTCGAGAACAACGTGGCGTTGACGGCGATGTTCGGCGGCACCGCGCGCAATCGCATCGAATCGGCCGCCGCGGCCGACGAATGGCTGCGCTTCACCGGACTCGCGCGTTACGGCGCCGGACTTCCGGGCGAGCTCAATCTCCATCAGACCAAATTCCTGGAGCTCGCGCGCGCGCTCGCGGCAGAGCCGAAGCTGCTCATGCTGGACGAGGTGCTGTCGGGCCTCGCCCCCGCCGAGATCGACGAGGCGGTCGAGCTCATCTCGCGCATTCGCGAACGCGGGACGACGATCGTCCTCGTCGAGCACGTGATGCGAGTCGTGACCGCGCTTTCGGATCGCGTCGTCGTGCTCGACCAGGGACGTGTGCTTGCGGAAGGCGCCGCGGCCGACGTGATGGCTCGACGCGACGTTGCCACCGCGTATCTCGGCGTAGCACATGCTTGAAGTGCGCGATCTTCGGGTGAACCATGGCGCCGCGCCCGCGCTATGGAACGCATCGCTCACCATCGGTGAGGGCGAGCTCGTGTGTGTGGTCGGGCCGAACGGCGCCGGGAAGACCACGCTGATCAATGCCATTGCCGGGCTTCACCGCGCCTCCGCCGGCCGGATCGTGATGGACGGCCGCGATCTCACTTCGATGCCGCCGCACCGGTTCTGTGACGCCGGCATGGCCATCGTGCCGGAAGGCCGGCGATTGTTCGCGCGGATGACCGTGCGCGAGAACCTGGAGATCGGCGGCTATCGACGCGATGTCAGGCCCGCCCGCGAGCGCTTGCTCGCGAACGTCTGCGAGCTCTTCCCGGCGCTGCGCGACAGGCTCGACGTGCCGGCGGGCGCGTTGTCGGGCGGACAGCAGCAGATGGTGGCAATCGGCCGCGCGCTGATGGCGCGACCCCGGCTTCTGCTGCTCGACGAGCCGTCGCTCGGCCTGTCGCCTATCATGGTGCAGACGATGTTCCGCGCGATTCGCGACGTCAACGAAACGGGCACCGCGGTGCTGCTCGTCGAGCAGAACGTCGTGACCGCGCTCGCCATTGCCGAGCGTGCGTACCTGCTCGAGGAAGGGCGAATCGTCGCCGAGGGACCGCCCGACGTCCTCTTCGACAACCCGGAACTGCGGCGGGCTTATCTGGGAATTGCACATGAATAGACATCGAGCCGGCATCATCGTCGGCAGCAACCGGCGCGAATCGATCAACCGTCGACTCGCACTCGCACTCGCGAAGCTCGGCGCCGATCATTTCGACTTCGAATGGATCGGCATCGACGACCTGCCGATGTACAACCAGGACCTCGAGGGCCACCGGCCGGACGTCGTGAATCGCTTCACGGCCGAAGTTCGCGCCGTCCCCGCGCTGCTGTTCGTGAGCCCCGAGCACAACCGGTCCCTCCCGGCGGTGCTTAAAAATGCGATCGACTGGGGATCGAAGCCGACCGATCAGAACGTGTGGCGCGGCAAGACGGCGTGCATCACCGGCACGTCCTTCGGGGCGATCGGGACCGCGGTCGGACAGCAGCACCTGCGCCAGATCCTCGGCATCCTGGGCGTGACGGTGATGGGCGGCGAAGCGTACATCTCCTTTCGGCCCGACCCCGTCGACACCGATGGCAATTTCCTGGACGACAGCAAGCGGATCTTCTGCAAGACCTATATCGACCAGTTCGCGGCGCTCGTCGCAAAGCTCGCGCCGGCGAGCGCAAACGCGCCGCCCGCGGCAGGCGGCTGAAGGAATACAGGCCGTCGCAGTCGTGTTTGCCCACGGCTCAAAGGAGGAAACGCATGAAGAACGTTCAGCGGCTGCTGCTCTTCGTCGTCGCATGCCTGCTCTGCGCAACGAGCTTCGCCCAGCCGGCGACCCGCCGGATTCGCGGCGAGATCACCGGGATCGACGGGCTGGCGCTACGCGTGCGGACACGGCTTGGCGAGAACGTGACGATTGCGCTCGATGAAAAATACGGCGTGAACGGCGTCGTCAAGACGGACGTCGCGATGATCAAGCCGGGTGCTTATGTCGGCACCGCGACGCTTCCCCAGCCGGACGGCACGCAGCGCGCGCTCGAAGTGCTCGTCCTCCCGGAAACTGCGCGAGGCAGTAACGAAGGCCACTATCCCTGGGACCTGCAGCCTGGAAGCATGATGACGAACGCAACCGTGGCCGAAATCGTGCGCATCGAACCCGAGCACCGGATGACGCTTCGGTACAAGGACGGCGAGAAGGTCGTCATCGTGCCGGCGGATGCGCCGATCGTGACGTTCGAGCCCGGCGACCGCGATCTCGTCAAAGTCGGCGCGCACGTGATCATCACGGCCACCGTCCGCCCGGACGGTACGCTCGGCGCGTCGCGGATAACGGTCGGCAAGAACGGGCTCGTGCCGCCGATGTAGTGCTCTCCGCGTCGCCGCGCTATGGCAACGAAAGGCCGCGCTCGGCCATCACCCGGCGCAGGCGATCCGGGTAGTCGGTGATGACGCCGTCCACGTTCATCTCGATCAGTCGCCGCATGTGGTCAGGCTCGTTGACGGTCCACGGCAGCACCTTGAGGCCGGATGCATGGGCTTCGGCGATCAGCGCAGGGGTCAGGTTGCGCCAGAACATCGACCAGGTCCGGCACCCCGCTGCTGCGACGAGCTTCACGACCGAATCGTAGTCGGCGTCGCGTAAACCGGCGTGCCATGGCGATCTGCCGCTTTCGCCCGTGGCCATCGTATCCATGCCGTCCGCTCGAATCGTCAGGCATGACGTTTCGATCCCCGGTGCGATGCGCCTCGCCTCGATCAGCGTTCGCCAGTCGAACGATTGGAGCATGACCTGCGAGAGCACGTCCTCGCGCCTCAGCACGTCGACGACGATGCGGACGAACGTCGCGGGGTCCGGCGTGTCTCCCGCGTTGTCCGGCGTGAGCTTCGTCTCGAGGTTCAGTCGCACGGGTCTCGCGTTGTGCTTCACGAGTTGTACGACCTCGGCGAGCGTCGGCATCGGTTCGCCGTCCGCCGCCTCCTGTTCCGGAAACTGCGCGGCGTAGCCGCTCGCCGGATTGATGCGCCCGACGTCGTAGCGGCGCAGCTCTTCGAGCGACAGCGAATGAATCGAAGGTCCGACGGCTGCCAGCCATTTGCCGGATCCGTCGCGAACGAGATGGGGTTCGAGTCGCGGGTTATGGCTGATCACGGGAACGAGGTCCCGGGTGATCACGATGTCCGTTTCCAGCGTCGTGACACCGATCGCGAGCGCGCGCCGGAATGCGGCGAGCGTGTTCTCGGGTGCGAGGCCCCGCGCACCGCGATGGCCCTGAAGGTCGAAGGCGGATGCGCCGGTCGGTGCCCATTGCACGAAGGCCAGCAAGGCGACGAACACCCAGCGGACGGCGGCCACCCCGGCGTTACTCAAGACGAGAGCGTCACTTCGGCGATCAGCGGCAGATGATCCGACGCGACCCGCGCGAGACGCGTCGCGTGCCGAGCGAGACGCTTCACGGATCCCGTGGGGGACACCCAGATGCGATCGAGCGCGAACAACGGACGCCGTGCGGGGAATGTCGCCGGCGCCGGCGGAGCCTCCCTGAAGTGGGCGTGAAGCCAGCGCAGCGAGCGACCCCACAGGAACCATTCGTTGAGATCGCCCATCAGCAGCGTCGGATGCGGACTGTCGCGCTCGACCGCGCCGATGATCCTGCGTACCTGTTCGCGGCGCTCGCCGGGGCGCAACCCGAGGTGCGTGCCGATGACGCGCAGGGGCGTCGGCAGGTTCACGTCGATGCAAACGTCGAGCGCACCGCGCGGCTCGTAGTCGCCGACCGTGAGATCGAGATGCTTGATGCTTTGCAGCCTGTGGCGGGAGAGCACGGCGTTGCCGAAATCGTCGCCGCCCCGCTGTCGCAGCAATCCCGCGGCGAGATGGCAGCGGGTCGCCCGCTCGAGGTCGCGGAGGAAATTCTCGTGCGCCTGCGCGGAGGCCACCTCCTGAAGCGCGACGATGTCCGCGTCGATCTCGGCCAGCACGTCGACGATGCGCGTCGGGGCGTAGCGCCCGTCGGTTCCGATACCGCCGTGGATGTTCCACGTGGCGACCTTCAGCGACACCGTCGTCGCGCCACGATGAATTTCCGGGGCGACCGGCGCCTCAACTGCCATGTGCGAGTTGCCGCGGCTCCGCCGCGCGGCCGTTGCGTGCACCGAGCTTGCGCCGCAGCATCCAGATCAGCGCGAAGATCAGCGCGACGGCGAGGACGAGCAGTGCGAACGTCCCCGCCCCCGGATGGCGCACGGCGGCGATCGCGCGGTCCACGAAGAACGTCATCGTCGCCACCCCGGGAAGCAGTCCGATGATCGTGCCGAGCATGAAATCGCTCCACCGGATGTGCGATGCGCCGGCGACGACGTTCACGACGGTGAACGGCGCAACGGGAACCATGCGCACGAACGCAACGGCGATGAGCCCGCGCTTCGCGAGGCGGCGCGACAGGTCGTTGACCCGGTGCCCCGCGAGCTTGCGCACCGTTTCGCGCCCGAGCTTGCGGCCGATTGCGAACGTGAGCGCCGCGCTTGCCGTGGCGCCGGCGAGCGCATAGACGGGACCGGTGACCGGGCCGAAGACGAGCGCTGTCGCCGCGATCAGCACGAGCAGCGGGAATGCCATGAGACCGCCCGCGAGGAACGCGAGCAGCACCGCGAGCGGAGCCCATGGGTGCTCGCGGAGCGCCATGCCCAATTCGATCAGGCGGTCGAATGCAAGCCACTCGCGAAGCGGCGTGAAGCGCCACGCCAGCGCCATTCCCCCAAGTACGAGGATGCCGAGCGCAATGCCCACGAGCCGCGTGCGCGTGCCGTCGCGCGCATCTTCCTGGGGCACGAGATCGGCGACGATCAGTTCGGGATCGAGCGGCTGCTCGGGATCGAACACATGCCGATCGGGGACGATCGCGTCGAGCGCAGGGTCCGCGTTCGGCTCGACGGCGTTCAGCATGCGTTGCCCGTCGCGTCGGAGCGAGGCGATCGCGCGATGCAGGCTGCCCTCGCGCGCCATCGCCTTCTTGACGTCGTCCGTCGTGCAGCCGAGGTGCTCGGCAAGGAGGCGCTCGCGCAGCCCCGCAATGAGCGCCGCAAGGCGCGGGTCGCCGCGCGCTTCGATCACGAGGTTGCACTCGGTGTCGATCGCGAGCGAGCGATCGGACAGGTTGGAGGAGCCGACGGAGAGCAGCGCGTCGTCGACGGTCAGCACCTTGCTGTGCACATTGAGGCAGCCATCCGAGTGCGAGAGCCACGACAGCGTCGGGCAGTACAGCCGGTAGCGATCGAGACGGTCGGCGGCGCGAAGCTTGGCGTGAATGCGTGCGCGCAACACGCCCATCGTCGAGATTTCCAGCCATCCGCTTTGCATGTACGGCGATACGACGGCGATTTCCGGTGCGTCGTCGCGTGCGAGGCGCGCCGCGAAAGCCTCGGCGATCGTGCGGGACGTGAAGTACTGGTTCTCCGCGAACAGATGCCGGCGCGCGGCGGCGATCGCGTCGAGGTGCAGTGCGCGGACCTCGAACACGCCGGCGTGGCCGTCGTACGCGGGCTCGGTGCGCGAGATCGCCACGTCGACTTCGCGCGCATCCGGTTCCAGGCCGTCGGGCCACGCGTGATCGCCTGCCTGCACCTGCACGTCGCGTTCGGGCTCGACGTCCTCGCCGGTTGCGCGGCGCCAGCGATCGCGGGCGAGATCGCCGAGCGCCCGCGCGCAGTCGCCGGTGACGACAACGCCGACGTCGTGGAATGGCGGATAAGGCACGCCGCGATGATCGACGCGGCGCCGATCGTTGTGCTTGTGCTCGCTCGTATCCCACCGGCAGCGAGTGAGGTCGTAGCCGCTTACGAACGCGACCGCGTCATCGATGACGATGACCTTCTGATGGTGAGACGCGCCGACGGGATGCTTGGCGTCGAGCCGGAACTTGAGCCGCCGGTGCGTGCGCCAATCGAGCTTGTAGATCGGCAGCCATTCGCGCTCCATCGCATAGAGCATCGCGAAGTCCCACGACAGCACGTAACCTTGCAGATCGCGGCGCCCTGCAACGACCGCGTTGAGGAACTCGCCGAGCGGTTCCGGGAAACCGTCGCTCGCACCGTCCGGCACGAGACGCATCCGGCTGTCGATGTCCCAGCCGAGGATGAAGATGGACCGCCGCGCGTTACGCAGCGCCGAGCGCACCGCGCCGAAGTACGCTTCGCCATCGACCAGAAACGCGAGGCGCCCCGCCCGCTCGATGCGCCAGCAGTTCCGGCCGGGGACGAGCAACGGCGCATCGCGGCGCGCGGTGCGCGCTCGATCGTTTCCGGAACTCGCGGAAATGGCTCGAGGCTCGGTATGCACTTCGTCGCGGACCGGGGACAAGGGGTCCGAGGTTCAATTGTCAGGACGTATGAACCGCGTGTCTGTCGGCGAGTTCCGACAACGGAGGGCGGTGATCTCCCCTTCGCTATCGCGCGCCCCGCGTCTCGTGAGCAATGGCGCCGGCCGTGAACACGACCGAGTCGAGGAAGCGATCGACGTAGGGGGCCCACAAACCCGCGCCCCGCGCGAGCAGCGCATGGCCATCGCTGTTGGGCACGGCCTCCGTCATCACGAACTGCGTGGGACTGCCGCCGAGCGCAAAGGCGTCGTGCCACGTGCGCGGCCATTCCGGGCCCCAATAGAGGTCGTTGACCGCATAAAGCCAGAGGTTCGGCACGTGGGTGGTCTTGCCGTATGCGGACATCAGCGAGGCCATCTCCTCCGAGCCGCAACTGTGACCCGGGGCGCGTCCCCCGTCGCCGCCGGTGCCGCCGGCGAAGTTGATGTATCCGACGACGCCTTGCGGATTGGTGGCGGCCGTTGCGACGGAGGCAAGGCCTCCCATCGAAGTACCGACGAGGACGACCCGACCGGCATCCGCCCACGACTGCTGACGGGTCCATGCAAGCGCGGCCAGCACCGCGTTCCTCGCCGCCGTCGCCGCCTGCCGAAAGTCGGGCGGCCCCCAGCAGTTGCCGAAGACGTCGTAACGCACGCCGGATCCCTCGCGGTCGACGTCGCCCGTCTGCCCATATCCCGGTCGTATGGGCGTGATGACGGCGAAGCCCTTGTCGAGCCAGTAGCGGACATGACTGCGAATGTCGGGCACCCGGGTGCGGTTGCGATCCTCCGCACGGCCCGAGCGACCATGCGAGTAGATGACGACCGGAAACGGACCGTCCCCTGCAGGACGAAACACGCCCGTCACCATTTGAACGTCGCGGCCCGAGCCGCCTTCGCTCCTGACCGGAACATGCGCGATTTCACTGACGAACTCCGCTGCCCGGCTCGTCGCCGCCGCAGCGACGACACACACCGCGACGACAAAACGGAGCGCGCACGACACGAAGACGTTCTTCACAGAATTCCCGATCACCCGCGTGCAACCGTTTCGAACCGGCCGCTTTGCTCCGAACGAAACAGTGCATCGATGGCGTGCATGTTGGCGATCGCATCGTCGATGCCGTAAGGCAGCGCTATCTCCCCCCGCACGGCGCGCGAGAACGCCTCCCCCTGCAGCTGGTACTGATCGCTCTCCGGCAACGTCTCATCGATCCCCGTGGACCCGTCGAGCGACGCGCCGTCGTCGATTCGGATGCGCGTGGCGGCCCCTTGCGGCGCGTTCACCGGGATCGGCAATTCGATCCTGCCGCGAAGGCCGCACAGCACGAGGCGCTGGTGCGGAGCGATCTGGGTCGACACGGTGAAGTCCAGACGACGGCCGTCGCCGAAATCGAGCAGACCGCTCGTGAGGCGATCGGTGCCGAAGCGCGGGTCGCGCTCGACGAGCGCAACCGCACGCGTCGGTTCCGCTTCCATGAAGAAACGTCCCGCGACGACCGCGTAACAGCCGATGTCGTAGAGACCGCCCCCTCCGATGTCCGCGCGATTGCGCACGTTCGCCGGGTCGACATTGTTATAGCCGAAGAACATCTGGACGACGCGCAGCTCGCCGATTCGCCCCGCGCGCACGAGGTCGCGCGCCCGAAGCCACTGCGGGTGGAAGCGCACCATGAAGGCTTCCGCGATGTGGACGCGGCTCGCGACGTCGCGAAGCTGCGATGCCTCGCGTGCCGTCAGCGCAATCGGTTTCTCGCACAGCACGTGCTTGCCCGCGGCTGCTGCGCGCAAAGTCATGGGAACGTGCAGATGATTCGGCAGCGGGTTGTAGATGGCCTCGATCTCGCTGTCGGCGAGCATCGCGTCGTAAGAGTCGTACGCCCTGGCGATGCCGAGCGCGGAGGCGACCTGTCGCGCGCGCTCACCCTCCCGCGAGGCGATTGCGCGGATGTCGATGACATCGCTCTTCCTCATTCCAGGCAGCACGCGCTCTCGCCCGATCTTTGCCGTGCTGAGCACGCCCCAAACCACCCGTTTCATTCTTCTGCCCGATCGACAACCGCGCGCAGATGATAACGGGTTACGAGAAGCGTTGGGAGTGCACCTCTCTTGAAAATCCGGGAAAGCCGTGGCGACGCGGAGCCTGGGTCGCTACCACACGGGTTGTATTCTCAACTCGACTTCCGGCCGCGGCGCCGTTCGGGCGTACTCGACGTGGGCCGCGGCAAGGTCGTGCTGCAGGCGATCGAGCGTGTCGAGGAGCTGCGCCGCGGCAGTGCGTGCGGTTTCCGAAAGCCGGTAGCTCGCACCCACGTAGAACGGCGCATCGCGCAACAGGTCCGGATAGGGCGGATGGTTCTCGAGCACGGTGACACCGTCATGAATTTCCCGCAGCACGCGCTGCGTGACGGCGAGCAGCGACCGCACGCGCACCCAGCGATGATAGGTGAAGCCGTCGTCGTCGAGCGTGTCGGGCTGGCCGAATGCATCGATCAGCTTGCGCGCGGCAAGATCGCCCGATTCGGCCATGGCCCTGATGTCGCGCGCCGCCATGTCGAGATTCAACCCGCCCTCCTCGGTCCTGTGACGAACCGTCACGACCCGGTCCCGGAATCCCGGTGCGGCGCGCTGCAGGTTGTCGCGCCAGTTCTGCATCGTGCGGATGATGGCGGCCGCGAACGAGAAGACGGCCCCGTTGCCCTCCCACGCGATGTCGTATTCCTCGGGCGCGAGCGATCTGCCGCGATCGGGAAGGTAAGCGCGATCAGCTTCGCCTGCGTCCGCCGGCAGGTCATCGCGCAGGTTGATGCCGAACGTCGGCCAGCCGGGAAGGACCGCGTCGAAGAGATGGACCGGGAAGTTGCTGCAGATGCCCCCGTCGCTGAACAGGACCTTGCGTACATTGGCCTCGATGAAGCGCTCGCTGCGCGGTGCGCTCGCAGGATCGAGCGGCTCCCCGGAGTCGCTTCGTGCATCGGTCGCGTGCGCCGCGTCCGCATCTGCCCGCCCCATCTCCGTCCCCTCCCTGCCGTCGGCAACCTGCATGCCCTCCCACGCATAGCGATAGAGCGGAACGCCGGACAGGAGGAACGGGAACGACAGGCTCAGCCGGACCGCAACGATGACCGGCAGCGTAGCGCGCGTGGGCAGTGGCCTATACCCGAAGGCCAGCATCGCTTCATCGCGCGCACGGTTGGCGTTCGTGCGCGCGCCGGGATGCGCGATCATCCATTCGACGATCTCGTCGGGGAAATAACGGCGGATCTCGTCGGCGTCGAAGTAGAACTGTTCGGTGGCAAATGGCAGCGAAAAGGGACGCCCCATCGTCAGCGCCGTCGTCATCATCTGCAGGTTGATGCCGCGGATGCCGGCATGCTCGTCGAGAACGACGCCGTCGAGATCGCCGAAGGTCAGCGGCGCATCGACCGACTTGCCGGCGAGATCCTGCAAGTACTCATGGAGCCAATCGGTCAGCGCGGCCTGATCGCCGGTGCGCGCGTTCGTCGCGTGACCGCGGGCGAGACCGAAGTCCTGCTTGGGGAGCGTACGGACGAGCGAAACCGCCGCGGCGACGGTTGCGGAAGTCGCTGCGCCAAGCACGAGGAAGAGCGCTGCAACGGCGATCGCGACGACCTGCAGGACGTTCGTGCCGCTGCTCGCGGCGATCAGTACCGCCCCCGGAATTGCGCCGGCGATTGCCGCCCATGGGAAGTAACGAACGGCCGCCCCTGCGCCTTGCAATGCGCGCTCGACGGGCCCGCCGCGATTCAGCATCGCGGCCAGTATGGCGAAATGGCGTTGCGTCGCCGGCTCCGGGCGGAAAAGGCGAAAAAGTCGCGAGCTCTTGCCGTCGGGGCGCTCACCCAGATACCGGGCGAGCTCGCCGAGACGCGTGAATGCATAGTCGGCATGAAGCGTGTCGGCCGAACGCCGGAATTCGGCGGCCGCCGTCGCCGCCGCCGCAATGGCCCCGGCCGATGTTCCTCCGATATTGCGAAACCGGTATTGACGCGAAAGGCGCGCCACCGCGCTGGGAAACACGACACCCGACGTGATGCCGCCCTTCATGACGAGGTCGCAGAATCTCCTGCCGACATCGCCGAGGTCGATCGCTGAATGCATGGAGGGCTCCTGGAATCTGCTATTGTCTCGGACGTTTTCCCAGGGGAGGAATTCATGACGATCCGGTCGATCGCGCAATCCTTGCGCGCAGTCCTGCTGTTGTCCTCCGCGCTCTGCCTTGTCGCGCCCGCGGCAGCGCAAACCACCAACCCGCAGAAACTCGTGACCGACGCGCAGACCACGCTCAACAATTTCCTGCGCGATCCCGCCCAGACATGGATCCACGACAACATCGGGCGTGCCAAGGCGCTGTTGATCGTTCCGCAGATCGTCAAGGTAGGGTTCATTTTCGGCGGGTCCGGCGGCCAGGGCGTGCTCGTCGCGCGAAGCGGCAATACGTGGGTCGGTCCGGCGTTCTACGATCTCGCGACGGCGAGTGTCGGCTTCCAGGCGGGCGTCGAAGTCTCGGAGGCCGTGATCGTCGTAATGACCGAGAAGGGCCTCAACTCGTTGATGGCCACGACGTTCAAGGTCGGCGGAGATGCGAGCATCGCCGCGGGTCCCGTGGGCGCCGGAGCGAAGTCGACCGTGACGGCGGACCTCGTGTCGTTCACGCGATCGAAGGGAATCTACGCCGGCGTGAACCTCGATGGCACCGTCGTTCACGCGAATAGCGACTGGAACGGGCAGTTCTACGGCGCGCAGAACGTGCTGCCGCCCGACATCCTGATCCGCAAGACCTACAAGAGTGCGAAGGCGGCGCCGCTGCTCGCGGCCGTGTCCAAGATCCAGCGCAAGTAGTCGGCATGCCGTGCGCCGCGCCCGCAGCGCGGCGTTCGGCGCTTGCGCCTACCGCCTCAGGAGGGCCAGCCGCAGCGTTCCAGCCGGCACTCCGTCGTCGACGATGCCCGTCAGCCGCCCGTTGAGAAACTGCAGCGCCCGGACGCCTTCGCGCGTCTGGTAGAACCACAGCTCACGCCAGGTGTGTCCCTCGCGGGCGCGGTCGATGCGATCCGGAACGCCGCCGTTGGGCGCGTTCAGCACTTCGTCGTCGGTCATGCCCGCGGCGATCATGCGGGGGCGAAACGGGAGCCAGCGTGCGCCAGCGCCCGATGCCGCCGTCGCACTTCGGCCAGAATCGCGGGGGGATGCGCCTGCCCCACCGGGCGCGTGATCGGCCTCGGCGGAACCGGAGTCCTCAAATGCTGGGGACGAAAGCGGCCTCGCCGTCGTCAACTCGCGCTCACCGGGCGCGCAGGGAGCCGTCTGGTACGCGACGCCGCTTCCTGCCGCGCACTTGTGGATTTCGGCGGCAGGCACGGCCGAGGACGCTCCGAGAAACGCGAGGGCGACAATGGCGCTCGCCGCGATTCGATGCTTCACGTCAATAGGGGTCGTTGCCATAATGATCCCCACGATCGCGGAAGCGGCGAGCACCGGCCATCGGTCATGGACTGAAGCCACCGTAGGACAGGACGAGGAGCAACGGACATGGGACGCACACGCAATCTCACCGCGAACGACGGTCACCGGCTCGCGGCCTATGAGGCGATGCCGGAGGGCCCGGCGCGCGGCGCGCTGGTCGTCGTGCAGGAAATCTTCGGCGTCAACGCGCATATTCGAGGCGTCGCCGACGGTTATGCGGCGGACGGCTATCACGTCATCGCGCCGGCGCTCTTCGATCGCGTGCGCCCTGGTATCGAACTCGGCTATACGGATGCCGATATCGCCGAAGGACGCAAGATTCGCGGCGAAGTGACCTTCGACCAGGCCCTCGCCGACGTGGACGCCGCGAAGCTTGCGCTCGGCGGAAGCGGCAAGGTCGGCATCGTCGGCTACTGCTGGGGCGGCACCGTGACGTGGCTCGCCGCGTCACGCCTCGACGGCTTCTCCGCCGCGGCATCGTATTACGGCGGGGGCATCGGTCAATTCGCCTCGGAGCATCCGCGCTGTCCGACGCAGTGTCACTTCGGCGAGAAGGATCACGCGATCCCGCTGCAGGAAGTCGAGGCGGTGCGCCGCGAAAATCCTGACGTGCAGGTGTTCATGTACCCCGCCGGTCATGGATTCAACTGCGAGGCGCGCGGCAGCTTCGATGCAAATTCTGCGGCCCTCGCGCGGCGCCGCACGGTGGAGTTCTTCGGCAAGCACCTCCGCTGAGGGCAGCCGCTCGAGCGGACGCCCGCCGCGCCGGCGTGGGCGCCGGACACTAGTACCCTGCAGGATTCGGGTAGCGCTCCTGCACGGCCGCGATGTCCGCAAGCGTCTGCGCGTCGAGCTCGAATTGCGCGGCTGCGATGTCCTCCTCGAGCTGCGCGAGCGTGGTGGCGCCGATGATCGACGCGCCGATGTGCCAGCGGCTCCTCACGTAACCCAGCGCAAGCTGCACGAGCGTGATGCCGCGTTTGCGCGCAAGCTCCGCGTAGGCCTCGATTGCCTCGTACACGATCGGCTTGCGAAAGCGCATGCCGAGGCCGTCGAAGCGCGTGAAGCGGCCCGCGGGCGGTTTCGCGCCTCGCAGATATTTGCCCGACAGCATGCCGCCGGCGAGCGGACTGTAGGCGAGGAGCGCCATGCTGGTGCGAAAGAGCGCCTCGGCAAGATCGCCGTCCGCGCTGCGCGAAACCACGCTGTAGCTGTTCTGCACGGTGACCGGTCCGGGAACGCCGAGCTCGTGTGCGGTCCGGTGGAACTCGCACACGCCCCATGCCGTCTCGTTCGACAGGCCGTAGTGGCGAATCTTTCCGGATGCGATGAGCGCCGCCATGCCTTCGACTTGCTGCCGAATGGGCGGACCCGGGCGCTCCTTCGACGGATCGAATTCGGTCGCGCCGAACATCGGGACGTTCCGCTGCGGCCAGTGGATCTGGTAAAGGTCGATGTACTCGACGCCGAGCCGGGCCAGGCTCGTATCCACGGCCTCGGCAATGACGTCGCGCGTCAGGTCCGTGCGCCCACCGCGAATCCAGTCGCGCCGACCGGGACCGGCGACCTTGCTCGCGATCACAATATCCGCGCGGCGACGCCCGCGCAGGATGCGACCGAGAATCGCCTCCGTGCGTCCCTGAGTCGTCGCGTTGGGCGGCACCGGATACATCTCCGCCGTGTCGACGAAGTTGACGCCTTGCGAGAGCGCGAAGTCGAGCTGCTGCTGCGCGTCCGATTCGCTGTTCTGCTCGCCCCACGTCATTGTGCCGAGGCAGACTTCCGAGATGCGGAGATCGGTGCCGGGAAGCGTGCGGTATCTCATGTTCTACTCGAGGCGATGTGAATGCGGCCAAGGATACCAATCGGGCGTGGTGCCGACGAAGCTCTTGCACCATCGAGCCTCGGTGCTCCCCTGGCATGCGTGCTTTACCGAGCCTTCGTCGCACGATCGGCGCGGCGGCCTGTCAACAGCAGGAATGTCCGGTCATGCATGTTTCGCCCCCTCAAGATGATCGCCCACCAAAGCCACCGGTCGCGCGGCAACGCGTGCCCGCGTTGAGCATGCCCCGCCGGCATCGGTGTCTTGCCGATCGTCCCGCCTCGTCGGGACGGCGTCGCGCGCTCCGATCGCTTGCGTTGCTGGGGGCCGTCGGTGGGGGCTGGCCGCGGTCGGCCGGCGCGGCCGCGACGCCGCTGACGCGTCCTGTTCCATCGACGGGAGAAGCGTTGCCCGTCGTCGGGCTGGGAACCTGGATCACGTTCAACGTCGGCGACGACCCGGTCGCGCGTGATGCATGCACCGATGTCATGCGCGCCTTCTTCGACGCGGGTGGCCGCGTGATCGACTCGTCGCCGATGTACGGATCGTCGCAGGAAGTGGTCGGTTACGGACTGGCGCGGCTCGGCATGCCGAAGGCGCTCTTCGCGGCCGACAAGGTGTGGATCGCTTCAGCGTCTCGCGGCTCCGCGCAGGTCGAGGAATCGCGCCGACACTGGGGCGTCTCGCGCTTCGACCTGTTGCAGGTCCACAACCTGTTGTCGTGGCAGGAGCATCTGCCGACGCTGCTTGCGATGAAGGCCGCCGGCCGCTTGCGTTACGTCGGAATAACCACGTCCGAAGGCCGCAGGCACAGGGACGTCGAGGAGATCATGCGCACCCGTCCGATCGACTTCGTGCAGGTGACCTACAACCCGATCGATCGCGACGTGGAGGCGCGAATACTGCCTCTCGCACGCGATCGTGGGATCGCCGTGATCGTGAATCGTCCGTTCCAGCAGGGCGCGCTCATCGACAGCGTCATGCGTCACCCGCTGCCGGGCTGGGCCGGCGAGATCGGTTGCGCCAATTGGGCGCAGGCGCTGCTGAAATTCGTCGTGTCGCACCCTGCGGTCAGCTGCGTCATTCCCGCGACCACGCGTGTCGCGCATGTTCGCGAGAACATGGGGGCGGCGCTCGGACCGATGCCCGACGAGGCGCTCCGCCAGCGGATGGCCGCCGATGTAGCACGCCTTTAGACGATGAGCGAGTGGTGGACGTACCGGCTGTCGAGCTTCCTGTTGTTCTCGCCGCGCACGTACTTTCGCCTCCACGAGCTCTACAACGCGGAAGTTTGGCCGCTGCAGCTCGCAGGACTCGTCATCGGCGTCGTGATCATCGCCATGGCCTTGCGTGCGCATTCGGGCCGCGCGGTCGCCGGATCGCTCGCCGTCACATGGCTGTTCGTCGCGTTCGCATACCATTTCCGGCGATACGCGACGATCAACTGGGCGGCAACGTACTTCGCGGCAGCCTTCGCGCTTCAGGCGATCCTGCTGCTGTGGACCGGCGCTGTCCGGCACGGCATCACCTTCACGTCGCCCAGACGCCCGAGGAAACAGATCGGCTTCCTTGTGCTGCTCTTCGCCGTCTTCGTGCAACCGGCTGCCGCACTCCTCACCGGGCGCAGCTTCCTGCAGTCCGAATACTTCGGGGTTGCGCCCGATCCCACCGTGACCGCAACGCTCGGCGTGCTGCTGCTTGCAGATCGATCGCCCTGGACGCTGTGGATCGTGCCGTTGCTGTGGTGCGCGGTGGGCGGAGCGTTCGAGACGATGATGCGATTGCCCGACGCGCTCATCCTTCCGGTCGTCGGGGTCATCACGGTCGCGCTCGCGATTGCCAGCCGACGCTCTGCGGAGCGCGCGGGGGCGAGGTAAGTACGCGTGATGTTCTCGGGGAAGCGCGCGGCGCGAGGTTGGTACGCCTGATGCTCTGGAGAGCATGCGCGAGGCGAGTACGCGTGATGTTCTGCGGAGCGCGCGGACGCGCCCTAGGGACGCGGGACGTCAACGCCCTCGCGCCAGCTGACCCTCGTAGAGCGCGCGCACGGTCGCCATCGTATCGGCGTCGGCAGCGGTCTTGTCCGGCCGATAGCGTTTGATGCGCGCGAAGCGCAGCGCGAGGCCGCCAGGGTATCGGGGGCTCGCCTGCAGATCGTTGAAGGCCACTTCCACGACGAGCTCGGGACGTACATGGACGGTCCATTCGTCATGCCGCGTCTCCCGGGCGAGCAGTTGCGTCGTCTGCCACGCGAGCATCTCGTCGGTCATACCCTTGAACGTCTTGGCGAGCATCACGAATCCTTCGCCGGCATCGTCGCGCGCGCCGAGATGAAGGTTCGACAGGGAGCCGCGCCGGCGCCCGTGACCCCATTCGGCGGCGAGGACGACCAGATCGAGCGTGTGCAGACGCTTGACCTTCAGCCACGATGCGGACCGTTTTCCCGGTTCGTAAGGGGCTTGCAGCGCCTTGGCCATGACGCCTTCGTGGCCGCGCGCAAGGGCGTCGTCGTAGAACGCTTCCGCGGTGTCGCGCTCAGCGGTGACGATCCGCGGCATCCGCAGGTCTTGCGGCACTGCGTTCGCCAGCGCATCGAAGCGCTGTGCTGCGGGAGCGCCGGTCAGCGCATCACCCTCAAGGCGCAGGCAGTCGAAGAAGAACACCGACAGCGGAAGCGACGCGCGCATCGCCTGCACATCGACCGTCCTGCCGAAGCGGCGCATCGTCGTCTGGAACGGCTGTGGCGCACCGTTCCCCTGCAACGCAATCGCTTCACCGTCGAGAATCAGTTCGCGTGCGTCGAACCCTCGGACCGCTTCGACGATCTCCGGTGCGGATGCGGTCACGTCGTTGCGGTTGCGGGTGAACACGCGGACGTCTTCGTGCGCCTTGTGCACCTGCACGCGTGCGCCGTCGAGCTTCCACTCGAACGCGGCGGTGCCGAGGCTTTGCAGCGCCTCTTCGACATCGCTTGCGGGCTGCGAGAGCATCGGTGCGACCGGTTGCATCAGCACGACGGCGAACCGATCGAGGCCCGCGACGCCTTCGGTCAACGCCGCATGAGCCACGCCGACGATGCCGTGCGCAACCATCGCCGCGCGACGCACGTTCGCGACCGGCAGGCCCGCGGCCGCGGCGACGGCGTCGATCACCAGCGATTCGAGCGCGCCCTGTCGCAGTTCCCCCTGCATCAATCGATACAGGAAGTCTCGCTCGGACGGTGTTGCGCGCGCGAGCAGTTCGGAAAGGAGTTGCGCGCGCTCCGTTCTCGAACCGGCGCCGCTCGCCGTGGACATCCGGCGGAGCGCTGCATCGACGTCGTCTAGCGTCAGCGGCTTCGAGTCGACGAATGCGCCAGGCCGTGCGTCGCGCAGCAGCGTAGGGCCAATGCCGATCCTGCCCTGACGCGTTTCGCCGGAAAGGTACGCGACGGCGATCGGAATTTCCGACGGTGCGACGTGGCGGAGAAGCTCGGCCATCGCCGCGATCTTGGCGTTGCGGCCCGGCGTTGCGGCGACGCGCTCGGACGTTTCGACGAGCTCCGCGAGGCGGGTCATGGCGATTCTAGGGCGTGTTGCGCCCGTCTCGTCAATGGTCCTGCCGACGCGCGGAGTTCGAGCGTGCGCGGGTTTCCCGTCCACGCGTGCGGGGTTTGCGGCGGCCGCCGTGCGTGGCGGCTGCAGCGCTTAGCCGTCCACGTGGAGAGACGCGGACTGGAGCGCTGCCGCAAGGTCCTGCTTGCGTTCGATCCAGCCTGTCCACGGGTCGCCTCGCTTGCGCAACAGGGGCAGCGTCGTGGGCAGACGTACGTTGCCCGGGTCGACACCCTTCAATCGACGCCACGGAAGCGGGAGCGACACGGGCGCGCCGGGAAGGCCGCGCGGGGAATACGGCGCGGTCAAGGACTTGCCCCTCGCGTTCATGTTGGCATCGAGGAACACCTTGCCGGCGCGCTGCTGCACCGACCAGTCCGTCGTGATTTCTTCGGGGTGCTCGCGCATCAGGTGCGCATTGATGAAGCGCGCGATCTCGCGCACCGCGTCGAACCGCAGCGTGCGGCGAATCGGCACGATGACGTGCAGCCCGGTCTTTCCCGACGTCTTGACGAGCGCATCGAGTCCGAGACCGTCGAGCACGGTCTTGAGCCACCACGCCACTTCGACCGCCTCGCCGAATGCGGCAGGGTTGAACGACGGCTCCCTGCCCTTCGGTTCGTCGCCTCTGTAGATGAATGGATCGATGTCGAACAGCACGTAATCAGGCAACTCTAGGAGCGATGCCTGCAATGCTTCGGCGCTCGACGCGAAATCCGTTCGAGCGCCGGAGACATCCGAACCGCTGCTGATTCGCGAGTGCCACGTGTGAAATTCGAGCGTTCCCATGTTGGCGAGCCACAAGAGCGTCGCCAGGTTGTTGCAGAGCAGGTACTGGTCGGGAACTCCCTTGGATTCGGAGAACACGTCGATCCGCTCCACGAACGGCGGCAGCGTGATCTTCCAGTGCTTCTCCAGCACGCGACGCCCGGCGAGGCCCTCGGGCCAGCGGAACAGGGTGAGCGGCCGATCGCGCAGATGCGGGAGCATCGCCTCGGACACTCCGACGAGATAGCGAATATAATCGCGCTTGGTGATCGCGGGCTGCGATGCGGAGATCGCGGGCCAGTAGACGCGATCGAGATGGGTTGCAACCAGTTCGTGATCGTCGACCTGCAGATTGACGGTCCCGTCAGCGCGGTCGAGCGCGGCCAGGAGCAGCGAATGGCCGGCCGCGCGTCGCAGTGCTATCGCTTGGCTGCGATCATTCACGCTGCTCGGCGTGAACCTCCGGGCGGCGTTGCCCCGGCTGCCCGATCTGCGCGCGCTGACTGTCTCGCGGTGCCGCGGCGATCCGCGGTCCCCGGCTGGCGTCCGCTGGAGACACGTTTCGCGGAGCCGCGGGCGCGGGTTCAGTTACGGCACGCTCGATCGTGCGACCTCCGGCGGCACCGGGAGCCGTCGCGATCACCCGGTTGTCGCCATCGCGGTTCGCCGACGCGCGACGATCATCGCGCCAGTTCGATGATGAGTGTTGGTCACCACGCCAGCGGTCACCGCGGTCCCGGTCCCAGTGGTGATCGTCGTGGCGATCGTTGTCGCGATAACGGAAGTCGAAACCGACCGCCGGTGGACCCACGTAGTAACCCGGGGAATAGTTGTAGGTGTATGGGTAGCCATAGCCGTAGTCGTACGTATATGGCGAGGCATCGTAACCGTAGTAGGGCTGCGTATAGCCGTAGCCGTAATCGTATGTTGCGCAGCCGGACAACGCGCCGGCGACTGCAGCGGCAACGAAGAGCGATTTGAGCAAGCGATTCATGACAATCTCCTTCAGCAACTGAAGTGAGTTCACGAACGAATCGCAAGGTTCCCCTTCGATGCCGCGATGAGCGTTTGACCTACGGAATTTTCGGAGGGCATGAACGGTGAGCACCGTACGAGGCGCCGCACCGGACGCGACAAGCGGGCAAGTTCTTGCGAACGACCAGGAATATCTTGCCGTCATCGGGAGCCTCTCGTCCGAGCCTCGCTGACGCGCGTCGCGTCTTGGCTCAGCGCCGAGATGAAAGATTTTCTGGCGCCGAACGGTGCCGCTGTTCGGCCCCACGGTACCGCTCGCTGATGCCATGACGGTACCGCTCGCTGATGACGGTACCGCTCGCCGAAGCCATGCCGATACGGTCGGTTATGCGATGACGTTAGCGGTCGATAACGGAATGACGATAACGCTCGCTGATGCCATCGTGCGCGCGACAGCAGCCTGCCGCGCCTGCCCGCTCAGTACGTCGCGCGCCCGCCCGAGATGTCGAACACCGACCCGGTGGTGAACGAGCAGTCCGCCGATGCGGCCCAGGCGACGAGCGCCGCGATCTCCTGCACCTCCACCGTCCGTCCCCGCGGAATCTTCGCGACCATGTAGTCGATGTGCTCCTGCGTGGTTTGCCCGAGGATGGCGGTCCGGGCAACCGCCGGCGTGATGGCGTTCACGGCGATGTTGTACGTGGCGAGCTCTTTTCCAAGCGACTTCGTGAGACCGATGAGGGCGGCCTTCGATGCGGAATACGCGGACGCATTCGGATTACCCTCCTTGCCTGCAATCGATGCGATGTTCACGATACGCCCGTAGTTTCGGCTGATCATTCCCGGTACGAGCGCGCGGCAGCAGTTGAACGGGCCTTCGAGGTTCACGCGCATCGTGAGGCGCAACTCCTCGATCGAGTATTCCCAGAGCTTGGCGGTCGGCCCGGCGATGCCCGCGTTGTTGACGAGTACGTCGACCTGGCCCTGTGAGGCCATCGTCGCCTTCCGGGCGGCGTCGACGCTGTCGGGCTCGCCGACATCGACCTCGAAGGCCTCCGCGGCGCTCCCCATCTCGCGCGCGGCCGTACGGGCAAGCACGATGTCGCGGTCCCACAAGGCGACCTTGGCCCCCGAAGCGATGAATCGCTCTGCGATTGCACGACCGATGCCTTGCGCGCCGCCGGTGACTACGGCAACGCGGTTCCGGAGATCGATTTGGTTGGGCATCTCGTACCTCGATGGTTTCGCTTTCGCTCAGGATACCCGAAAAAATGGCGCGCCCTTCACACCAGCGCGTCAGCAGTCACTCGGTGTTGCGCGCGGCGAATGTGGCGACGCGCTGATTTGATGCGAATATCCCATTCCTGCTCAATGCTGCGAGCAATTCGGTGCCGGTCGTGAAGGAGCGGGCCGAGGCGCTGCGTGAAGCAACATCTCGATGAAGATCGCAACCTTCAACATCAACAGCATTCGTGGAAGACTTCCACGCCTGCTCGAATGGCTCGAAGACGCTCGGCCCGATGTGGTGTGCCTGCAGGAGCTGCGCGTCTTTCACGAGGAGTTTCCGCTTCCTGCAATACGGGCGGCGGGATACGGTGCGCTCTGGCAGGGCCAGAAGCCGCGCTATAACGGCGTCGCGATCCTCGTCCGTGGCGGTGAGCCTGTCGAAGTTCGCCGATCGCTGCCCGGCGATCCCGGCGACGTCCAGGCACGTTATCTCGAAGCGGCCGTGAACGGCATCCTGGTCGGATGCCTTTACGCGCCGAACGGAAACCCCCAGCCGGGCCCGAAGTTCGACTACAAGCTCGCGTGGCTCGAGCGACTGATCCGGCATGCCCGCGACCTTCGCGCATCGGGCGTGCCGGTCGTGCTTGCCGGCGACTACAACGTCGTTCCGACCCCTGCCGACATCTACCCGACGACGTCCTACGACAAGGATGCCCTGGTGCAGCCGCAAAGCCGCGCGGCGTTCGGGAGGTTGCTCGATCAGGGCTGGACCGACGCGATTCGCGCGCTGCACCCGACCGAGACGATCTACACGTACTGGGACTACATGCGCAAGCGCTGGGAGCGGAACGCCGGCCTGCGGATCGACCATCTGCTGCTGAACGACGAGCTCGCTTCCCGCCTCGTCGCTGCGAACGTCGACAGATCGGTTCGCGGCCGCGAAGGCGCGAGCGATCACGCGCCGACATGGATCGAGGTTCGCGACGCCGGTTGATTGCCGGATCGTCTAGGGCCGACCGGCGCGCGGGGGCACCGTGTACAGATAGAGGACGGCATCGCCGCGGCCCGTCGTGTCGTTTTTCTCGGGCGCCGGAAACTGCGCGACCCTGTCGATGTGCCAGCCGGGAAACGGAAAGTCGTGGGACACGACGCGCGTTCCGGGCGCGAGCTCCGCGAGAAGCTTGTCGCGCAACCGCGGCATCGCCGTGGGAAACAGGTAGAGCGTCACGACCGTCGCGCGACTGACGTCCGTCTCGAAAAGATCGCGCTGAATGAACCGCACGCGGTCCGCCACGCCCGCCTCCGCGGCCTTGCCGTTCGCATACGTCACGGCGACTTCGCTGATATCGACGCCGAATCCGCCCTTGGCGCCGAAGTGCTCGACGGCCGCGATGACGAGCCGCCCGTCGCCCGACCCGAGATCGACGACGAAGTCTCCCGGCCCCACATGGGCCATCTTCAGCATCTCGTCGACGATTCGCCAGGGGGTGACCGCGAACGGCGCAACGCGCACCGCCTCGTAGTCGATGCCGTCCGCGCACTTCGCACCGAAGGGCCAGGCGGCGACCGCCGCGGCGAAGGCCATGATCGCGAGATCGAAACGGTTCATGCGAACTCCTCGTCGGGACGGAACGGGATGGTCCACTCGATCCTAAGTTCCGCCCGCGGGCTCAGCCAGAAAATCGGTCACCGCCTGGACGAAGGCATCGGGCTTTTCGATCGGCGGAAAATGGCCGCACGCGGCGATGGTGCGGAGCTGCGAATTCGGGATTTGCCGATGCAATGCATGTGCCATGGCGACGGGCGTGACTGCGTCGTGCTCGCCCCAGACAATCAGTGTCTGCATGCGCAGTCGCTCGAGCGTGCCGTCGAGCTTTTCCCGTACGTCGCCGAGCGTTTCCAGCACGCTCTTGATCGTCGGACCATCGCCGCGCTCGAGATGCAGCGAGTAGGCGAGCTCGACGAGCGCATCCTGCACCAGGCTGCGGTCATGGAACATCGCCTCGAAGACCTTGCGTATGTTCGCGCAGGTCGACACGTTGAGATCGATTGGGATCAATACGGCACCTTCGTCGATTCCCGCAGCATCGTTCAGAATGAGCTTGTCCACCCGATCCGGATGCTGCAGAGCGAACGACGCGACGATCCATCCACCGAGCGAGTGACCGAGAAGCGACGCGCGCGGGATGTCGAGTGCGGCGAGGAATCGGCCGAGCACTTCGACGAAACCTGCAATGCGGTAGTCGATGCCGGGCTTGTCGGAGCGGCCGAAACCGAGCAGGTCGAGCGCTATGACGCGATTGGAGCGCGCGAGACCAGGCAGGCAGAACGCCCACTGGTCCGCGTCGCCCCCGACCCCGTGCACGAGCACGAGGGGCGGGCCGCTGCCCGTGTCGTAATACCGAATGCTGCGGCCGAAGACCTTGTGCTCCCGAAGCTCCGGCAGCGCGGGCAGCGCGAATTGCGTGGTTTCGGGATGCATTGGACTCCTTTGCGCAGAGGCGCACTATGACACTGGATTGGAGGCGCGTCGTGCCGTTGTTATCATCCGCAACAGCCCTCGCGCAAGACCCGAACGGTGCGCAAGGACTCGGCGGGATCCGCGCGCAACACCGCTTTGATGCGCAAAATACTACGAGCCGACCGAAGGAATTGCCGGTGTCGTGCGACTCACGGCGATGCCAGGGCGCGTTCCCGCTTCGGTTCGCCAAGTACCCGATCGGCTCGCCTTGCAACTCGCGTCGCACCGCCCGGACCAACTCGAACGGCGCGTTCCTTGCATATCTCCGATATCTCACTGGTCCGAGAGATGCGTGGCTGGACCGTTTGCTCTCGGCGGGTGCCGTCCGTCTTAACATCACAGGAGGTCTCATGACCACATTCAAGGTCGGCTATCTGGTCGGCAGCATGGCCAGCGCCTCGATCAATCGGCAGCTTGCCAAGGCACTCGTTCGCCTGGCACCCGCTCCGCTGCACATGAGCGAGATCACCTATCGTGACCTGCCCATCTACAGCTATGACTACGACGCGGACTTCCCCGCATCGGCTCGCGCCTTCAAGGACGCAATCGCCGCCGTCGACGCCGTGCTGTTCGTCACGCCCGAATACAACCGGTCGATTCCGGGCGGATTGAAGAACGCGATCGACTGGGCGAGCCGCCCCTACGGGCAAAACTCGTTCTCGCGCAAGCCATCCGCCGTCATTGGGACGTCTCCGGGTGCGATAGGCACCGCGATCGCGCAGCAGCACCTGCGAAGCGTGCTCAGCTTCTGCAATTCGCCGCAGATGAATGCGCCCGAGGCCTACATCCAGTTCAAGCCGGGCCTCATCGACGAACAGGGCGACGTGACGGTCGAATCGACGCGATCCTTTTTGCGCAAGTACATGGAGGACCTGCACGCGTTCATCGTGCGCGTCTACACGGTCCTCCCGAGGAACACCTGATGACACCCGACGCCTGCAGCGTATGATTGCGAAGAGACCGCTAAGCAGGCGGCAATGCGAGCCTTTGCAACGCCATTGAAGGAGGAATCATGGCGAACACCACGAGCATCGACACGCATCGGGATCTCCCCGCACCGGGATCGGGCTGGCACGTCGTTTGGGGAATCCTTCTCATCGTGGCGGGCGTGCTGGCCGTCCTCATGCCCGGCATTGCCGCGCTCGCCACCGCCCTCGTCTTCGGCTGGCTGCTCGTGATGAGCGGCGTGTTCGAGATCGTGTATGCATTCCAGACGCGCGGGCACGACGGCTTCGGGTGGAAACTCGCGTCCGGCATTCTTACCCTGCTTCTCGGGATCGCCGTCGTCGTGGTTCCGCTCGCCGGCGTGGCGTCCTTGGCGCTGCTCGTCGGCGCGTTCCTGTTCGTGGGCGGCATTACGCGCACGATGCTCGCGTTCCGTCTGCGCCCGCGCAGTGGGTGGGGCTGGGTGCTGTTCGACGGCCTGCTGTCGATCGGTCTCGCGCTGCTGATTGCGATTGGCTGGCCCGCGAGCTCGCTCGCGTTCATCGGCCTGCTCACGGGCTTCACGCTGATTTCGACCGGCGTGTGGCGCATCATGCTGCGGCACGCATCGACGCGCGCGCACACGGGCTGAACCGACCGCTGCACTGCGGGGGTCGAGGAGAAGGTCTACGTCGCGCGTTTGGCGATGACAGCCCGCGCGACGCGGGACCCGGTCGGCCGATCCAGCGCCGTGCAGATGAATTCGCCGGCGTCGATCAGCGCGTCGAGGTCGACGCCCGTGTCGATGCCAAGTCCCTGCAGCAGATAGACGACATCCTCGGTGGCGACATTCCCGGTCGCTCCCCTTGCATACGGACACCCGCCGAGACCGGCAATCGAGCTGTCGAAAACGGCGACGCCGAGCTCGAGCGAGGCGTAGATGTTCGCAAGCGCCTGGCCGTAGGTATCGTGATAGTGACCGGCAATGCGTTCCACAGGCACATGCCGCGCGACCGCCTCGATCATCCGCTGGGCGGCGGCAGGGGTGCCGACACCGATCGTGTCGCCGAGCGAAATCTCGTAGCAACCCATCGCGTACAAGGCTTTCGACACTTCCGCGGTCTTCTCCGGTGCGATCTCGCCTTCGTATGGACAGCCGAGCACGCACGAAACATAGCCGCGCACGTCGATCGCGGCACTGCGTGCGGCGTTCAACACGGGTTCGAATCGCACGAGGCTTTCGGCGATGGAGCAATTCGTGTTCTTGCGCGAAAACGATTCGGACGCGGCGGCGAACACCGCAACTTCAGTCGCGCCAGCCGCACGCGCGGCCTCGAATCCCCGCAGATTGGGCACGAGCACCGGATACGACGTGGCCGGCCCACGGGTAATGCGCGCCATCACTGACGCGTTGTCCGCCATCTGCGGCACCCACGTCGGCGACACGAAGGCGGTCGCTTCGATGGCAGGCAGTCCCGTGCGTGTCAGTCGATCGATCAGCTCGACCTTGATTTCCGTGGGGACAACGCGCTTCTCGTTCTGCAGCCCGTCACGAGGACCGACCTCGACGAGCTTCACGCGTGCGGGCAGCGGCATTGTCTGCGTCACCTGATGCAGGTGGTTTGCAGCCTGTGACACCTTCCGCTCTCACTTTCGGACGCGGCCATGCTATGCGCGCTTCACGAAGTCCACGAGCTCCGCACCTTCGGTGACCTGCTCACCTACGGCGAAGCGGAATCCCTCGACCCTGCCGTCGGAGGGCGCCGTGATCGTGTGCTCCATCTTCATCGCCTCGAGGATCAGCAGCGGTGCATTCTTTTCGACGTCCGTACCCGGCTTCGCCAACCACGCGACGACGCGACCCGGCATCGGTGCAACGAGCCGGCCTTCGAGGCCCTGCCCTTCGCCGCCATGATAAAGCGGATCGACCCGTGCAAGCTGGTAGCTCCGCCCGTTGAGGAACACGTGCCTGCGCTCCCCGGCCGCGACGACCGTCGCGTCGAGGCGCAGGCCGGCGAGTTCCACCCGTAACGTCGAGTTCGGTCCGAGCTCGCCGCGCGCGGCCGTCGTCGTGCCGTCGAGGGTGAGATCGTAGTAATCGCGCCCGTAACCGACGACGACAGCCGTTTCCCGATCGCCATGCCGAAAGATCAGCCGGCGCTCGAATCCCGAATTCAAGCGCCATCCATCGAGCAGATGCCACGGCGAGTAGGGGTCCGCATCGCGCGCAGCCGCCGCTCGCGACATCTCTTCCTCGCGCAGGACCGTCGCGAGCGCCGCCACGAGCCAGGCTTCGCGCGGAACCTGTCCCTGCTCCGGAAAAAGAAACGCGTGCTCGCGCTCGATCAGCTCCGTGTCGAGGTCGCCGCGCGTGAAAGCCGGCGAGGCGACGAGGCGCGACAGGAATTCGACGTTGTTCGCGACGCCGACGATCCGATACTCGGCAAGCGCCTGGAACATGCGCGAAAGGGCGAGATCGCGCGTCTGCTCCCACACGATGAGCTTCGCGATCATCGGATCGTAGTAGGACGTGATCTCGTCGCCCTGCCCGACGCCGGTGTCGAGACGCACGTGCAACGACTCGGCCGGCGGCGCGAGATGGATGAGCCTGCCCGTCGAAGGCAGGAAGCCCTTGTCCGGATCTTCCGCGTAGACGCGCGCCTCGAGCGCGTGACCGCGGATCGACAGCTGCTGCTGCGAAAGCGGCAGGCGCTCGCCGTTCGCGACACGCAACTGCCACTCGACGAGGTCCTGCCCGGTGATCATTTCCGTGACCGGATGCTCGACCTGCAGCCGCGTGTTCATCTCCATGAAATAGAACGCGCCCGCTGGATCGACGATGAACTCGACGGTCCCCGCTCCACGGTACCCGACGGCGCGCGCAGCGGCCACTGCCGCGTCGCCCATCTGGCGGCGCCGCGCCTCCGTCATGCCGGGGGCGGGCGCTTCCTCGAGCACTTTCTGATGACGCCGCTGGACGGAGCAATCGCGCTCGAACAGGTGCACGACATTCCCGTGATTGTCCGCGAACACCTGGATCTCGATGTGTCGCGGGCGCTCGACATATTTCTCGACCAGCACGCGGTCGTCGCCGAAGCTCGACTTGGCCTCGCGCCGGCAGGATGCGAGCGCGTCAGAAAAGTCGCCGGGGACGCGCACGATGCGCATGCCCTTGCCGCCACCCCCTGCGCTCGCCTTGATGAGCACCGGATAGCCGATGCGTTCCGACTCCTTGCGAAGGAGTGTCGCGTCCTGCTTGTCGCCGTGATAGCCGGGGACGAGCGGCACGCTCGCGCGCTCCATCAGCTGCTTCGCCGCGCTCTTGCTGCCCATCGCGCGGATTGCTTCGACCGGCGGCCCGATGAAGACCACACCCTGGTCGGCGCACGCCTGCGCGAATTCCTCGTTTTCCGAGAGAAAGCCGTAGCCGGGATGAATCGCCTGTGCACCGGTCTTGCGAGCCGCGTCCACGATGCGCGCGATGTTCAGATAGCTTTCACGAGGCGCGGGACCGCCGAGATGCACCGCTTCGTCGGCGAGTCGCGCATGCCGTGCGCTGGCGTCGGCGTCCGAAAACACGGCTACCGTGCGAATGCCGAGGCGGCTTGCCGTCCGGATGACGCGGCACGCGATCTCGCCGCGGTTCGCGATCAGGATCTTGCTGAACATGCGCAACCGACGTTCATGTCACGAGCGCCATGCCGGATCGCGCTTGTCGAGGAACGCTCCCACGCCCTCCTTCGCCTCGGGCGTCGCACGCAGTTCGGCGATGCACCGCGCGGTGTCCTCGATCAGCGCATCGTCGATGGTTCGGTGAGTGATCGTGCGCAGCAGAAGCTTCGCCGCGGCCTGCGCGCTGGGTCCGCCCGCGAGCAGGCTCTGTGTCACGGCACGTACGCGCTCGTCGAGCGCTTCGGGCGCGCACACTTCGTGCACCATGCCGATTCGCCGCGCCTCGTGCGCATCGAAGCGTTCCGCGGTCAGGAAGTATCGACTCGCCATCCGTTCGCCGATCGCCCGTACGACGTACGGTCCGATCGTGGCAGGCACGATGCCGAACTTGACCTCGGTGGTGGCGAACGACGCATCGGTCGACGCGATCGCGACGTTGCAGGCGCAGGCGAGCCCGGTGCCACCGCCGAGCGCGGCGCCGTGAACGCGCGCGACCGTGGGCTTTCGCGTGCGGTCGATCGCGCGCAGCATCGCCGCCAGCGCACGGGCATCGCGCAGGTTTTCTTCCACGCCATAGGCCGCGGCGCGCCGCATCCAGTTGAGATCGGCACCGGCGGAAAAGCTCTTGCCGCGTCCGGCCAGCACGATCACGCGCGTCGCAGCGTCGTCGTCGAGCGCGCTGAAAGCGGCCTGCAATTCGGCGATCAGCGTCTCATCGAATGCGTTGTGGCGCTCGGGCCGGTTCATCCAGACCGTTGCCACTCCCGAGTCCACCCGCACATCCAGCGCCTGGTAGCTCACGACCTGGCCTTCCTCACATGCGGAACACGCCGAAGCGCGTGTCCTCGATCGGCGCGTTCAGCGACGCGGAAAGCGCGAGACCGAGTACGCGCCGCGTTTGCGCAGGGTCGATGACGCCGTCGTCCCAGAGGCGCGCCGTTGCGTAGTACGGATGACCCTGGGTCTCGTACTGCTCGCGGATCGGCGCCTTGAATGCTTCCTCCTGCTTCGCGGTCCAGCCTTTGGTCGCGCCCTTCATGCCATCCTTGCGCACGGTCGCGAGGACCGATGCGGCCTGCTCGCCGCCCATCACCGATATCCGGGCGTTCGGCCACATCCACAGAAAGCGCGGCGAATACGCACGGCCGCACATCCCGTAGTTGCCGGCGCCGAAGCTGCCGCCGATCAGCATCGTGAATTTCGGGACGCGTGCGCAGGCGACGGCGGTCACCATCTTCGCGCCGTTGCGCGCGATCCCCTCGTGCTCGTACTTGCGGCCGACCATGAAGCCGGTGATGTTCTGCAGGAACACGAGCGGAACGCGGCGCTGCGCGCATAGCTCGATGAAATGCGCGCCCTTCAACGCCGATTCCGAGAACAGGATCCCGTTGTTCGCGACGATTCCCACCGGATAGCCGTGAATGCGCGCAAACCCCGTGACGAGTGTCGTCCCATAGCGGGACTTGAATTCGTCGAGCGCCGAGGCGTCGACGATCCGCGCAATCACCTCGCGCACGTCGTAGGGCTTGCGGGTGTCGGCGGGTATCACGCCGTAGAGCTCGTCCGCGTCGTAGAGCGGCTCGGCGGGCGTGCGCGCATCGAGCGTGACCGACTTGACGCTGTTCAGCTTTGCGACGATCTGCCGTGCGAGATGGAGCGCGTGGGAATCGTTTTCGGCGAGATGATCGGCAACGCCCGAGATGCGCGTGTGGACGTCGCCGCCGCCCAGCTCTTCCGCGCTCACCTCCTCGCCCGTCGCGGCCTTGACGAGTGGCGGACCGCCGAGAAAGATCGTGCCCTGATTGCGGACGATGATCGTTTCGTCCGACATCGCCGGAACGTAGGCGCCGCCGGCCGTGCACGATCCCATCACGACGGCAATCTGCGGGATGTCCTGCGCGGACAGGTTCGCCTGGTTGTAGAAGATGCGGCCGAAATGGTCGCGATCCGGAAAGACCTCGTCCTGTGCCGGGAGGAATGCGCCGCCCGAGTCGGCCAGGTAGATGCACGGCAGCCGGTTCTGTGCAGCGATCTCCTGCGCGCGCAGATGCTTCTTCACGGTCATCGGGTAGTACGTGCCGCCCTTGACCGTCGCGTCGTTGCCGACGATCACGCATTCGCGGCCGGACACGCGCCCGACGCAGGTGACAATGCCCGCGGACGGCACATCGCCGCCGTACATGCCGAAAGCCGCGAGCGGCGACAATTCGAGCACCGCAGAGCCGGGGTCCACGAGCGCGTTGATGCGTTCGCGGACCAGCAGCTTGCCGCGCTCGAGGTGCTTGCGTCTCGCATCGTCGCTGCCGCCCCGCGCGGCGTGCGTCGTCTTGTCGCGCAAGTCCTGGACGAGCGAGCGCAGGCGCTCGGCGTTCGCGCGGAATTCGTCGCTGCGCGTGTCGAGGGTCGAGCGGATCGCCGTCATGCCGTTTCCGCGCGACGGCCCGTAAAGGCGTGCGTCGCGCTCCGCCTTTCGACCAGCGCGCCCAATGCCGTCGAGTGCGCTTCGCCAACGTCGGTGATGCGCGTGACCGAGATCCCGAGATCGCGCAGCAGGCCATCGTGCAGGCCATAGACAAAGCCGTGAATCGTCAGGTCCTGTCCGCGCTGCCACGCGTCCGTGACCGCGGTCGTCTGGCATACGTGCACGACCTGCTCGATCACGTTCAATTCACAGAGGAACGCGCCGCGCTCCGACGCGTCCACCGCGTCGATTCGCGAAGCGTGCTTCTGATGCACGTCCTGGATGTGCCGCAACCAGTTGTCCGACAGACCGACCCGCTGGCGCTCGAGGGCCGCCTGCACGCCGCTGCAACCGTAATGACCGACGACGATGATGTGCTTGACGCGCAGCATGTCGACGCTGAACTGGATGACGGACAGACAGTTGAGATCCGTGTGCACGACGACGTTGCCGATGTTGCGATGGACGAAGAGCTGGCCGGGCGGCAGGTCCACGATCTCGTTGGCCGGGACGCGGCTGTCGGAGCATCCGATCCACAGATACTCCGGCGCCTGCTGGCGCACGAGGCGCGCGAAGAATTCGGAATCGGCCGCGCGCATGCGCGCCGACCACAGCGCGTTCTGCTCGAGGAGCTTTGCGAGGGTCGCGATGGCGGCGCTCCGGTCAGGCCCTGTCGATCGGCCTACGCCGTCTCTTTGAACAGCTCGCGCCCGATCAGCATGCGGCGGATTTCCGACGTGCCGGCGCCGATCTCGTACAGCTTCGCATCGCGCCACAGGCGGCCGACCGGAAACTCGTTGATGTAACCGTTGCCGCCGAGCGCCTGTATCGCTTCCCCGGCCATCCACGTCGCCTTCTCCGCCGCATAGAGGATCGCGCCCGCTGCGTCCTTGCGCGTCGTCTCGCCGCGATCGCAGGCCTTGGCCACCGCATAGACATAGGCCCGGCACGCATTGAGCGTCGTATACATGTCCGCGAGCTTGCCCTGCATCAGCTGGAACTCGCCGATCGATTGCCCGAATTGCCTGCGGTCGTGGACGTACGGAAGCACGACGTCGAGGCACGCCTGCATGATGCCGAGCGGACCGCCGGCAAGGACGAGTCGCTCGTAGTCGAGGCCGCTCATCAGGATGCGTGCGCCGTCGTTCTCGCGTCCCAGCACGTTCTCGTCGGGCACTTCGCAATCGTCGAACACGAGCTCGCATGTGTTCGACGCGCGCATCCCGAGCTTGTCGAGCTTCTGCGCGGTCGAGAAGCCCTTGAAGCCCTTTTCGATGATGAAAGCGCTGATGCCCTTCGCCCCCGCCGCGGGTTCGGTCTTGGCGTACACGATCAGCGTATGCGCGTCCGGACCGTTCGTGATCCACATCTTGCTGCCGTTCAGCACATAGCGATCGCCCTTCCTTTCGGCGCGCGTGCGCATCGAAACCACGTCCGAGCCGGAGCCGGTCTCGCTCATCGCGAGCGCGCCGACGTGCTCGCCGCTGATCAACGGCGGAAGATAGCGCCGCTTCTGCGCCTCGCTGCCGTTTCGTCTCAGCTGGTTCACGCACAGATTGGAATGCGCGCCGTACGACAATCCCACCGAGGCCGACGCCCGGCTGATCTCTTCCATGGCGAGGACATGGGCGAGGTAGCCCATGTTCGTGCCGCCGTAGGCTTCTTCGACGGTGATGCCCAGCAGCCCCAAGGCCCCGAGCTTGCGCCACAGGGCTTCGGGGAAGCGACTCGCACGGTCAGCCTCGTCGGCCAGCGGCGCGATCTCGTTCTGCGCAAAGCTTTGCACCGTGTCGCGCAGCATGTCCATCGTCTCGCCGAGATCGAAGTTGAAAGCCGCACTCATCTAAGCCCCCTTCGCCGCGCCTGCCGCGCCGCCCGTTTCCCCAAGGTCCGTCATATCCGGTCGACGCTTTCCATGCAACCTATCACGCGCCCGGCGAGGCGGAAGGCGCCCGGTCGGGCCCGTGCAAGCGCACTATCATGCCAGCACGCCTGCGGGCGCATCCGCTGCACTGCATCATTGCGCGTTGCGCGCCACCAGACGAAACCCCCCACAGGATGCCGACCGGCGTGTGCACGCCATGGCGCCTGAACGCATGTGCCGACGATCCGTAGCGATCGCGAGGCGTGGCGTCCAGGCTCCGGGTGCAGTGCGGCGCACGAACCGATGAACTCGGGCCGGGCCCGCCTGTCACTTTTCCCATTGGCTTTGCGGCTCGGTTCGGCGATCATTGCCGGCTTTGCCCCGCGCCCCGGCAGCGATGTCGGCGGCAGCGGCCCGATCGCCGCACCGACGTTGTCGAATAGCTCGCGAACCGGCGTATTCCGACGTTCGCCCAGGGATGTTGATGACGAATTCGAACGTCATTCAGCTGCAGGCCGGGCCCAGGTGGCGGGTACTGATCGCGCACCAGCGCGGCGACGTTCGTCACGTCCTGCGGTCGCTGATCGAAGCGGAAGACACGGCTGTCGTGGAAGCGGCCGACGGCGACGCCGCGCTCTCGAAGCTCGAGAACATGCGCTTCGACCTGCTCGTGCTGGAGCTCGACCTGCCGGCCAAGGATGGCGTCGCGCTCGTGCAACTCCATCGCATGTTGCTCGCACACGAGCGCGTACCTATCGAACCTCCGGCGATCATCTTCACGCTTCCGCCCGAAGTGCGCGAGAACGCGACGCTGACGGATCACCTCCGCTCGCTCGGCATCGCTGGAATCATCGACAACGCACCCCGGCCGGAGGTCGCCGAGCTCGTCGCATCGACGTTGAGGGCGCGCGCCGCGCGGCTCGCAGACAAGCCGGCTGTCGCATAGGTGCGCTGGACCGCGTGCGGCGGCCCGACGCCGCGGTCGCCGGCGAGTCGCTTCGTCAGCTTCGCGGCATTATCCGACGCAAGCGGCTGTTCCCGCGATCCGCCGCAGGAGTGCCCCGACGCCGAGCAGATGCATTTCGACGCGGACGCAATCGGCCTTGGGCAGTGCGCAGGGCCCGTTACGCGATCAGCAGCGCCTTCTTCGCGAAGACGTCGAGCGCATGTTCAAGTCGCGCGTTTCCACCGGGCATCGCGAACGGTCCGCCCATCGAAGCCGCGAGCTCCGGACGCGTGCGGGTTCCGTCGAGTAGCACGAGCAGCCGGCGTCCCGTGGCGTCCGGAAATCGAACGGCTTCATGATAGGCGCTGGGGACGACGCTGTGCTCGCGCGAGAGCCAGCGAGCCGCCGGCAGGGCCTCGGGCCGGTCGCCTGCAGTCGCAACGACCTTTGGCGGAGCGCTTCGGAGATCCAGCAGGGCTGCCGCCTGCATTTCGATGACCACCTGCTCGACCGGTTTCACAAGAACATGGCGCGAGCCCTGCGGCGGCGCCTCGCTGCACGCTCTCGCAATGTCCGCAACCGGCACCGCGCGCGGCCAGCACGCGAGCAGGAGCCTGCTGACGGCTGCGACATCTGCATCGGCTGGAGGACCTTGCGGCGCGCCCGCCGCCGCGCGTCGCAACTCCAGCGCCGCCACCGCATGGAGGTCCCGTGCACGGGACGGATCGATCGTGGATCGGGACAATGCGGCGGCATGGCAGAGCAGCGACTCCCGGTAGTGGCGGAAATGGAGGAAGTCGAGATACTTTTCGCGCGCCAGACGATCGACGCCGGCGAGCATCTTGCGCACCGCCGGCGCGAGACCGACGCCGCTACTCGAGGAAGGATGCGCTTCGGCAAGAAACGCGAGTCTGGCGCCCTTCGCCTCGTCGACGAACGCGTCGAAATGAACGGCGTGGTTGAATTCCGCGAGGTCGTCGTGCGCGAGCGAGGAATCGCTGCCCTGCGCGGTCTTGCGCAGATCTGCACGGAGCGCCTGGAGCAGCGAATCGTCACCGCTTGCCGGCATGCCTGCCAGGTTCAACATTTCCCGCGCAGCCGCAAGCTTCGAACGCTTGTCCGCAATGTCCCGGGTGTGATACGCCAGCATGTCCCATGCGATCGCCCGCAGATGCGATCCCGGCAGCGCGTTGTAGCTGACGAACGCGACGCCTGCTGGCGCAAGGTGCCGTGCGATGCGCGGCATGAGGTGCGCGCGCACGCCGGCCGGCAGCCACGAATACAAACCGTGCACGATGATGTAGTCGAACGTGCCGAGGTCTGCCGGCAGATCGCGCAGATCGCGCTCCAGCAAGCGGACGTTGGCGAGGCCGAGTGCGTCCGTCATCGCGCGCGCACGCGCAATCGGTTGCGCGGCGAAGTCGAAGCCGACGAAGCTCGCATTCGGCAGCAGCGCGGCCATGGGGACAAGGTTCGAGCCGTCACCGCAGGCGAATTCCAAGACGCGGCACGTGTCGACCGGTGCAACGTCGAGACCGAACAGGATTCCCGTCGTGGCCAGCCGGTCGGGATGGCGCGCCGGATCGGGAGAGCTCGTGTACGGGACGTCGTTGTAGCTATTGGCGAGCGCGTCGCCTTCGACGCTGCCCGACGCGCTGGTTGCGGATGACACGGAGTTCGAAAGGCGCGACGCGGCACGCCCGTGCATCGGATGCGATGCATCCATTGTATGAGCTATCCCGGCGCGGAAGCCATTAACCGGTCCCGGCTGTAGTACGCCTCGCACTCCGCCTCGCGCCCACGCACGACCCGACGCCCCCTGAGCGGGCCGCGTTGCTCCGTGACGATCGTGCGCTGGCGCTCGCCGTGGTGGTCGTTGTCGAAATACACGACAACCCAGTCGTGCGTACGGCCGAGCTCGTGCGCGCGCGCCGTGTTCGAGAACAGCGCCGTGAAGTTCCAGAGGCCGCGGCGCGAATGCAGCACGGGAAGCCATGACTCGCCCGCGGGATTGAAGCGGCGCGGTGCGATCGTGCGCAACGTCCTCGCTGCCACCGCTTCCCGATATTCCCGATCGACGTCGAGCAGCACTGCCACGGAAGGCTCGATGTCGGACGCTGTGATGAGCCGGGGCTCTGGTCGTCGTCTGCCGAGGATCTCGGCCAGTGCCGCTCGCACCATCGCTGCGCGGCGGATGCCCATGCCCGGTACCCGGTCGAGGCGTCCATCGTGGCACGCCACTTCGAGCGCCTCGAGCGTCTCCACTCCAAGTGCGTCGTGGATGCGCACCGCGAGTTCCGGGCCGATTCCCGGAACCGTGCGGAACAGCGACGCGGGGTCCAGGCTGCCACGCAACCGCTCGAGTTGCGCCCAGCGTCCCGTCTCCAGCATCTCGGCGATCGCCGCGGCGATGCCGTGCCCGATCGACGGCAACGCGGCGAGTCCTGCACGGCCCTGGCGCTCGAGAATGTCGCGCAGGTCCTCGCTCGAGTTCGCGATGGTTTCCGCGGCCTTTCGGTATGCCGCAACTTTGAACGGATTGGCGCCCTGGGCTTGCAGGATCTCCGCGGCTTGACGAAGGCGCTCGGCAATCCAAGAACGATCGGTCATGGCGTCTTGATGCCGTGCCCGGATGCCGCAGGCGCCTTCTCGGGACGCTCGAGCGGCACGGCGAAGCGCGATTCCTCGATCGACGCGTCCCCTGCGCGATATTCCGCGATCACTTCGCGGAGCTTGCCGCTGCGCACGTCGGGCAGAGGCGCCTCGTCCGCGAGGCGGAGATGCACGTTCGGAAGCGACTGCTGCGCGAGATACGCGTGCAGCGCGGCTTGTGCGCTTCGCCACGCGAGCTGCCGCCCCGCGTCATCCGTGGCGCTGATGCGCAGATCCAGCGATCCGGGGCCCGTCTGGACGAGTTGAAAACGGCCGTTCGGCATCGCTTCCTCGAGCACCGTCGTGACCGCAAGCGGCGACAGGTGAATCGTCGTGCCGCCGTCCGAGCTGAGCGCGAGGACGTCGTCGCATCTGCCCTCCGCACGGATCGACGGCAGCGGGCTGCCGCATGCGCAAGCTCCAGCGCTCCACGTGATGCTGTCCCCGAGATCGTAGCGAATGATCGGAGCAATGCGATTGGCGAGATTGGTGAGCAGGACCGTGTGCGACGGCTGTCCAGGCGCCACGGGTCGGTACTCTCGATCGACGGGCTCCAGCACCACCCAATCCGCATTGACGTGCAGCGACCCCCAGGCGCACGAATAAGCGATGCTCATGCATTCCGAAGCGCCGTACTCGTTGACGAGCACGGCGCCGAATGCGCGCTCGATGCCGGCATGCGCGGCCGGCGACAAATATTCGCCGCCGGACCAGAGGCACGCGGGCGCAATCCGAAGGCGCCCTGCGCGCTGCTCCAGCGCGAGCATGGCGAGCGTCGTCGGGTAACTCGCCACGAACGCCGGCTGATACTCGTTCAATGCGTCCACGAGCCTCGGCAGCGGCTCCATGACCGAGAACGCGCGGGCATTCGGCCAGGGCGATCCCCGACAGATGCGCTGCCACGACGAGATGCTCGCGAAATGATCGCCGGTCGCGGCGATCAGCGCCGCGCGGCCGCCTTGCGCGATCAGGCCGCGCAGATAGCTGCCCGCCCATGCCGCCGATTGAAGCTGGACCGCCAGCAGCGCATCGTAGGTCGCCAGTGCTGCCCGATCCTGGACGAAGATGCCGGGTTCTCCCGTGCTGCCGGAGCTCTTCCAGATGACATAGCGGCCGAGGAAATAGTCGCCGATGTGCGAGCGGTCGGCGAGGAACGCATCGACGCCGCGCCGGTCGACGCTGCGGTCGGTCATCCAATCGTCGAAGCTCACCATCAACGCGCGCTTGCGGACAACCGGAAGGTCAGCAAGCGACGGCTCCCGCGTTTTCACCGCTCTCCACGCACGGCGATAGAACGGCGAGTGGGCACGTGCGAAAGCGATGAGCTCGTCCGATCGGTTCGTGGCCGCAGCCGCGACGGCTCGAGGCCCCGCGTTCCGCGTCCACCAGATCTCGGCTGCGCACGTGAGCGTGCCCCAGGCACCGAGCGTGGAGCGAAACGCATCGCCGGTGACAGAATCGTCGCGTTCCCGCATTGCTTGATCGCCAATTCGACTTCTACTTCGCCAAGACCAGGCGACTTCGCAAAGACCAGGCGACTTCGCCAAGATAAAGGGACAGCTTAAGAAATTGCCGTCGAGCGTCCTTGACGCGCATCAATGCCTGCCGACTTGGCGTCTCTACAATTTGAATCAGGCGGGCATTGCGTGCTCGGAAAGGAAAGCGATGGTCACGGGAATCGGGAACTTCTGCGTTCGAAACGTGGTGACGGTCTCGCGCAATGCGCCCATCATCGAGGCGGCGAAGCTGATGCGCGAGCATCACGTCGGCGCCCTGGTCGTCGTCGACAAGCCGGGCGGCAGCGTGCCGGTCGGCATCGTGACCGATCGGGACATCGTCGTCGAAGTCGTCGCCGCAGGAGTTGCAGCGAATACCGTGAACGTCGCCGAGATCATTCAGCGTCCGCTCGCAACGGTGAACGAGGACGCGAGCTACGCCGAGACGGTACGCCTGATGGCGCAGCACGCGGTCCGGCGCATGCCGGTCGTCGATGCGCACGGCAAACTCGTCGGCATCGTTGCCGTCGACGACCTGATGCGGCAGCTCGCGGGTCCCCTGCTCGCGCTCGCCGATCTCGCCTCTCGCGAGCGGCGCTTTGAACGCGAAACGCGGCCCTGACCGTTGGTCACGGGTCTCGTCGAGCCCATGTTGAAAAACCGAGATCGTTCGCTGCGACGACGCGGCAACGGATCCGCCGCCAAGCGTCTGCCGCTGTCAAATGCGGTGCGCCGCGCGCGCAAGGCCCAGGCGAACCAGCGAGTCGCAGCAGCAGTCCATGGCGATCCTGCGCTTGCTCCGACGAAGCAACCGCTGCCGCGAGCCGGCGTGAACGGTGGCGCCGCTGCGCAGGACGAGTCCTTCTTCCGGGACTCTTACGCTGCGACGGCATTGGCCGACATCGTCGATCGCTCGATGCACGCGGCGACCGCGCGGTATACGGCGGGCCTGTCGCCGATCGCCTTTGCCGACGCGTATCTCGACTGGGCATCGCATCTTGCGTTCCTCCCGGGCAAGCGCTATCAGCTTGCGGAAAAAACCGCGAAGAAGATCACGCGCTTCGCGAATTACGCAGCGCGGCAGGCATTCGGCGGCCAGGGCGAGCCGTGCATCGTGCCGCTGCCGCAGGACCATCGGTTCGACGATCCGGCATGGCAGGAGCCGCCGTTCAATTTCATTTATCAGTCCTTCCTGCTGACGCAGCAGTGGTGGCACAACGCAATGACCGGCGTGCGCGGGGTCACGCGGCAGCACGAGAAGATGATCGAGTTCGCGACGCGCCAGTTGCTCGACGTCTGGTCCCCCTCGAATTTCGCCGGGACCAATCCGGAAGTGCTGCGCAGAACGCGCGCGCAGCTCGGCATGAACCTGGTGCGCGGCGCGTACAACCTTTGGGAGGACGTCGAGCGCGCGGCGAGCGGCCGCAAGCCCGTCGGCGCCGAAGCCTTCGAGCCCGGCAAGACCGTCGCGTTGACGAAGGGGAAAGTCGTCTACCGCAATCGGCTGATCGAGCTGATCCAGTATCAGCCGACGACCGCAAGCGTCCGGCCGGAGCCGATCCTGATCGTGCCGGCGTGGATCATGAAGTACTACATCCTCGATCTCTCCCCGCACAACTCGCTCGTCAAGTACCTGGTCGACCACGGTTACACGGTGTTCATGATCTCGTGGATCAACCCGGGACCCGAGGATCGGGACATCGCCTTCGACGACTACCGCACGCTGGGCGTGATGGCTGCGCTCGACGCCGTGTCCGCCATCGTTCCAAGGCGGAAGATCCACGGCGTCGGGTATTGCCTCGGCGGCACGCTGCTTGCGATCGCCGCGGCAGCGATGGCTCGCGACAACGACGAGCGATTCGGGACGGTCAGTTTCTTTGCCGCACAGGCGGACTTCACCGAGGCCGGCGAGCTCACGCTCTTCGTCAACGAGAGCCAGCTGGCGTTCCTCGAGGATACGATGTGGGAGCAGGGATTCCTCGACGCGCGCCAGATGTCCGGCGCGTTCCAGCTCCTGCGCTCGAACGACCTCGTCTGGTCGCGCGTGCTCCACGAATACCTGATGGGCGAACGCCCGCAAATGACGGATCTCCTTGCGTGGAACGCGGACGGTACGCGGATGCCGTACCGGATGCATGCCGAATACCTGCGCCACCTGTTTCTCGACAATGATCTCGCCGAAGGCCGCTATGTCGCCGGCGGACGCCCGGTGGCCTTGTCCGACATCCGCATTCCGACGCTTGCCGTGGGAACGGAGACCGATCACGTGGCACCCTGGCGATCCGCCTTCAAGCTGCATCTGCTGATGGACACGGAGATCACGTTCGTCCTCACGAACGGCGGGCACAATGCGGGCGTCGTATCCGAGCCCGGCCACCGCGGGCGCGTCTACCGCGTCGCCACTAGGAAAGCGGACGGACGCTATATCGATCCCGACGTCTGGGCAACTCAAGCGGAGCGGAAGGACGGGTCCTGGTGGCCCGAGTGGGTCCAGTGGCTCGCCGAGCGCTCCGGCGAGGTCACCACCCCGCCGGCGACGGGTGCGTCGGATCCACGTTATCAAGCGATCTGCGACGCGCCCGGCACGTACGTGGCGATTCGCTGAAGTCGAGAGCACGGATGCGGCAGGTGGCACAGCTCGGTGCGGGCCGTTGTGCCATGAAAACGCGCGCGGATCTTCTGCCCAGGTCAACGACAAATTGAAAGCAATCGACGGGCTGCGTCCACTTGGCACCTGGGTGCGCGCACACGGCGGACGGCTCGCGCTCCTTCTCGGCGGCACGCTCGCTGCCGGTTGGGCAGCGTGGCACTTCGTTCTGAATCGGCCGGTCGACGTACTGACGGTCGTGAGGAGCGATCTCGTTCAAAGCGTCGTTGCCAGCGGGCAGGTCATCACCCCCTCGCGCGCATCGATCGCCGCCGAAGTGACAGGCCGCGTGACTCGCGTTCCGGTCGCCGAAGGAGAGGCAGTTCGACAAGGCCAGCTGCTGATCGAGCTCGACCAGTCCGACGAGCGCGCGGCGCTCGCTCAGGCCAGGGCGGCGATATCACAGGCGGATGCGAAGCTCCTCCAGCTCGAGCGTTCGGCGCTGCCCGTGGCCGAGCAGGCGCTGCGACAGGCGCAAGCAAACCTTACGCAGACGGAACGGGCCTATCAGCGCACGAGCGACCTCATCGCGAGCGGCTTCGTCTCTGCCGCGCAGCTCGACGACGCAAAGCGCAATCTCGACGTGGCGCAAAGCCAGGTGCGCACAGCGGAATTGCAGGTGGCGAACGCGCGTCCGGGCGGAAGTGATTGGTCGGTCGCGATGTCGGCGCGGCGCGAAGCGGAAACTGCGGTGGCCGTTGCGCAGGCGAAGCTCGACGCCACGACCATTCGCGCACCCGCGGCCGGTATCCTGATCGCGCGCAGCGTCGAACCCGGCGATGTTGCCCAGCCGGGAAAGGTGCTGATGCTGCTCGCGCCCGCAGGCGAGACCCAGGTCGTCGTCAACATCGACGAAAAACACCTCGGCAAGCTGGCGGTGGGCCAGCGGGCGCTCGTCTCGGCGGATGCGTTTCCCGGCGAGACGTTTGCCGCCGAACTGTTCTACGTGAATCCCGGCATCGATGCGGTGCGTGGGGCGGTGGAGGTGAAGTTGCGCGTTCCGACTCCTCCCGCCTACCTGCGCCAGGACATGACGGTGTCCGTCGACATCGAAGTCGGGCGACGCAGTGACGTGCTCGTGGTGTCTTCCGAAGCGCTGCACGAAGCGGGAACGGGGCACCCGTGGGTGCTGATGGTGCGTGGCGGACGCGCGCGGCGCCAACCGGTGACCGTGGGAATGCGCGGCGATACGAGCGTCGAGATCGTTGCGGGCGTGTCCCCAGGCGACCTTCTGATTCCGGTAACGAATGGAGCCATCAGAGCCGGCCAGCGGGTCCGCGCGGTCGTCCGTCCAGGAAGCGGCATCCCGTGAACCGTTGGCTCAGCTTCGAATGGATAGCCGCCCTGCGCTTCATGCGCGATGGCATGGCGCAGACGCTGCTGATCATCGCGGGTGTAACGCTCGGCGTCGCGGTGATCACCTTCATGTCCGCGCTGTTGTCGGGCTTGCAGGCGAATCTTTTCCGCCGCACGCTCAACTACCAGGCACAAATCGTCGTGCTTCCGCCCAAGCAGATCGCCCGTCCGCTGCGGCATGACGACGAGGCTCGCCCTGCCGCCATCGTGCAGCCGCGCACGCAGCGGCTGCAGTCCGTCGATCAGTGGCAGAAGGTGCGCGACGACATTGTCGGCCTGCCGGATGTCGTGGCGATCACGCCCGTCGTGTCCGGCCCCGGCCTTGCAATTCGCGGCGATTCCAACAAGGCGGTGTCGATTGCGGGGATCGAGCCCGACACCTACCTTCGAGTGATCGCGCTTCGCGACAAGGTCGTCACCGGAACGCCGCAGCTGACGGGGTCCGACATCCTGATCGGCACCGAGCTCGCGCAGGACCTCGGCGCGGCGCTTGGCGACAAGCTCCGGCTGACGACGGCGAACGGCGCGGCGCAGGTGGTGCAGATCGCCGGCATCTTCGACTTCGGCAACAAAGGCGTCAACGATCGCAACGTCTACGTGACGCTGCGCGTGGCGCAGAGCCTGCTCGACCTCGCGGGCGGCGTATCGAGCCTCGAGCTCAACGTCGCGGACCCGTTCGCCGCGGAGCGGGTGGCAAAGGTGATCGAAGCGCGGACCGGACTCGAAGCGGACAGCTGGATCCGGACCAACGAGCAGTTCTTCTCGGCGATCGCGGCGCAGACGATGTCGAACAACTTCATCCGCTTCTTCGTCGGGCTCACGGCAGCCCTCGGGATCGCAAGCGTGCTTGTCGTGTCGGTCGTGCAGAAATCGCGTGAGATCGGCATTCTGCGCGCGATGGGAACGAGCCGGAGCCAGGTGCTTCGCCTCTTCCTCATCCAGGGCGCCGTCATGGGCCTGGCCGGTTCCGTCTGCGGCTCGTTGCTGGGCTTCGTCTTCCTGAACTTCTGGCGCGGCATCGCGCGGAACGCCGATGGAACACCGATGTTCATCGTGAGCTTCGAGCCGTCGCTTTTCATCTATGCAGCGGCCGGTGCGACGCTCATCGGCACGCTCGCAGCGATCGCTCCCGCACGCGGTGCAGCGCGGCTCGATCCCGTCGTGGCGATCCGTGGGTGACGCAGCCGTGACGCAGGGCCCGGTCCTGCGCCTCGAGGGCGTGCGCAAGTCCTATGCCGAGGGCACTCCCGCGGAGATCGAAGTGCTTCACGGCATCGATCTCGATCTGGCGCACGGAGAGTTCACCGCGCTGATCGGGCCGTCGGGTTCGGGCAAGAGCACGCTCCTGAACGTGATGGGACTGCTGGATCGTCCAAGCGCCGGGAGTGTCCGGATCGCGGGTTTCGAGTCGAGCACGCTCGACGAGAAGGAGCGAACGCGGTTGCGCGGGCGCACGATTGGTTTCGTCTTCCAATATCACTACCTGTTGCCGGAATTCACGGCGCTCGAAAACGTCATGATGCCGATCCTCGTCGCGCGCGGGCGCCGCGATGCCGCGATGCACGACACGGCGCTTCGTCTGTTGACGCAAGTCGGGCTCGCCGACCGCAGCGCCCACAAGGCCAACGACCTCTCCGGCGGGCAGCAGCAGCGCGTGGCCATCGCGCGCGCGCTTGCCATGGAACCCGCACTCGTGCTCGCCGACGAACCGAGCGGGAACCTGGACACGCAATCGGCCGACGCGGTGTTCGACCTGCTCCGCACGGTCAACAAGCAGCGCGGAACGACCTTTCTCATCGTCACGCACGACCCGCGGCTTGCGGATCGCTGCGACCGGATCATCGAGCTCGTCGACGGCAGCATCGTCCGCGACCGTCCCCACGCGCGCGGCAGCGCTCGATTGCACTTGTCAGCGAGCGCTTGATCATGCCGTGGGATTCGACGTATTACCCCGTCTCGATGAAGCACCTGCCGTTCGAGGTGCGCGCGAAGGCGATCGACATCGCCAATGCGCTGCTCGAGGAAGGCATGGAAGAACGCATGGCGATACGAATCGCGATTGCCAAGGCGAAGGAATGGGCGCGCCACCACGCGCGCGAATGGTAAGCGCGAACCGCACCACAGCGAGGACTCGCATGACTATCAAGGCCACCGTGGTTCATATCGACGATCGTTCCGCATGCGAGCAGCGCATCGAGCTGGCAGCGCGAATTGCAGCGCGTTTCGCAAGCCGCCTCGACGGCCTGTATCTGGTCGCAGCGCACCGTGCTTTCCAGGACGACGATCGACTTCTACCGCCCGACGAGGTCGCGAGGCACATGTCGGAGAAAGAAGCGCGGCGGGACGCTGAAGCCCTGTTTCGCAGGATCGCCGCGTCGGCGACGGTGGCCGACGTCGGTTTCGAAGTTGTCGACGGCGACGCGATCGACGCCGGCATTCCCGAGATACGCTGCTCGGACCTGACGATCATCGGCCAGCCCGACGTGGAGAGCGACAGGGCCGGAGTCTCGCGGCATCTTGCCGAGAACGCGGTCATCGGCGGGGGTGCACCGATTCTTCTGGTGCCCGACAAGGGTGTGCACGTCGACAGCGGGCGCAACGTCATCATCGCCTGGGACGGCGGGCGCGAAGCGGCCCGATCGGTGCGCGACGCGCTGCCGCTCATGCAACGTGCGGACCGCGTGACGGTCGTCTCCTGGGTGGACCGGCATGACATGGCGCGGGACGGGACGCGCTCACACGCAAGACTCGGCGCCTACTTGCTTGCCCACGGAATCGAAGCGCAGTTCAAGCGGCTGCACGGCGCGGCCGCGGAGGTCGGCGAGCGTCTGCTGTCGCAGGCGGCCGACATCGGCGCCGATCTCATCGTCATGGGAGGTTACGGACATGCCCGGCTGCGGGAGCTCGTGCTCGGCGGAGCGACCCCTTTCCAGCACATTGGGATCCTAAGCTTAGAATTCCACGTGGACAAGTTGTCGCG
>JADMIO011288081.1_pt1 | contig 87210 bp, 77 predicted proteins | sample 8958161 | NCBI WGS metagenome assembly JADMIO01 (sample SAMN16585339, study PRJNA669376) | soil metagenome | isolation source: Crop rotation soil | place: USA: Cullars Rotation, Alabama | collected 2011 | reverse complement strand
CGCGACAACTTGTCCACGTGGAATTCTAAGCTTAGGATCCCAATGTGCTGGAAAGCAGGCATCGGGCAGAAACTTCGTCCTGCCGACAACGGCAAGACCTGTCCCCCCACGCTGACCCTGAACCGGAAGAGACACCATGAAGACCCTCGCCAAGCTGCTTGCCCTCTCGACCCTTGCCGCAGCGTCGCTGACCACGCTGAGCGCCCATGCCCAGCCCGCCGCCGCGCAGCCCGATGCACGCACCGTTGCGTCAAGCGCCTCCACTTTCATCGCCGCCAAGGACGGCACGCCGCTGTACTACAAGGACTGGGGGCCGAAGAACGGTCCGGTGGTGGTGTTCAGCCACGGTTGGCCGCTGAACTCCGACAGCTGGGAATCGCAGATGCTGTTCCTGGCCGACCATGGTTACCGGGTGATAGCACACGATAGACGCGGCCATGGCCGCTCCGGCCAGTCCTGGGAAGGCAACAACATGGACCAGTACGCCGACGACCTGGCCGCCATGATCGAGGCGCTGAACCTGAAGAACGCCACCCTGGTCGGCTTCTCGACCGGCGGCGGCGAAGTGGCGCGCTACATCGGCCGCCATGGCACGCAGCGCGTCGCCAAGGCCGTGCTGGTGAGTGCGGTGACACCCATCATGGTGAAGACGGCCGACAACCCCAACGGCGTGCCCTTGGATGTGTTCGACGGCCTGCGCAAAGGATCGCTGGCCAACCGCTCGCAGCTGTACAAGGACATCGCCGGTGGCCCCTTCTTCGGCTTCAACCGGCCCGGGCAGACAGCCTCGGCAGGCCTGGTCGATTCCTTCTGGCGCCAGGGCATGATTGCCGGCCACAAGGCGACGTATGACTCGATCAAGGCGTTCTCGGAAAGCAATTTCGTCGAAGACCTGAAGAAGTTCGACAAGCCCACCTTGGTGATACATGGCAGCGATGACCAGATCGTGCCCATCGAGACCACCGGCCGCGCCACCGTCAAGCTGGTGAAGGGCGCCCGGCTGATCGAATACGCCGGTGGCCCGCACGGCATCACCGATACGCACAAGGACAGGCTGAACAACGACCTGCTCGAATTCATCCGCCGCTGATATGGCCTTGGCCCGCCTCGTCTGCCGCATGACCGGCGACTGGCGGGCAGCGTCGGCGGTGTCGTTCTGCCATCCCCATACCGCATAACACGATTGCAAATATTGCATTTCCAGAATGTCACGCGCTTGCCTAGAGTGCCGACATCGATGAACTGAAGAGGTGCAATTTGGCAAACACCCGACGTGAGATTCTGAAGACCGCCCTGGGCGCCGGTGGTGCGGCGCTGTTGACTGCAGCCGGCATGCCGGTGGCAGCGGCGGGCTTTCCCAGCCGGACGGTCAAGCTGACGACGCCGTTCTCGGCCGGTGCCGGCCCCGATGCGGTGCTGCGCCTGCTGGCAGAGCCGTTGGGCAAGAAGTGGAGCCAGCCGGTGGTGGTCGACAACAAGCCGGGCGGGAGCGGCTTCATTGCCTACAGCTCGTTCAAGCAGGGCGCGACCGATGGGCATGACCTGATCCAGCTGGACAGCAACCACATCACCACCCACCCGCACACCTTCAGCAAGCTGCCCTACAACGTGGAGCAGGACCTGGCGCCGATTGCGATGCTGCTGCGCACGCCTTTCTTCATCGCGGTGGCGGCAGACAGCCCCTACAAATCAGTCGATGAACTGCTGGCCGCGGCCAGAGCCAGGCCCGATGCCGTGACCTATGGGTCGTGGTTCAACGGCAGCCCGGGCCATATCGGCGCCTTGCGGCTGCAGACAATGAAGAACGTGCAGATGCTGCATGTGGCTTACCGCGACTTCGGCATGCTCTACACCGCCGTGGCGGCGCGTGAAGTGGACTGGGCGCTGGGCAGCATCGCCAGCGCTGGTGCGCTGGAACGGTCCGGCAAGCTGCGCTTCCTGGCGCTGGCCGCTGCCCAGCGTGATCCGCTGTACCCCAACGTGCCCTGCACCGCAGAACTGACCAGCCTGCGCGGCTTCGAAGTCGATGCCTGGGCCGGGCTGTTCGGCCCCAAGGCCATGCCGGCTGCGGTGCGCAGCCAGGTCGCCGCTGACCTGGCCGCGGTGATGGCCGCGCCCGAGGTGCAGGAGCGCTACCGCACCATCGGCTACCAGTCGCCGAAGGTGGCGCTGAAGGACTTCGATGACCTGATCCGCCGCGAGACCCAGGCCTGGGGCGGGGTGATCAAGGCGGCGAACCTGAAGCTGGATTGATTCGGCGATTTTTAGCTGTCAAAGTCAGCGTCCATCTCAGCCAGGGCCCTGGCCGACTGGTGAATACCCGCAGCCGCTTCCCGGCGCGTCTCCTCCATCTTTGTGATTCGCACTGCTGCGCGGCTGGCCAGAATCGCCGCCCATGGCACATCGCGTTCGCATCCTGGCTGCCGCTTGTGCGGTGTCTCTTGTCTCCTGTGGCGGCGGCGAAGACGAAGCGGCTGAAACGCCGCAAGCTGCTACCCGCCGCGTTGCGCTGGCGGCGCCCTACGACACGGCGCTTGCAACCCAGCTGCTGGACTATGCCGAGCGCGGCTATCCCCAATACTTTCCCGGCTCGCAGAAGAACCAGATTGCCGGTGGGCTGACCTATCGGTACTACCCGGCGACCGGTGCCTTCCTGATCGTCGATGACGCGGGGCAGGTCTATGCGATGGGCGGTGCGTTCGGGCCCCGCCTCGCAAGCCTCGGCGTGCTGGGCGACTTCCTGCGACCGCTGGCCGGAACCATATCCGGGCTGACCGCGTCCGGGCTCGTCCTGGCCAATGGCGCCGCGACCTACGCCGTACCGGTGGGCGCGGCGAACTTCAGCTTCAGTGCCTGGCTGCCGGTGGGGACGGCCTACAACCTGAGCGTGAAGTCCCAGCCGGCCGGGTTGAGCTGCTCGATCAGCAATGCGCAGGGTGCGGCAGGTCCGGCGGCTGCCACACCCGCAGTGGTCTGCGGCGTGGGCGGTGATCCGCTGGCGCCGACCGAGGCGGTGAAGACGACCGAGGCCGCCGACTTGTTCGCTGTCGATTCCAGTGGCCTGGGGCAGGTCGACACCTCGGGCGGCGGCGGAGACAGCGGCGACGGTGGTGTTGGCGGCGCGGCAGGCGATGGGGCGCCGATGGCTCGCGCCCGCGTGACCTTGACGGACGCCAACGGCCGCACCGCCAGCGGCTTGACCGATGGCAATGGCCGCTTCCTGCTGCGCTTTCCGACCGCGCTGTTCAAGCCGCCGTACATATTGCGTGTTATCGACGGTGGTGGCGCCATCCGCACCGCGGCGATCACCGATGCGGTGCCCGGCAACATGACGGTCTGGGCCAACGTGAATTCCTTGACCGACAAGGTCGTCTCCGATGCGCTGAACCCGGCCGTCAATGGCACCGACAAGGCCTTCGATGGCAGCCGCATCGACACCGCCAAGGTGGCCAAGGCCAAGAGCGACATGGTGGCTGCGGTGAAATCCGCGCTGGCTGCGGCCGGCATCACGAATACTTCGCGTCTGGACCCGGTGCGCTCGCGTTTTGCCTATGACGGCACCGGTGTCGATGCGATTCTGGACTCCGTCAGCCACACGCGAGAACCTGCCACCGGCGCCACGCAGCTGCGCACCAAGCTCGCCACCATCAGCAATGACGCCAGTGGCACCGAGCAGCCGCGCTTGGTGACCATTACCGCGCCACTGTCGACAGCACTGGTCTCGCTGCCCAGCAGCGAAGCGCTGACGCACATCAAGCTCAAGCGCTGGACGGATGAGGTGAACCGCTGCCTGGCCTTGCCGGCACACATGTACGGCGCCGATGCCGCCTGCGTCGACACCGATGGCAGCCGACTCGTGCGCACCGACTACCGCGACAACGGCAAGGACTTCCGCGAGGACTTTCGAACCTTGTTCAGCGAGTTCGACGGCAGCCCGGTAGCCGGCAGTTCGCTGCGCAGCCCGAAGATCCTGTTCGTCTCGCGCTCGGCGGGCAGCGCGGTCGACGATCTGGCCCATGTGCAGTTCACTGTCGTGCAGCCCTATGTCGGGCCCCGCGGGCCGAACGGGCCGGTGCCGGGTGCTGTCGAATACCCGATCGTCAAGGTATTCAAGCGCGACGATGGGCTGGCCCGTGCGCTGGCCGGAAACTGGCGGCTTTACGGCAACCGTCGGGTGTACGACCTGGCGGTGGAGCCGCGCTACTACCGCTTGATCCAGGCCAATCCGGCGCGGCTGTCCACCTTTCCGAGCTACGTGCATTCCAGCTTGCGGCTGGTGGTGCTGCGCAACCGCTGGGACCGCGACCGCCAGGCCTATGTGGATGCCAACATCCGCGCCGTTCGGGTCAAGGGCCCGGGCCTGCCGGCGGTGGGCATCGTGCTGGCGCCAAGCGTGGCCTGCGGCACCTCGACCTATCTGGCGCTGCTGAACAAGGTGGGCAGCGTGCCAACCAACGACCAGTACGCCAGCATCGTGCAGAACGACTTCCGGCTGGCCTCGGTGAGCCTGGACGGGATCCGCTTCCCGACGCCGGGCGGCTACTTCCCGACCCGGGACATCACGGTCAACCAGATTCCGTACCTGGCGGACTTCTCGCCGATCCGCGCCTACAGCCTCTACACCTACGAGATCTTCCTGCGCAGCAACCCCGGCAACGCTGTGCCCGACGCGGTGGAGACCGCGCGCATCCTTGCGCCGCTGATGCCGCCCGAGGCTGCGTTGAAGTTGCCGATGACCGACGTGACGCCCTCGGTGCCGTTGATCTCGCAGGGGGCGGCGGCCATACCCGCTGGCCTGGCGGGGGTGGCCAACTGGCTCAACAACCCGCTGGCGGCGCCGGTGTCGACCGCCTCGCTGTATGCCGAAGAGCTGAACCCCGCCAGGCCCAACGACCCCACCAAGTTCTATCTCATACGTTCCGTCGTGCCCGGCGCTTATGCGGCGCGCTCGGTGCCCAGCTCGCAGCTGCTGATCGTGCCGACTGAATCCACGGACTCGAACTGCTCGTCAGGCCGCGTGCCGGCCTATGACGGCAATACCGGCGTCTATCGCGAAGTCACGCTGTCGTCCTACCAGGGCCATGCGCGGGTGTTTTCGTCCATGGCCTGGAATCGCTGAGACGAGACTTTCCAACCCTCAAAAGCAGTGTCCAGCTCCTGGATGATGCGGGTCCTTGTTTTCTTCTTGCTCCGTCATCCCGCACGGCCCGGAGACTTCTCGCCAAACAGCGCCTGGAACACCGACCTCAGCCAGCGGCCCCCCGGGTCCTTGTGAAAGCGGCGATGCCACAGCAGGCTGACATCGAAGCCCGGAAATTTCACCGGCGGCGCGATCAGCTGCAGCGGCACATGGTTGCTCACCAGTGCCGCCAGGTTGCTGGGGATCACGGCCACGAGGTCGCTGTCGGCAACGATCGGGCCTATCGACAGGAAGCTGTGCACGCGCAGGCCGATGGCGGCGCGCACACGCGGGCTGGTCAGGACTTTTTCCACCGCGGCGGCATGGCGCGTACCGGTCGGGCTGCCGACCACATGCAAGAGCGTGCGCAGCTGCGCCGCTTCCAGCGTGCCTTTGACCGTCGGGTGGCCTTGCCGTGCGATGTAGACGAAGTGCTCGTTGAAGAGGCGCTGCTCATGCACCTGCTTGCCCAGGCCTGCGACAAAGCCCACCGCGAAATCGATGTCGCCGGTGGACAGTCCGCTGATGAGCTCTGCCTGCGAAGGCGATAGCGTCTCGACATTCACGCCAGGCGCGTTGCGCGCCAGCCAGGCCGAAAGCCGCGGCAGGAAGTAGCGCTCGCCGATGTCGCTGAGTGCTATGCGAAAGCTGCGCACATCGGCCGCCGGATCGAAATCGGGCTTGGCCACCGTGCCACGCAGTATGGCCAACGCGGCGGCCACCGGCTCGGCCAGGCGTTCGGCAAATGGCGTGGGCTGAACGCCGCGCTGCTGGCGTACGAACAGCGCGTCGTCGTAGGTCTCGCGCAGCCGTGCCAGGCCACGGCTCACGGCCGGCTGCGACAGGCCCAGCGCTGCGCCGGTGGCAGTGAGGTTGCGGGTGCGCCAGATGCTGTCGAACACCTCCAGCAGGTTCAGGTCCAGGTGCACCGCGCGACCCTGCTTGACATGATTCAGCTGCATAGCTCAATTCCAGTCTATTCATTTCCAGAATGTGCGAATTGTCCCTAAAGTGCCCTGCAGCACAACAGGAAATCAAGAGAGGCGATGCTGTGATCAGCTTGCGCGATATCCGCTATGTCCGGCTTGGCACGCGCGACCTCGTAGGCGCCAGTCGCTATGCACGCGAAGTGCTGGGTTTGGAGCTGGGCCGGCAGGAAGCGGGCGCGCTGTATTTCCGCAGCGATTCACGCGACCACACGCTGGTGTACTTCGATGGCGATCCGGCCGACCACACGGTGGGCTTCGAGGTCGATTCGGCAGCCGAGCTGGAGCAGGCCGCGGCCACCTTGTCCAATGCCCAGGTCGATGTACGCCGCGGCAATGCCACGCAATGCGCGCAGCGCCATGTGCAGGCCTTCATCAATTTCCGCGACCCCACCGGCAACAGCATCGACCTGGTGCTGCGGCCGCATCACCACGGGCGGCGCTACTTTCCTTCGCGCGATGCGGGCATCACGGGCTTCAGCCACATCGGGCTGTGCACCACCGATGCCGCGCGCGACGAAGGCTTCTGGACGAGCACACTAGGCGCCAAAGTGAGCGACCGCATTGGCGAGGCACCGCTGCTGCGCATCGATGAGGTACATCACAAGATTGCGCTGTTTCCGAGCCAGCGCGCCGGGGTGCAGCACATCAACCACCAGGTGCAGAGCATCGACGACCTGATGCGTGCCTGGTACCTGCTGAAGCAGCAGGGCGTGCGCATCGTCTTCGGGCCTGGCCGCCATCCGACCTCGGGCGCGATGTTCCTGTACTTTGAAGGACCCGACGGCATGGTCTTCGAATACTCCACCGGCGTGCGCACCATCACCGCGGCCGACGAGCCGCTGTACCAGCCACGCCAGTTTCCGCGCGACAACAGTTCGTTCTGCATGTGGGGCTCGGTGCCGGACATTCCTGAATTCCGCACCTGAGCTGGCCATGAACGATATTGATCTTGAGGTGCGGCTGGCCGCACGTGCGCTGGTGCGCGCCGGCCTGGCCCATGCCTATGGCCACTGCAGCAAGCGCCTGAATGACTCGCAGTTCCTGGTCTGCGCGCCGCGGCCCATGGGCTGCCTTGCCATCGGCGAACGCGGCACCGTGGTGCCTGTGGAAGGCCCTTTGCCAGCCGGCGTGCTGGGCGAAGTACGCATTCATCAGCAGATCTATGCCCGCCGCCCCGAGGTGCAGGGCATCGCCCGCACCATGCCGCCGGCCGTGATGGCGCTGGGTACGGCGCGCTGCGTGCCCAAACCGCGGCACGGGCCGGGCGCGTACTTCCGCTCCGGTATCGCGTTATGGGACGACCCTCAACTGGCGCGAAATGACCATGCCGCAACGGCGATTGCCGAGACCCTGGGTCCCCGCCATGCCGTGGTGATGCGCGGCAACGGCCTGGTGGTCGCGGGCCCTTCGCTGCAGGCCGCCGTGGTGCTGACCTGGTACCTGGAAGACGCAGCCCGCCTGGAGCTGGCCGTGCGCTCTGCCGGGCTGGAGCCTGAATCGGTGGTGCTGAGCGATGAGGAATGCGCCCGCCGCGCCACCACCGACGGCCTGATCTTCGAACGCATGTGGGACCACCTGGTCACTGGCGATCCGGAACTCTGAACTAATCACCCGACAAGGGCGAACACCATGATCCTGAACTTCATCAACGGCAGTTTCCGCGAGGGCGCCGGCGGCAAGACCTTTGCGAACCTGGACCCTTGCACCGGCGCGCTGATAGACCATGTCAGCGAGGCCGGCCGCGCCGATGTGGACGATGCGGTGAAGGCCGCTCGCGCCGCATTGCAAGGCCCGTGGCAGAAACTGAAGCTGGCCGAGCGCTGCGACATGCTGTATGCGGTGGCCAACGAGATCGACCGCCGCCGCGAGGACTTCCTGGCGGCCGAGGTGGCCGATACCGGAAAGCCGCGCGCATTGGCCTCGCACCTGGACATCCCGCGCGGTGCCGCCAACTTCCGCGTGTTTGCCGATGTGGTGCGCAGCCTGCCGACCGAGTGCTTCACCGGCCATGCACCCGACGGCCAGCCGGCCTTGAACTATGCGCTGCGCCGCCCGAAGGGCGTGGTTGCCGTCGTTTGCCCCTGGAACCTGCCGCTGCTGCTGATGACCTGGAAGGTGGCGCCGGCCCTGGCCTGCGGCAATGCCGTGGTCGTCAAGCCATCGGAAGAGACGCCATCTACCGCCACCTTGCTGGGCGAGGTGATGAACAAGGTGGGTGTGCCACAAGGTGTCTACAACGTCGTGCACGGCTTCGGCCCCGATTCGGCCGGCGAGTTCCTGACCCGTCATGCCGGCATCGACGCCATCACATTCACGGGGGAGACGCGCACCGGCACGGCCATCCTGAAGGCCGCAGCCGAGGGCATCAAGCCGGTCTCGATGGAACTGGGTGGCAAGAACCCGGCCATCGTGTTCGCCGATGCGGATGTGGACGCGGTGATGGTTGGCCTGAAGCGATCGGTGTTCGAGAACACCGGCCAGGTCTGCCTGGGCACCGAGCGTGTGTATGTGCAGCGCCCGCTGTTCGACGAGATCGTGCGCCGCCTGGGCGAGGTGGCCCGCCAGCTCAAGCCGGGGCTGCCCGGCGACATGGAGGCCAACTTCGGTCCGCTGATCTCGCTGGAGCACCAGCGCAAGGTGCTGGGCTACTACGCCCATGCCCGCGACGAAGGCGCCACCATCGTCAGCGGCGGCGGCGTGCCGCAGGTACCGGCGGCGCTGGCCGGCGGCGCCTGGATCGAGCCCACGGTGTGGACCGGACTGCCGCCCACATCGAAAGTTATCACCGAGGAGATCTTCGGTCCCTGCTGCCATGTGGCGCCGTTCGACGATGAGCAAGAGGTCCTGGCGCTGGCCAACAGCACGCCCTATGGCCTGGCTGCCTCGGTGTATTCGCGCGACATCAATCGCGCCCACCGTGTGGCGGCTGCGCTGAATGTCGGCGTGGTGTGGGTCAACACCTGGTTCCTGCGCGATCTGCGCACGGCCTTCGGCGGGTCCGGCCAGTCCGGCATCGGCCGCGAGGGCGGGGCGCATTCCGTCGAGTTCTACACCGAGCTTTCCAACGTCTGCCTGAAGCTGGCTTCATGAACACCTCCTCTGACCTCAAAGCGGACCATCATCCCGACCATCGGCGCGCTGCCGATGCGCTGTGGGCTGCCGCCCAAAGTACGCGGCCCATTGCGCCGCTGCGCGAAACCTATCCGCACTTTGGCGCCGACGATGCCTATGCGGTGCAGGACATCAACACCCGGCGCCAGCTCGATGCCGGCGCCAGGCTGGTCGGCCGCAAGATTGGCCTCACTGCGCGCAGCGTGCAAAAGCAGCTGGGCGTGGACCAGCCGGATTTCGGCATGCTGTTCGCGCACATGGCCTGTGCCGATGGCGAGCCGATTCCCTGGGCCCGCACGATGCAGCCCAAGGTGGAGGCCGAAGTCGCCTTGGTGCTGGAGCATGACCTGCACGACGAGGGCGTCACCGTCGCGCAGTTGATTCGGGCCACGGCCTTTGCCTTGCCCGCCATCGAAGTGGTGGGCAGCCGCATTGCCGACTGGAACATCCGTTTTGTCGACACCGTGGCCGACAACGCATCGAGCGGCGGCTTTGTGCTGGGCAATACGCCGGTATCGCTGAAGGGCCTGGACCTGCGCCTGGCCGGCATGGTGATGGAGCGCGGCGGCGAGCAGGTCTCGCTGGGCGCTGGCGCGGCCTGCCTGGGCCACCCGCTGAACGCCGCGGTATGGCTGGCCAACACCATGGCAAGGCTGGGCCGTGGCCTGTCGGCCGGCGATGTGGTGCTGACGGGTGCCTTGGGGCCGATGGTTGTCGCCAAGCCTGGCGATGTGTTCGAAGCGCGCATCAACGGGCTGGGCTCGGTGCGTGCCGTGTTTGGAGACGAGGCATGAACCCGCGCATTTCGAACCTGGCCGAGCGGCTGGACAACGCCGCACGTCGCGCCCAGGCCACTGCGCAGCTGGGGGCTGAACTGGCCTTGTCGCCCGAGGACGCCTACTCGGTGCAGTCGGCTTCGATCGCGCGAAGGCTGGCCCGCGGCGAGCGCCGCACCGGCGTCAAGATGGGCTTCACCAGCCGGGCCAAGATGGTCCAGATGGGCGTGCACGACATGATCTGGGGCCGCCTCACCGATGCGATGGCATTGGAAGAGGGTGCACCCGTGTCGCTTGGGCGTTATGTGCATGCACGCGTCGAGCCGGAGCTGGCTTTTCTATTGGGCAGGCCGCTCGCCGGCCGCGTGAGCCTGGCCGAGGCGCTGGAGTCGGTGGTGGCCATTGCGCCGGCCCTGGAAGTCATCGACTCGCGCTACGAGAACTTCCGCTTTTCGCTGACCGATGTGATTGCCGACAACGCGTCGTCCTCGGGTTATGTCATCGGGCCCTGGGCGCATGCGCGGCGGGACTTCTCCAACCTGGGCCTGGTGATGTCGATCAACGGCCAGCCGCGCCAGATCGGCAGCACGGCCGGCATCCTGGGCAATCCGCTGCGATCGTTGGTCGCCGCGGCCCGGCTCTCTGCCGCGGCAGGCGAGCCGTTGCAGGCCGGATGGATCGTGATGGCCGGTGGCGCCACTGCCGCCGAAGCCTTGGGCCCCGGCCAGCATGTGCGCTGCGAGATGCAGGGCCTGGGCCATGTCGAATTCACGACGACGGAGTAAGCCATGCCATTGATACAGGTCACGATGATCGAAGGCCGCACGGCCGATGCCAAGGCGGCGCTGCTGCAGGCCTTGACACAGGCCGCGGTGGATACGGTGGGGGCGCCGCGCGAATCCATTCGCGTCATCTTGCAGGAAGTGCCGGCCGCGCATTGGGCGGTGGGCGGGGTCGCCAAGTCGGGTCATGCAGCAACACAGGGAGCAAAACAGAATGGCTGACAAGCTGAAGGTAGCCATCATCGGCTCGGGCAATATCGGCACCGATCTGATGATCAAGGTGATGCGCCACGGCAAGCACCTGGAGATGGCGGCAATGGTCGGCATCGATGCCGCGTCCGATGGCCTGGCCCGCGCACAACGCCTGGGCGTGGCCACCACGGCCGATGGGCTGGAAGGCCTGCTGGCCTTGCCGGGTTTCAAGGACATCGGCCTGGTCTTCGATGCCACCTCGGCTGCGGCCCACCATGTGCATGCCGAGAAGCTGGCTGCGCTTGGCGTGCCGATGATCGACCTGACCCCTGCGGCAGTCGGCCCCTATGTGGTGCCGGTGGTCAACGGCCAGGCCCACCTGGGCGCGCGCAACATCAACATGGTCACCTGCGGCGGGCAGGCGACGATTCCCATCGTCGCGGCCATCAGCCAGGTGGTGCCGGTGCAGTATGCGGAGATCGTGGCCTCGATTGCCAGCCTGTCGGCCGGCCCGGGCACACGCGCCAACATCGACGAGTTCACCGAGACCACCTCGCGCGCGATCGAGGCCGTGGGTGGCGCGGCACGCGGCAAGGCGTTGATCATCCTGAACCCGGCGGAGCCGCCGCTGATGATGCGAGACACCGTCTATACCCTCAGTGCGGCGGCCGATGCCGACACGATGGCGCGCATCGAGGCCAGCATCGAAGCCATGGTGCTGCGCGTGCGGGCCTATGTGCCCGGCTATCGGCTGAAGCAGAAGGTGCAGTTCGATACCGTCTCGGTGCAGCTGCCCGGCCAGGGCCGGGTGGACGGGCTGAAGACCACCGTGCTGCTGGAAGTGCGCGGCGCCGCCCATTACCTGCCTGACTACGCGGGCAACCTCGACATCATGACCTCGGCCGCCCTGGCCTGTGGCGAGGCCCAGGCTGCCGCGCTGGTCGCGGCCTGACCCGGAGATCACCCTATGCAAAAAAAGCTCTACATCTCCGACGTCACCTTGCGCGACGGCATGCATGCGATCCGCCACCAGTACAGCCTGGACGATGCCGTGCGCATTGCCCGCGCGCTGGATGCGGCAGGTGTCGCCTCGATCGAAGTGGCACATGGCGACGGCCTGTCCGGCTCGAGCTTCAACTACGGTTTCGGTGCGCACACCGACCTGGAGTGGATTGCCGCAGTCGCTGGTGTCGTCAAGCAGGCCCAGGTGGCCACCCTGCTGATCCCCGGCATCGGCACCGTGCACGACCTGCGCGAAGCGCATGCGGCCGGCGCAAGAGTGGTGCGCATCGCCACGCACTGCACCGAAGCCGACGTCTCGCGCCAGCACATTGAAGCCGCCCGCGCCCTGGGCATGGACACCGTCGGCTTCCTGATGATGAGCCACATGACACCGCCTTCGGCGCTGGCCAGGGAGGCGCTGAAGATGGAGTCCTATGGCGCCACCTGCATCTATGTCGTCGACTCCGGCGGCGCCCTGGGCCTGCAGGATGTGCGCGACCGCTTCCGCGCGCTGAAGGACGTGCTGCGGCCCGAGACGCAAACCGGCATCCATGCGCACCACAACCTGAGCCTGGGCGTGGCCAATTCGATCGTCGCGGTGGAAGAGGGCTGTGATCGCATCGATGCCTCGCTGGCCGGCATGGGCGCCGGGGCGGGCAATGCGCCGCTGGAAGTCTTCATCGCTGCCGCGGCACGGCTGGGCTGGGACCACGGTTGCGACTTGCTGGCGCTGATGGATGCAGCCGACGACATCGTGCGGCCGCTGCAGACCCGGCCGGTGCGGGTGGACCGCGAGACCCTGGCGCTGGGTTATGCCGGCGTGTACTCCAGTTTCTTGCGCCATGCCGAGGCAGCGGCCGAACGCTATGGCCTCAAGACCGTGGACATCCTGGTCGAGCTGGGCCGCCGGCGCATGGTGGGCGGGCAGGAAGACATGATCGTCGATGTCGCCCTGGATCTGCAGCAGGCCTGATCTGCAGACTTGGACGCGGCCCGTCGGGAGGCGATGGCCGCTCCGAATGAACGATAGGCGCAATTGACGAAGATACCGGCGCCAATGCGCCGGCTGCTACGCCCATCACCCATGGTCCGGTTCTTGCGAAATGCATCGCAGGACGGAGTGGGAAGAGAAGATGCGATTTCGCACCAGCCTCGTGCAAGGTGGGGCAGTCAGTGGGGCGGTGGGCAGGGCCGTTGGCGTATGGATCCTGAGTGTTGGCTGCTCGGCGGCATGGTCGGCCGAGGCGCCTACGCGCCCCACGCAGGTGCCGGTGGCCAACATCAACAGCGGCGACACCGCCTGGATGATCACGGCCACCGCGCTGGTGCTGTTGATGACGCTGCCGGGTCTGGGTCTCTTCTACGCCGGGATGGTGCGCAAGAAGAACATCCTGGGCACGCTGGCCCAGTCGTTCGCGGTGTGCGCGCTGGTTTCGCTGCTGTGGATGATGGTGGGCTACAGCCTGGCCTTCATGCCCGGTACGCCCTGGCTGGGTGACCTGTCTGCCCGGTGGCTCGATACGGTGGCGCTGGACAAGGCCAAAGGCCTGCTCTCGGTGCACCACCTGGCCACCACGATCCCTGAATCGGTGTTCGTGATGTTCCAGCTCAGCTTCGCGATCATCACCCCGGCGCTGATTGCCGGCGCCTTTGCCGAGCGCATGAAGTTCTCGGCCCTGCTGGCCTTCATGGCGCTGTGGTCGCTGCTGGTCTATGCCCCGGTGGCGCACTGGGTGTGGGAGCCCACGGGCTGGCTGGCTCAGCGCGGCGTGCTGGACTTTGCCGGCGGAACGGTGGTGCACATCAATGCCGGTGCGGCCGGGTTGGCCGCAGCCTTCATGCTGGGGCCGCGCATTGGCTTCGGCCGCGAGGCGCTGATTCCGGCCAACCTTTCCTATACGATGATTGGAGCGTCCCTGCTGTGGGTGGGCTGGATGGGCTTCAATGGCGGATCGGCCACCGCGGCCGATGGCCGCGCCGGCATGGCCATGCTGGTGACGCAATTGGGCGCATCGGCCGCGGCCCTGAGCTGGATGCTGGTGGAGTGGTGGATACGCGGCAAGCCGACCTTGCTGGGCCTGTGCAGCGGCGCGGTGGCGGGCCTGGTGGCCATTACCCCGGCCTCGGGCTTTGTCGATCCGCTGGGGGCATTGATCATCGGTGGCGCCTCGGGCGTCGGCTGCCTCTGGGGCGCGACGCAGCTCAAGCGCCTGATCGGTGCCGACGATTCGCTGGATGTGTTCGGCGTGCACGGCATAGGCGGGCTGATCGGTGCGCTGCTCACCGGCGCGCTCGCCGTGCCAACGATAGGCGGCAGCACTGGATCGGTGCTGACCCAGGCCATCGGCGCTTTTGCCACCTTGCTCTACAGCGGCCTGGCGAGCGTCGTGATCCTCTGGCTGGTGAACCTGCTATTCGGCTTGCGTGTCAATGCACATGACGAGCGCGAAGGCCTGGACCTCAGCCAGCACGGCGAGCGCCTCGAATGAAACTTCACAACGGACGGAGAAATGGATGCCTGACCACGAAAAAATGGCCATCGCAGCGCGTCTGCATGTGCTGCTGCGGCGCCACCTGAACCGGGTGACCGATGTCGAGTGGATGGTGAAGAACGCGGATTACGCGCGCGAAGTGGTGCGCTTCTCGCGCGCCGCGCCTTATGTCGAGCTGCATGAATGGGCCGACAAGCTGGAGGCCGCGATGGTGGCGCAGCCCGCAGCAGTGATCCGGCATCCGGTGCTGGCGCCGGCCGGGGCGGCGCTGCCCACGATGCGGCGCTACGTCAACGGCATCCGCTGATCGCGCCTGTATTTTGTTGATTCAAAAATCTCGTCTCAGCCAAGGCTGCTTCCGGCTTCGTTCCGCTTGAGTTGACCCGCCTTGTCGAGGTGCCGCTGCAGCAGCACGGCGGCCACCTCGCGGTCGCCGGCATCCAGCCGGTCCAGTATTTCCAGGTGCTCGCTGCAGGACACCACCATGCGCTCGCGACCCAGCCCCCATTCGTAGTTGATGAAGCGGCGCATGCGGTTCTGCTGCTGCATCGCCATCAGCATGAAGCGGTTGCCCGAGGCGGCAGCCAGGCCTTCGTGGAAAGCGGCGTTCATCTCGAACAGCTCGACCGCCGCGCCTTCATGCCAGCGCTGGCGCAGCATGGCCTGGTGGCGGGCGCGCATGGTTTCGCTCCAGCCGGGCGGCAAGGCAAAGCCCGGCTCGCGCAGGCCGGCAGGCTCGATGAGCAGTCGGAAACGATAACTTTCCTGTTCAGCGGCCAGGTCGCTGTGCGCCGGCTGGAACGCCCAGCCATGGCCCGTCTTGCGCTCCACCATGCCCACTTCGGCCAGGCGCGTCAGCACACGCAGCAGCGTGGGGCGCGTGACCTCGAAGCGGCGCATCAGATCGGCTTCAGAGATGTCGGTCGGCAACTGACCGGCATTGCGCGCGCGGGCAATCGAGACGAACAGATGCTCGGCATCGTCGGCCTCGACCGCCAGCGCCGGCGCAGTGAATGAGGCCGCTGCCTTGGTGGTGACATAACCAACCCCGGGCCGACGCTCCAGCAGCCCCTGTGAATCCAGCCACGCCAGCGCGGCGCGCACGGGCGTGCGCGAGACGCCCAGCGCGGAAGCCGCGCTCAGCTCGCTCAAGGCCTGGCCGCGCGCAAAGCCGCTGCTGCGCACCCAGTCGACGATGCGTCCGGCCACTTGGCGTTGCAGTGGACTCAGGGCCGGGTCGACCTGGGATTTGCCCTCGGTGTCGGAGTTTTGATGTTGCATGTGATCACAGAATACATGATACTGGTCTCAATACAAGCGAGCACAGCAGCATGTCCGTCCATCCCTGTCCTTTGATTGAAGTGTCTGGCACGCCGCAGCAGCGCGGCCAGCAGCATGGCCGCCAGGCGGCTGAGCGCATCCGCCGCGGCATCGCAGATTACTCGGCACAACTGCAGCGTAGCGGCTTTGGCGAGGCTGAATTGCGCGAGGCCGTGGCCGGCTACCTGCCCGTGATCGAGAACTTCGATGCGCATTACGTTGAAGAAATGCGCGGCATTGCCGAAGGCGCCGGCGTGCCCTTCGAACAGATCGTGCTGCTGAATGCACGCACCGAGTTGCTGCAGATCGCCAGCCGCCGCCAGCGTGAGCAACAGCGCGCTGCCGGATTGCCGGTCGACGACGATCCGGACGGCTGCACCGGCGTGGTGGTATTGCCCGAAGCCAGTGCCGAAGGGCGTTTGATCCATGCGCAGAACTGGGACTGGAAGGCCGGCTGCGCCGAGACCGCCATCGTGCTGCGCGTGCGGCGAGACGATGGGCCGGACTACATCACCTTCACCGAAGCCGGCGCGCTCGGCCGCTTTGGCTTCAACGAAGTGGGCATTGCGGTCACCGCCAATTACCTCGAATGTGAGCGGGACTATTCGCAGCTGGGCGTGCCGCTGGCGCTGATCCGCCGCAAGGTGCTGGAGCAGACCGAGTTTGCGCTGGCGCTGCGCACGGTGTACACCACGGCCAAGTCGGCCTCGAACAACCTGATCGTCAGCCATGCGCAGGGCATTGCCATCGATTTCGAATGCGCGCCGGACGAAACCTTCCTGGTGCATCCGCAGCAAGGCCTGCTGGTGCATGCCAACCATTGGCAAAGTGGCGTGGCACTGGCCAAGCTGCGCGATACCGGCATCCTCAGCACGCCCGACAGCCTGTACCGCGACCGGCGTGTGCAATCGCTGCTGGCGCCGCATTACGGCAGCATCACCCGTGGCCACGTCAAAGGTGCGTTGTTCGATCGCTTCGCCGACCCCTGGTCGGTGTGCCGCCCGCCGCGGCAGACCCTGTCCAGCAACCTGAGCGCGACCGTCGCGATGATCGTGATGGACCCCGCCGCCGGCCTGATGGAAGTGGCGATGCTGCCGGCGCTGAACCGCGAGTTCCAGCGCTTCACCTTGGAGACGAAGTTCAAGCCGGTGCAGACACCGGTGCCGGTGTGAGGAGGGCGCCATGAACCGGTTCTCCTGCCGATTTCCCTGCGTGATCGCTGCGCTGGCGCTGGCCTGCCTGGCCGGTGCTGCTCAAGCCCAGCCAGCGCCACTGCTGCGCGCCCGTCTGAACGCCGACATCCGCTCGACCGACCCCGGCGTCAACCGGGATGCCAATACCGACGGCCTGATGGCCCACATTGTCGAAGGCCTGGTCGCGCTGAAGGAAGACACCAGCATCGGCCCCTTGCTGGCGCAGAAGATCGATGTCTCCAAGGACGGCAAGACCTATCGCTTCACCTTGCGTGACGGCCTGCGCTTCCACAACGGCGCTCCGCTGGTGGCCGACGATGTGGTGTGGACCTGGAAGCGCTACCTGAACCCGGCCACCAACTGGCGCTGCCTGACCGAGTTCGATGGCCGCGGCATCACGAAAATTCTGTCGGTCGAAGCGCCGGATGCCAAGACGGTGGTCTTCACCTTGGACAAGCCATCGGCGCTGTTCCTGACCACAATGGCTCGCAGCGATTGCGGCGGCAGCGGCATTCTGCACCGCAGCTCGGTCGCCGCCGATGGCAAATGGCTAACACCGATAGGAAGCGGCCCCTTCAAGCTGGGCGAATGGAAGCGCGGCCAGTATGTGGAGCTTCAGCGCTTCGACGGCTATGCCTCGCGCAGCGAGCCGGGCGATGGCTACACCGGCGCCAAGAAGGCCGAGGTCGAGAAGGTTCGATTCCTCATCATCCCCGATGGCGCAGCGGCCAAGGCGGCCCTGATCAGCGGCCAGCTCGACCTGGTCAACGACCTCGACGTGGCGGACCTGGGCGAAGTGGCCGGGTCGCAGCAGCTCACCGTGGCCAAGGCCGAGACCATGTCGGTCTCCGCCATCCTGTTCCAGACCCGCGACCCGGTACTGAAGGATGTGCGCATCCGCCGTGCCATTGCGCTGGCGCTTGACCAGCCGACCTTGGTGCGCAGCGTGACGAATGCGCTGTCCCGCCGCAACAACTCGGCCGTGCCAGGCACCAGCCCCTACTACAACGCAGCGCAGGCCCAGGGCTATACCTACAACCTGGCCGAAGCCAAGAAGCTGCTGGCCGAGGCAGGTTATGCAGGCCAGACCATCAAGCTGATCGCCAACAAGCGCTATGCGCCGATGTTCGATGTATCGGTGTTGACGCAGGCCATGCTGCAGCAGGCCGGCATCAAGATGGAGATCGAGGTGCTGGACTGGGCCACGCAGCTGGACCGCTACACCAAGGGCCAGTACCAGGCGATGAGCTTTTCGTACTCGGCGCGGCTGGACCCGTCGCTGAACTACGAGATGTTCACCGGACCGAAAGACACGCAGCCGCGCAAGGTGTGGGACAGCCCGGAAGCCCAGGCCCAGCTGGTGTCCAGCATGGACATCTCGGACAAGGCCAAGCGCCAGGCCATCTTCGACGCGATGCACAAGCGCATGCTGGATGAGGTGCCGCTGATCGTGCTGTACAACGGCCTGGAGATCACCGGCCACAGCAAGCGCCTGCAAGGCTATCGCAACTGGGCTCTGCAGCAGCCGCGCCTGTGGAACGTGCGGCTGGCCGCGCGCTAAGTCCGAACCATCATGCTGGGCTACATCCTTCGCCGTCTGGCGATGACCTTGCCGACCCTGCTGCTGGTCGCGTTGGCGGTGTTTGCGCTGATGCGCGCGATCCCGGGCGACCCGGTGCAGCTGATGCTGGGCGATGCGGCCGATGAAGCGCAGGTCACCGCGCTGCGCCAGCGCATGGGCCTGGATGCGCCGCTTCCGCTGCAGTTCACGCGCTGGCTGGGTGCGGCCGTGCAGGGCGACCTGGGCCAGTCGATCACCAACGGCGAGGCGGTGTTGCCGCTGATGGCCGAGCGCTTCCAGGTCTCGGCCGTCATCGTGCTGCTGGCGGTGGCCGCGGCCGCGCTGGTGGCCGTGCCGCTGGGCCTGCTGGCGGCATGGAAGCAGGACAGGACCCTGGATGTGGCCATCGTCGCCGGCGCCACCTTGCTGCTCTCGGTGCCCAGCTTCTGGCTGGGCTTGCTGATGCTGCTGGTCTTTGGCATGAAGCTGGGCTGGCTGCCGGTGGTGGGTTATGTGGCCTTCAGTGAGGACTGGCACCAGGCGCTCAGCTACATCGTGCTGCCTGCGGTGACGCTCACCTTGATCGAGATCGGCGTGCTGACGCGCATGTCGCGTGCCAGCGCCATCGAGGTGCTGCGGCTCGAATATGTTACCCATGCCCGCGCCAAGGGTGCGAGCGAGGCAAGGGTGCTGCTGCGCCATGTGCTGCCGAATGCGTTTGCGCCGACCTTGACCTTGATCGGCCTGGTGCTTGGGCATCTGCTCGGCGGCATCGCGGTGCTGGAGACCGTGTTCACCTTGCCCGGCCTGGGCCGGCTGCTGGTGGATGCGATCTTTGCGCGGGACTATCCTGTTGTGCAGGGCTGCCTGCTGTTCACCGCGGTGATCTACGTGCTGATCAACCTGCTGGTGGACCTGTGTTATCCGCTGTTCGATCCGCGGGTGAGTGCGTCATGAAGCTGCGACCCAATGCCCTCATCGGCGGCCTGCTGGTCGGTGCCGTGATGTTGATGGCCGGCGCTGCGCTGGTGTGGACGCCTTACGACCCGCTGGCCGTCGACCTGATGCTCAAACTGCGCGGCCCTTCCGCCGAGCATTGGTGGGGTACGGACGAGTTCGGCCGCGACGTGCTCTCGCGGGCAATGACCGGCGCTGCCACCAGCACCTTGATTGCCGTGTTCACCGTGCTGATCGCGGTGCTGCTGGGCGCGGCCACCGGCGTGCTGGCCGGCTTCCTGCGCGGATGGGTCGACAGGGTACTGATGGCTGTCAACGACGCGCTGCTGGCCTTTCCCGGCATCCTGCTGGCGATGGGCATGATCGTCGTGCTCGGTGCCAGCCGCTGGGGCGTGGTGGCGGCGCTGGGCCTGGCCTATGCGCCCTCGGTTGCGCGGGTGGTGCGCGGCACAGTGCTGTCCTTGCGCGAGCGCGAGTTCGTCGAAGCCTCGCGCATGATCGGCAACCCCGAATGGCTGACGATGCTGCGCCATGTGCTGCCCAATTGCGTGGCGCCGGTGGCCGTGCTGGCCACTTCGATGTTCGGCTGGGTGCTGCTGGCTGAAAGTGCCTTGAGCTTCCTCGGCCTGGGCGTCGCGCCACCCGCGCCCACCTGGGGCAACATGCTCTCCGGTGCCCGCCCGTACCTGCAAAGCGCGATGTGGCTGGGCATCGCGCCGGGTCTGTGCATTGCGCTTACTTTGCTGGGTATCAACCTGCTGGGCGATGCGGTGCGTGATCGCCTCGATCCCCGAATGGCACAGGCATGAAGAGAGATATCGCGATGCCGCTGTTGTCGGTGCAAGGCCTGAGACTGGAAGCGCCAGCGCGTGGGCTGACGCTGGTCCACGACCTGAGCTTCGATCTGCAGGCGGGCGAGTTCCTGGCCGTGGTTGGCGAATCAGGCAGCGGCAAGACCCTGGCCGCGCGCTCGGTGCTGGGCTTGCTGCCGGCGGGTGTGGTTCGCACCGGCGGCAAGCTGCTGCTCGATGGGCAGGACCTGGCCCAGGCTACGCAACCCCAGCTGCAGAAGTTGCGCGGCCCCGGCATCGGCATGGTGTTCCAGGAGCCGATGGTTTCGCTGAACCCGGCCCTGAGCATCGGCGCGCAGATGGATGAGGGCCTGCGCCTGCACACGCAGCTGACCGCTGCCGAACGCCGCGCGCGCTGCGTGGCGATGCTGGAACGCATCCAGATCCGCGACCATGCGAACTGCCTGCGCGCCTACCCGCACGAGTTCTCCGGCGGCATGCGCCAGCGCATCATGCTGGCCTCGGTGATGCTGCTGAAGCCGCGCCTGCTGATCGCTGACGAACCCACCACCGCGCTGGACACGCTGACCCAGCGCGAGGTGCTGGACCTGATGGTCGAACTGGCGCGCGAGCAGGGCACCGCCGTGCTGCTGATCACCCACAATCTGGGCCTGGTCGCGCGTTACGCGCAGCGGGTGGTGGTGATGGAGAAGGGCAAGCAGGTCGAGCAGGGCGACGTGCGCCAGGTGCTGTTCGCGCCGCGTTGTGACTACACCCGCACGCTGGTCGATGCTCTGCCGCGTCGTGGTGCCGAGGCGCCAGTGCAGGCCACAGGCGAACCGCTGCTGTCGGCGCAGCGCCTGAGCGTGGTCTATCCCGGCAGGCGGCGTGGCCTGTTCGGCCGTACCCCAGGCCATCGGGCACTGGATGCGGTGGACATCGCCATTCGCCCTGGCGAGACGGTGGCCGTGGTCGGCGGCAGCGGTTCCGGCAAGACGACCCTGGGCCGCGCGATGCTGCGCCTGGTCGATAGCCATGAAGGCGAAATCCGCTGGCAAGGCCGCGATGTGCGGCCCCTGCAAGGTGCCGCGCTGCGGCCCTTCCGCCTGGCCTGCCAGCTGGTCTTCCAGGACCCGTATTCATCGTTGGACCCACGCCAGCGCGTCGGCGACATCGTCGAAGAGCCGCTGCGGCTGGTGCCCGGGCTGGATGCCGCCGAGCGCCGTGGCCGCGCCGAATCGATGTTAGGAGAAGTAGGTCTGTCCGGCTTCGGCCAGCGCTTCGGCCATGAACTCTCCGGCGGCCAGCGCCAGCGCGTCGCGATTGCCCGCGCGTTGGTCCGCGGCCCGGCACTGGTGGTGGCGGACGAACCCGTCTCGGCGCTGGACATGACGATCCAGGCCCAGGTGCTGCGCTTGTTCAAGCAGATGCAGCGCCAGCACGGCTTTGCCTGCCTGTTCATTTCTCACGACCTGGCCGCTGTCGAACAGATCGCCGACCGCGTGATCGTGATGCAGTCCGGCCGCATCGTCGAGCAGGGCAGCCGCGATGCAGTGTTCGATAACCCGCAGCATGCCTATACGCAGGCGCTGCTGGCGGCGACGCCGGCGTTTGCGGCGACTGCGATCGCCTAGTCCCCGTGGTTTGAAGTCATAGGACTGAACGCCCTACAGGACCGTTGTCCCGAATTGTCAGCTACGCAAAGAACTTGGCCACGGCATTGGCGGGTTCTATCCGGGCGAGGATCACAGTCGCCAGTGCTCGGAAGTCGCTCCAGGCATCTTTGACGGCATAGCTGTGGCTGCCGATGGCGCCATCTGCCGACGTTAGCTGGAAGATGGGCTTGCGTACTTCCTGAGCCATCGGCATCAGGCTGCGGTAGTGCTTCAGCCTGGCCAGGCAGTCCACGTCCTGTTCCGGAATCAAGGGTGCCTGCATTTGACCTAGCACGTTTTCGCGATAGGTCGACGGAATGCGGTCAGCCCAGCGCTTGTACGCCTTGCCTGGCCGCGAAAGCCGCTCGGTGTGTTGCAGCAGGACGTAGCCCTGAGGCTTCATCGCCCCACGAGGTAACTCGAATGCGGGTTGAGGCCAGTTGTCCAGGCGTTTCGTCCAATCGGCACGCCATTTTCGTAAGCTAGGTCCCAAATTGCGCAGGCCTTGCAACGAAAACAGGTCGGCGGCCAGCGGTATCACCACATGGTCCGTGCCTATCAGCGCAGAGCGGTTGATGGCGCTCAGGTTGGGACCGACATCAGCCAGCACGATGTCTGCCCCATGCTGTGCGGCGGCCATTTGGGCTACCTGCCAGAACGATGAGAGGACGCGGAAAGATCGGTATGGATTGCCGGAGCCAAGCGCATTCGGCCACTCCTGAGACAGCAGGTCTTCAAATCCGGCTAGTCCGAGGTCGCCTGGAACGAGATGAAGGCGCGGATTGATAGTCTGTGTCTGTGGCTCCCGGATATCGCCAACCTCAGTGAGTGGCTTGACGCACTGGTAGAGGGTGGCATTGCGCGGCTCCGAAACGTCGGGATCCCAAATTACTTCGAGCAGATCTTCGGTCAGAAATGCCGAGGTCAAATTGGCCTGGGGATCGATGTCGATTGCGACAACTTGCTTGCCCATCTCCGACATCATCCATGCGAGGTGGAATACCAGCGACGTCTTGCCGACACCGCCCTTGTTGTTGAAGAAGGTCAGAACAGGCACGCTCACGGCGGTGTCTCCGGCTTGCCAAGGATGGTGACACCGACAAAGTTCTGCTCGATCTCAAACGTGGCGAGCGGGTTGCCGTTCTGTTTGAGTACCTGCTGAGCCAAAGTAATACCGGCACCGAAGCGCTGCGCATAGCCGAGCACCTTGAACGCGGCAGCCAGTTGCGGATTGCGATAGTCGGAGAAACCGGGTCTGCCGAAATTTTGTGCCGTGACGCTGCCGTAAGGGCCGCCGGTATTGATGATCTCGATGCGGTCATCGAACCAATAGAACTTCACTGGCGCGTTGGTGCCTTCATAGCTGCGGTGAAGCACGGCATTGCGAGCCAGTTGCTGCAGTGCGACCAGCGGGTAGGGGCTGCTTCGCACCTCGCGGTTCTGCGACGTGAAGTCGACGCTGGTCATCAGATGGGCGGAGATCTTCTCGTCCAAGCGGCGCAGCATGTCGCCGATGGTTCCATCGATCTCGGCCTCATCGAGCACGGGGTCCGACAAGGTCGTGCCGCGGATCCGCAGGAACTGGATGTAGCTGCCCGGCAGCCATGTTCTTGGTGAAATGCCCAGCACCAGCACGCCCAGAACGGTGGGAACAGGGTCGTCGGCAGCGGCCACCATGCCACAGGAAGCCAGACGCTGTTCGTAGCTTCGTTCGTTGGCGGCCAGCACGTCTGGGGCGAAGGCGTTCGGCAGGTATTCGTTCTCGAACACGCTGCGATTCAGATCGGCCAGCGTGCAGGCAGAGATGGGATGGGCCTCGAAATGCCTGTCGCGGTATCTTCGCTTCTCGTTCAGAACTCGCTCGTCTTGAGCGCTGGCATGGCCGCGGCGCGGTCCGATGCGAATCCATGTACGGCCTTCATAGCGAACCGGTGGCGCGTCCGCCGGCCACACGGTGACCACGGCCATAGGCACGCCCTTCAATATTCGCTGCTGCACGGTCAGCGCTGGCGGCGGCACGATCTTACCGTCGGTCTTCATGTCGGCAAGTGTCAACAGCAGCTTGTCGGTGATGGCCAGCTTCGAGGGGCTTCCATCGTCTTCGGCGCCGATGAACAGCACGCCCGGACCACCGTGGTTCGGAAGGTCGTTTGCGAAAGCGCAAACTGCCTGGCGGGCTTTGTCAGCCACGTCGCCAGCCCAGGCGCGTTTGCGCTCTACGCGGTCGGACTCGAGTTCATCGAGCAGCGCGAGCAGTTCTTCATCGGTCAGAGGTGTCATCGCGCCATCAGTTTAGTGGCTCGAGGCTCTCTGAAGAGGCTGCTGAACTCTCAGGCCACCTCGAGCCCCGAGCCAGCCTGCCAGATCCGATACCACTGTTGCGCGTCCAGCTTCAGCGACAGCGCATCAACCGCATTTCGCGCGATGTCGATGCGGCGTGAGCCGACGATCGGCACCGGCCGGCTCGGGTGGCGCATCGCCCAGGCGAAAGCCAGGGTGGCCACGTCGACGTTCAGTTCCTCGGCCATCGGCTCCATCACCTCGCGGACGCGGCGCGCATCGGGGTCTTCGCCGAGGAAGAGGCGGCCGCCGGCCAGCGGCGACCAGACCATGGGGCGCAGGTCGAAGTCCTGGCACTGGTCCAAGGTGCCGTCGTGCAGTGGGTCCAGGTGCAGTGGCGACAGCTCGATCTGGTTGGTGACCAGCGGGCAGCGGCGATGCAGCAGCTGGAACTGCGAGGGCGAGAAATTGGAGACGCCGAAGTTCAGCACCTTGCCTTCACGGCGCAGCGCCTGGAAGGTGCCGGCCAGCTCTTCGGCATCCATCAGCAGATCGGGCCGATGCACCAGCAGCACGTCCAGATAATCCGTATTCAGAGCGGCCAGCGAGGCTTCGACCGAGGCTCGCACGTGGGTGGCCGAGGTGTCGTAATGCTTGATGCTGTTTTCCGGCCGCGCATCCGAGATCAGGCGTATGCCGCACTTGCTGATCAGCTGGATCTGGTCCCGCAGGCCGGGCGACAAGGCCAGCGCTTCGCCGAATTGCGCCTCGACCTGGTAGCCGCCGTAGATGTCGGCATGGTCGAAGCTGGTGATGCCCAGGGCCAGGTTGTCCTCGATCCAGCGCAGCCGCTGTTGCGGCGTCCAGTTCCAATCGACCATGCGCCAGGCGCCGGCGACCACTGGTGATAGCAATTGGCTCATTTCTTCTTCTCGCGCGGCACTCGGCCCATCAAATAAAACTCGTCGTTCGGCCGCATGGCCGTCAGGTTGGCCATGCGGTTGGACAGGCCGAAGAAGGCCGTGATCGCACCGATGTCCCAGATGTCTTCGTCGTCGAAGCCATGCGCGCGCAAGGCTTCGAAATCGGCCTCGCCGACGGCCGCCGAATCGTTGCAGACCTTCAGCGCGAAATCGAGCATCGCGCGCTGGCGCGGCGTGATGTCGGCCTTGCGGTAGCTCACCGCCACCTGGTCGGCCACCAGCGGCTTTTTCTCGTAGATGCGCAGGATGGCGCCATGCGCCACCACGCAGTACAGGCACTGGTTGGCGGCCGAGGTGGCGACGATGATCATCTCGCGCTCGCCCTTGCTCAAAGAGCCGCTCTCTTTGAGCAATAGCGCATCGTGATAGGCCACGAAAGCCCGCCACTCGGCCGGCCGGTGCGCAAGCGCCAGGAAAACATTCGGCACGAAGCCGGCTTTTTCCTGCACTTCCAGGATGCGGCTGCGCATGTCTTCGGGCAGGTCGGCCAATTCAGGCACGGGGTAGCGGCTGATCGGGTACATCGTTATTCCTCGGGGGGACATGCAGCATACCGTGCCGTCCCGGCATGGCTACAACAGTCTTTCGGACACAAATAACGATTGCAGCCAGAGCTTGAAGCGCATCCAGGCGCTGCTGTCGGGTTCCTCGCGGATGACCGTGGTGCGGCCGCCGGCGTCGAAGCTGACCCATTCGACACTGCTCCCGTCGCCTGCGAGCTGCAGCTTGTAAAGGGTGCCCGTGCTGCTGCCGCTGAACAGCCGGCGCAGGCTTTCGGCCATCGCCGGGCTGTCGATCACGACGCCGAGTTCGGTGTTGCCGATGGCCGAGCGTGCATCGAGGTTGACCGAACCCATCAGCACCCGCTTCTGGTCGACGGTGGCCACCTTGAGGTGCAGCCGCGGCACCGATTGGCCAAAGACGCCGAAGCCCTGCGAGCGCTGGACACGGGCGGGGCTGAACTCGTAGAGCTCAATGCCCATCGCCAGCAGTTCGGCACGGCGGCGGCTGTAGTACTCGTGCACCAGCGGCTCGTCGGTCGAGCCGAGCGAGTTGGTCACCACGGTGAAGCGGACGTTGTACTGCCGCGCAAAGCGCAAGCGCGCCATCGCGGCGTCGTTCGGAACGAAGTACGGGGTGAGGATGGCGATGTGCTGGCGCCCCGTGCTCATGGCATCGATCAGGCCCTGCATCGCGGCAGTCGGAGTATTCACCTGGCCGGGGTCCAGCGCTTTTTCCGGCGGGTCGGCATGTACCTGGGCCGTGGCGAAGGTCTGCACCAGCCTGCCTTCGGCCAATTGCACCTCGACCGCAGTCTGACCAAGCGGGTCGATCAGGTAATGCGGGATCACCGGCTTGGCGTCACGCACCGCGTCGTCGAATGCGGCGCGCTGGGCGGCTGCGTCGGCTGGCCGTGGCAGTACGGTGTGCAGGGGCCAGGCCACTTGGCTGTTCCAGTAACGGTCGAAGACGCTGGAGAGTTCTTGCACCACTGCACCGGTGGACAGCATGTCCAGGTCAAGGAAATTGGCTTCGCGGTGGCTCATGAAGTATTCGTCGGCGATGTTGCGGCCACCGTAGATCGCCATCGAGTTGTCTGCCAGGAACAACTTGTTGTGCATGCGGTGGTTCAGCTGTTGGAAGTTCCCGGGCGACAGGGTCAGCCGCAGCACGGGCGTGCCATGCCGCAGTGGCAGCGGGTTGAACAGCCTTACCTCGACATTCGCGTACGCGGCCAGGCCGAGCAGCAGGTCCTCGATGGGCGCGGCGTAGAAGTCATCGACCAGCAATCGCACCCGCACGCCGCGTTGTGCCGCATCGCGCAGTTCGCGCAGCAGCGTACGGCCGGCTTCGTCACGCTGGATGTGGTAGCACTGGAGGTCGAGTGAGCGCTCGGCGAGGCGCGCCAGGCCGATGCGGGCATTGAATGCGAACTCACCCGTTGGCAGCAGCCGGAAGCCTGACGGCGCGGTCTCACCGGCCGGCCGGCTGGCCGCGGCCACGCGGGCCAGCGTGGTGCCACCGGTCTCGGCAATCGCTTGTGAAGGGATCGGTGTGCCGCGTGGCGGGAGCCCAGCGCAGCCTGCCAGCCAGAAGCTACTCAGCAGGGCGATCATCCAGAGGCGTTGCATGCTCATCACGGATAGCAGAGAAGGGTTTCAGCTTCTGAATTGCATCGCATGCAGCCGCGCATACACGGTGCCGCGCGCCAGCAGTTCGGCATGCGGGCCTTGCTCGACCAGCCGGCCGCCTTCCAGCACCACGATGCGGTCGGCATGTTCGATGGTCGACAGCCGATGCGCAATCACGATGGTGGTGCGGTCGCGCATCAGCGCTTCCAGCGCAGCCTGCACCGCGCGTTCGCTTTCGCTGTCCAGGGCCGAGGTGGCTTCGTCGAGGATCAGGATCGGCGCGTTCTTGTACAGCGCCCGGGCGATCGCCAGCCGCTGGCGCTGGCCGCCCGAGAGCTGGCCGCCGTTGTGGCCCACGAGTGTGTCCATGCCCTGCGGCAAGCCATTCACGAAGTCCAGCAGATGCGCGCCTTTCAGCGCTTCGCGGGCGCGCTCGCGGTCGGGCTCGGCGCCCAGGCAGATGTTGGCCAGCACGCTGTCGTTGAACAGCACCACATCCTGGCTCACCATCGCGAACTGCCGGCGCAGCGCATTCACCTGCCATTGCTGCAGCGCCACGCCATCCAGCGTGATGTGGCCGCTGCTGGGCTCGATGAAGCGCGGCAGCAGGTTGATCAGCGAGCTCTTGCCTGCGCCCGAAGGGCCGACCAGCGCGATGGTTTCGCCTTTGCGGATCCTCAGGCTCAGGCTGTCCAGCGCCGGCGCCTGGTCGTCGCGGTAGCGCAGGGACACATCGTTCAGCACGATCTCGCCGGCTGCATTGCCTGGGTTGTGCGTGCCGCCGCTTTCCGGCGGGCTCTGGTCCATCAGCTCCAGCCCGCGTTCGATGGCTGCCAAGCCACGGGTGATGGGTGCCATCACGTCGGACAAGTGCTTGACCGGCGCCACCAGCATCAGCATCGCGGTGATGAAGGCAACGAAGCCACCGACCGTGGCGCCGCCTTCCTGGCTTTGCCACAGCGCGACCACGATCACCGCCGACAGCGCCAGCGCGGTGAACAGCTGTGTCAGCGGTGTCATCGCGCCGCTGGCGGCGACGATCTTCATCAGCACGCGGCGCATCTTCTGCGCATGGGTGTCGAAGCGCCTGGCCTGGGCCGGGCCCGCGCCATGCATGCGCACGATGCGCCAGGCGAGCACGTTCTCTTCCACCACATAGGCCAGTGCATCGGTGGCGTCCTGACCTTCGCGGGACAGGCGGTGCAGGCGCTTGCCGACGGTGCGCATCATCCAGGCCACGGCTGGAAACAGCACGGCGACGAACAGCGTGAGCTTCCAGTTCAGCCACAGCAGCCAGACCAGCAGGGCCAGCAGGGTCAGCGAATCCTTCACCAAGGTGAGCAGCGAGTTCACCAGCTGCGTGGCGCCGGACTGCACCTCATAGACCAGCGTATTGGTGAGGTTGCTGGCCGAGCGCTGGCCAAACATCGCCGGCTCGGCAGTGAGGATGTGCTGGAACAGCTCGCTGCGCAGATCCTGCACGCCGCGGTAGGCGGCCCAGGACAGCGCGTATTGCGCGATGAAGCCGGAGAGACCGCGCACCGCAAAGATGCCGACGATGGCCAGCGGCACCAGCCAAAGCGGCAGCGCCTTGGCCGTGAAGCCCTGGTCCAGCAGCGGCTGCATCATGGCCGGGATCAGTGGTTCGGTCGCGGCGCCGACCATGGAGCCGATGAACGCCACGACGATGGCCATCCGGCTGTGGCGGAAATAAGGGGCGATGCGTAGCAGGCGTTGCAGCAAGGAGGACATGAAGGCTGGCGGGGCGCGCCGGCGGCAAAAGCTGCGGGATTATCAGCGTGCTCTGTGAACGAAAGCCGCTTGCTGGTGGGTGGTGTTGCCTGCTGGGGCTTGCGACGATGGCTGTATGAAACTACAGTATCTTCGTGAACCTCTCGCTCTTCGACGAACTGGCCGCACCAGTGCCAGATACGCCGCCCGACAAGCCCGGGCAAGCGCAGCCGCTGCGTGCCGGCCGGGCACGTGGCCGTGGGCAGGCCAGTGCGCAGAGCAGGGCGGCCAGTGTTGCGGAGCTGGGTACGCCTTGTCTCTTCGAAGCAGGCTTGCGCGCTGAGCCGGCCGGTGAGATGGCCGTTGAGGGGGCTCCGTCGGTTCTGACTGTGGCCAGCGAACCAGCGGATACAGGTTCGTGGAATCTCAGCTGCCAGCCAACAGTCCCGGCTTTGCCAACGGAAGCGCCGTCACGGCAGGTACAGCCGACACCAGCCCCAAGCGCTCAAGCGCTGGCGACACAAGCACCGTCAAGACAAGTGCCTGTCAAACAGGGTCAGCCCGTTGACCATCCAGCCGCGCGACCACTGCCGCCGCAGCAGACTTCGCACACAGCCGAAAGCCCCGCTTCGATTGATCGTCCAGCCGTGCTGCAGGCGCCCGAAGTGCTGCACCCCTCGCTGTGGCGAGCCGACCAGCTGGGTAGTGGCCGGCAGATGGCCACCAGCAGCGGCTTCGCCTCCTTGGATGCAGAACTGCCCGGAGCTGGCTGGCCGCACCGGGCGCTGACCGAATTGCTGCTGCCCCACCCAGGCCTGGGTGAATTGCGCCTCTTGGCACCGGCCTTGGCAGCGGTGGCTCGCATCGATGCGGGTGGCCCGGCGGCTGCACCGGCGCTGGGCGGCCGCTGTGTGATGCTGTTCGATCCGCCGGCCGATCTGTATGCCAGCGCACTGGCGCAGCTGGGCGTGGATGCCCGCCAATGGCTGGTGGTGCGCGGTCGTATCCCGCATGGCCGGCCGGCAGGTTCAGCAGCCAGGCAAGGTTTGCTGCGCCAGCTCCTGCCCCAGGCCGATGTGCTGTGGGCGCTGGAGCAGGCTTTGAAGAGTGGCCATGTCGGGGCGGTGATCGCCTGGCTGGCAGCACCCGTGAAGGCAGATGCTTTGCGACGGCTGCAGCTGGCGGCCCAGGCGCATGACGGACCGGCCTTCATCTTTCGCGAGCAGGATGCTCGCCAGCGGCCCAGTGCTGCGCCGCTGCGTCTGGCGCTGGAGTCCGGCGGTACGGATGCCTTGCTGCTCCATGTTCTGAAGCGGCGTGGTCCGCCGCTCTTGCGTCCCCTGCAGCTGGTGCTGCCGCCGGTACTGAGTGCGGAGCCTGAAGAGCGTACGCAAGGCAGCCGGGCCGCCCTGGCGCAGGTGCAGGCCAGGCGCGCGGCGTCTGCGCGTCGCCGCTTGGGCATGACGGCTGCTGCTCAACACGCTGCGGCCCATCCGGCGCTGGGCGTCGGCTGGTCTCGGTGACTGGCGCCGTCACAGTCTTGCTTTGCCAAGCCAGGTCTCTCGTGCATCGCCATGTTGTGGATAGGACTGCATCTGCCGCAGCTCTCGCTGGAATCCTTTGCCAGCACGCTGGGTGCTCACCAAGCTGATCGGCCGCTGGCGCTGATCGAAGAGCATCGCGTCGTCCAGGCCGACGCAGTAGCGCGTGAGCGCGGCGTGCGCCCCGGCATCAAGCGCGTCACCGCACTGGCGCTGGCGCCCGATCTGCTGATGGGCCAGGCCGACTACCGGCGCGATGCAGAGGCTTTGCAGGCCGTGTCGCATGCCGCGCTGGCCTTCACGCCTTCGGTGTCCTGCAGCGACGAGCCCGGTCGCGCCGGCCTGCGGCTGGAAGTGCAGGCTAGCCTGCGCTACTTCGGTGGTTTGCCTGCGCTGCTGCAGCGGCTGAAAGAGGTGCTCGCGCCGTTGGGCCATCAACTGCAGATTGCAACCGCGCCGACAGCGCTTGGCGCGGCGCTGCTGGCGCGATGGCGCTCAGATCTGGCGTTAGGACCACACAGCACCGACCTGCTGCAGCTGCGCCATTGGCTCGATGAAGCACCGGTGTGGCTGCTCGGCCCCGGCCGCGAGCACTGGGAAGCCTTGCAGGGCATGGGCTTGCGCAACTTGTCCGATCTGCGCAAGCTGCCCCGCTCCGGCGTTGCCCGCCGCTTCAGCCCCGAACTATTGAACGATCTGGACCGCGCCCGTGGCGACATGCCCGAGCCGCATGCCTGGGTCACGCTGCCGCCGCGCTTCGACAGCCGGCTGGAGCTGTTTGCCCGCGCAGACACCAGCGATCAGGTGCTGGCCGGCGCGAGGATGCTGCTGGCACGCCTGGTGGCTTGGGCGCAGGCCGGCCATGGCCGCATCCCCGGTTTCAGGCTGCGCATGCATCACGAGCCGCGCCATCGCAGCGACATCAGCACGCCGGCCTGCACCGAACTGGGTGTGGCGCTGGCCGAGCCTGCCGCCGATGCCGGCTATTTGCAGCAGCTGCTGGCCGAACGCCTGGGCCGTCTGCCGCTGGCAGCGCCGGCGCTGGAACTCAGCCTGCATTGCGACGAGCTGGTAGCTGGTGCCGCGCCGAATGCCGAACTGTTCCCCACCCGGGCCTGCGAGGGCACAGGACTCACCCGCCTGGTCGAGCGCCTGCAGGCCCGGCTGGGCCGCGAGCAGGTCTGCAGCCTGCGGCAGGTGGCCGATCACAGGCCGGAACGTGCCACGGTCGCCGAGCCTGCCGATGCGGCAGCGGCGGGCAGGGCCAGCATGCTTGTGGCGCCTGATGCCCGCCTGCTGCTGCCCGCGCCCTCCATCGATGGCCGCGTCTCGCGCCCGGTGTGGCTGCTGCCTGAGCCGCTGCCGCTTTCCGAACGCGCAGGCCAGCCCTGGTTCGAAGGCCGGCCGCTCCAGCTGTTGGCCGGGCCCGAGCGTATCGAATCAGGTTGGTGGGACGGCGATCTGGTCACCCGCGATTACTTCATCGCCAGCCAGAACGATGGAGCGCTGCTGTGGCTGTTCTGCGAACGTGTGCCGCAGCCGAAGAGCCAAGGCAACGGCTGGTTCCTGCACGGGAGATTCGCCTGATCACGAGCTGCCGGCCTTGGGCCGCTAACGCTTGTTTGGCGCGGCCACGGCAAGCCGTACAACCGGACGCGCGGGTTTGCGTCGCGCGACTTCCTCGAAGCCGGCCTTGTCGTACATGCCCAGGGTTCCGAACCAGGTCGATTCGCCGGCATCGGGGTGCGAAGTGTCGATGGGGTAGCCCTCGAGCAGCTTGACGCCTCGCTTCTTGGCATAGGCAATCGCACTGGCCAGCAGGGCGCCGGCTATGCCGCGGTTGCGATGCTCGGATGGGACGACAAAGCAGACGATGGACCAGACAGGCTGGTCGTCCACGGCACCCATCACCGGCGAGCGTTTGAGCTTGGCAAAGTCTTCGCGCGGACCCAAGGAGATCCAGCCCACTGGCGTCTTGCCTTCGTAGCCGATCAGGCCCGGCGGCTGGTCTGATCCAGCCAGTGCCTGCAGGTCGCGCTTGCTGCGGCTGCTCTGCGTCTCGCCGGGCTGCAGGTCCGGGCTCTTGCCACTGCGGCGGTAGTACATGCACCAGCAGGCCCGCGCAATCGAGCAGCCCTTGGCCTCGAAGATGGTCTCCAGATCGGCCCAGCGTTCGGGGCTCAAGGGGTGAACCGTCAGCTTCATCGTCCTGCTTCCTTGGGGCCGGCTCGGCAATCCGGCAGAATTTCCAGCGTGCTTCGTGAGCTCTATCGCGTTAGCACTATGGCCTCGGGCCCATCACCTAACGCGCAGGTGCATCGGCCAGCGCAAGACGCAAGCCCATCGCGACAAACAGTGCGCCGGCACCCCGCGTCAGCCACAGGCCTACACGGCCCGAGCCACCCTGGAAGCGCTGGCGCAGCGCGGCGATGCCCCAGGCAAAACCCAGGTTCACCAGCGTGCCGTTGATGTTGAAGACCACGCCCAGAACCACAAAGGCCAGCATCTTGCTCGGTGCCTGGGCATCGATGAACTGTGGCACGAAGGCCAGGAAGAACAGCGCTACCTTGGGATTCAGCGCATTGGTGAGAAAGCCCTGCGCGAACACCCGGCCCCAGCGTGCAGGTGCGGGTGCGGCTCCGGCTTGCACGCGTCTTGCGCGCGAGCGCAGCATCGCAATGCCCAGCCACACCAGGTAGGCTGCACCTATCCAGCGCACCACGGCAAATGCGGTGGCCGAGCTGGCCAGCAGAGCCGATACACCCAGCCCGGCGGCCAATGCATGCAGCATGCAGCCGGCGCCGACACCCAGCGCTGCTGCCGCGCCGGCGCGAAAGCCTTGCGCGCTGCTGCGTGCGGCGATCAGCGCCACGTCAGCGCCTGGCGTGATGTTCAGCAACAGCCCGGCGCCGATGAAAAGCGGCAGGTCATGGATTCCATCGAAGATCATCATCGTCACCCATCATCCGGTCAGGCCCAGCATGCCGGCCACCGCGCCCAGCGCAATCAACCACATCGGGCTGACTTTGGTGCGCACCATCACCACCACCGTCAAGATCACCAGTGCAATGCTGCCCCAATGTTCACGTGTTGGCGCAAGCAGAATCCAGCCGGTGGAAAGCAGCAGGCCCAGGGTCAGCGGTGTCATGCCGGCGGTGAAGGCGCGCAGAACGATGGATTGATGTCGTGCCCGCCGCAGCCGTCCCACGGTCCAGGCCACGAGCGATGCCGGCAGCATGATGCCGACCATCGTGGCCAGCAGCCCCATGACGCCGGCCACGTTCAGCCCGACCAGCGCAACGAACAGGATGTTCGGCCCGGGCGCTGACTGCGCGATGGCCACCGATGCGGTGAATTCAGCGTCGCTGAGCCAGCCCTGCTCATGCACCAGGTAACGCTGCATGTCCGGCGCGGTGGTGATGGCGCCGCCCACTGCCAGCATCGACAGCAGCATGAAATGTCCGCACAGCTGCAGCAGCTGCATCCAGCCCAGGCCGTGCAGGCCCAGCAGTTCCCAGCTATCGAGCATCATGAGCGGCCACGAAAAGCGTTGTCATGACGCTCATGATGAGCGTCCATCTTTGGTGCCGGCTGCTTCGGCCCGGTCGGCCGCTGCCAGCCCGCGCCACGCCAGTGCCATGCCTACCGAACCGAGGCCCAGCACCACCCACACCATGGGCCAGCGCAACAGCCCCACCATCGCCAGCGTCGCAGCCCCCAGCGCATAGCTCATTGGCTTGCCGACGGGGTTCTTGTCCAACGTGCTGTGCAGCTTCACCGCGGTGGCAATCACCAGGCCGGCTGCCACCACGCCCATGCCGCGCAAGGCCGATGTCACCAGGACATGGCTGGCAAAGTGCTGGTACAGCATGGCCAACACCAGCACGATGAGCAGCGGCACCGCCAGCAATCCTGCACTGGCCGCGAAGGCGCCGCGCAGGCCGAAATATCGGTCGCCGAAGATGATCGACATGTTGATGATGTTCGGGCCCGGCAGCACCTGGCCCAGCGCCAGCAGCTCGACGAACTGGTTCGGGCTCAGCCACTGCTCGCGCTCCACCAATTCGCGGTGCGCCACCGGCAGCACACCGCCAAAGCCTTGCAGCGCCAGACGGTTGAAGACGCGAAACAGCTCGCCAGGCGATTGCGGCTGGCGGCCCACGTCCGGCACAGGCTCGAGGCTGGCTTCCGCTCCTTCGGCCGGACGCTCAGCCATGGGCCGGCTTCAACGCGCTGTCGCGTGCCACCCGGCGAGCGGCCCACAGGCTCAAGGCCAGTGCCAGCAGCATCCAGCCCAGGCCCATCCAGTGCAGCGGGCCAAAGCCCACCTGAGCCAGCACCGCGCCGCCGCTGGTCGCGCCCAAGGCCTGGCCCACATACATGGCCGAGCTGTTCAGCGCCACCAACGCGGGTGTCAGCGCCGGCGCGGCGAGGCTCAGGCGGGCCTGCTGTGCCGAATTGGATGAAAAGCAGCCCAGCGCCCACGGCGCGGCCACCAGCACCACCAGCGGCAGGCTGCTGCCCAGCGGCCAGATCAGCAGCGACAAGGCCATCAGCACCAGTAGCGCAGCCACCGCGCGATCGGCGCCCACCCGGTCGATGTGGCGCGACAGCAGCACATTGCCCACCACACCTGCTACACCAAACCACAGGAACAGCAGGCTGATCTGGGTGGCGCTGGCGCCCAGCACCTGCCGGTAATAGGGCGCGAGGTAGGAGAACAGCGTGAACTGGCCTGCAGCACTGAGTGCGGTGACGGCCACGATGGCCATCAGCACCGGCGTCGTGAACACCTGCCGCCAATGCGCACGCGACAAGGCAGCGGGCCGCACACCATCGGGCATGGCCTGCCAGACCCACCAGGCACCAGCCAAGGCCAGCAGCGCCACCAGCCCGAAGGCATAGCGCCAGCCCAATGCTTCGCCGATATAGGCATGCAAGGGCATGCCCAGCACCGAGGACACAGACCAGCCCAGGAAGACGAACGTGATGGCCCGGCCGCGCTGGTTGGCCGGCACCATCACGCCAATTGCCGCGGCCGCCTGCGGAGTGAACACGGCCGCACCCAGCACCGACAGCGCACGCACCGGCAGCAGCGCTGCGTAGTTCGGCATGAGGGCAGACAAGGCATGGCCGACCGCGAACCACACCAGCGACCAGGTCAAGAGCCGCCGCCTGTCGATGCCGGCCACCACTGCGGCCAGCAGCGGCGCACCGAGCGCCATCATCACTGCCGCCACCGCGATCAACTGGCCGCCGATCGAAACGCTGACCTTCAGCGAGCCCACCATGTCGTTCAGCGCACCGGCCACCACCATCACGCCGCAGCCGATCGTGAAGTTGCCGTACAGCAGCGCCCATTGCGCGCCGCGATGTTCGCTGCCTTCGGTGGCCTGCGCTGCCTGCGTCATCGCAGGACTTTCAGCGCGTCCGGATTGACCAGGTTGCTGGGCTCGTTGCGAATGAAATTGAGCACGTTCTCGAAGGCAGCGCTGAAGTACATCTCATAGCTGTCCTGCTCGACATAGCCGATGTGCGGCGTGCACACCGCGTTCTCCAGCCGCAGCAGCGGGTGGCCCTGCAGGATGGGCTCGGTCTCGAACACGTCCACCGCGGCCATGCCGGGCCGGCCTTTGTTGAGCGCCGAGACCAGGGCGTTCTCTTCCACCAGTTCGGCGCGCGAGGTGTTGACGAAGAGGCCGGTGGGCTTCATGCGCGACAGGTCTTCCAGCGTCACCAGGCCACGCGTGGCGTCGTTGAGCCGCAGGTGCAGGGTCACCACGTCGCAAGTCTCGAAAAACGCTTCGCGCGAATCCGCGGCCTGGTGGCCATCGGCCGCGGCGCGCAGGCGCGATGCCTCGCTACCCCATACCAGCACTTGCATGCCAAAGGCGCGGCCATAGCCGGCGACCAATTGGCCGATCTTGCCGTAGCCCCAGATGCCCAGCGTCTTGCCCTTCAGCACCATGCCGACGCCGAAGTTCGGCGGCATCGAGGCCGACTTCAGGCCCGACTGCTGCCACGCGCCATGCTTCAAGGTGCCGATGTACTGCGGCAGTCGCCGCATCGCCGACATGATCAGTGCCCAGGTCAGCTCGGCTGGCGCCACCGGCGAGCCGACGCCCTCGGACACTGCGATGCCCATGCGCGTGCAGGTCTCGACATCGATGTGCGGGCCGACGCGGCCGGTCTGCGAGATCAGCTTCAGCTTGGGCAGCTTCTCAAGCAGCGCGCGCGGGAAGTGCGTGCGTTCACGGATCAGCACCAGGATGTCCGCATCGCGCAGCCTCACCGACAGCTGGCCTATGCCCTTCACGGTGTTGGTGAAGACCTTGGCGTTCAGGCTTTCCAGGATCGATGCGCAGCGCAGCTTGCGCACGGCATCCTGATAGTCATCGAGGATGATGATGTTCATGTCAGTGGCGCCCGGCCGCCCGAAGGCACTGAGGCGCCCCCTCGGGGGTCAGCGAACGAAGTGAGCGTGAGGGCTGTTTCATCCTAGTGGTCGGCCGAACTGCGCTGAGCAACGGCCGAGGCGGAGAACGAAGTGAGCTTGGGGTAGTTCCATGCGGCCGGTTGATTGTGCCGCGTCCTGCAAAGACAACGTCCCGGCGCTAGCATCTGCGCGCCCTACGCAACATAACCTTTGGAGACACCCAGATGTCCATCTCGATGTACTCGGCCAGCGTGCCGGTGTTCGTTCGCCAGCTTGGCGCCATCCTCAACTGGCTGGACAAGGCAGAGGCGCACGCCACTGCGAAGAAGTTCGATACCTCGGTCTACCTGCAATCCCGCCTGGCGCCTGACATGCTGCCCTTCATCGCGCAGATCCGGGTGGCCAGCGATGCGTCGAAGGGCTGCGTCGCCCGCCTGGCGGGCGTTGAGCCGCCCAAGTTCGAAGACAACGAAACCACTTTCGAAGAACTGCGTCAGCGTGTTCAGAAAACCATCGATTACCTGAACTCGGTGCCGGCCGATTCAATCGAGGGCAGCGAAGAGCGCGACATCGTGATTCCGATGCGCAACCGCGATCCGCTGCAGTTCAAGGGCGAGTTCTATCTGAAGCACTGGGCCATGCCCAACTTCATGTTCCACACCACGATGACCTACGCGCTGCTGCGCCACAACGGCGTAGACGTCGGCAAGCGCGACTTCTTGAACGTGGGCTGACCGAATACGGCGGCGCCTTCGGGGCAGGCTTCAGGCCGTGGCCCCGAACGCTCAGCCTGTGCAGTGGCTCACCGGCTCACCGGCTCGCAGGTGAGCCTGTCCAAGCTCATGCGTCGAAGGGAAAGCGGCTGGCCCTCGGCGCGCGCTGAGGAAAGTGGCGGTTCAGCCGCGCCATGCGGCGCTCGGCTTCAGCCTGGTTGAGCTCGGTCGCCATCAGGTGGTAGAGCCCCGAGCGCAGGTGCCACATCTCGCGCAGCGAGCGGGCGCGGTCGATGCGCTCGCCCAGCTGGCTGGCTTCCTCAGCATGCAGGTCGCCCAGTTCGCGATGGAACTCGCCCTTCACCAGGGCCAGGCGATTGACCGGGCGCTGCGCCTGCGGCGTCCAGGGCGAGCGGACCAGCCAGCGCTTGGCGCGTCCCCAGAAGCTCAGCGAAGAAGGCCACAGCGCAGGCGGGCAGACTTCGATACGCGTCATCAGGCTGCTGGGCATGCCGTCTCGCAGCGAAGCGGGGCGGGAAGACAGCCATTGCGGAAGAAGGTGGTGCAGCGTGCTCATGGGGATACCTTTGGGGGCCTGGCCTGCCGCGGTTCGCCTTGCGGGCGCCGCGATCGACTCATGTGCCTGATATCGACAGCCGAGCTTGTCATCTGTAGCGAATTGTTCGATTTGGACCGCTGATCGAACACGCGATCAAGCCCGGGTTTTGCCGCCACTTCGGTGGCATCCGGCCCTGCTACGCTGCTCGGCCGAGGAGAGCGACGACGATGCGTTGGATCAAACGATTGCTGCAGCTGCTGGCGCTGCTGATGTTGGTGGGGCTGGTGGCGGGCTGGATCTACAGCCGGCGCGTGCTGCCGCAAACCGATGGCAGCCTGTCGCTGCCGGGCCTGCAGGCCGAGTTGCGCATCGAGCGCGATGCCGATGGCATCCCGACCATCAAGGCCGCCAATCTGCATGACCTGATGTTCGGCCTGGGCGTGGCCCATGTGCAGGACAGGCTTTGGCAGCTGGAGACGCATCGCCGCATCGGCGCCGGCCAGATTGCCGAAGCGTTCGGCCCCGCCGCGGTCGACTCTGACAAGTTCCTACGCGCCTTGGGCGTGCGTCGCGCGGCCGAGGCGCAATGGGCGCAGACCAAGGGCGAAGCGCGCGAGGCGCTGCTGGCTTATTCAGAGGGCGTCAACGCCGCCATCAAGCACACACTGAAGGCGCGGCCGCCGGAGTTCGTGATCCTGGGCCTGCAGCCGCCGGAGTGGACGCCCGTCGACAGCCTGGCCTGGACCACGATGATGGCCTGGGACCTGGGTGCCAACTGGAGTACGGAGCTGCTGCGCCTGCGTCTGTCGCTGAAAATGGACAAGCAGCGCATCGATGAGTTGCTGCCGCCATACCCTGGCGAATCGCCGCTGCCGACGCAGGACTACACCGCGCTCTACCGCGGGCTGAAGCTCGATGGCGCAGTGGCCGCCAGCAGCGACAGCAGCCTGAATCGCCTGCTGGCCGCGGCGCCCGAATCGGGCATCGAAGGCATAGGCTCGAACAACTGGGTGCTGGCCGGCTCGCGCAGTGCGACCGGCAAGCCGCTGCTGGCGAATGACCCGCACCTGAAGCTCTCGGCGCCGGCGCTGTGGTACTTCGCGCGCCTGGAGGCGCCTGGCTTCAAGGTGTCCGGCGCCACCTTGCCCGGCGTGCCGGGCGTGGTGCTGGGCCAGAACGAGCACATCGCCTGGGGCTTCACCAACACCGGGCCGGATGTGCAGGACCTTTATCTCGAACGCATCAAGCCGGACGATGCCAACCAGTACCAGACGCCCGAGGGCTGGGCCCGCTTTGAGACACGCCAGGAAGTGATCCATGTGCGCGGCAAGCCCGACGTGACGATCACCGTGCGCCAGTCTCGCCACGGCCCGGTGATATCCGACACCGGTCTGGCCGACGATGTGCTGAAGCCCGACGGCAAGCCGGGCCTGGGCAAGCCGAGCTACGTGTTGGCGATGCGCTGGACGGCCTTGGATGCGGACACCGATCAGATCGGCGCCAGCCTGCGCATGAACCGCGCGAAAACTGCGGCCGAGTTCATCGAAGCCACACGCAGCTGGGTGGCACCGATGCAGAACATGGTGGTGGCCGACGACCAGGGCCACATCGGCCTGGTGGCGCCTGGCCGCGTGCCGCTGCGCAAGCCCGAGAACGACTTGTGGGGCTTGGTGCCCGCGCCCGGCTGGGATGCGCGCTACGACTGGGCTGGCTGGCTGCCCTGGGACGCACTGCCGAAGGCGGTCGATCCCGCCAAGGGCTACATCGCCACTGCCAACCAGCGCATCGTGCCGTCCGACTATCCGCATTACCTGACCAGCAACTGGGCCGCGCCTTATCGCCAGCAGCGCATAGAGCAGCTGCTCGATGCGAAGCCCAAGCACAGCGCGGCCGAGCTGCGGGCGATGCATGGCGATGTCACGTCGCTGGCCGCGCCACCTGCGCTGGCTTGGCTGCGCAAGGCCAGCTCCACCCATGCCCTGGCGACCGCGGCCCAGAAACAGCTGGAAGGCTTCGAAGGCCAGATGGCCGCCGACAAAGCTGCGCCGCTGATCTACTGGGCCTGGCAGCGCAACCTGGCCAAGCTGATCCTCGGCGATGAGCTGGGTGTGCTGAGCGACCGTGCGCTAGGCAGCCGCACCTTCAACGACACCATCGAGGCCGTGCTCGTCCGCAACGATGCCTACTGGTGCGACGACAAGCGCACGCCGGCACCCGAGACCTGTGCCCAGCAGGTGGATGCCGCATTCACCGCGGCGCTGGATGAGCTGCAGGCGCTGCAAGGCCCCGATCCCGCGGCCTGGCGCTGGGGCCGTGCCCACCAGGCTCGTGCCGAGCACCGGCCGTTCTCGAACGTCAAGGCGATGGCGCGCTTCTTCGAGCTGCGCTCACCCGTGGGCGGCGACACCTTCACGATCAATGTCTCGCGTGTGAACCTGAAGGCCGACAGCAATACAGGTGAGTTCTACCTCGACGAACACGGCCCCAGCCTGCGCGCGGTGTACGACATCGGCGACCCATCGAAATCAGGCTTCATGCACAGCAGCGGGCAGAGCGGCATTCCGTGGTCGCCGCTTTACCGCAGTTTCCTGCCACGCTGGGTGGCGGTGGACTACGCCCCTGTGTGGGCACAGGGCTCGCCGCAAGCGGTGCTGATGCTCAGCCCGGCCAAGTAAGGCTGTGCTCAGATATTCCCGTACAGCACTTTGCGTTGCGCGGTGTAGGCCCACCAGGGCGCTGGCTTCGCGCCGCGCATGAAGTCGGTGGCGGCCATGAAGGTGTCCAGCACGCAAGGGTCTTGCCGCTTGCCGCTGTGCGCGCACAAAGCCTGGTACAGCACAAAGGCATCGCGGTGCGCCAGCTCGCGGGGATGCACGATGCCCAGCGCTCGCAGATCAGAGGCCATCGCTGGGCCGATGTTGGGCAGCTGCTCCAGTTGCTGGCATTCAGCTGCGGAAGCGGCTTTCGGGGACTTCACCAGAGTCTTTGCGAATGTGCGCATCTTGATGGCCTGGCTTCAATGGGTCACAACCGTCACATCAGCATCGTGTTGCGGATCAGGCCCACTGCGATGCCTTCGAGTTCGAAGTCGGTGTCGCTGCCGAATGGCACGACGATGGTCTGGTAGTCCGGGTTCTCAGGAATCAGCTCGATGCTGTTGCGCGTGCGGTGCAGGCGCTTGACGGTCACGTCGTCGCCCAGCCTGGCCACGACGATCTGGCCGTTCTTGGCCTCGCGGGCCTTCTGCACCGCCAGCAGGTCGCCATCCAGGATGCCGGCGTCTCGCATGCTCATGCCGCGCACCTTCAGCAGGTAGTCGGGCCGGCGCGGGAACATGCTGGCCTCGACCACATAGGTCTGGTCGATGTGTTCCTGGGCGAGGATGGGGCTGCCGGCGGCCACGCGGCCCACCAGCGGCAGGGTGAGCTGCGAGAGGCTGGGCAGGGGCAGCGAGAATTGCTTGCCGCGTGCTTCGTTCAGGGCGCGCAGCGTGTCGGATTTCAGCCGGATGCCGCGTGATGTGCCGCCCACCAGCTCGATGACGCCTTTGCGGGCCAGCGCCTGCAAATGCTCTTCGGCCGCGTTGGCGGAGCGGAAGCCCAGCTCGGCGGCGATCTCGGCACGGGTTGGAGGCGCGCCGCTGCGTTCGATCGCGCTTTGCACCAGATCCAGAATCTGCTGCTGGCGGGCGGTGAGCTTCGGGCCTTCTTCCATGAGCATGTCCCTCCGGGGCGGTCTAACGGGTGCGATGAGCGGGCACAAAAACGAATCAGGCCTGCGTTTGCATCCAGTATCTGTATTTTTATCCAGATGAGGCGTGAATGCCAAGCATTGTTGTGATCCTGGGCACCGGCGGCACCATCGCCGGCACGGCGGCCAACCCGTCAGACAACGTCGGCTACACGGCGGCGCAGCGCGGCGTGGCCGACCTGGTGGCGGCGATTCCGGCGCTGAAGGACCAGGCCATCGAGTCAGAGCAGGTGGCCCAGCTCGACAGCAAGGACATGGACCACGCCACCTGGCAGCGCCTGGCCCAGCGCGCCGCGCACCACCTGGCGCGACCCGAGGTCTGTGGCGTAGTCGTCACACATGGCACCGATACGATGGAAGAGACCGCCTGGTTTCTGCAGCGTGTGCTGGCGCCGGCCAAGCCGCTGGTGCTGACCGGCGCGATGCGTCCGGCCACTGCGCTGCAGACCGATGGTCCGCAGAACATCGTCGATGCGATCGTCGTTGCGCGTGAATCGGGGGGCTGCGGCGTGGTGGTGGTGATGGGCGGACTGGTGCATGCCGCGCAGGATGTGCGCAAGGTACACAGCTACCGCATTGATGCCTTCTCGTCGGGCGATGCGGGTCCGATTGCGCGTATTGAAGAAGGCCGGCTGCGGCGCCACCGCACCTGGCCGGTCGGCACGCCGCTTGGCGTGGATCGAATCGCCTTCGAGCCGGCCTCCTGGCCAAGAGTGGAGGTTGTCGCCAGCCATGCAGGTGCCAGCGGCTTGCTGGTCGATGCGTTGGTGGCCAGCGGCGTGCATGGCCTGGTGGTAGCCGCTACTGGCAACGGCAGCCTGAACAAGGCGCTGGAGCCGGCCTTGCGGCGCGCAGCAACGGCCGGCGTGCCGGTGATGCGATGCACGCGATGCGCGGGCGGTGCGCTGGTCGGCAGCTTCGATGCGCTGCTTCCGCCTGCGCCGACGCTGTCGCCCTGGCAGGCGCGCGTGGAGTTGATGCTCAGCCTGCTGGCCGGGGGTGCCTGAAGGCAAACACCCCGCCGCGGCGGGGTGTTGGTTGCGGGCCTGCCCTTGGGCGGGCCGCTTTCTGTGTGGGCTCCGAGACTCAGACCACCGTCAAGGTTACGTCGATGTTGCCGCGGGTGGCATTGGAGTACGGGCAGACCTTGTGTGCGGCGGCAACCAGCGCTTCAGCGGCAGCGCGCTCGAAGCCCGGCAGCGTGATCTTCATCGCCACCTGGATGCCGAAGCCGCCGGGGATGGGGCCGATGCCAACTTCCGAAGTGATCGACACATCGTCCGGCACCTTGATCTTCTGACCCGCGCCGACGGCCTTCATCGCGCCGATGAAGCAGGCCGAATAGCCCGCTGCGAACAGTTGCTCGGGGTTGGTGCCGTCGCCGCCAGCGCCGCCCAGTTCACGCGGCGTGGACAGGTTGACGTTCAGCTTGTTGTCCGACGAGGCAGCGGTGCCGGTGCGGCCACCGGTGGCAGTGGCGGTGGCGGTGTAGAGGACTTTTTCGAGGGCCATGGTGATGCTCCTTGTTGGGATATGGAACAGGTGGGACGGGCAGTGCGGACGGCGATCAGGCAGCCGAACGCGGGGGAAAAACTGGCGCGGGGGAAACGGAGAGCAGTCGTTCGCGCAGCTGAGCCAGCTGGCGGACCAGCGCGGAGATTTCATCGATCTCGCAGGCCACGGCGCAGGAGATGGCTTGGGGCACGGCCACGGCCTTGCTCTTCATTGCGCGGCCGGTGCTGGTGAGCTGCAGCAGAACGCGGCGTTCATCGGCGGTGTCTCGCAGGCGTTGAATCAGGCCTTGCGCTTCCAGGCGCTTGAGCAGCGGGGTCAAGGTGCCTGAATCGAGCTTCAGGCGATCACCGACCTGACTCACCGTCACACCATCGCCTTCCCACAGCACCAACATCACCAGGTATTGCGGGTAGGTCAGGCCCAGCGGTTCGAGCAGGGGTTTGTAGACCTTGGTCATCGCCAGCGAAGACGAATACAGCGCGAAGCACAGCTGATGGTCCAGCGCCAGCCATTGAGCCGCTTCTGCAGTCTTGGCGGATTGCCTGGCTTGGTCTGCGGTGGATGGAGGGCTGCGGCGCGACATGGGATGAACTGTAGCGCGCAATTGAATTGCGTGCAATTTAATTTGCCTGATGCCGCAAGGGGTATGCGGCGATGGAGTGCGGCGCCTGCACGGCCTGTGTCAGGCGGCGGCTCTTGCGTAGAGCGCCGACATCGCCTCGGCGCTCGTGGCCAGGCGCTCGCGCAGCGCCGCCGGCTGCAGCACCTCGCCTTCGGGCCCGAGGCGCAGCATCTCCCTGGCCGCGTGGTCTATCGATTCGATCGGCACGCGCACCTGAATCCAGCCGGGCTCGTCAATGGGCTCTGCCGACTGCAGCGCGGCTTCGGCCACGCGAGGGCTGAACTGCATCAGCCGTTGCAGGCCCAGTTCGGTCACGCGCAACAGCGCTTCGTCGCGGTAGACACCGGCTTCGAAGCGCTCGGCCGTCTTTGCCCACCAAGCCGCCAGATCGAACTGCGTTGGACGCTGGAAGGTCTCGGGACGCAGTTCCAGCGAGTCGATGGCCGCCAGCCGATAGACCGCTGCTTCTTCATCCTGGCTTGGCTTGCTCACCTTGTCGGCGCGCCGCGCTGCCATGTACCAGGTGCCGGCCTTCAGCACCAGGCCCAACGGTTCGATCAGCCGCTCGCTCACGCCTTGCCAGCTTTCGTAGCGCATGAACAGCCGCTGCGACAGCCACACCGCTTCGGCCACCGTCTTCAGCTGCGGCGGTGGCGCGGCGCTGCGGAACCAGTCGATCGCATCGAGGTGGAAGCGGCCGGCCACCTGCTGCGCGTCGGCTTGCCAATCCGAGGGCAGCGCGGCCAGCAGCTTCAGCTGCGCGGTGGCCATCGCTTCGCCCAACCCCAGCTCGGCAGCCGGGCCGGGCAGGCCCGCCATGAAGATGGCACGCGCTTCAGGCACCGTCAGCCCTGTGAGCTGGGTGCGCCAGCCTTCGCGCAGCTGGAAGCCGCCGTTGCGGCCTTGTTCGCCCCAGACCGGCACGCCGGCGGCGCTGAGCTGGTCGATGTCGCGATAGACCGTGCGTACAGACACCTCCAACGCCCGGGCCAGCGCTGGGGCGCTCTGCCGGCCGCGGGTCTGCAGCAGCATCAGCATCGACAACAGGCGGCTGGCTTGCATGGGGTTTCAGTCTTGCTGCTGAGTATCGCGATGAATGCTGACATGCCATGGCAGCTTATCGGCCGCAGCATCGCAGCATTTCCATTCCAGCGAGTTTTGACGATGAGCACCACTACTTCCTTGCCCCCGGTGATCGAGCTGCGCCAGTACACGCTGCATCCTGGCCGGCGCGATGAGTTGATCACTCTGTTCGAACGCGAGTTCATCGAATCGCAGGAAGCCTGCGGCATGCTGCTGCTGGGCCAGTTCCAAGACCTGGACGATGCCGACCGCTTCGTCTGGCTGCGGGGCTTCGAAGGCATGCCGCAGCGAGTGCAGGCGCTGGCTGACTTCTATGGTGGTCCGATCTGGCAGGCACACCGCAATGCCGCGAATGCGACGATGATCGATTCCGACAACGTGCTGCTGCTGAAGCCCAGCGTCGAGTTGCCGCTTATCTTGCACGATAGCCAGCCGCATGGCGACTTGCTGGCGACGATCTGCCCGCTGCGCGAACTTGCCGACGATGCGTTGCGCGACCGGATCGCCACGCAAGTGCTGCCGCAGCTTCAGGCGCAAGGCGCGCGGCTGCTGGCCTGCCTGGAGACCGAGCCGGCGCCGAACAACTTTCCGCGCCTGCCGGTGCGTGAAGGCGAACCGATGCTGATGTGGCTGGTGTCGCTGCCCGCAGGCATGCCACCGCCGCAGATCGACATCGGTGCCCTGCTGGACCGCTGGCTCAGCGGCCCGCCGCAGACCTTGCGCCTGCGCGCCACGCCGCGTTCGGCCTGGCGTTGACCGGGCTGCCGGTCTTGCTCAGCAAGCCGTGATGACTTGCAAAGTGAGCGTCACTCGCCCGCGTTGATCGCGTCGATCTCGCCTTGCAGCTCCAGCCAGCGCTCTTCCAGCATCGCCGTTTCTGCCGCGATGTGGTTGAGCCGGCGTCCAGCCTCGGCAATCTCGGAGCCGGCCATCGTGCCGGTGGCCAGCGAGGCTTCGAGCTCGCCGCGTTCCTTGCCCAGCTTTTCCAGCCGACCATCGATCTGCTGGATCTCCTGGCGCATCGGCCGCGTGCGGTTGGCAATCTGCGTGCGGGCCTGCGCGGCCTGCTTGCGGTCATCCCCGCGCTTGCCCGCAGGTGCGGCTGCAGGCGCCGGGGCGCGGGAAGGCGATGGGCTTGCTGCGGCACTGGGCGCAGGCGCCGGTGCCGCCGGCAGATAACCCGGCAGCGGTGGCGAGGGCAGGCCACGCGCCGCGGCGCGCGACACATCCAGCAGCCAGCGCTGGTAGTCGTCCAGGTCGCCGTCAAAGGGCTTCACGCCGCCAGAGGTCACCAGCCAGAATTCGTCGCAGACCTCGCGCAGCAGCGCCCGGTCGTGGCTGACCAGCATCACCGTGCCTTCGAACTCGTTCAGCGCTATCGACAGCGCCTCGCGGGTGTTCAGGTCCAGGTGGTTGGTCGGCTCGTCCAGCAACAGCAGGTTGGGGCGCTGCCACACCAGTGTGGCCATCACCAGCCGTGCACGCTCACCCCCGGACAGGGTTCCGACCTTCTGGTGCACCATGTCGCCAACGAAGCGGAACTGGCCGAGGAAGTCGCGCAGCGATTGCTCACGCGCTTCTTGCGCGTTAGGCGTGCCGACCTCGCGTGCGAGCCGCACCATTCGCTGCAGAGGCGTGTCGTCCTCGCTCAGCAGATCCAGTTCCTGCTGCGCGAAGTAGCCGATCGCCAAGCCCTTGCCTTCGGTCAAGGTGCCGTCAATCGGCTGCAGCGCGTGGGCAATCGTCTTCACCAGGGTTGACTTGCCCTGGCCGTTGGCGCCCAGGATGCCGATGCGCTGGCCCGCCAGCACGGTGCGGTCGATGTTGCGCACGATGATCTTCGGCGCCGCATCACTCGGGGCACCCTCCGGCGCCGGATAGCCGCAGACCAGGTCGCGCATCGCCAGCATCGGGTTCGGCAGGCTTTGCGGCTCGCGGAACGAGAAATCGAAGTCGCTTGCCGTCAGCACCGGTGCCAGCTTCTCCATGCGAGCCAGTGCCTTCACGCGGCTCTGCGCCTGCTTGGCCTTGGTGGCCTTGGCCTTGAAGCGGTCGATGAAGCGCTGCAGGTGCGCCATCTTTTCCTGCTGGCGCGAATACGCGGCCGCCTGCTGCGACATGCGCTCGGCGCGCATCTCCTCGAAGGTGGTGTAGTTCCCGCCGTAGCGGATCAGCCCGGCATCCTCCAGGTGCAGCGTCACGTTGGTGATCGCATCGAGGAATTCGCGGTCATGGCTGATGATGATCAGCAGGCCGCCGTAGCGCTTGAGCCAGCCTTCCAACCAGACCAGCGCGTCCAGGTCCAAGTGGTTGGTGGGTTCGTCCAGCAGCAGCAAGTCGGCCGGGCACATCAGCGCGCGGGCCAGCTGCAGACGCATGCGCCAGCCGCCAGAGAAGCTGTTGACCGGCGCATCGAGCTGCTCGGTGCGGAAGCCCAGGCCCAGCAGCAGCGATTGGGCGCGCGAGCGGGCATCGAAAGCGCCGGCCTGCTCCATGTGCATGTGCGCCTCGGCAATCGCGTGGCCGTCGCCCGAGTGCTCGGCTTCGGTCAGCGCGGCGCGGGCTTCGGCCAGCGGCAGGTCGCCATCGAGCACGAAGTCGGTCGCCGGCTCGTCGGTCTCCGGCATTGATTGCGCCACTTCGCCCATGCGCCAGCGCGGTGGCATTTCCACGTCGCCGCTGTCGGCCTGCAGCCGTTTGGCCAGCAGCGAGAAAAGAGAAGACTTGCCGGCGCCATTGCGTCCGACCAGGCCGACTTTTTCGCCCGGGTTCAGCGTGACGCTGGCGTTTTGCAGCACGACCTTCACGCCGCGGCGCAGCGTCAGGTTCTTCAAAAGAATCATGGTGGTTCAGTCAGCAATCAGACGAAAGGCTTGGCGCAGGTGGTGCCTGCGTCAGGCGGCCAGCGCCTCGCGGGTCAGCAGCAGCAACTGGTCGTCTCCAGCACTGCAGGGCAGCCACACCGGGTCCAGCGTGGGAAAAGCTTGTTCGAAGTGTGCGCGCTCATGGCCAATCTCCAGCACCAGCACGGCGTTCTCATTCATCGCGGCTGGCGCATCGCGCAGCAGCGTACGGATGAAGTCCATTCCATCGCTGCCGCCGGCCAGGGCCAGGCCGGGCTCGGCCTGGAACTCGGGCGGCAGCTCGGCCATCGATTGGCTGTTGACATAGGGCGGGTTGCAGAGGATCAGGTCATAGCGCCGATTCGGCACGGCCAGCAGGCCATCGCCTTGATGCAGCGTGACGCGCCCGGCCAGGTCATGGCGGTCGACGTTGAGGCGTGCCACGGCCAGTGCGTCGTTGCTCAGGTCGGCCGCGTCCACCTGCACTTCGGGAAAGGCCATCGCAGCCAGCACGGCCAGGCTGCCGTTGCCGGTGCACAGGTCCAGCACCTGGTGCGTCTCAGCGTTGAGCCAGGCGTCTATGGTGCCCTCGGCCAGCAGCTCGGCAATCAACGAACGCGGCACGATGGCGCGTGGATCGACCGTGAACGGCACGCCCTGCAGCCAGGCCTCGCCGGTCAGGTAGGCCGCGGGTTGGCGGGTGGTGAGGCGTTGCTCGACCAGCGCTTCGATGGCGGCTTGTTCCTCGGCCGACAGCATGCGCTCAGCATGTTCGTCCAGCGCATCCAGCGGCAGGCCCAGGCGCCACAGCACCAGCCATGCGGCTTCGTCAAAAGCATTGGTCGTGCCATGCCCAAACGAAACGCCCGCCTCGTCGAGGCGGGCGCTGCTGCGCTCGATCGCTTCGATCAGCTTCATGTCAGCAGCGCCTCCAGCGTGCGGCGGTAGATGTTCTTCAGCGGCTCGATGTCGGCCACCTTCACATGTTCGTCGACCTTGTGGATGGTGGCGTTGATCGGGCCGAACTCGACCACCTGTTCGCAGACTTTGGCGATGAAGCGGCCGTCACTGGTGCCGCCGGTGGTGGACAGCACGGCCGCCGCTCCGGTCTCCGCGCGGATCGCAGCCGTCAAGGCTTCGCTCAGCGAGCCAGGCCGGGTCAGGAAAGGCGAGCCGCCCAGGGTCCAGGCCAGTTGATAGGTGAGGCCGTGTCGCTGCAGCAGTTCTTCGACACGGGCTTTCAAGCCTTCGGGCGTCGACTCGGTGGAGAAGCGGAAATTGAAGTCCAGCACCACATCGCCCGGGATCACGTTGGTTGCTCCGGTGCCGCCATGGATGTTCGAGACTTGCCAGGTGGTTGGCGGGAAATGGTCGTTGCCTTGGTCCCACTCGGTCGCGGCCAGTTCAGCCAGCGCGGGCGCCAGCTGATGGATCGGGTTGCGCGCCAGCTGCGGGTAGGCTACATGGCCTTGCACACCTTGCACCGTCAGCTTGGCCGACAGCGAACCGCGGCGGCCGTTCTTGATCATGTCGCCCAGCGTATCGACCGAGGTCGGTTCGCCGACGATGCAGCAATCGAGCTTCTCACCCCGCGCAGCCAGTGCCTCGACCACCCGCACGGTGCCGTCGACCGACGGGCCCTCTTCGTCGCTGGTGAAGAGCAACGCCACCGCGCCCGCATGATCAGGATGCGCCTGCACGAATTCCTCGGCCGCCACGGTCATCGCGGCGATCGAGGTCTTCATGTCCGCTGCGCCGCGGCCGTACAGATTGCCATTGCGGTGGCTGGGCACGAAGGGGTCGCTGGTCCAAGCGGCCAGCGGGCCGGTGGGCACCACATCGGTGTGGCCGGCCAGCACGACGGTCGGCCCGGGGCGCTTGCCGCGGTGGATCGCCCACAGATTGCTAACGCGGAAATCGCTCGGCCCAAACGGCAGCGATTCGCATTGGAAACCCAGCGGCGCGATGCGCTCGATGATCAGCGCCTGGCAGCCGCTGTCTTCAGGCGTTACTGAACGGCGGGCAATCAGGTTTTCGAGCAGGCGCAGCGTGCTGGTCATCAGAACAACTCAGAAACTCACTTGGTGCCGGCCGGGCCGAACACCACTTTACGGGTGGGCGAGGTGCCCTCGGGGTACACGTCGACACTGAACTCGCTGAACATTGCAGTGTCCGGCTCGTCCTTCTTCGGCGGCGTGCGGCTGGTGGGGCCGGTGTCGTTCTGCAGGCGCCACATCAGGTTGGTCGGCGAATCGGCATAGGCCAGGCCTTCGTCACGCGTCACCAGGTTCTCGGTGATCATGCGGGCGATGTCGTGCTCGAAGGTCATCGAGCCCTCGGCCAGCGATTTCTCCATCGCCTCCTTCACGGCCGGGAAGTCACCCTTCTCGATCATCTCGGCCACGAGCTTCGTGTTCAACATCACCTCCACCGCCGGCAGCCGGCCACCCGCGGTGGCGCGCAGCAGGCGCTGCGAGACGATGGCGCGCAGGCCCGCGGCCAGGTCGGACAGCAGCACCGGCCGCGATTCCGGTGTGTAGAACGACAGGATCCGGCCCAGCGCGTGGTAGCTGTTGTTGGCGTGCAGGGTGGCCAGCACCAGGTGGCCGGACAGCGAATAGCTCAGCGCCGATGTCATGGTCTCGCGATCGCGGATTTCGCCGATCATGATCACGTCCGGCGCCTGGCGCAGCGCGTTCTTCAGCGCAATCTGCAGCGAGTTGGTGTCGCGCCCAACCTCGCGCTGGTTGACCACCGACTTCTTGCTGCTGAACAGGAATTCGATCGGGTCTTCAATGGTCAGGATGTGCCCCGGCATCTGCCGGTTGCGCAGGTCCAGCATCGAGGCCAGGGTCGAGCTCTTGCCGGTGCCGGTGGCGCCGACCATCAGGATCAGGCCGCGCTTCTCCAGCACCAGCTGCGACAGCAGCGATGGCACGTTCAGCGAATCCAGCGTCGGGATGTTGTGCGGGATGTGGCGGAACACGCCGGCAATCGTGCCGCGCTGCTTGAAGGCGGAGAGCCGGAAGCTGCCGACCTTCTCGATGCCGATCGCCAAGTTCAGCTCGCCGGTTTCTTCCAGCTCTTCCATCTGCCGCGGCGCCAGCAGTTCGGACAGCAGCTGGCGCGGCTGTTGCGGCGTCAGCACCTGGTCGGACAGCTGCAGCACCTGGCCGTGGATCTTGATCAGGATCGGCATGTTGGCCGAGAGGTACACGTCGGACGCGTTCCTCTCGCTCATCAGCCGCAGCACTCGTTCCATGTTGCCGCTCATCGCTGTCGCTCCCCTTCAAACCTGCCAACACTCAAAGAACGCGGCCAGCATACTCCCAGGCAAACGCCGCGGAGCCGGCCCTGCCAGGCCGCAGGCGTGCCTTGCAGGCCGCGCCGGGAACAGCGCCCCGGCTCCTCGCCCGGCGTCAGAGGTCCACTGGACCTCCGACGTCCGGGCTCGGCCCCCTTGAGCGGGCCGAACAGCACGAGAAACAGTCCGGCGGACTGTTTCTCGCCGTGAGGGCCGAAGGACGCCCCGGGGGTGGGTCAATTTCACGGGCGCAGCAGATCGTTGATGCTGGTCTTCGAACGCGTCTGCGCATCCACCCGCTTGACGATGATCGCCGCATACATGCTGTACGCCGCGCCATTGGCCGCTGTCTTCGGCAGGTTGCCGCTGACGACCACGCTGCCCGAGGGCACGCGGCCGAAGCTGGTTTCGCCGGTCTCGCGATTGAAGATCGGCGTGCTCTGGCCGATGTACACGCCCATGCCCAGGACCGAGTTCTCTTCGACGATCACGCCTTCGACCACTTCGGACCGCGCGCCGATGAAGCAGTTGTCCTCGATGATTGTCGGGTTGGCTTGCAGCGGCTCCAGCACGCCACCGATGCCGACGCCGCCGGACAGGTGCACGTTCTTGCCGATCTGTGCGCAGGAGCCGACGGTGGCCCAGGTGTCGACCATCGTGCCTTCATCGACATAGGCGCCGATGTTCACGTAGCTGGGCATCATCACCACGCCTTTTGCAAGGTAGCTGCCGCGGCGCGCCACGGCCGGCGGCACGATGCGCACGCCGGAGGCGCGGATCTCGGCTTCGTCGATGTGCGAGAACTTGGTCTGCACCTTGTCGAAGAAGGTCAGGTCGCCCGAGCGCATGGCCTGGTTGTCGTTGAGCCGGAAGCTCAGCAGGACGGCCTTCTTGACCCATTGATTGACGGTCCATTGGCCGACGCCCTGGCGCTCGGCCACGCGCAGGCGGCCGGCATTGAGGTCGCCGATGACCTGGTTCACCGCCTCGCGGATCTCCGGCGCCAGGGTGTCCGGCGCGAGGCTGGTGCGGCCTTCCCAGGCCAGTTCGATGGTCGATATCAGCTTGTCTTGGCTCATGGGGCGCTCAATTCAAAGAAGGTGGCGAAGGAGGGGAGTAGGAACGGGTGAATTCGGCAATGCGGTGCGCGGCTTCCAGGCATTCCGCCGTACCGGCCACAAGCGCCATGCGGATGCGGCCGCTGCCCGGGTTGCTGCCGTGAGCCTGGCGGGCCAGCAGGCTGCCTGGCAGCACCGCGACATTGTATTGAGCGAGCAGTTGCTGAGCGAAGTGGATGTCATCGCCACCTGGCACCGCCGCCCAGAGGTAGAAGGCGGCATCGGGCAGGCGCACGTCCAGCGCGTCGGACAACACCGGCGTCACCTCGGCAAACTTGGTGCGATAGAGCGCGCGGTTCTCGATCACATGCGCTTCGTCAGACCAGGCGGCAATACTGGCGTGCTGCACCATCGGGCTCATCGCCGAGCCATGGTAAGTGCGGTAGAGCAGGAAGGACTTGATCAGTGCCGCGTCGCCGGCCACGAACCCCGAACGCATGCCCGGCACGTTCGAGCGCTTGCTGAGCGACGTGAACATGATCAGCCGCTTGAAGTCGTCCCGGCCCAGCGCTTTGGCAGCCTGCAGTCCCCCCAGTGGCGCGTCGTCGCGGAAATAGATTTCGGAGTAGCACTCGTCGCTGGCGATCACGAAGCCGTGGCGGTCGCTCAGCTCGAAGAGCTTCTGCCATTCGCTCAAGGGCATCACTGCGCCGGACGGGTTGCCTGGCGAGCAGACATAGACCAGTTGCGTGCGGGCCCAGGTGGCCTCGTCGATCTGGCCCCAGTCGGCCGCGAAGTTGCGCGCCGGGTCGCTGTTGGCGAAGGCGGTGCTGGCGCCGGAGAGCAATGCCGCGCCTTCGTAGATTTGGTAGAAGGGATTCGGGGAGACGACGACGGCACCGGGCCGGCTGCCATCGACCACGGTCTGGGCGAACGAGAACAGTGCTTCTCGCGACCCACCGACCGGCAGCACCTGCGTGGCCGGGTTCACCGACACGTCGTAGCGACGCTGCAGCCAGCCGGCGATGGCTTCACGCAGCTTGGGATCGCCGAGCGTGGGCGGGTAGACCGCCAGGCCGCTCATGCCGTCCATCAGCGCCTGTTTCACCAGCTCGGGCGTGGCATGTCGGGGCTCGCCGATGCCGAGGCTGATGGCGCGCAGATGCGCGGGTGGCACGATGTCTCGCGTGAGTTCGCGCAGCCGTTCGAAAGGGTAGGGGTGCAGCTTGCTGAGCAGCGGATTCATGCCCGGATTATCCCGGACACCTGCGTCCCCCAGGGCTTGGCGCTTGAGCCGTCAATGAAAGTCGTCGGAACTCGGTAGAGTCGCGGGCACCATGCAATTCCACCCTGCCGTACAACCCGCCTCATTGGCCAGTGCCAGTGCCTGGTATTTCGCCTTCGTCGAAGGGCAGCTGCTGTTGCCCGACCATCTGCCGGCCGACACGCCGACGCTGGTGCCGATGCCGGCCGAAGCGATGCCCGAAGCCGTTCTGGTCCGCCACTACCTCGGCCGCTGCGGCGACCACGACGCCTGGGCCTTAAAGCTCGAAGCCGTGCCCAGTGGCTGGCGCAGCATGCCGCTGCGGGCCGCGATGATGGGCTTTCCGCCGGTGCTGATGGCTTTGGCCGGCCGAGCGGCGCAGGTGCTCGAATGGGACCGTGCGCACCGCTTCTGCGGGGTCTGCGGCACGCCTACCGAGCAGCTGGGCCATGAGCGTGCACGCCGCTGCCCTTCCTGCCAGTACACCGCCTATCCGCGCATCAGCCCGGCGATGATGGCGCTGGTCTGGCGCGAGGGCGAGCTGCTGCTGGCCCGGTCACCGCACTACGCCAAGGGCATGTACAGCGCGCTGGCCGGTTTTGTCGAAGCCGGCGAATCGATCGAGGAATGCGTGGTGCGCGAGGTGGCCGAAGAGGTTGGCGTGCAGGTGACCGACCTGCGCTACTACGGCAGCCAGAGCTGGCCCTTCCCGCACAGCCTGATGATCGCCTTTACTGCCCGCTGGGTCAGCGGCGAGATCGTGCCGCAGGAAGGCGAGATCGAGCACGCGGCCTGGTTTCCGCTCGATGCATTGCCCGGCATCCCGCCGCGCTTCAGTGTTTCAGGCCATTTGATCCGCGATACGGCCGACGCGTTGCGCGAAGGCAGGATGCCTCCACCCCGGTAGCGCCTTCGGCGCCTCCCCCAAGGGGGCGCTGCCACCGGCCCGCCAGAGCCGGATCCGCGGCGGCTGCCGGGGAATACCGCAGCTGGCTACAACCAGCCGATGCAATTGGCAGCACCACACTGACACTTCAAAGTGCCCTCGTGGTGCGTCTGGCCATAGTTGACCGTGATCTCTTCGCCTGGCGCGATCGGCCGCAGCGCATAGAACTCGATGCGGCCATCGCGGATCGTCAATCGCGCGTTTGGGCTGCAGCAATGGTTGGTGAAGCGCATCGGGTCCTGCGATTCCGTGGCGTCGATGGCCTTCCGGGTCGACACCTCGACGATCATGATGCGTTGGCGGCCTTCGGCGCGGCGGCGGCCTTCAGTCACGCTGATCGATTCGCCGCGGATCTCGCCGATCTTGCGGTGCGGCGGGATGTTTTCGGCGGCAAAGACGCCGAAGCCATCGATGCCGCTCTTGTGAACCGCTACGTCGTACTTTTGATAGGCGGGGCGTTCCGGCTGCGTCATTCGGCCTGGGTCACTTCTTCGCCGTGGTGGTCCAGCCCTTCAGCGCGGCCATGGTGTTGGCCACGTGGCGATAGGGATTCAGGCTGGTGAACTGGTACACCACCTTGCCTTCCGGCGAAATGACGTACGAGGTGCGGTTCGCATAGTCCGGCTTCAGCAACAGCACCGCGTCATAGGACTTCATCACGCTCTGGTCCGCATCGGCACCGACGGCAAACTTGTTGCGGCATTCGGTGGTCGAGAACTTCTTCAGCGTATCGATGTCGTCGTGCGAGACACCGATCACCGTGGCGCCCAGCTGCTTGAATGCGTCAGTCGCTTCGGCGAACTGATTGGCCTCGATGGTGCAATGCGCCGAGAAGGCTGCGGGGAAGAAGTACAGCACCACCGGTCCCTGCTTCAGCGCATCGGCCAGGTGGAACTTGTAGGTGCCGCCGGCCAACGACGCGTCAATCGTGAAGTCGGGTGCCTTCTCGCCAATGTCCAGCGCGGCGAATGCCGGCGCAGCGGACAAGGCACCCAGCCCGGCGGCCGCGATCAAGAACTTGCGGATCATGCGTATTACTCCGATCCAGATTCACGGCCCAAAGCCGGGCCGACAAGATTGCCGATGATACGAAGCCAGCTGCGTTCCGGTTGCATGGGCGCGGCGGCGTCTTCAAGCCGACCCAGATGCTGGCATGCCAGCAGCTTTGCAAGCCGGCTTTACTCAGAGCATTTACAGCAGCCCGCGTTCCGTTGGCAATGAAGGCAGGTCTACCGCAGGCGCCGGCTTCCAGCCCTTCTTGCGGTGCTCGGCCACCACATTGGTATAGATGCCGCCGCGCACATACCACTTGGCGGTGATGCGGATGAAGCGCGGCGCGGTGGCCTTGACGATGTCGTCGAGGATGGTGTTCGTCACCTTCTCGTGGAACGCACCTTCGTTGCGGTAGCTCCAGAAGTACATCTTCAGGCTCTTCAGCTCGACGCAGAGTTCGTCGCAGATCATGTCGATCGTGAAGTGCGCGAAGTCGGGCTGGCCGGTCAGCGGGCAATTGCAGGTGAACTCGGGCACCTGGAATTGAATCAGGTAATCACGGTCAGCCGCCGGGTTGGCAAAAACATGCAGGTCTTTGCTGGGAGCCGTCGGCGGGTTGGGCGGCATCGGGCGCTCGTTCAGCGCAGGTTTCTTGGCCATGGGATACAGCGGCTTTCGGGCGTCTTTCGAGAGGGGCGCGATGGTATCATCCGGCCCGCTTTGCCTGTCGGTCGATGGGCAATAAATCCATAGAAATCAAATACTTGCGGGCGGCTCCAGCAATCGTCGCCCGAAGCCGGGAATGTTGTTAAGCGCATGCGCCTGAACCAGATCAAGCTTGCCGGCTTCAAGTCTTTCGCCGAACCCACCGTGTTTCAGCTGCCCGGTCAGCGGGTTGGCGTCGTCGGGCCGAATGGCTGCGGCAAGTCCAACATCATGGATGCCGTGCGCTGGGTGCTGGGCGAAAGCAAGGCCAGTGAGCTGCGCGGCGAAAGCATGCAGGACGTCATCTTCAATGGCTCCGGCAACCGCAAGCCGGCCAGCCGCGCCAGCGTGGAGCTGGTGTTCAGCAACGAAGATGCACGCGCTGGCGGCCAGTGGAACCAGTACGCCGAGATCGCCGTGAAGCGGGTGCTGACGCGTGATGGCACCAGCAGCTACTTCATCAACAACCAGCCGGTGCGCCGCCGCGATGTGCAGGACGTGTTCCTCGGCACCGGCCTGGGGCCACGCGCCTACGCGATCATCGGCCAGGGCACCATCAGCCGCATCATCGAATCGCGGCCCGAAGAACTGCGCATGTTCCTGGAAGAGGCGGCCGGCGTCTCGAAGTACAAGGAACGCCGCCGCGAAACCGAGAACCGGCTGAAGGACACGCGCGAGAACCTGACCCGCGTCGACGACATCCTGCGCGAGCTGAACGCCAACCTCGAGAAGCTGGAGCAGCAGGCGGCCGTGGCCAACCGCTACCGCGGCCTGCAGGAAGAAGGCACACGCAAGCTGCACTACCTGTGGTTCCTGAAGCACCGCGACGCCGCCACCGAAGAAGAGCGCGTGAAGCTCGCGGTGCTGGAAGCTACCAATGCGCTGGAGTCGCGCATGGCCGAGCTGCGCCATGTCGAGGCCGAACTGGAAACCGTGCGCCAGGCCCATTACGGCGCCAGCGATGCGCTGCACACCGCGCAAGGCTCGCTGGCCGAAGCCTCGCTGGAAGTGAGCCGGCTTGAAGAACGCATCCGCTATGTTGTCGAAGGCCGCCAGCGTGTGCAGCAGCGCCTGACCGATCTGCAGACCCAGACGGCGCAGTGGGAAGACCGCCGCAGCCAAGCCGAAGCCGAGCTGGAGACGATTGCCGAGCAGATTGCCGCCGCCGAAGAGCAGGCCGAGCTGCTGGCTGCGCAGGCCGAAGAAAACGCGATGCGCCTGCCGGACAGCGAAGAGGCCGTGCGCACGGCTCAGGGCCGCGCCAACGAGCAGCGCGGCAAGGTGGCGCAGGTGCAGCAGCAGATCCAGGTGCTGGCGGCGGACAGCCGCAACATCGAAGAGCAGTCACGCTCGCTGCGGGGCCGCCGCGACAAGCTGTCGACTGAATCCAGAAGCCTGGCGACGCCGGACATGGCGCGCCTCGAAGAGCTGCGCACGCAGACCGCGGCGGCCGATGAAGCGAAGGACATGGCCGAGGCGCGCCTGCACGAACTGCAGGAGCAGACACCGGCGCTGGACGAGCAGCGCCGCGCGCAGCAGGACACGGTGAACACCGAATCCGGCAAGCAGGCCGACACCTCGGCACGCCTCTCCGCCCTGCGAGCGCTGCAGGAAAAAGTGCAGACCGAAGGCAAGCTCAAACCCTGGCTCGCCAAGCACGGGCTGGACAGCCTGCAAGGCCTGTGGACCAAGGTGCATATCGAGACCGGCTGGGAAACCGCACTGGAATCGGCACTGCGTGAGCGCTTGAATGCGCTGGAAGTCGGCCGCATCGAGACCGTGCGCGCCTTTGCAGGCGACCCCCCGCCTTCGCGCCTGGCCTTCTACACACCGCCGCAGGCGGCGATCAGCAATACGCACGAAACGCTGTCGCGCCTGTCCGAAATGCTGCGCCTCAACGATGCCGGCCTGAAGGCGCTTCTGAACGACTGGCTCGAAGGTGTCTACACCGCCACCAGCATCGACGAGGCCCTGGCCAACCGCGGCAAGCTGACCCATGGCGAGATCATCATGACCCGCGAGGGCCATGCGGTGAGCCAGTTCTCGGTTGCCTTCTATGCGCCGGACTCGGAGCAGGCCGGCATGCTGGCCCGCGCGCAGGAAATCGAGAACCTGGAGCGCCAGTTGCGTGCGCAATCCTTGATTGCCGAAGAAGCCAAGAGCGCGCTGGTGCGGCTGGAAGCGGCGTATACAGATGCGGTGCAGCGCCTGGTCTCTGCCCGCCGCGAATCCGCTGAGACGCAGACGCGGGCGCACCAGCTGCATGTCGAACTGCTGCGCTTGAACCAGCAGGCCGAGGCGACAAGCCAACGCAAGGGCCAGCTGGATGAAGAGCTGGCCGAGGTCGATGCCCAGCTGGAGGCGCTGGATGAACGCCGCGCCACCGGCGAAGCGCGTTTCGAAGAGCTGGACATGCAGCTCGCCAATACCCAGGAGCGTCACGCGGAGCTGGATGAGGCGGTGATCAACAGCGAACGCAAGCTGGCTGATGCCCGCGAGCAGCTGCGGACGCTCGAACGCCAGGCGCAGGAGTCGCAGTTCCAGGCGCGTGCCTTGGCCGCGCGCCGCGGCGAGCTGCAGCGCGCGATCGAAACCGCGCAGCAGCAGTCGACCAGCAACGTGCAGGCTGGCGAGCAGCTGGAACTCGAACTCGGCGCCTTGAACGACACCGCCGCGCAAGCGGGCCTGCAGGACGCATTGGCGCTGAAGAGCGAGCGCGAAAAGGCCTTGGCCGCGCAACGCAGCGAATACGACGACCTGTCCGCGAAGCTGCGCACAGCCGACGAGCAACGCCTGCAATTCGAGCGCAGCCTGGACCCGCTGCGCGAAAAGATCACCAAGCTTCAGCTTGAAGCCCAGGCCGCGCAGCTGGGTGGCGCGCAGTACATGGAGCAGCTGACGGCCGCGGCCGTCGACCTGGAAGCGCTGGGTGCCGACGTCGCTGCCAACAACATCAAGCTCTATGGACTGCAAGGCGAGATCGACCGCATCAATCGCGACATTGCATCGCTGGGCGCGGTGAACCTGGCGGCGCTGGACGAGCTGACCGCGGCCAGCGAGCGCAAGACCTTCCTTGATGCGCAGAACGCTGACTTGAACGAAGCGATCAAGACGCTGGAAGACGCGATCCACAAGATCGACCTCGAAACCCGCGACCTGCTGGCCAAGACCTTCAACCTCGTCAACGAGCAGTTCGGCCGCATGTTCCCCAGCCTCTTCGGCGGTGGCAATGCCAAGCTGGTGATGACTGGCGACGAGATCCTGGACGCCGGCGTGCAGGTGATGGCGCAGCCGCCGGGCAAGAAGAACTCGACGATCCACCTGCTTTCCGGCGGCGAGAAAGCATTGACCGCGATTGCGCTGGTGTTCGCGATCTTCCTGCTGAACCCCGCGCCGTTCTGCCTGCTGGACGAAGTGGACGCGCCGCTGGACGACGCGAATACCGAGCGTTATTCCAAGCTGGTGGCCGAGATGAGCCACAAGGGCACGCAGTTTCTGTTCATCAGCCATAACAAGATTGCGATGGAAATGGCCGAGCAGCTGATCGGCGTGACGATGCAGGAGCAGGGTGTTTCGCGCATCGTCGCGGTCGACATGGAGGCCGCGATGAGCATGGCCGAGGCTGCATGAGCGGGCCGGGCCGGTCCCAGGCGCAAGTCCTGGAGCGCGCAGTGCGCAGGGTCTGTCAACTGGCGGGGGCATCAAGATGAGCTTGATGACGGCGCTGGCGATCCTGGGCGGGCTGATTCTGGCGGCCGTGATTGCACATGGCGCCTGGAGCGCGCGCAAGGCCAACCCGCGGCAGGCCGATGCGCTGGCCGATGTGGGCCGCGTCGAACCGGTGCTAGACGGGGTGGCGCCGACTGCTGCAACAGAGGCCGCGGCGATCACCGAGCTGCGCACCGTATTGCCGCGCAAGGCCAGCCTCCGGCTGGACCCGCTGATCGATGCGATAGCGCCCATCACCCTGGAAGCGCCGGTCAGCGGCGAACTGGCGCTGACGCATCTGCCGCCGTCACGCCGCGCTGGCACCAAGCCCTTTCTGATCGAGGGCATGAATGCCGAGAGCGGCGACTGGGAGCTGCCGGCCAGCGGCCAGCGCTACAGCGAATTCCAGGCCGGTGTGCAGATGGCCAACCGCAGCGGTGCACTGAACCAGATCGAGTTCTCGGAATTCGTGCAGAAGCTGCAGCAGTTTTCTGAAGGCGTGGGCGGCATGGTGCAGGTGCCGGACATGATCGACGTGGTGGCCCGTGCGCGCGAGATCGATGCCTTTGCTGGCGAACACGATGCCCAGCTGGCCGTGACCTTGCGCGCCAATGGCGCTGCCTGGTCGGTCGGCTATCTGCAGCAAAGCGCCGGTCGCCGCGGCTTCGTGCCCGGCGTGCTGCCGGGCCGGCTGGTGCTGCCTTCAACCGACGAAGGCGCGCCGCCGGTGCTGGTGTTGTCCTTCGATGCACAAGCCGCCCTGGCCGAAGACCCGCATATCGCGGCAGTGCGCCAGGTCACCTTGTCGCTGGATGTGCCGCAGACGCCCGAGGCGGCCGAACCCTTTCCTGCCTGGCACGATGCCGCGCGCAACCTGGCCGCCGACATGGACGCGACCATGGTCGATGACCAGGGGCGGCTGATCACGCTGCATGCGTTTGCCGCGATAGGCACCGATCTCGAAACGCTGTACCGCGCGCTTGAAAAGCGCGATCTGGCGGCGGGCTCGACGGCCGCGCGCCGGCTGTTCAACTGAGGGCTGTGGCCCCGCGCCCGCCGCGGCGCGGAAAGCATTCGCGCAGCAGCGCGATCGATTGGCGGCGCTGCCAGCGGCGTATCCACTGTCCCTGCTCGGGCGGCAGGCGGCCGGCCAGTGTGTAGGCCGAATCGATCTGCACATAGAACATGCGTGCAAATGCTTCCAGCCGGCTGGCTTCCCAATCCACGCCATGGTGTTGCAGCCAGCTGACCCAGAACAGCGCCGTGCGGGTCTCGTGCGCTGCTTCCAGCTCTCGCAGCACTGGCACGATGGCCATCGCCGGGGCCAGGTGGCGCCAGTTCCAGTCGCCGCGCGGCAAGCCATTGAGTTCGTCGAACACCGAACGCAGCGAGGCCAGCAAACCCTGCTTGTCCTGGGCAGAGGCCATGGCTTCCAGATGCCGCGTGTATACCCCCTGCACCTGCTCGGTCCACTGCTCGGCCAGCGTGTAGAGCAGGGCTTCCTTGCTCGCAAAGTACTGGTACAGCGAGGCCACGTCGACACCAGCTTCGCGTGCGATGTGGTTGGTCGTCAGGCGTTGCAGCCCATCGCGTTCCAGCAGGTCGCAGGTGGCGCCCAGCAGCCGGGCGACCAGCTCGCGTGAACGCGCCTGCAGCGGCGGGCGGCGGAAGAATTCGGGATCAGGCTTGGCTTTGGCCATCGAGGTCGAGGATAGCCGAATGCCGGCCCGGCTTGATGTCGGCCGGGACTGCATCACCACGGCTGCCAGAAGATCTCTAACGCCTGTTTGGTGCGGCTTGCGCGCGGGCATCCTGCGGGCCGTGCTGATGTATGCGCACCGCATTGCTGCGCACCGCCAGATCGCGCCGCTTCAGCGCGGAGGCCGAGGCCTTGGCCGCGTCAAACAGGCGTTGGCCGTCCAGCATCGTCAGTTGTACCGAAGCGGTGTGGATCTGATCGCTTGGCAGCGTGCTCAGGTCGCGGTCCAGCACCACCAGGTCGGCCTGTTTGCCCACTTCCAGCGAGCCGGTGGTGCTGTCCTGCTTCAAGGCCTTGGCGGCATTGATGGTGTAGGCGGCCAGCATGTCGTCCAGCGTCACGCGTTCGGCCGGGTTCAGCACCTGGCCGGTCTCGGGGTTGCTGCGCAGCACGCCATGCTCGATGGCCAGCAGCGGGTTCTCGGTCGACACCGGCCAATCGCTGCCTCCGACCAGCATGGCGCCGGCCTTTTTCAGGCTGCCGGCCGGGTACATGTACTGGAAGGCGGTAGCGTCGATGAAGGGCTGCAGCGCGTCGATTGAATAGACATCCGGAATCGCCCACAGCAGCTGCATGTTGGCAATGATGCCCAGCGGCGCGAAGCGCGGAATGTCGGCCGGGTCGATCAGCTGCAGATGCGCGATCTGGTGCCGGTTGTCCTTTGTGCCGTTGCTCTTCTTGGCGGCGTCGAAGGCATCCAGCACGGCACGCGTCGTCGCATCGCCGATGGCATGCACATGCAGGCTGAAGCCTTCGGCATCCAGCCGGGTGACATAGCGGTTCAGCACTGCCTGGTCGAAGTAGCGGCCGCCGTAGTTCGTGGTCGGCTGGCCGGTGTCGTCGCGATAGGGCTTCAGCAGCGCAGCCGTCTGCGTCGGGTACTCGATGACACCATCGGCAAAGACCTTCACGCCTTCCACCCGCAGCCGCGGATGGCCGCTGGCGTACTGGCTGCGCAAGGCCTTGAGCCGGGTGATCTCGGTTTCGTCGTCGCCCACGTGAGAGGCCAGGTCGGCGCGCACGCGCAGGCTCAGGGCCTTCTCTTTTTCCAATGCCGCATATACCGACAGGATCTCCGGCGAAGCCAGCGGGTCCTGGATCGACGTGATGCCAAAGCTGTTGTGCTGTGCCAGCGCGAGCTTGGCTCGTTCAACATGCTGCGCCAGGGTCAGGTCTGGAATCACAGCGCTGATGATGTCTATCGCACCGTCCTTGAAGAAGCCGGTAGGCTGGCCGCGCGCGTCGCGCTCGATGCTGCCGCCGGCGGGGTCGGGTGTGGCAGCGGTCACGCCGGTCAGGACCAGGCCGGCAGAGTTGACCCAGGCTGTGTGGTGGTCGCTGCCCTGCAGCATCATCGGCCGGTCGGCCAGCATGCGGTCCAGGTCGGCCTTGTTCATCACCAGGCCAGCCGGGTTCACGCTCACCACTTGCAGCCATTCGCCTGCCGCCGCGGGCGGGCCGTTGGCGATGCAGTCCTGCACCGCGGCGCGGATCTCGTCGACCGACAGCGGAGCATCGCCCATGCTGCATTTGCCAATGTCCTGGCTGCCGCCGGCACTGTGGATATGGGCATCGATGAAGCCCGGCAGCACCATGCGGCCATTCAGGTTGATGACTTCAGTCTTGTTGCCTACATAACGGGTTATCTCTGCGTCCGTGCCCACGGCGACGATGCGGTCGCCGCGCAGCGCGATGCCGCTGGCAACCGTGCGTTTCTCGTCCATGGTGTGCACGCGGCCGCCGCGCATCACCACGGTGGCGGGCTCCACGCTGTCGTCTCCGCCGCAAGCCACCACCAGCACCGCCGCTGCCGCGGTGATGGCCAGCGTGGCGGTGCGAACGCTCTTGTCGATAGATCGTCTCATCGAGCACCTCATCGGTCTCAGCCTTTGCAATGATATGCCAGTAATAGCTGGCATTTCGATTGAGCCCGATTTTCCGGAAGTGGTCAAGCGGGTGAACACGAGCGCGTCTTGGTGGCAAGCGAACCCCCGGAACAGGCGAAGGAGTGGGCGAACACGCGCGGGCGAGCGCCAGCAGCCCGCGTCGGCGGGCTGCTGGGTCGAGGGGCTTGGGGAAGGGCTGCGCTCAGCCGGGAGGCGCGCCGTCCACCAGTGCCGCATCGGCACTGCTGCGCGCACGCCAGGCCGCGCAGATGCGCACCTGCTCCAGCGTTTGCGCCAGCGCGCGGCGTCCGCCCTGGTAGCGCGCAGCCACGGGCGTGAAGGTGCGGGCGATGCGTTGCGCATCGTCGTCGCTGCAGGACTGATTCAGCCAGGCCGGAAGATGGGCGGGCTCGTCGCGGCCCATGCGCTTGGCGATCTCGGCATGCCGGGCCAGCACAAAGCGCAGCAAGCCTTCGCGCAGGGCCGGCTGCTCGTTATGGGCCTCAAGCACTGGCGGGCCGGCGTCGCGGAATTCCAGGCTGGAGTCCACTACCAACTCGCGCGCGCGTTGGGCCAAAAGCGGCTGGCGGAAATGGCCCAGCGCGAGGAACAGGTCGCGGCGCAGCCGGCGATCGGTGCTGCGGCGTGCGGCCGACAGCAGCGCATTGAACAGGGCTTCGTCGCCGTCGATCGCGGCCACCGACAGCAGCGCGCGGCGCGAGGCGGCGTCCAGCGTGCTCTTGTCGGCCAGCCAGTCATTCACCAAAGTGCGGGCCTGGCTGCGCAGCGCGGCATCGGCGCCCTGGTCGGCCAACGCGCGAACCAGCAGCGGACGCAGCAGGCGGGCATCATCGTTTTCGCCAGGCTGCGGCTGCCATCCGAGCGCTCGCGCACGATCGCCGAAGGCATGCTGCCAACGCGCAATGTACGCGGCCATGGCCTGGGGCGGCAACAACGGCTCGGCATGCAGCAGCAGCTGGGCCGATTGTTCGACCACATCACGATCGGCATGGTTCGCAAACTGCTCGCCCAGCGCCAGCATGTCGGACAGCGGCAGGTCGCCGGCTTCGCTCAAGCCTTTTGCGTCGTCCAGGCCGGCCAGGATTTCGGAGACCGGAAGGTCCGGCTGGCTCATCAGCGCACGCAGCATGGCCGGCGCGTAGGCCGGGCGGTAATAGCCGACGCCACCGGCATTGGCCTGAACCCAGGCCGGGCAAGCGGCATCGGGCAAGGCGATATCGGCCTCGGCCTTGTCGAACATCACCCGGGTCACCCCGGTGGGTGTGCGGATCAGCATCGGCAGCTGCCAGCGGGGCGATGCGGGACCGTCGCGAGCCTTGTCCTTGTCCACCAAGGCCAGCAAGCGCGACTGCCTCAGCTGCAGCCGCGGCGGCCCGTCGCCGCATTGCAGGCTCACCGCCACGCGCGGCAAGCCGGCCTGCGCTGTGAAGCTGCGCAGCGCTGCTGGCAGTGCGGGGTCCTGAGCACCCAGCGCAGCCAGGAAATCATCGCCACTGGCACCGCCCCAGGCATGCTTGTGGATGTAGCGGCGCACACCGTCGCGAAAGCGCTCAGGCCCCAGCCACTGCTCGAACATCGACAGCACAACCTGGCCTTTTTCGTAGGTGATGCTGTCCCACAGGCTGCCCATGTCGTCGTCGCTCAACACCGGCTGCTGCACGCGGCGAGACGAGGCCAGCCTGTCGGTGTGCATCGCGCGCGCACGGGCCTGCTGCGTGCTGTTGCCCCAACGCCATTCCGGCATCAACTCGGCCGTGATGCGGTCGCCCAGCCAGGACGCGAAGGACTCGTTGAGCCACAAATCATCCCACCAGCGCATGGTCACCAGGTTGCCGAACCACTGGTGGGCCAGCTCATGCGCGGCCAGCCCGACGTAGTTGCGCTGGAACTGGCCGGTGGTGTCCGCAGGCGTTGCCAGCATCAGCGGCGCGGCATAGGTGACCAGGCCCGGGTGCTCCATGGCACCGAAGGCACCGGGAATGCTGAGCGCCAGGCTGTCCAGCTTGGCATAGGGATGCGGCAGGTCGAAGTAAGCCTCCAGCCTTTCGACAATGCGTCCGGTGATGCCGGCGGCATAGGCCGCTTCGGCCGCACGGCCGCGTGGGGTGATGAAGCGGATCGGCAGCTGGCCATGCGGTGGCGCGTCCAGCACATCGAAGGGGCCGACACCAAAGGCCAGCAGGTAGCTTGGCAGCGGCGGCGTGGTGTCGAAGTCGATGCGCTTCCAGCCGGGCTTTGCGGGCTCTTCGTGCTTGATGGCGGTGTTCGCGAAGGCCAGCTGCGTGTCCGGGATGGTCAGCGACAGGGTCCAGGGCACTTTCCACCCTGGCTCGTCAAACAGAGGAAAGGCCAGGCGCGCGCCTGTCGCTTCGAACTGGGTGTAGGCATACCAATCGCCAGCCTCGCGCCGGTGGAACAGGCCCAGCTCGTCGGCATCTTGTTGCTTGCCGCTGAAGGCCAGCGCCAGCCGCGCTCGGCCGGGTGGAACGGCTTGCGCGAAGCGCAGCTCGATGCGTTCGGCATCGAAGGTCTTGGAGGTGGCTGCATGGCGCCGCGCGCCGATCTCCAGCACCGCGCTACGGATCTGCAAGTCCTTGGCATGCAGTTGCAAGCTGCGTGTGGGCTGCTTGATGTCGATGTCGATGGCCACCTCGCCGCTGTGTGTGGCCTGGGCCGGATCGACCGTGATTGAAAGCTGGTAGGCCAGTGGCCGCACGCCGTCGGGCAGGCGCATGGCGGGCGGCGCGGCCAGGGCGAGTGCGGCGATCAGCCAATGGCACATCAACAGGGCAACGCCGATGACGCGCCGGGCAATCGGGGAGAGCATGGTCGAAGGCGAAGGAAGGGCGGATGAAGGGAAGGAGAGGGGGCGCAAAGCAGCAGCCGAAGACCACCGCAAGACAAGCCGGCAGCGCGAGCGGCGACTCTACACTGCAGCCCCATGAGCGACCTTCCCTCTGACCAGGCAGCGCGCCGTGCGGCCGAGCTGCGCAAGCAGCTGCACTACCACGCACAGCGCTACTACGTTCATGACGAGCCGGAGATTCCTGACGCCGAATACGATCGGCTGTTCCAGGAACTGCAGGCCATCGAGGCCCGCCATCCCGATCTGGTGGTGCCCGATTCACCGACCCAGCGCGTGATCGGCGCCGTGCTCGATGGTCTGATGCCGGTCAAGCATGCCGTGCCCATGCTCAGCATCCGCACCGAGACCGATACCGAAGCCAGCGGCGCCACGTCCTTCGATGCCCGTGTGCGGCGCGAACTGGAACTGGGCGAGGGTGCGGCTCCGGTCGAATACGCGGCCGAGCTGAAGTTCGATGGCCTGGCCATCAACCTGCGCTACGAGCACGGCTTGCTGGTGCAGGCCGCAACACGTGGCGATGGCGAGACCGGCGAGGACGTGACGCAGAACATCCGCGCGATCCGCGGCCGCTCGGTCGGCGGACAGGTGCCGCCGAGGTTGAAGGGCACCAAGGCCGAGGTCATCGAGGTGCGTGGCGAGCTCTACATGCGGCGCGACGATTTCGAGGCGCTGAACGAACGCCAGCGCGAACGCGGCGACAAGACCTTCGTGAACCCGCGCAATGCGGCCGCCGGCGCGATTCGCCAGCTAGATCCCGCGATGGCCGCGCAGCGCCCCTTGAGCTTCTATGCCTATGGCCTGGGCGAAGTGAAGGGCTGGACCCTGCCGGCCACGCACAGCGCGATGCTCGATGCGCTGGCCGCGATGGGCCTGCCGGTGTCGGACGACCGCGCGGTGGCGAAGGGTGCCGATGGCCTGGTCGAGTTCCACAAGGCCATGGGTGCCAAACGCGACTCGCTGCCCTTCGACATCGACGGCGTGGTCTACAAGGTCAATCGGCGCGACCTGCAGCAGCGCCTGGGTTTTGTCTCGCGTGAGCCGCGCTGGGCCGTGGCCCACAAGTACCCCGCGCAGGAACAGATGACGCAGCTGCGCGGCATCGAGATCCAGGTCGGCCGCACCGGCAAGCTGACGCCGGTGGCCAAGCTGGAGCCTGTGTTCGTCGGCGGCACGACCGTGAGCAACGCCACTCTGCACAATGTCTTCGAGCTGCGGCGCAAGGGCGTGCGCATCGGCGACACGGTGATCGTGCGCCGCGCCGGCGATGTGATTCCGGAGGTGGTGGGCCGTGTGCCCGGCAAGCGCAGCAGCTACGTGCCCAACTTCCGCATGCCGCGCCAGTGCCCCGTGTGCGGCAGCGCCGCGTTGCGTGAGCGCGGTGGCATGGACTACCGCTGCAGCGGCGGCCTGTTCTGCGCCGCGCAACGCAAGCAGGCCCTGCTGCACTTTGCGGGCCGTCGCGCGATGGACGTCGAAGGCCTGGGCGACAAGCTGGTCGATCAGCTGGTCGATGGCGGGCTGATCCGCACCTTGCCCGAGCTGTACACGCTGGGTCTGGCCAAGCTGACCGCGCTGGAACGCATGGGCGAGAAGAGCGCGCAGAACCTGTTGGATGGTTTGCAGAAGAGCAAGCAGACCACGCTGGGCCGCTTTCTTTATGCGTTAGGAATCCGTCAAGTGGGCGAGACCACCGCGAAGGACTTGGCCAAGCATTTCGGCGCAATGGACAGGCTGATGGCCGCCAGCATCGAGCAGTTGCTGGAGGTGAAGGACGTCGGCCCCATCGTTGCGCAGAGCATCCACACCTTCTTCGAGCAGCCGCACAACCGCGAAGTGGTCGAACAGCTGCGCGCGGCCGGTGTGCACTGGACTGAGCAGGATGGCCCGGCGCTCGACAGCGGGCCCAAGCCGCTGACCGGAAAGACCTTGGTACTGACGGGTACCTTGCCGACCTTGGGCCGCGATGATGCAAAAGCCCTGATCGAAGCCGCCGGCGGCAAGGTCTCAGGCTCGGTGTCCAAGAAGACCCACTATGTCGTTGCTGGCGAAGAGGCCGGCAGCAAGCTCGACAAGGCGCGCGAGCTGGGCGTGACGGTGCTGGACGAGGCCGGCCTGCTGGCTTTGCTGGAAGCAGGCGCCGAGAGCTGATGTTCGGCGGCGCGCTAGGCCAGGAGGCCACCAGCCTGCTGGTGGTGTCGGTCTTCGGCATCGTCTACCTGGGCATGATCCTCGGTGGCCTGCCCAAGCTGTTCCTCGACCGCACCGGCGTTGCGTTGTTGGGCGCGATCACCTTGGTGGGTGCTGGTGTGCTGACGCCCGAGGAGGCCGCGCTGTCGGTTCATCTGCCGACCATCCTGCTGCTGTTCTCCTTCATGGTGATCTCGGCGCAGATGCGGCTGGGCGGCTTCTATGGTGCGGTGACGCGGCGAGTGGCCGCCTTGCCGCTGAAGCCGGCTGGCCTGCTGGGCGCGGTGATTGCGGTCTCGGCGGTGCTGTCGGCGGTGTTCTCCAACGACATCGTCTGCCTGGCCGTCGCACCGGTCTTGGCCGAGGCCTGCCTGCGCCGCAAGCTGGACCCGATTCCCTACCTGCTGGCACTGGCCTGCGCGGCCAACATCGGCTCGGCCGCCACCTTGATCGGCAATCCGCAGAACATGCTGATCGGCGAGGTGCTGCACATACCTTTTGCGCGCTATCTGTGGCAGGCCTTGCCGCCGGTGCTGCTGAGCTTGGCGGTGCTGTGGGCCTGGCTGGCATGGGACCAGCGGCGTGCGCCGGCAGGAGAGATCGCCGAGCCAGCCCAGGACGCCATCGGTGCATCGGCCGACGACGCGCCCCCCTATGACCACTGGCAGACGATCAAGGGCCTGGCGGTTGCGTTGGCACTGGTGGCGGTCTTCCTGTTCACCGACTGGCCGCGCGACGTGGCGGCCCTGGTCGGCGCCGGCGTGTTGCTGCTGAGCCAGCGCTTTCACTCATCGAAGGTGATGGGCCAGGTCGACTGGGAACTGCTGATCCTGTTCATCGGCCTCTTCATCGTCAACCATGCGCTGCAGGTGACGGGGCTGACCAACCAGGCCGTGCAATGGCTGGCCGGGCAGGGGGTTCGCCTGGGCGAGCCCGTGCCGCTGTTCGGCGCCACCCTCCTGCTGTCGAACCTGGTCTCCAACGTGCCGGCGGTGATGCTGCTGATGCCGGTGGCGCAGGGCACGCATGCCGGGCCTACCTTGGCGCTGGTCAGCACGCTGGCCGGCAACTTCTTCATTGTCGGCTCGCTGGCCAACATCATCGTGGTCGATGCGGCGCGGCGGGCCGGCATCGTCATCGATTGGCGCCGCCATGCGCGCACCGGCATACCGATCACCTTGCTGACATTGGCCCTGGCCGCCAGCTGGCTGGCCTGGCGTGCTTGAATCGCCTTTGGTTCACAACGCAACACGCTTTACAGGAGTGGTTCAGGCATGGCGGTCCGCGAGATTCTGAAGATGGGCGATGCGCGCCTGCTGCGCGTCGCGCAGCCAGTGGAGGCCTTCGATACCCCCGAGCTGCATGCGCTGCTGGCCGACATGCTGGAGACCATGGCCGCGGCCAATGGCGCCGGCCTGGCCGCGCCGCAGATCTGTGTGGACCTGCAGTTCGTGATCTTCGGCAACGACCAGATCAACCCGCGTTACCCGGAAGCACCGCCGATACCGAAGACGGTGCTGCTGAACCCGCAGATCACGCCCTTGAGCGATGCGATGGAAGACGGCTGGGAAGGTTGCCTGTCCGTGCCCGGCCTGCGCGGTGTGGTGCCGCGCCATGCGCGCATCCGCTACACCGGCTTCGACTTGCAGGGCCGGCCTATCGACCGCGAGGCCGATGGCTTCCATGCCCGGGTGGTGCAACATGAATGCGATCACCTGATCGGCCGGCTGTATCCCACCCGCATGACCGACCTGCGCCAGCTGGGTTTCACCAGCGTGCTGTTCCCTGAGCTGGACCCCAAGGCCGACGATTGACGCTTTGTCACCGCTGGGACGTCAGCGCTGAGGTATGGCCGGGCGTTGACTGGGGATGCACACATGCCCTGATCGCCGGAGGCCCGAGATGAGCAAGCCCTTTACTCGATACGCCCGGGGCCGCTTGCAAGTCTTTCTGCAAGTCTTTGCCATGGCGCTGGCCTGCTTGCTGCTGCTGCCGCAGGCGCGAGCGCAGGACCCAGGGCAGGCCTACTGGCCTGGGCGTGTCGGCCGCCTGGTGGAAATTCGAGGCGCGGTGCGCCTGCTTGACCAGGCCGAGAACGAATGGATCTCGGCAGCGGTCAACCGCCCATTGACCAGCGGTGATCACCTGGTCACCGAGACCGGCTCGCGTGCCGAGCTGCGCATAGGCTCGACGACCGTGCGGCTCGATGGCCGCACCGATCTCGAGATCCGGCAACTCGACGACCAGGCCATCGTGCTGCAGCTCAATGCCGGCAGCCTGGCGCTGAAGGTGGTGTCGCAAGACTTGTTGTCGCAAGTGGAGGTGCTGACGGTGGAAGGGCGCTTCCGCCCGCGCACGGTGGGCCACTTCCGCATCGACCGCCGCGACGACGCGAGCGAAGCCACCGCCTGGCGCGGCGACCTGAGCTTCGAGGGCCGGGACAGCACGCTGCAGATCTCCGCCGGCCGCCGTGCCGAGCTGTGGCTCAAGGGCCCGGCTCAGGTGACGCACTACAACTGGTCCGAGGTCGAGCGAGACAGCTTCGCCGACTGGGTGGCCTATGACGACACCAATGCCGAGCGCAGCGTCAGCGCGCGTTATGTCTCGCCGGAGATGACTGGCTGGGAAGACCTGGACCGCTACGGCAACTGGCAGACGCACCCGGAATACGGCAGTGTCTGGATTCCAACGGCCGTGGGTTCGGCCTGGGCGCCTTACCGCAGCGGCCACTGGGCCTGGGTAGCGCCCTGGGGCTGGACCTGGGTCGACAACGCGCGCTGGGGCTTCGCGCCCTTCCACTATGGCCGCTGGGTGTTCTGGAACCAGCGCTGGTGCTGGACACCGGGACCGCGTGTGCACCGGCCGGCTTATTCGCCAGCGTTGGTCGGATGGGTCGGTGGGGTTCAGACGGGCGTCAGCGGACACCGTGTCGCGCCGCCGGTGGCCTGGGTGCCGCTGGGCCCGCGCGATGTCTATCGGCCGCATGCCGGCTGGCGCGATGGTTTTGACCGTGACGGACGCGATGGCCGCGGCAATCGTGGTGACGACCGCCGCCAGCCGATTTCGCCACAGCGCGGGGAGCCCAATGCACTGTTTAGCAACCAGTACGTTCCTGGCGCAGTGACGGCAGTGGCCGGCGATGCCTTCCTGCATCGGCGGCCGGTTGCGCCCGTGCCGCTGCCGGTGACCGCGATATCGCGGCAGCCTGTCGAGCCGGCGGCACCGCCTGCCGCGCCGCCCTCGGTGAGGCGCGCCGGCCCGGGTGGCCTGCCTTCGGGTGTGCCCGCAGGTGTGCCGTCCACCAGCGAAGGCCGTGGAGGTCCGGCCGGGGTGCCGGTGTTCCCGCGCAACCCACCGACCAGCCCCTTGCCCGAACGTGCGCCGCCAACGGCCGGTGCACGAGGCGGGCCGTTCAATGCTGTTCCCGCCGCGCCGCCTGCTGCAGTGCCGACAGCTCCGGCCACGGCGATGCCGACTTCACCGCCGGCCAACGTGCCGCATGCGCCGCCAACGGGTGTACCCACACGGCCCGATTCGCCGAACCCCGTACCGGTGGCGCCGCCTAACGCTGTACCGACGCGGCCGGAGCCAGCTGCACGACCCGATACCGGCGGTCGCCCCGAAGTGCCGACGCGCCGCGGCGACCCCGGCACGCGCTTCGATCCAGGTGCCAGGAACGACGGCGGTCAGCAGCATGACGGGCGCAGCCCGCGCGGTGAGCCGGATGGGCGTCAGGAGCCGGGGCGCCCGCCGGTGGCTGTTCCCCATTCAACGCAGCCCATACCGCCGGCCCCTGCGGCGCCCGCTGTGCAGCCACAGCCTGCGCCGGCCATGCCCTCGCATCGTGTGGCACCTGCGCCAGCGCCGGTGCCGCAGCCAGCGCCTCAGCCCGCACCGCAACCGGCTGCGCGGCCAGTGCCGCAACCCGCGCCTCAGGCAGCACCGCAGCCTGCACCGGCGCCGACACGCGCCGCACCGCCGATGCCTGCGCCTGCCGTGGTGCCTGCCCCGGCGCCGCGTGCAGCGCCTGTGGCTCCGCCGCCGCCCGCTCCGGCTCCGGCCCCTGCACCGGCCGCGCGCAAGCCAGATAACGAGCGCGGTCCCGAGCAGCGCCAGAACCCGCGCCAGAACGAACGTTGAATGTCCGGCGCCGCCCGCGGCATTCGCGCCTGGTGACTGATCGGTAGCGACAGAGCCCGCCTGTGCGGGCTCTTTTGCGCTCAGGCGTCAGACTTTCGCCACTGGCGCCTGGCGAGCCGTGCCGCACCAATGCCTGGGCTACTTCAACCAGGGCTTGAACACCGGCCACACATTGGCCAGCAAAGTCGGATGGGCCTCGGCGGTCGGGTGGATGCGGTCGGGTTGGAACAGCTTCTCGGCCTGCGGCGAATCGGCCACGCCGGCCAACAGAAACGGCACCAGCGCCGCACCCTCGGACTTGGCCACGTTGGCAAACAACGCAGCGAAGTCCTGGGTGTAGCGCGCGCCGTAGTTGGGTGGCACCTGCATGCCAACGATCATCACCTTGGCGCCCGCGGTCTTGGCGGCTCGGGCCATCGTCTCCAGGTTGTCGCGGCTCATCTGCAACGGCAGGCCACGCAGTGCGTCGTTGCCACCCAGCTCCAGCACCACATGGGTCGGCTGGTGCTGTTTCAGCAGGGCGGGCAGGCGGGAACGCCCGCCTGAGGTGGTGTCGCCGCTGATGCTGGCGTTGATGACCTTGGCACTGATCTTTTCGGCCGCCAGCTTGCGCTCCAGCAGCGCTACCCAGCCGGTGCCGCGTGCCAGGCCGTATTCGGCCGAGATGCTGTCGCCCACCACGAGCACCACCGGTGGATTGGCCGTGGCCGCGAACACCGCCGTGCTGCTCAGGTTCAGGCTCAGGGCCAGCACGCTCAGGCTACAGTGCAGCAGGCCCATCCGGCGCGACATGCGTCGCGTCACTCCATCATTCATGACCGATCCCATCATCGCCGTCGAGCATGTCACCCGGCAGGTGACCGATTCCACCGGCACGCTGACAATTCTCCACGACATCGATTTCACGCTGCGGCCGCGGGAATCCACCGCCATCGTCGGCGCCTCGGGCTCAGGCAAAAGCACCTTGCTGGCCATCATCGCCGGCCTGGACCTGCCGACCCAGGGCACCGTGCGTCTGGCAGGCACCGACCTGTTTGCGCTGGATGAAGACGCCCGGGCCGCCACCCGCGCGCGCCAGCTCGGCTTCGTATTCCAGAGCTTCCAGTTGCTGGGCCATTTGAGCGCGCTGGAGAACGTGATGCTACCGCTCGAATTACTCGGCCGTGGTGATGCTCGCAGCAAGGCTGCCGAGATGCTGCGCCGCGTCGGCCTGGGCGAGCGGCTGAACCACTACCCGCGCACCTTGTCGGGCGGCGAGCAGCAGCGCGTCGCACTTGCCCGCGCCTTTGTCGTCGAGCCCGCCGTCTTGCTGGCCGATGAACCCACCGGCAGCCTTGACTTCGCCACCGGCGAAAAGGTGATGGAGCTGATGTTCGAGATGAACCGCGAGACCGGTACCACGCTGGTCCTGGTCACGCACGACCGGACGATCGCTGCGCGTTGCGACCGCCAGCTTCACATCGAAGCTGGTCGTTTGATCAACTGAGGAAATGGCCGCTGGAAAGCGGCCATTCACAAGCGGCCAGACGCTTATTGCCCGGCGAACTTGTAGTCGGTCTTCGCGCCCTTGCGCAGGTCTTCCTGGAACTTCTGCAGCTTGACCTGAGCCAGGCGCTGCTGGATTTGCGGCTTCACGCCTTCGAAGTCGGGGAACTGGGCTTCGCGCGTGTCGTCCAGGCGGATGATGTGATAGCCGAACTGGCTCTTCACCGGCGTCTCGGTCATCTCGCCTTTCTTCAGCGCGGTCATGGCCTTGCTGAACTCGGGCACGTAGTTCTCGGGCTTGGCGAAATCGAGATCGCCACCGTTCTCGCCAGAGCCCGGGTCCTTGGACTTGGCCTTGGCCAGGTCTTCGAACTTGGCGCCGCCCTTGATCTGCGCGATCAGTGCCTTGGCCTCGTCCTCGTTCTCGACCAGGATATGGCGCGCACGGTATTCGGTACCTGTGGCCTGGGCCTTGAACTTGTCGTACTCGGCCTTGGCTTCAGCGTCCGTCACCGGGTTCTTCTTCTTGAAGTCCTCGAACAGCTCGCGAATCATGATGCTCTGGCGCGCCAGTTCCATCTGCGCCTTGTAGTCGGCGCTGGCGGCGATGCCACGCTTCTCGGCCTCTTGCGCAAAGATCTCGCGCAGCACCACCTGGTCCTTGGCCTGGGCTTCGAGTTCCGGCGTGACCTGCTGGCCCGCCTTCTTGGCCTGGTCGACCAGCAAGCTCAAGCGCGCCTTGGGCACCGCCTTGCCATTGACGATGGCGATGTTCTGGGCCTGCGATGCCATCGGCAGCAGCAGGGCAGCGGCGGCAGCAACAGCGGCGGCACGCGCGACGAATGTCTTGCGGATCATGGGATGAGGGTCTTTCGGGGAGGTGGTGCAGCCACTGCTAGCGGGCTGCGAAAGAGGCTCTGGCCTGCAGGGGCGGGATGATATGCGAACGAGATTAAGTGCCCGTTATGAAGGCGGAGGGTTGGTCGGGCAGCCCATCAGGCCTCGCCCGGTGCGCGTGCCTCGATGGCCAACGCATGGATGCCTTGCGGGATCAATTCGCGCAGTGCGTCGTACACCAGGCGGTGCCGGGCCACGCGGTTCAGCCCGGCCAGCCGCGGGCTGACGATCAGCACCCTCAGGTGCGAGCCTTCGCGTGCGCCGGCATGGCCCGCATGCAGATGGCTGTCGTCGATGACTTGCAGGCTGTCTATCGGTGCGATGGTTTCGCGCAGAGCCTGCTCAACCCGCGCTGCCGAAACATGGGTGGCGCTGTTCATGGTGTCTTCTCCGGCTGGTTGGGCCGAGGCTCTTCCTCAAGATACTTGCTCAGGTAAAAACCCTGAGCCACCGTGAAGACGAACATCAGGCCCAACAGGCCGAAGAGCTTGAAATTGACCCAGGTGTCGAACGAGAACGTGTAAGCCACCCACAGGTTCAGCAAACCCATCAGGCCGAAGAAGGCGATCCACGCAAAGTTGAGGCGGCGCCACACCATGTCGGGCAGCTGCATCTGCTCACCCAGCAGCAAGCGCAGCAGGTTGCGGTCGAACAAGGTCTGGCTGAGCCAGAAGGTCACACCCATGGCCCAGTACAGCAAGCTGGGCTTCCACAAGATAAAGGTCTTGTCGTGAAACCAGATCGTCAGGCCGCCCAGCACCACCACCAGCACCAGGCTGACCCAGAGGATGAAGTCGACCTTCTTGCCTCGCAGCTTCAGCCAGGCTACCTGGGCCAGGGTGGCGATGATGACGACGATGGTGGCCAGCATCACCGGCCCTTCCTCGGTGCCAACCTTGCCGCCTGCCACCAGGAAGCCCAGGTGCTGCGTTGCAAAGTCTGCGGCCCACTGCTTGTGCCCTTCGGCGTACTTGAAGGTGCCGAAGAACAGGATGATGGGCAGGAAATCGAGCAATATCTTCATGCGGCGCGCAGTGTAGTGCGCTTGGCCTTTCGAACTTGGAATCAGCCGTTGATACAGCCTGCGGCCCTGCCCTCGACTCAGCCTTGCTTCGGCACGAAGTCGATTGCGGCTGAGTTGATGCAGTAGCGCTCGCCGGTGGGCTCGGGCCCATCCTCGAACACATGGCCCAGGTGGGTGCCGCAATTGGCGCAGCGCACTTCGACACGGCGCATGCCGTGGCTGGTGTCCACCAGGCGCTCGATGCGGCCAGGCTCGATCTCCTTCCACCAGCTCGGCCACCCGCAGCCGGCGTCGAACTTTTCTTCAGACTTGAAGAGTTCCTGGCCACAGCCAATGCAGCGATAAGCCCCATCGGCCCAATGGTCCCAGTACTGTCCGGTGAAGGCCCGCTCGGTGGCCGCATGGCGGGCCACCTGGTATTGCATCGGGTCGAGTTGCGCGCGCCACTCCTCGTCGCTCTTGCGTACCGCGTAGCGCGGGTCGTCGTGGCCGTGCACGGGGTCAGGCTTGCCGAAGAGTTTCATGATGAACAGCGCTCCGATATTGAGGGAACTCCGGCCAGGCCGGGGGCATCCTGGAAAACGAGTGGTCCGTAATTGGTGGTCGGGTCCACGATAGTCAAGTTGCAGCGCAGACCCAGTTGGGGCACGCAGTTTAGGCAGTGCGCTATGTCGTCAGGGCGACAAGGGGCAAGCCCCGGCCATGCCACGATGCGCGCCGCTTTCGATCTGCTGTTCGCTGTTGTCGCGTTCCTGAGCCATTCCTTACGCATTCCTTTACCCACGCCATTGGAGACACGCATGCCAGCCTTGATGGGCCAGATGATGCAAATGCCCTTGTTGATCTCGTCGCTCATCCAGCATGCCGAGCGGCATGCGTCGGACACCGAGATCGTGTCGAAGCGCGTTGAGGGCGACCTGCATCGCACCAGCTGGGGCGAGGTGTCGCTGCGTTCACGCAAGCTGGCCCAGGCGCTGGCCAGGCTGGGCTGCCAGCCCGGTGACCGCGCGGCCACGCTGGCCTGGAACGGCTATCGCCACCTCGAGATCTACTACGCCAGTTCTGGCTCGCAGCTGGTGTGCCACACGATCAACCCGCGGCTGTTCCCTGAGCAGATCGTCTGGATCGCCAACGACGCGGCCGACAGCGTGCTGTTCTTCGAGCTGAACTTCATGCCGCTGATCGAAAAGCTGGCGCCGCAGATGAGTACCGTCAAGCACTTCGTGCTGATGGCCGGCCGTTCGCACATGCCGGCGCAAAGCACCATTCCCAACCTGCTGTGCTACGAAGAGCTGGTGGAAGCCGAGAACGGCGATTACACCTGGCCTACGTTCGACGAGAACACCGCATCGACCATCTGCTACACCTCGGGCACCACGGGCAACCCCAAGGGCGCCGTGTACAGCCACCGCTCCAGCGTGCTGCATGCCTATGCCGCGGCCTTGCCCGATGCGATGGATTGCTCCTCGGCCGACGTGGTGCTGCCGGTGGTGCCGATGTTCCACGTCAATGCCTGGGGCTTGCCTTACGCCTGCGCGCTGGTCGGCTGCAAGCTGGTGATGCCTGGGCCACACCTCGATGGCAAATCGCTGTACGAGCTGTTCGAGAACGAGAAGGTCAGCTTCTCAGCCGGCGTGCCGACCGTGTGGCTGGGCCTGCTCACCTACGTGAAGAGCAACAACCTGAAGTTCTCGACCTTCAAGCGCACGGTGATCGGCGGTTCGGCCTGCCCGCCGGCCATGATGAAGACCTTGCAGGACGACTTCGGCGTCGAGGTGATCCATGCCTGGGGCATGACCGAGCTGTCGCCGCTGGGCACCTTGTCGAAGCTCAAGGCCAAGCATGCCGATCTGCCGCAGGACAGCAAGCGGCTGCTGCTGGAGAAGCAGGGCCGCGTGATCTACGGTATCGACATGGCGATCATCGACGACGATGGCAAGGCCTTGCCCTGGGATGGCGTGGCCTCGGGCAACCTGGTGGTGCGTGGTCCCTGGGTCATCAAGAGCTATTTCGGCCATGCCGATGAATCGCCGCTTGTCAGCGTGGATGGCGAGCCGGGCTGGTTTCCCACCGGCGACGTGGCCACGATCGATGCCGATGGCTTCATGCAGATCACCGATCGGTCGAAGGACGTGATCAAGTCCGGTGGCGAATGGATCAGCTCGATCGAGCTGGAGAACATCGCGATGGCGCACCCCGCGGTGCATGAGGCCGCAGCCATCTCGGCCCGACATCCGAAGTGGGATGAGCGGCCGATGCTGGTGGTGGTGAGGAAGCCCAACGCCGAAGTGACGCGCGAGGAAGTGCTGGGCTTCTTCGAGGGCCGAATTGCCAAGTGGCAGATTCCCGATGATGTGGTGTTCGTCAATGAAATACCTCACACCGCCACCGGCAAGATCCAGAAACTGAAGCTGCGCGAACAGTTCAAAGACCACGTTCTGCCAACGGCCTGATGCGGCCTTGCGGGGCCTTGCGCTCAGACTATTCCGAGGTCGCTGTCTCTGTCGCGACAGCACTTGTGGGGTAGTCCCTGAACCGCAAGACAGGCTGCATCCGGTACCGTCGCGGTCGTTGGTTGCACTGCATCATTCTTCGTCGGAGACGTTCATGACATACGCCAAAAACCTCTTGAATCTGTCGGTCTCGACAGCGTTGCTGTTCGGTACTGCAGCAGCATTCGCGCAGAAGGGTGAAACCGTGAAGATCGGTTGGGTCGATCCGCTCACGGGCCTGATGGCGCCGGTCGGCCAGAACCAGATCAAGAGCTTCCAGTTCATTGCCGAGCACTTCAACAAGGGCAACCCGGCCGGCGTGAAGTTCGAGATGGTGCCCATCGACAACAAGCTCAGCCCGCAGGAAAGCACCAACGCCGTCAAGTCGCTGATCGATCAGGGCGTGCGCTACATCGTGCAAGGCAATGGCTCCGGTGCCGCACTGGCCATCATGGACGCTGTCGCCAAGCACAACGAGCGCAATCCGGGCAAGGAACTCGTCTACCTGAATTACGCGGCCGTCGATCCCGATCTGACCAACAGCAAGTGCAGCTACTGGCACTTCCGCCTGGATGCGGACAGCTCGATGAAGATGGAAGCGCTGACGAGCTGGATGAAGGACGAGAAGGACATCAAGAAGGTGTACCTGATCAACCAGAATTACTCCCATGGCCAGCAAGTCTCGCGCTACGCCAAGGAAATCCTGGCCCGCAAGCGGCCCGATGTCCAGATCGTCGGCGACGACCTGCATCCGCTGGCCCAGGTGCGCGACTTCGCGCCTTACGTCGCGAAGATCAAGGCCTCGGGCGCCGATACGGTGCTCACCGGCAACTGGGGTTCGGACCTGACGCTGCTGGTGAAGTCGGCTCACGACCAGGGCCTGAACGTCAAGTTCCTAACCTACTATGCGACCGTCACCGGCACGCCCACGGCACTAGGCGCCGATTCCGCCGGACGCGTGTACTACGTCGGTTATGGCGAATCGAACATGCCGGGTGAAATCGGCAAGCTGGCCAATGACTACAAGGCCAAGTTCAACGACGACTACTACACGCTGGCCACCTACCACGTGTTCGCGATGCTGACGACGGCCATGGCCCAGGCCAAGACCACCGACCCGGCCAAGATAGCTGCGGTGATGGAAGGCCTGAAGTTCAAGAGCTTCAACGGCGATGTCGAGATGCGCAAGCAGGACCACCAGCTGCAGCAGGGCCTGTATGTCGCGGTGTGGAAGAAGGCCGACGCAAAGAACCCGTACTCGGTCGAGAACACGGGCTACAACTTCCAGAAGGTCAAGTACTACGAGCCCTTCGTGGCGAGCACGCCGACCTCGTGCCAGATGAAGCGGCCCTGAACGACAGAGCCCCGCCGCCCAGCGCGGCGGGCCCCCAGGATGGGGGCAAGCAATCCGGACCGGGCAACCCGGCTCCGGTTTGACCCTTCGACAAGATCGCGCTCCTCGGGTCGCCATGCGACCTGTCTCCTACCGGGGACCTGCTGCGGGCGAAGGGTGATGAGTGGAGCGGTACGCAAGGTACCGCGGTAAGTGCGCTGTAGGCCGCGCTGTTGGGCGCGCTGTGGACCGACTGGCGCGGCAGTCAATAGCGCTTGCGGTATGGCCGCGTGCTTTGGGTGTAAGGTCTGCGGCCTAGCGGATCTTGGTGCGCGGCGTGGAGCAATGAAACATGGACCAGGTACTGATCAATACCTTGAATGGCGTCAGCTACGGGCTGATGCTTTTCATGCTGAGTTCAGGGTTGACCTTGATTCTCAGCATGATGGGTGTGCTGAATTTCGCGCATGCCAGTTTCTATATGGTGGGCGCGTATTTCGCGTACTCGCTGACCGGCCTTGTTGGCTTCTGGGTCGCGTTGATTGCGGCACCGCTGGGCGTGGGTTTGCTCGGTGCGGTGTTCGAGCGCATGGCGCTTCGGCGAGTGCACAAATACGGGCATGTGGCCGAGTTGCTGATCACATTTGGCCTGTCTTTCGTCGTGCTGGAAGTGGTGCAGCTGATCTGGGGCCGCACCTCGCTGGCTTTTGATCCGCCGGCCGCTTTGAAGGGCCCGGCTTTCACGGTGGTGCAAAGCGCGACGACGGGCTTGTCGATTGCGTTTGGTGCCGCCTCGGATGCCGTCTGCGCCGCCGCCAGCTGCTCTCGCTTTCCGATGACCCGCGCCTTCATGATGCTGGTCGCCTTGCTCATGCTGCTGTCGCTGTGGCTGCTGCTGACCCGCACCCGCATCGGCCTGGTGATCCAGGGTGCATTGACCCATCCTGAGATGGTCGAGTCCCTGGGCCACAACGTGCCGCGCGTGTTCATGATGGTGTTCGGCTTCGGCTGCGCGCTGGCGGGTCTGGCCGGTGTGATCGGTGGCATCACCTTCGTGACCGAACCGGCGATGGCGGAAGTCGTGGGCTCCATCATCTTCGTCGTCGTGGTGGTCGGCGGCATGGGCTCGCTGGCCGGTGCCTTCGTGGCCTCGCTCTTGATCGGCCTGCTGACTACCTTGCCGCTGACCGTCGATGCCTCGCTGGCTGATGCGCTGAACCGCATCGGTGGCCAGTTCGGGCCGCAGTCGGCTGGCTGGCCGCTGCTGCGCATCACGCTGGCGCAGGCCGCTCCCATCCTGCCTTATCTGCTGCTGGTGCTGATGCTGATATTCCGCCCCAAGGGCCTGATGGGCACGCGTGAGGGCTGATGACATGAGTACCCCAATGACCAACGCCACCGCCGCCAGTGCCGCCGTCGCCGCGCGGCCCCACTACCACTTCAAACCCTACAACGTCGGCCGCTGGCTGATCTGGGGCGGCTTTGCGCTGATGCTGATCGTCGCGCCGCTGCTGTGGACCAGCAGCTTCGCGCAGACCATGCTGTCGCAGATTGGGATCGGCATCATTGCCTGCCTGGCCTACAACATCCTGCTGGGCCAGGGCGGGATGCTGAGCTTCGGCCATGCGGTCTACAGCGGCCTGGGCTCCTTCATCGCGATGCATGCGCTGAACATGGTCAGCGGTGGCTCGCTGCCGATTCCCGTCAGCCTGATTCCGCTGGTCGGCGGCCTGGCGGGCCTGTTCTTCGCGGCGCTGCTGGGCTATGTCACGACCAAGAAGTCCGGCACCACCTTCGCGATGATCACCCTGGGCATCGGCGTGCTGGTGCTCAACATGTCGCTGATGCTGCCGGAGTTCTTCGGCGGCGAAGGCGGCATCACCGGCAACCGCGTGGTCGGCAAGGCCGTGCTGGGCATCAGCTTCGGGCCGCAGATCCAGGTGTACTACCTGATCGCCGCGTACTGCTTCGTGTCCACTGCCGCGATGTTCGCGCTGACGCGCACACCGCTGGGCCGCATGCTCAACGCCGTGCGAGACAACCCCGAGCGGGTGGAGTTCATCGGCTACAGCATGCAGAACGTGCGCTACCTGGCCTTCGTCATCTCGGGCTTCTTCTCCGGCATTGCCGGCGGCCTGGGCGCCTTGAACTTCGAGATCGTCACGGCCGAAGTGGTCAGCCCCGCACGCTCGGGTGCCTACCTGCTGTTCGTCTTCCTCGGCGGCGCCACCTTCTTCTTCGGCCCCATCATCGGCGCGGTGCTGATGGTGATTGCGCTGGTGCTCCTGTCCGAGCTGACCAAGGCCTGGCTGCTCTACCTCGGCCTGGTGTTCCTGATCATGGTGATGTTCGCCCCCGGCGGCATTGCCAGCCTGATCATGATGAACGTGAGGCTGGCCGCCTTCGGCAAGTTGAAGCGCGTGTGGACCTCCTACCTCGCGCTCGGCGGCTCGGGCCTGGTGGCGCTGACCGGTGCGGCCGCGATGATCGAGATGGTCTACCACCTGCAGCTCAATGCGGCGCTTGGGCCCCAGATGCATTTCCTGGGCGCGACCCTGAACGCCCGAGGCCTGGACAGCTGGCTGGGTGCGATCTTCGTGATGTTGATCGGCGTGGTGATGTTCGAACTCTCGCGACGAAGCTTTGCCCGCGAGTGGGGAACGATCCAGGAAGAGATCGAAAAAGAGATCAAGCGGAGGGAAGCGCTGTGAGCACATCGCCTTACGCCATCGAACTCAAGGACGTTCGCAAGAGCTTTGGCAAGACCGAGATCATCCGCGGCGCGAACCTGGCGGTGAAGCCGGGCGAGCGGGTGGCCATCATCGGCCCCAACGGCGCTGGCAAGTCCACCCTGTTCAACCTGATCAGCGGCCGCTTCGGCGCCACCAGTGGCGAGATCGTTCTGCACGGTGAGCGCATCGACGGCCTGACGCCCTTCGAGATCAACCGAAGAGGCCTGTCCCGCAGCTTCCAGGTCAGCAACCTGTTCACGCGCCTGTCGGTGTTCGAGAACCTGCGCTGCGCGGTGCTGTGGAGCATGGGCCACCGCTACGCCTTCTGGAAGTTCCTGGCCGACCTGCGTGACGCCAACGAGCGCGCCGAGCAGGTGATGGCGATGATCAAGCTCGACCGCCGTCGCGACCACCTGGCGATGAACCTGACCTATGCCGAGCAGCGCGCGCTGGAGATCGGCATCACCATCGCTGGCGGCTCCAGCGTGATCCTGCTGGACGAGCCCACGGCCGGCATGAGCAAGAGCGAGACGCAGCGCTTCATCGGCCTGATCCGCGATGTCACCGCCGGCAAGACCCTGCTCACGGTGGAACACGACATGGGCGTGGTCTTCGGCCTGGCCGACAAGATCGCCGTGCTGGTGTATGGCGAGGTGATTGCCTTCGACGTGCCCGAAGCCGTGCGCGCCAACCCGCGGGTGCAGGAGGCCTACCTGGGCTCGGTGCTGGCCGATCAACAAGCAGCAGGACACTGACCATGTTGCGACTGCAAGAACTGCACGCCTACTACGGCAAGAGCCATGTGCTGCATGGCGTGACCTTCGATGTCAAGCCGGGCGAGATCGTCAGCCTCCTGGGCCGCAACGGCTCTGGGCGGTCAACGACGGTCAAGACCATCATGGGCGTGGTCCAGGGCGAAGGCCAGATCAGCTGGCGCGACAAGGCCATCCTGGGCAGCCAGGCCTATGAGATCGCGCACCTGGGCATCGGCTATGTGCCGGAGAACCGCGACATCTTCCCCAAGCTCACGGTGCACCAGAACCTGATGCTGGGCGAGAAGCGGGGCAAGGCCAAACCCCGCTGGTCCTTCGACGACATGTACACGATGTTCCCGCGGCTGAAGGAGCGGCAGCACACCGAGGCTGGCGTGCTCTCCGGCGGCGAGCAGCAGATGCTGACCCTGTGCCGCACGCTGATGGGCGATCCGGACCTGATCATGATCGACGAGCCCACCGAGGGCCTGGCGCCCAAGATCGTCGAGCTGGTGGGCGAGTACCTGCGAGAGCTCAAGCGCCGAGGCATCTCGGTGTTGTTGGTCGAGCAGAAGCTGACCATCGCGCTGGAAGTCTCCGAGCGCTGCCTGGTGATGGGCCATGGGCAGATCGTGTTCGAAGGCACGCCGGCGGATCTGAAGGCCAACGCCTATGTCCGCAAGGAGTGGCTGGAGGTCTGAGGACGTCAGGCAACCTTTCAAGCCCGGCGAATCCAACGCGCCGGGCTGATCGAGCCGACGGAGTCGATCAAGCCGACAGGGATCAACGCTTGGCCGCCCAGGCCTCCATCAAGCCATTCGAGGGCAAGGTTTCATCCAACAGCTTGCGCGCTGTTTCGATGCCAGCCACGGGCAGGTGCCGCGCATCGAGCAGACCGATTTGCACCAGCACGCTGGCCTGGTCCCAGTAGATGTGCTCGTGGCACAGCTTGTCGCCACGGAACTTGACGATGGCGACCAGCGGAATCTCGACGCGCCGCCCGGTGGGCGCGATGCCCGGCAGCATCCAGGGGATCTCGCGGGTGTGGGTGAAGCAGAACAGCAGCTCGTCGACGATCTGCGTCGCGCCCACGGTGCGCGAGACGGGTATCAGCGAGGTGTCTTCCGGATTGCTGTCGACGAAGAAGCCGGCATAGAAGCGTCGCAGGTCCCGGAAGCCCACACCGCCGGTCATCGTCGGTATGTGGTTGACGTAGGGCTCAGCCACCATGGTGGCCATGGTCGCATCCACGTCGCGCGTGGCGAACTCATGTTCGCAATGCTTGTCCCATAGTGCGGACAGGTCTGGGTGCGGGCCGATGGCGGACTTCAGCGCGGCCACCGTGCGTTGGTGCGCCATCCAGGCCGATGGCTTGTCATAGTGCTCGCCATGGGGACGCGCGAAGGCATGGTCCACGCCCGGGTAGACATGCAGCGCGATGCCCGGACGGCCGCGCAGCGCATGGAGGATCTGTTCGCGTGCGGCCGGCGGGCAGAACTTGTCCTGTTCGGCGAAGTGCAAGGTCAGTGGGCAGCGGATGTGCTCAGCCTCGTCCAGCGCGGCCTCGATGCCCACGCCGTAATAGCCCACCGCTAGCTCGCAATCGGTGCGGCAGGCCGCCAGGTAGGCCAGCTTGCCGCCCAGGCACCAGCCAACGACACCGACTCGGCCGTCCTGCACTTCGGCCCGTGCGCGCAAGGCGGTGATGGCCGATTGCAGATCCTGCATGCCCTTGGCTTCATCGAAGCCCTGGTACAGCGCCAGGGCACGCTGGAAGTCCTCGGTTGTGCTGCCAAGCTGCACGCCGGGCTGCTGGCGCCAGAACAGGTCGGGCACGAGCACCACATAACCTTCTTCGGCGAACTCGCCGGCCAGCTCGCGCATGGTGCTGTTCACGCCGAAGATCTCTTGCGCCAGCACCAGGCCGGGGCCGCGCCCGCTGGCCGGCAGCGAAAGGTAGGCGCTGAAGCCGCCGCTGCCGTCGGCGGCCGTAATGAGGATGTCTGAGGATTGCGCCATGGGGTGTTCCTTGTCTTGTCTCTTGCGTGTCCAGGTCTCTTGGATCCCTGGTTCTTGGGTCGCTAATGCGAGATGAGTCCGGCGAACGCGCCGCCTTGAAAGACCAGCGGCTCGCGGTCCTCGCAGTGGTGGTGCTCGATGCGGCCGATGAACAAGGTGTGGTCGCCGGCCTCCAGTGCATCGCGCGAGGCGCAGACGAAGTGCGCCACAGCGCCTTCGAGCAACGGCGCCAGATGGGTCATCGGCAGCGGCGATTCGCGCAAGCCCACGCCATCGAACTTGTCGAGCACTGCTGCACTGGCAAAGCGCCTGGCCAGCGCCGCCTGGTCGCGTGCCAGCACATTGATGGCGAAGTGGCTCGCAGTGCGGAAGGCGCGCAGATTCGGCGAGCGGTTGGCCAGGCTCCACAACAGCAGCGGCGGGTCCAGCGACAGCGACGCGAAGGAGTTGACCGTCAGGCCGACCGCACGACCATCCGGCGCGCGTGCGCTGACGATGGTCACGCCCGTCGGATAAGCACCCAGCGCCTGGCGCAGCTGGCGGCCGGCATCCACGACAGCCGGAAGTCTTTCGGGGGTGGCCACTGCATTCATCAGTTAGCCCTCCGTGCGGCGCGTACTGAGACTCGTGCTTCGGCACGGATCGCCGCACTCACGCCGCCACCTTCATCTGGCTGGCTATGAAGCGGTCGCAGGCCTGTGGGTCCGTCCACCAGGGGAAGTAGTCCGGCGGGTTGTCGAAGTTGTTGGCGATGGTGCTGGCAATCGGCGCGCATTGGCCGGCCACCGACAGCAGCTTCAGGATGTGCTCCGGTGGCGGCAGCAGCAGCGTATTGGTCCAGCGCACCACATGCTGCGCATAGGCCCAGTAGCCGTCGAAGGTCTGCTGCATCCAGGTCTCGTCGAACGCCGCGTCGCCGCGGGCGACGATGCTGTCGTGATAAGCCTTGAACGCCTTGGTCGCGTTGTTCGAGCCCTGGCCGGTGATCGGGTCGTTGACGCACACCGCATCGGCCATGCCCAGCACCAGCCGGCCGGAAGGCAGCCGGCCCACCGGCTTGCGCACCGTCGGCACAAAGCGGCCGGCGAGCACGCCGTTGTCGTCGGTCAGTTCCACATGGCGGCAGCGCTCGGCTTCCCAGGGCAGGAAGGTATCGAGGATCTTCAGGCTGCGGGCCAGGTGATCGGCGGGCGAGGCCACATCGGCCCAGCAGTCCATCGGCCCACCGGGCACTCCTTCGAAGACCATGATTTCGCAGGGGCCCGAGGTGGTGAGCGCGGGGAAGACGAAGTACTCGCCGATGCCCGGGATCAGGTTGAAGCACACGCGGGAGAAGGGCGTGCGTGGCGCCATGCCCTTCACATAGGTCAGCGCCAGGGCTCGCATCGGCTGGGTGCTTTCCAGCACAGTGGGATCCGAAGCTTGGAATTCACGTGACTTGAAGTCGCGGC
>JADMIO010980186.1_pt1 | contig 87232 bp, 72 predicted proteins | sample 8958161 | NCBI WGS metagenome assembly JADMIO01 (sample SAMN16585339, study PRJNA669376) | soil metagenome | isolation source: Crop rotation soil | place: USA: Cullars Rotation, Alabama | collected 2011 | reverse complement strand
CGCGACAACTTGTCCACGTGGAATTCTAAGCTTAGGATCCCAATGTGCTGGAAAGTGACTGCGGCAAACGCATAGTCGCCTCCGGCGAGCGCGGCGACGCCGTAGGCGCCAAAACCGATCGTAGCCATGCCGCCGGCGAGGCCGTCCGAACCGTCCATGAAGTTGTAGAGATTGATCATCCACGCCGTCGCGAGCGCCGCCGCCGCGAGCATCCACCATTCGTGTCCGCGCAGGATGGCCGTCGCCGCGAGCGCGGCGCTGGCTATATGAATGGCGAAGCGCCAGGCGACACCGACGTTTTTCATGTCGTCGAGCAGCGAAACGCCGGCGAGCAGCGCGAGCGCGCACAAGAGCTGCGGATCGAGCGGCGCGGCCGCATAGGCCCACGCGGCGCCGATGCCGGCGATGATGCCGATGCCGCCCAGCCGGGGCGTCGGCGTTTCATGCAACGAGCGCGCATTGGGATGATCGAGCGCGAGCGAGGCAACGCGTCCGCGCAGCAAAAGGGCAATGACGACGCTGCTCACGAGCAGCGCGATCAGCGGCGGCACGGCAACGGCATTTAATAGGGAAATCACTGTCGTGTGGGTGCGGCTGGGCGCTGATAATACCATTCGGCCGCTTGCTCGAGCCCTTCAGCAAGCGCCTCGCGCGGCGTCCAGCCAAGCTCGCGCTCGAGCTTGCGCGTGTCGATCTCGAGCGAGCCTGTCAAACGCGCGGCCGCGGCGGATTTGCCGAGAAGTAAGGCAGCCGCGCGCAGCAAAGGCGCGGGAAACGGGAGCAAGCGCGCCGGTTTGTGCATTGCGTTGCCGATCGCGCGCACGAGCTCGGGCGTGGCAACGCTCGCGCCGTCCGCGACCAGGTACGTCTGGCCCGCGGCTGCCGGATGATCGAGGCAGGCGACGATAGCATCGACGAGATTGTTCAGCGAGAGAAGGCTGCGGCGATTTTGGATCGACGCGAGCGGCAGCGGCAGTCCGCGTTCGACTGCGCGCATCAAGCGCAGAAAATTGCCTTTGACGCCCGCGCCATAGATGAGCGGTGGGCGCAGCACCACGGTCTCGAGGCCGGCCCCGGTTTCTCGCAAGGCGATTTCCGCTTCGAGCTTGGATACGCCGTAAGCGTCTTGCGGCTGCGGCGCGTCGTCCTCCGAGTACGGCTTTCCGCAAGTGGCTTCGCCGTTGACCTTGACCGAGCTCAAGAAAACGAAGCGGCGCGCGCCGGCCTCTCGGGCGGCGCGGGCGAGGGCGCGCGTGCCCTCCACGTTGATGCGGCGATACGCGGCAAGCGGATCCGCGGCGTGCTCGTCCATCACATGCGTCCGCGCCGCGAGATGAACGATCGCGTCGACGCCGTTCAACGCCGATTGCCAGTTCGTCGCGCCGTCGATATCGCCGACCAGCGCATCCTCGAAGCGGGAAGCGGCGGTACTGGCCGTATGCAGCGCGCGCCGCACGAGCGTGCCGCGGTCGGCAAGCGAACGGCAGAGCGCTGCGCCAACGAAGCCGGTAGCGCCGGTGACCAGAACGCGGCGGATGGGATTGCGGGACGCGGAGTTCAGTGCTTGAACCACACGGTACGGTTGACGTAGTCGGTGTAGCTCATGATTATGCGCACAACCTTCATCGATACGTTATCGACGTCATAGTCCGCAACAACCTTGAAAGGGCGCTTGTTGCCCTTGTAGTGCGCGATACTGACCTCGATGGCGCCGATCACCGAGTCGGCCTTGATACCGCCCATGATCGCCACTCCCTCATCCATGCCTTCCGGCCGCTCGTGTGCCTGGCGGATCATGACGCCCGGGAAAGCGAGCAGCGACGATTCCTCGGTCAAGGTCCCGCTGTCAGACAGGACGCACGCCGCATTCATCTGCAGCTTTACGTAATCGAAAAATCCGAGCGGCTTTAGAAACTGGATATTTTTTGACAGCTCGCGTGTATCGAGCTTCTCGAGGCGCTGACGCGTGCGCGGGTGCGTCGAGACGATCACCTTCTTGCCGTATTTCTTCGCGATGGCGTTCAACGTAGCGAGCAGCTCCTTGAAGTTCCTGGCGCTGTCGACGTTTTCCTCGCGGTGCGCGCTGACGACGAAGTAGTCGCGCGCTATCAGCTTCAGCCGCTTGAGCGCGGTCGAGGCCTCGATTTTCGTGCGGTAATGGTCGAGCACTTCCCGCATCGTCGAGCCGGTTTTTATTATCGTGTCGGGCTTGATGCCTTCGGCGAGCAGGTTGCGACGGCCGTGCTCGGTGAGCGGCATGTTGATGTCGCTCAAGTGATCGACGATCTTGCGGTTCAATTCTTCCGGGACGCGTTGATCGAAGCAGCGATTGCCGGCTTCCATATGGAAAACCGGGATCTTTCGCCGTTTCGCCGAGATGACCGAAAGGCAGCTGTTGGTATCGCCGTACAGGAGAAGCGCGTCGGGCTTGACCTTCTCCATCAGCGCATCGGATTTTGAGATCACGTTGCCGATTGTTTCGGCCGCATTTTTGCCGGCGGCGGCGAGGAAGTGGTCCGGCTTGCGCACGCCGAGATCCTTGAAGAAAATCTCGTTCAACTCGTAGTCGTAGTTCTGGCCGGTGTGCACAAGCACGTGGGCGACATGGCGGTCGAGCTCCGCAATCACGCGCGAGAGCTTGATGATCTCGGGGCGGGTGCCGACGATGGTCATCACTTTGAGCGTCATCGCTTCGTCCCGTTCAGCGCAACAGCTCGCCGTCGTCCCACTTTACCTTGTCGCCCGGCATCAGCTTGTGGCGCTTCAAAAGCGCGACGGTTTTGGCGAGGTCGAGCACGCGTTGCTCCGAGCTGAATTCGCCCTTGAGCGCATTGGGCTCGCTGGAGCCGCCGGCAATCTCCGGCAGCATCGACTTGATCGCGTAAAATTCGCCGCGCTTCACGCAGTGGTTCGCTTCTTCCTCGGACACCATCACTTCATGCATCTTTTCGCCGGGCCGGATGCCGATCGTCTTGATCTTGATTTTCCGCTTGCCGATCAGCGCCTGCGCCAGATTGACGACCGTCGCCGAGGGCACGTCCGGCACATAGATCTCGCCGGGCAGCGCGGTGTTCAGGGCCGCGAACACGGTGTCGACCGCGCGGTCGAGGCTCAGCAAGAAGCGCGTCATATCGGGCACGGTGATCGTGACCGGTCCGCCGTGGCTGATCTGCTCGTGAAAGAGCGGAATCACCGAGCCGCGCGAGGCAAGCACGTTGCCGTAGCGCACGCCCACGAAGCGTGTTTTCGCGTTCAGGATGTTGGCGGCGACGAAGATGCGCTCCTGCAGCGCTTTCGTCATGCCCATCACGTTCACCGGCTTGCACGCCTTGTCCGTGCTGACCGCGACCACCGTGTTCACCGGGTAGCCGTTCTCCCCGATCGCGCGCACGATGTTCGCGGCGCCCATGCAGTTGGTCAGCAGCGCTTCGCCGGGAAAGTATTCGCACGACGGCACCTGCTTCAGCGCCGCTGCGTTGACGACGATGTCGGCGCTTTTCACCGCGGCGCAGACGGCGGCGTAGTCGCGCACGTCGCCGATGCGGAACTCGAGCACCTTGCGGAAATTCTGGTAGATCGCGTCGTCGGTCGACACCTTCATGTGCAGGTATGAAAGGCGCATCGCGTGCTGCTTCGCTTCGTCGCGCGAGAAGACGATGACTTTTTTCGGCGTGCCCATTTCGCCGCCGAGGATTCGCCGCACGAGAACCTTGCCGAGCGAGCCGGTTCCACCCGTGATGAGTACCGTCTTGCGATCAAATCGCATGGCGGCCTCTCCACTGGTCGTAAGGCGTCGGATCGGCGGCAAGATCCTTCATCATCTGCATCCATGAGGGCGTGGCGAGTCCGGTCGCTTCTCGGAATCGGGTGCCGTTGAGATTGCGCCGCATTATCACAGTGTCATCCGGTTCTATCTCTATATCCAGTTTGAAAGCCGCGCGCGCCAAGCATAGCAGATCGTACTTGCTGATAACTTCAGAGGCGACCTGATAGAGCCCGCGCAAGCCGGGAAAACGCGCGATGATTTCCCCGATCGCGTCCGCGCAATAGAGGGTCGAAATTCCCGTATAAAGCGTGCCGCGAAAACCGGGCACCGTGCCGCCGTTGTGCGCAATGAACCATTCGAGCAGCTCGGTGCCGTTTTCAAGCTCGCGGCCAACAAAGGAAGTGCGCAGGGTCAACGCATTGCCGTAAGCGACCTCTCCCATCGCCTTGGTGCGCCCATAAACGTCGAGCGCATTCGGCAGATCGTCTTCCGTATATCCGCCGGTGGCGCCGTCAAACACGCAGTCGGTGCTGATCGTGATCAGGCGGGCGTCGTGCGCATGCGTCCATTCGGCCAGCCGGTGCGGCAGCCAGGCGTTGAGCAGGACGCTGGACGCGGGGGCCGCCGATTTCTCGCGGCGCTTCGTGACGGCGACGCAATTCACGATGACGTCGGGCGCCGCGGAGTCGAGCACCGCGGCGAGACGGGCCTCGTCTGTCACGTCGACGTTTTCTATCACGCGTGCGTCGTCGAAGAGCTTGAACGCCCGGTACCGCTCACGCGGCCCGCGAATTGTGACGCGGCAATCGGGAAAGCGCGCGCCAAGCCGCTGCCACAGCTTATGCCCGAGCATTCCGGTCCCGCCGAGTATCAGGATGCGCATCAGTGCGCCGGTTTTAATTCGTTCATCCAGCCTTCCAGCTTCGTCAGCAGCATTTCGCGCTCGAAGTGCTGCTCGAAATAAGCGCGGCCGCTTGCTCCCATGGTTTCGCGCGGCTTTTTGCCGAGGCGCGCAAGCTCCAGCACAGCCGCGGCCAGCGCGGCCGGATTCTCGGCCGGCACCGCGAGTCCTGCGCCCGCTTCGGTGACGACGCGGGCCCCCTCGCCGTCGAGCGCGGCGATGATGGGCTTCGCGCAAGCAAGATACGATTGTACCTTCGCAGGCACGGTGAGCGCGAATATCGGCTCCTTTTTGAGCGTTACCAGCATCGCGTCCGCGCGCGCGAAAAAGCGCGGCATCGCTTCCGGTGGGTAGCGGCCCAACAGATGAAACGTCGCCTCCAGCCCGCGCGCCTTGATTTCGCGCTCGACCCACGCGCGCTGGCGGCCGTCGCCGAGAATGAGCCAGTGGATCGCCGTTTCCTCCTTCAGGAGCGCCGCCGCGGCAAGAATGGTTTCGAAATCCTGCGCGGTGCCGATGTTGCCCGCGAACATCACGCGAAAGCCCGGCGGCAGTCCCGGCTCGAGCCCGTGTTCGCGCGCGTTCGCGGCGGGCTGATAGAGCGACTCCGCGCTGTTCGGAAAATAACGTATCCGGTCGGCCGCGCCGCCGATCGCCTCGATCGACTGCGCGAAGGCGCGCGACTGAATCAGAATGCGGTCGCTTCGCCGGTAAAGGAATCGCACGAGTGTTTCGACCTGCCGCAAAATCCAGCGCGATTTGACCGCGCCGGTGGCAGCCAAACTCTCCGGCCACAAATCCTGCACCCAGAACATGAGCGGCGCGCGCTTCAGCCAGCGCATCAGCACGGCCGGGATCGCGACGGTGACGGGCGAGGGTTCGTAGACGAATATGCAATCGAACCTGCCGCGGCAGCGCAGCGGCGCGAGCAGCGTCGCGACGAGCGCGAAGGAAAGAAAATTCAGCGCAAGCCGCGCGCCGCCGCCATCGCCGCGCCGAATCAATGGCATGCGCACGACGTCTACGGCGCCGAACTTTTCGCGGTAAGGGCCGGCGTAACCGTAGCCGTCGAAGAATTTGCCGCCCGGATAGTTGGGCAGGCCAGTGAGCACCGTCACCTCATGGCCGCGCTCGACGAGCCCGGTGGCGAGATCGTTGATGCGGAAACCTTCCGGCCAGAAGTATTGGGTGACGATGAGGACTTTCATCGCGCGGTCCCCGCCGCATGCAATCGTGCGATTGCGTCCCAGGTTTTGCGCGCGGTGTCGGCCCAGTCGTAGCGTTGCGCTTGCAGCGCCGCTTTGGCGGCGAGCGTCTTCTGCAGCGTCGGGTCGCCGAGCAGCTGGGCGAGCCGCGACGCGAGTTCAGCCGGATTGCGCGGATCGAAATACAGCACGGCGTCGCCGCCGAATTCCGGCATCGGCGGAAAATTCGAGCAGACGATCGGCCGGCCGGCGGCGAGCGCTTCGAGCAGGATGTTGGGGCAGTTCTCCGATTCGGAAGCGAAGATATTGATGGTCGCGTGATGGTAAACCGCCGGCAGCTCGCGGTACGGAATCGAGCCGGCAACGATCACATCCTCATTCAGCCCGAGCTGCGCGATCTCCGTCCGCACCTGTCGCGCGTAGTCGGCGTTCGCAGGGCCAGCCAGGATCAGCTTCGCTGTCGTCGGCCGCTCGCGCTTCAACTGGGCGAAGCCGCGCACCACCTCCAGTTGCGCCTTGTAGAAATCAAGCGTCGAGACGTAAAGAAAGTAGTCCTGCGGCAGCCACGCCGGGCGCGCGAGGCCCTGGCCTCCACTCACGCGGAAATGTGCGTTGATGCCGTGCGGAATGGTGACGCTCGAGTGCAGGCGGCCGCGCGCGCGCTCTTCGATGACCTGGTGCGCGTATTCGGAAATGAAAATCACGAGATCAGCATCGATCATGCTTTTCAACATGATTCGCTCGAGCAGCCAGTTGCGCACGCGCTGATATCCGGGCGGATATCGCTTGCGCTGCTTCAAATCGAACGGAATCATATTGCGAAACATCGTGACGGTACGCGTTCTGCGCGGCGCGCGTGCGCCCACCACGCCGCCCGGACAAAACAGGATGTCCGCTTCAAGCTCGCTTGCGAGAGCGGGCAGGCGCGTTTTTTCCCAGATTGCACGCACGTACGGGTTTTCGAGCGGCCAGTCGACGCGCACGCGCTCGATGTTCGGCGCCGGCGGAAGCTCCAGCGAGTCGGGCGCGAGTACGAAGACGCGCGCGGCTTCGGCCGGCGGCGGAAAGGCGAGCAGATTGTTGAGGTAAGTCTGGCCACCGCCCTGGCGCGCGGACGAGGCATTGATCAGCACGTTCATCATGCGGGCGCCTGCTTTCGCTGCTGCACGACGAAATCGAGCAGCATCAGGATTGCCCATAGCAGCGGGTGAACGTTGCGCCGGCCGCTGTCGTGCAGGCGGAAGAGCTCGAGGCACTTGTCCTGGGCGAGCGGCAGTCCGGCGAACAGCGCCCGATCGTTCAGACGCTCGAGCGCCCAGTTCCTGAGCGGTCCGCGCAGCCACGCATCGATCGGCACGGCAAAACCCTGTTTGGGGCGGTCGAGCAGCGCTTGCGGCACATATCGATATGCGAGCTTGCGCAGGAGATACTTGTTCTGTCCGCCGCGCAGTTTCCAGTGAAGCGGCAGCTTCATCGCCCATTCGACCAGGTCCTGGTCGAGCAGCGGATCGCGCGACTCGAGCGAGAACGCCATGCTCGAAAGGTCGACTTTCTGCAGGTAGTCGTCGGGCAGCGTGTGCAGCATGTCGAGCCGCATCGCGGTTTCGCTCGCGCGCAGGCCGGCGGCGAGCCGGGACGCGGAATCACGAAAGAGCTCGAACATCGATTGCGTGTCGCGGATCGCCTCGGGCGCAAGCACGGGCGGATAATCCTTGGCGATGCTGCGCGCGAACGTGAAGCCGCCCACTGCGTCGCGCTGCCCGAGCGCGCCGGCCAACAGTTGCAGGCGGTGCGCGGGCAAAAGCGTCAGCAGCGCGGCGAGCGTTCGTCGCAGCGCCGCTGGCACTGCGTACGCGGCGGCGAGCTTTTCCGCGATTTCGTAGTAGTGATAGCCGCCGAAGAGCTCGTCGCCGCCGTCGCCCGACAGTGAAACGGTCACGTGCTTGCGCGCGATCCGCGACACGGCCATCGTCGGAAACGCGGAACTGTCGAAGAACGGCTCGTCGAACTCTTCCCTGAAGGTCGGCAACAGGTCGATCAGGTCGTTGACCCGCAGGCGCTCGCAATGGTGCTCGGTGCCGAGATGCTTCGCCACCGCGGCCGCATGCGCGCTTTCGTCGTACTGCGGCTCGTCGAAGCCGATCGTGAAAGTCTTGACCGGCTGATTCGAATGTTTCGCCATCAACGCAACGACGAGCGAGCTGTCGATGCCGCCCGAGAGGAAGGCGCCGAGCGGCACGTCGCTCACCATGCGCGAGTGGACGCTGCGCGACACGATCGCATCGAGCTCGTCGAGCAGCTCCGGCTCCGGGCGCCGTTCCCACGACGGTTCGGGTGCGATGCCGCGGAAGTCCCAGTAGCGCTCGAGCTTGACACCGGTCGCACTTACCAGTGCAAAGTGCGCGGGCGGCAGCTTTCGGATCGCGCCGTAGATCGAATGCGGCGCGGGGATGTAGCCGCTTTCGAGATAAAGCCGCAACGCCTGCGCGTCGATTTCGCGCGACAGCTTCGGCAGCATGACGAAAAGCGCGCGCGGTCGCGAAGCAAAGACGAAGCGCGTGCCGGCGGCATGATAGTAGAGCGGCTTGACGCCCATCCGGTCGCGGGCGGCATACAGCTCCCTGCGCTGGCGGTCCCAGAGCGCAAACGCGAACATGCCGTGAAATCGCTCGACGCAGCGCGGACCCCACGCGTGATAGGCGGCCATGATCACTTCGGTGTCGGAATGGCTCTTCCACGCGAAGCCGCCGCTGTCCAACTCGCGGCGCAGCTCGGCATAGTTGTAGATTTCGCCGTTGAACACGATCGCGTAGCGCTTGTCGGCCGAAATCATTGGTTGATGGCCGGCGGCGCTCACGTCGATAATCGACAGCCGCCGATGGCCCAGGCTAACGTTGTCTTCGGACCAAATGCCCGCATCGTCAGGCCCACGCTTGCGCAGAAGGTCGGCGGCGGCCTGCACGGCCTGCGGATCCGCGCGCCCGCTGAAGTCCACGCTGCCGACGATGCCGCACATCAGGTTTTCGTTCCTTTGCCGACCACGCCGTTGGGGCCGTAACGCACGTCGATGCGATCGAACCCGGCTTCTTCGAACCACGTCCGTACCGTCGCGAGCGACTGCGGATGATCGTGCGCGGGCGAATACATGTCGAACGTGTCGAGGATCGCCCACTGGCGGTTGAGTTCCTGCGGCAGGCCGAGATGCGAGTACTCGACGATCGGTACCAGGCGCGCGCCGGCGCGTCCGGCGAGCCTGCGCAGTGCCGCCGCCACGGGAACGAGCGGGGGTGTGGCGCGCTCGATCAGCCGGTAGAGCGATGCGTTGTTCATGCGTTTCGTCAGAGGGCGCAGCAGATATTTCCATTGCAGCAGCGCCGCGAGACTGCGTGTGTAGGCATCGACCACGAGCTCGCCCCCGCGGCGCACCTGGGCGGCGAGGCTCGCGAATGCCCGCGCGGGATCCGGCGTGTGCTGCAGCACGCCCAGGCACAGCACCTTGTCGAAGCTGGCAGGCGCCAGTGGAATGTTGAAGATGTCGCCCTGAAACAGGTTTACGTTAGCGTGAGTGCCGTTGTTCACGAAATTCGCGTCGACCGCCGTCGAGTAATCAAAGGAGAAGATCGTTGCGCCCGTCGTGGCGAGCACTTCGGTGAAGCGGCCCGCGCCCGAGCCCGCTTCGAGCACGCGCTGTCCGCGCAAGTCCTGCGGCCAGTGCGTCACGCCGAACAGGCGATCGCGCGAAATCGTGAGCCCGGTGTAACTGTCGAGCTGGGTGCGCCGATGCAGGTTCCACTGGTAGCCGAACGTGCCCGCGTAGTTCTCGCGCGGCACGAAGCGGGGAATCGCGCCGGTGATCGCATAATCGGCGGCGCAGTTCGGACACACGAGTTTCCCGCTTTCGATCGGCGAATCTGGCGCGCGGGTCTCGTCGCCGCCCAGAGTGAGTGGTCCCTGAGTGCAGCGGGGACATCGAAAAGACTGCGTTGCCGCCGCCCACATGTCAGCGATGCGCGGGCAGGGCGAGGCTGCGAATTGGCGGCGGCCCGGCGTTGCCGCAATCCGGAATTTGGCGCGAGGGCTTCATGTATAATCCTGAAAAATATCATGAATTCCCCTCGATTCCTAATCGTCGGCGGCGCCGGCTTTATCGGTTCCCACTTGTTCGCGCGCCTCGGCGCCGGGCAGGCGATTGCGACTTACCATCGTACGCCGCTCAAGGGCGGCATCCATTTCGACGCGTCGACGATGTCGATCGCCGACATCCTGAACGCGGCGCCCGGCCTCACGCACGCATTCCTTTTGCACGGCATCGGCAAGCTCGCCGACTGCGCGCGTGATCCGGCGGGCACCGGCAAGGTCAACGTCATCGGCATGCAGCGGATCATCGACGAGCTGGTCGAGCGCGGCATCAAGATCGTTTTCACGTCGAGCGATGCAGTCTTCGACGGCACCCGCGGCAACTGGACCGAAGACGATATTCCCAACCCGGTCATGACCTACGGCAGGCAAAAACTGGAAGTAGAACGCTATCTCGCCGCCCATTCGAAGAACTGGATCATCGCGCGGCTCTCGAAAGTCGTCGGTTCCGATCCCGGCGACCATAGTTTGTTCGGCGAGTGGGTCAGGCGCATCGATGCGGGCGAGCCGATTCGCTGCGCCGGCGACCTCATGATGAACCCGATTGACGTCGAGGACGTGGTTACCGCTCTCATCGAGCTCGCGCAGGGCGATTTCTGCGGCATTTACAACGTAGGCGGTCCGCGCGCGATGAGCCGCCTTGAGCTGCTGAACATCTTCGTCGCGGCCGTCCGCAAGTACCGCGCGGTTGACGGCAGTCTCGTCAACGCCTGCAGCATTCGCGATTTCGCTTTCAACGAAACGCGCCCGCTCAATCAGGCGATGAATTGCACCAAGCTCTTCGAGGCGCTCGGCCACGGCAGCGAAAGCATGGAAGCCGTGTGCGCGCGCATAGCCGCGGAAGTCTACGGGCTGCGCGGTGAGCATCAACGCGTGCCGGCCTGAGCGCGCGCGCAGTACCTCCGCATTCGTATCGAGCCATGGCCAAACCGAAATCGAAGACCGCGGGCAAAGGGGAAAAGCAGTATCAGTCGTGGATCCGCGAGTTCAAAGCGCGCGGCAACGAACGCATGGGGCTCATGACGAGCTGGGCGTTTCACGACGACCCCAAGCGCCTCGCTTTCACGTTCGCGCGCTACAAGTTCGTGGCGAAAATGCTGGCGGGCTGCAGCCACGTGCTGGAAGCGGGTTGCGGCGATGCTTTCGTTACGCGCGTGGTCGTGCAGGAAGTCAAAGCGCTGACGGCGGTCGATTTCGACCCGGCTTTCGTCGAAGACGCCAATGCCCGCATGTCGAAACGCTGGCCATTCGTGTGCCGGCAGCACGACATGCTCGACGGGCCGGTCAGAGGCCGGTTCGACGGCATTTACAGCCTCGACGTGCTCGAGCACATCCCGCAGAAGAAAGAACGAACCTTCGTCGAGAACATGATCGCGCCGCTCACGCGGCACGGCACATGCATCGTCGGCATGCCGTCGCTGCAGTCGCAGGCCTACGCCTCCCCGCAAAGCAAGGAAGGCCATATCAATTGCAAAGGGCAGCGCGAGTTCAAGGAACTGATGCAGCGTTACTTCCATAACGTCTACATGTTCTCGATGAACGATGAAGTCATTCACACCGGGTATCACGCGATGTCGCATTACAACCTCGCGTTGTGCTGCGGCAAAAAGTAGACGCGCCTCGCACGGCGGCCTGACGGACCGGCGATGAGCTCCCCGACCGTAAGCATCGTCGTCGCCAACTACAACCACGCGCATTACCTGCCGCAATGCTTGGACGCGATCTTCGCGCAGGAGCGGCCGGCCGACGAAGTCATCGTCATTGACGACGGCTCGACCGACAGCAGCGTCGAAGTCATCGAACGTTATCGCGAGGCGCAACCGGCGCTCCGGCTCGTGAGGCACATGCCCAATCAGGGCGTGATTGCGGTCATGAACCGGGGCCTCGCCGAGGCGCGCAGCGAATTCGTCGTGTTCGCCGCGGCCGACGACTGGATGCTGCCGGGACTGCTCCGCCAATCGATGGAACTGCTCGCGCGACATCCGCAAGCGGGCTTGTGCTCGACGCTCTCGTACCAGCTCAACGACGATCGCGGCACGCTGCGGCCCTTGCCGACCGCCATCGTGCTCGACCGGCCCGGATACATCCCGCCCGCGCAGGTGCTGAAGCTGCTGCTCAGGGAAGACAGCTGGTTCCTCGGCAATACGACGGTGATCCGGCGCGACGCCGTCATCGCGGCCGGAGGCTATCGCAAAGAGCTGACGAGCTTCTGCGACGGCTTCGTTTACCAGCAGGTCGCGCTCAAGCACGGCGCGTGCTTCATTCCCGAGCCGCTCGCGGTCTGGCGTGTCCTCGGCGTAGGATATTCCGCGACAAGCGTCATCAACGTAGAGCGGGTCGCGCAAATCCGCGCGGGCGTTGTCGAGTTAATGAGAACCGAGTTTGCCGATCGTTTCCCAAGCGAATACGCCGACCGCTGGAAGAGGCGCTGGGCGTATATTGCGCTCACCGGCACGCTGCGCGGTGGAAATTACACTCGAGCGGTGCTCGCGCGGCTGTGGCCGGAGGCGGGCGCGCTGGATCGCGCTGTTCTGGATTGCGCCGCTCGCGCCGGCAGCATCGGGCGGCGGTTTGGCGCCCTTTATCTGTTCGCGCGGCTTCGCCTGCGGGATTTGCCGACGCTGCTGCGACGCCGTCTCACCTGGAAAATGCGTCGTGCCTGAACCGGTTTGATATGCGGTATCAGCGTTCGTTTTTTCTCGTCTTCGCCGCAGGGGCGGTCGCGACACACCTTGCATTCAACGCGCTCTGCCTGTGGCTGGACCCCTTCAACGTGATCTGGCGCCGGCCGGCGGTCGCGCGCGAAGGCTGGGCGATCGAGCAGTTCCGTCACGCCAAAATCGAACACCTCGCGCAGAATCCCGCGCAATACAATGGCCTTATCCTCGCCGACTCCCGCGGCACGCTGAACAATACCGGCCAATTCAACGCGGCCACCGGAAACCGCTTTTTCAATCTGTCCGTGAGTGCCGACAGTCCTTACGGCTTCGCGCAGAAGGCGCACTGGATCGCCCGAACGCAGAAAAACGTGCGGACCGTGATTATTTTTCTGTGGTACGACCAGTTCTACACCGAACTGCAGCCGGATTGGCTCACGCGCCGCGAGCATCCCGACGTGAGCGGCGAAAGCTGGCTCTCCTACTACTGGGCGTTTGCTAACCTGCCCGCGAACACGTTCTGGCCGAGCTTTCGGCATCTCGTCAAAAGGGTCGCAGGACTTGCGACTGATTCTTCGGTGATCGTCAACGACGGCTTGGACGCGAGCGGGGACGTCACGATATGGGGACCGCACTTCGCGCCGGATTCGACACCGGAAAAGCGGCGCGAGTTTGCTGCGCTGGCGGCGGCCGACCCGCCCGGCCGCCTGCGCTTTCAGAATCAGACGATCGAGGGTGCGGCCGGTTTCAAGGAAAAATACACGACGCCTTTCCTCAAGGTGCAGATAGCAGGTTTCCGCGATGCGGTGCGCACGCTGCAAGCCGCTGACATACAGGCTGAATGCGTCGCCGTGCCGCAACCGGCGGCCGTCGTAAAACAAGTACCGCCTGACCGGTATCTCGATTGGCTGCAGCTGGTTATCCGGGAGTGCGGGTACGTGTGGGATTTCTCGTTCCCGACCGCCCTGACCCGCGACAATTTCAACTTCCTGGACGCGATCCATTTCACGCCTCAACTCGCGAACCTCGTGATTACCAAGGTAAGCGGGGCCCGTCTGCCTGTGTTGGACGAACACCCGGATTTCGGCCGCCGCATAACGGAAGCGGACTTTCCCGCGCATGCGGCAAAATGGAATCAGTTTTTTCGGGGCGGCTGATCGCGCTGCGCGAGCGCTCCCGTTCAGCGACCCACCTGCAACAGGATCACGCCTGTCGCCACCACGCTCGCAGCGAGCACCCGCCGCCGGCCGAACGGCTCGCCCAGCACGATCGATCCGATGACCGCCGCGAAAACGACGCTCGTTTCGCGCAGCGCGGCGATCTCCACCATATCGCCCAGACTCAACGCATAAAGGGCAAGCCCGTATGTCGCAATGCCCAGCGCGCCGCCAAGCAGCGACGTTTTCCAATGGCGGCGCAGGAAAGACTTGAGCGACCGGCGCCTCACCCATGCGACCAGCGCTGAAACGAACAATCCGTCGCAAACAAAAAGCCACACGATGTAACTGAACGGGCTCGCGGCAACGCGCAGCGCCGCCGCATCGAGCGACGTGTAGCATGCAACGATCAAACCCGTGGCGACTGCCAGTGCAGCCGCGCGTCGTCCGCGCCGGCTCGCTAGCGTTTGGCGTTGCATGGCAAGCATTGCCACGCCGAAACATACGAGGCCAACGCTGGCGAGCTGAAGGACCGACAACGATCCCATTGAGAAAGCGGCTGCAATTGCAGCAACGCCGAGCGGCGCAACGCCGCGAGCGAGCGGCATTACGGCGCTCAAGTCGCCGTGTCGATACGCAGCGGCCAGAAAGAATGCATAGAGCCCGTGCACGAGCGTGGCCGCGATCAGCAGCGGCCATAACTGCGGCGTGGGCGGCGGCACGAATGCGAGAAAAGGAAGCGTCACGGCGAACGCGGTCGCATTCATGCACCCGCGGGTAAGCAGGCCGTCGTCGCTGGTTTTTACCAGTGCGTTGACGATTGCGTGCAGCAGCGCCGAAAGCAGGATGAGACAGGTGGCCAGAACAGAAGCGGTCATCGGTTTGCGAATCCGACGATCGTTCCGAGGACTCTCGTCATCGCAGTGCGACTCGCGACGTGGGGCATGGGTGCTATCATACGCGGCGCTGCGCGAGCCGCAGCCGCCGGCTTGATCCAGTTCGACCGCGGCCGCCGGCGCGTCCATTCGCCGGCTACGGCCGGACGCAACACGCGAAGGGGCACGTCATTCCCGCAAGTCAGATTCCATTCCTGAAATCCGCGTTGCCCTCGAAGATCGCCGGCGCGATCGTCGCCGTCGTGTTGCTGATGATTCTGTGGCACGGCTTCCATTCACGCGAAGCGTGCCTGCTGCAAGGCCTGGATGGAAACGTCTGGCGCATCAATCTCGACGTGCAGGCGGAATTTCGCACGCCCTTCACTTCTTTCGTGTCCGACCCGCTGCAGGGAATGTTCGACGCGTATTTTCCCGCCTACCGCGAATACCTGGCGCCGTATTTTCTTGCCTGGTCCGTCGGCCAGTCGTCGATAAGCAAGGAGTTCCTGTATTTCGTCTATTCGGCGTTTGCGATGGCTGCAGTTTTTGGCTTGGGCAGAGTAATCGGACTCGGCCTGTGGGCATCGCTGCTCGCTGGTTTTATGGTGCCCGTTACGACCATGCCGCTATTCGCGGCACCGGTGCTATTCCCGATCATGGGATTGAATCCGCACATTCAACAGGTCGTCGCGTTGTCCATGATCGCCGTCGCTTGTTGCTGGGCGATCGCGGAAAAGCCGCTCAGCGTGACAGTCATATTGATATTCGCCGCCGCCTCGTGCTGTGTGCTGGTGGCATTGGGCACGGTTTCGCTGACGGCGCTGATGGTTCCCGCCGTGGCGATATATGGGGGAGCTGCGTTGCTGGAGGAAAAAACCTGGCGAGCGCGGGTGCCCAAACTGATCGGAGCCGCGGTGCTGGTACTCGTGCCATTGGCGCTGGGCATCGTTCACTATATTTACGCGCTGACGCGTTATACCGCCTACTCGTTTTTTTCGGACGAGTTTCTGCAATCGCGGGCGAGCCTATATTTCGCTTCCGTCGCGTGGCAGACGGGGCCGTGGGGCAAACTGCTCGTGTTTGGCGGCCTTGCGGGCGCGGCGCTTGCAATATTGACGGGCCCGCGCCGGCTGAAGCTGTTTGCTGTCGCGCATCTTGCGGCTACGGTGCTGTTTCAGGCGCTCGCATACGCGGTCGTGCAATGGGCCCATGGCTATCAGGGCCCTTCGCCCGTCTACTTCGAGATATTTTTCTGGCCGGTCAGCCTGCTGTTCATGGCATATCTGGCCGCATGGCCGTGCGCGGCGATTTTCAATTGGTTCGGAGCGAGAGCGCTTGGCGAGGCGCTGCCGCTGCTGGCCGCCGGGCTTCTGATTGTCAATACGATGCGCACGGCGGATGCGCGATGCGTCATTAGCGACTCGTTCCAGCCAAACGATCGTAATCCGGTGATCCGCCGCCTGATCGACTCGACACGCCTCGCCCCGGGCGGCGCGTTCCGCGGATTCGCGGCCACTTTCGCCGGCGACGAGCCGCAAGTGCCATCGACTTGGTTCACTCATCACGCGGCCGACGGACAGGCATGGCGCAGCATCGGCAACGACATGCGAACGGCAGGGCTCTGGGAATATCGGATACCCACGCTTTTGCAGTACAACAGCTTCATCACGCCGGTCTACTACCGGTTCATATCCCGATTGCTGGGAAGGCCCGGCGACCAGCAGGCGCGTTCGGTGCTGGTTTTGAGTAATCCGCGCGAGCCCATTCTGAAACTGGTCGGCGTACGATTCCTGATAGCAGACCACGATCCCGGATTTGGACGCACGCTTGCCGAAGTGCCGATAAAAGATCTGCGGCCTTTGCGGCTGGTGGAGATCGCCGATCCGAACCTCGGCAATTATTCGCCGGTACACCCGATCGTCGCCCAAACCTCGACAGACATGCTGAGCGCGCTGGCCAAAGCGGATTTCGATGGCAGGCGTGATGTCGTGGTTGAAGAGGCGACGGACGCTGCACTGGTGCCCGCAACGGGCGCCCGTTTAACTGTCATCAAGGACGGACTTGCAATTGCGGCTCAATCGTCCGGACGCTCGCTGATCGTATTGCCGGTCCAGTACAGCAGGTGCTGGGAACTGGATGCCGCTCCCGGCGCGCGGCTGTTGCGCGCGAACCTCGCGCAACTGGCCATTCAGTTTGAAGGCCGCCTCGAAGGCAAGCTAAACTTACGGTTTGGCCCGTTCTGGAACTCTGCCTGCAGAATCGCGGATTTACGCGACGCGAGCAGGCTGGAACTGGGCAACACCGGGAGCAAAACCGTTCGTGATTAAGATCGGTCTGTGCGGATTCGGCTACTGGGGGCCGAACCTCTTTCGTGCGCTGTCGAACAATCCGGGCTTCACAGTCACCGGCGTCGCTGACAGCCGCGCTGAGCGGCGCGCTGCCGTGCCGCGCGCGGCTCAGGCGCTGAAGCTTTTCGAGAGCGCGGAAGAAATGATCGACCATCCGTCGGTGGAAGCGGTGGTCATCGCGACGCCCGTCGCGCTGCACTTCGAGCTCGCCGCGCGGGCGCTCAAGCAGGGCAAGCACGTGCTGGTCGAAAAGCCGATGTGCGCGAGCGTCGAAGAGGCGCGCGAGCTCAATGCGATAGCCGAGCGCAGCCGCGCGACGCTCATGGTGGATCACACGTTCGTTTTTCACGGCGTGGTGCAGAAGCTGGCGGAGCTCAAGCGCAGCGGCGCGCTGGGCGACGTGTCGTACTACGACTCGCTGCGCGTGAACCTGGGACTGTTCCAGCCCGACGTCAATGTGTTGTGGGACCTCGGCCCGCATGATTTTTCAATCATGGATTATCTGTTCGACGAAGACCCGATCCATGTCGAGGCGACCGGTTATTGCCACGTCAATCCGACGCTTCCCGATATCGCCTACGTAACGGTGCATTTTCCTTCGCGCACGATCGCGCATTTCAACCTGAGCTGGATGTCGCCGGTAAAAGTCCGGCGCATCGCCATCGGCGGCAGCAACCAGATGGTGGTGTGGGACGACCTGAATCGCGAAGAACGGCTCAAGGTCTATAACAGCGGAATCCACGTGCAGCCGCAGGAGCAGCGCGGCGTTCTGATTCCCAGCTATCGTATCGGGGACGTCATCTCGCCACGCGTGTCGGATACGGAACCGCTCGCGCTCGTTGCGGAACATTTTGGCGCAGTAATCGCAGGAAAGGCGAAATCGCTGATGGACGGGCGCAAAGGGTTGCGCATCGTGACACTGCTCGAAGATGCCCAGCGCTCGCTCGATGTCAGTCTCGGGACGGCGGAACGCCTGCGCACCGCGTCGCGCAATCCCGCAACTGCCGTTCGCTCCTGATGAAACGAGTTCTGGTTACCGGCGGGGCCGGCTTCATCGGCAGCCATCTCGTCGACCGGCTGATCGGCGAGGGGAGGGGAGTGACCGTGCTCGACGACCTGTCATCGGGCGCACTCGAAAATCTGCGCGACGCGCAAAGTAGCGGCGACGTCCGGCTGGTGGTGGGCAGCATACTCGACCCGGCCGCCGTCGCTACGGCCATGGAAGGCTGCGACGTCGTATTTCACCTTGCAGTGAAGTGCGTCCGCAGTTCGATCGGCAAGCCCGTCGAAAATCATCACGTCAATGCCACCGGCACGCTGAACGTCCTGGAAGAAGCCCGGCGGCGCAAGACTGCACGGTTCGTTTACTGCTCTTCATCCGAGGTTTACGGCAACACGAGTTCCGGGCTGCTCACGGAAAAGACGCTGCCTGAACCTGTAACTGCGTATGGCGCGGGCAAGCTCGCGGGCGAACATTACGCGAAAGCCTATTTCCAGACCTATGGGCTGCCCGCTATCGTGGTGCGTCCGTTCAACTCGTACGGTCCGCGCGAGCACGAGCGCGGCGAAAGCGCCGAAGTCATTCCGCGTTTCATCGGCCGCGTCCTCAATGGACTTGCGCCGGTTATCTTCGGCACCGGCACGGCCGGTCGCGACTTCACGTATGTCACGGAAACGGCGGCGGGCCTGGCGTTGGCGGGCCGGTGCGACGCACTGATCGGCAAGGTGGTCAACATCGCCTATGGCCGGATGATCACGATCTCCGAAATTGCGCGTGCCGTCGCTGCGGCCTGCGGGCGCGCGGATTTGAAGCCGATGCATATCGATCCGCGACCGGGCGACGTGCAGGTATTGCATGCGGACACCGGCCTCGCCAGCAGCGTGCTCGGCTTCGAAGCCAAAATCGCGTTCGAAGAGGGCCTTGCCCGCTATCTCGAATGGTTCAAGCCGCGATATCCGGATGCGTCGGTACTCCTCGAAGATGAGATATGCAACTGGAGCGCGCCGGCGGCGTGATCGAACCGGCAGGGTCCTGCCGCATCGTCGCGCCATGAACGACATCATGAAAATTGTGAGAGCTAAAGGACAACGTGCCGATTTCAGCTGACACCCGCCTGGGCAAAGATGTCGTGATTCATCACCCGGACCTGGTGAACATTTATGGCGCGAAAATTGGCGACGGCTCGCGCGTCGGCGTATTCGTCGAGATCCAGCGCGGCGTTGTGATTGGCGCCAACTGCAAGATTCAGTCGCACAGTTTCATCTGCGAGGGCGTCGATATTGCGGACGAGGTGTTCGTGGGCCATGGCGTTATGTTTACCAACGACCGCTACCCGCGCGCCACCAATGAGGACGGCAGCCTGCAGGCAGGCAACGATTGGGTTTGCCTGCCGACCAAAGTCGCCCATCGCGCGTCGATCGGCTCGGGTGCGGTCATCCTTCCCGGCGTTTCGATCGGCGAGCAGGCGATCGTCGGCGCCGGTGCAGTCGTCACCGCGGACGTGCCGGCCTTCGCGGTCGTCGCGGGCAATCCTGCTCGAGTAATCCGGGACCTTCGTCATGACAAGCGCTGACAAACATTTGAGCGAACGCGTCCCCTTCGCCGATCTTTCACGCCAGTGGAAAGAGATTGCCGACGCGGCGCGCCCTGACATCGAGGTGCTGTTCGCTTCGAGCGCGTTCTGCCTCGGCCCCTGGGTCGAGCGCTTCGAAGCGGACATGGCGAAGTACGTTGGAGTCAAGCACGCAATCGGGGTCAACTCGGGTACCTCCGCGTTGCACCTGGCGATGATTGCAGCGGGCATCGGCCCCGGCGATGAAGTGATGACGCCTGCCAATACATTCATTGCGTCCATTTCGCCGGCGCTTTATCTCGGCGCAACGCCGGTGCTCTGTGACGTGCATCGAAAGTGCGCGACCCTGAACCTGGAAGACGCCGAGCGCTACGTTTCGCCGCGCACCAGGGCTATCGTGCCCGTTCATCTGTACGGGCAGCCGTGCGATATGGACGCGGTGATGAAGTTCGCGCAGCGCCATCGGCTGGTCGTCATCGAAGACGCGTGTCAGGCGATCGGCGCGCGCTGGAAGGGACGCCATCTCGGCGGCATTGGAGAGCTCGGCTGCTTCAGCTTTTATCCCGGCAAGAACCTCGGCGCCGCAGGCGAGGGCGGCATGGTCGTCACGAACGACGACGCAATGGCGGCGCGCATGCGCGCGCTGCGCGCGCACGGCCAGAGCCAGCGTTACGTTCATCAGGAAATCGGCTTCAATTACCGGATGGAAGGATTTCAGGGACTGGTGCTCGGCCACAAGCTCAAGTACCTGGACGAATGGACGCGGCAGCGCCGTGAAATCGCGCGCCGCTATAGCGCGGAGCTGGCGGGATTGCCGCTTGCCTGCCCGCAGGCGGCGAACGGCGATCACGTGTGGCATCTCTACGTCGTGCAGACGGAACAGCGCGACGCGCTCAAGAAATTTCTGGAAGAGCGCGGCGTCGAAACCGGCCTGCACTATCCGGTCCCGCTGCATCGGCAGCCGGCGCTCGCCAAGTACGGATTCTCATCCTCCGCTTATCCCGAATCGGATCGCCTGGCGACGCAATGCCTGTCGCTGCCGATCTTCCCCGGCATGACGGACGACGAGATTCGTCGCGTGATCGGCGCAATCCGCGCGTTCTACGGCCGGTGAACGCAACGCTTCCAGCATGGGCGGGCGGGATTCTGCGCGCAGAGGGCATGCGCGTCGAAAACGGAATCGCGCGCTTTCCCGTTCCCGCGGCGGATGAGTCGATCGCTTTCTACCGATCCGTGGGCGGCGCCAAGTTTCACGAGCGCTCGAAGGTGGCGTATGCGATGACTTCGCTCGATACGCCGGTGTATCACGAATATCTGCACCAGCTGCGCGGCGACAATCCGGACGACGTGATCGTCGACGTCGGCGGCGGAGACGGCCGCAATGCCGTGCCGTGGCTCGAGTGGGGCTATCGCCGCGTCGTCGTGGTCGATGTCGTGTTCGCAGCGCTCGAACGGTTGCGCGAGCGCATTCAGCGCGAACACCCGGAGTGGCTGGATCGGCTGCTGCTCGTTGAAGCAGACGCCCGCGCGTTGCCGTTGAAGGACCAATCCGCGGCGCGCGTGATTGCGATCGAAGCGCTCGCCTATCTTAACGAAGGCTACGAGCAGGGACTTGCGGAATGCGCGCGCGTGCTCGCGCCCGGCGGCAAATTGCTGCTTTCCGACCGCGACTACGAGGGCGGATTGCTGGCGCGGCTTTATTACTTCGGAGGCATCGCCGGAATGCTCGAAAACGCGCATTCTCGCGACTTGTGGGACGGCATCGGCGACCGCATCGTGCGCAGCCGGTGTTTCACGGAAACCGAGCTCGTCGCGCAGGTCGAGGCGACACGCCTGCGCATACTCGAGCGCAAGGGCATTTCGATCCTGGCGTTCCTGATTTCAGAGCTGCGCTCGCGCGGCCTGGTGGGCGCCGCTGACGAAGCGAGGTTGAGCGAAGTGCACGCGCTGCTCAGGGCGCTGGGAAAAAACGGAGCCTTGCGCCGCAGCCATGTGATCGTCGCCGAGCGACCGGCGCAGGCTTGAGCGCTGCCTGAAGATTCACGTCAAGACGGTTCACCGCGAACCGACTTGCAGCGGATTTGCCAGAAAGCTGCGGCGCCATTCAACGGCGTATTGATCGAACCCGCTGCCGGAGACCCGGCGGCCGAAGTCGGGCAGCGGTACCGCCGCTGAAGCAGTCGCGCCAGCGGCCTTGATGACCATCGAGCTCTCGACGTACGCCATCGCGTGCGACCAGTCGATGAAATTGTAGTTGTCGCGCGTGACGCTGCCCGGCATCGAAAAATCCCACACGTGGCCGCATTGCGCGACCAGAAATCCCAACCAGTCGATGTATCTGTCGCGCGGAAACTGCGCGACGATCAGCGCAGGCATTGCCGGAACGACGCACTCGACCTCGACGCCCGCATCGCGGAAGACGGCGATGGTTTGCGCAAAGGCGGCAAGCTGTTTTTCATTCGCCGGCGCCGCGAAAGACTCGGTGACGTTAGCGAGCTCCGCTTCGTCCATTGCACTGTCGTGAAACCGGATGACGCCAGAAGGATCTGCCTTGACCCGGCTCGTAAACCGGGTGCGGTCCTCAGCAGTCGGCTCGAAGTTCGCGTTTTGAGGCCCCCACGCCGTTACATCACCGGTCTCTTCGTCGAAGCCGTCGTTCGCCACCCTACGCGGATCCACCGGCGCACCGAGGAGTCGCTTGACGTAATAACGCAAGCTCGTTTCCAGCGTGCGATAAGGCAGGTTCGCGAACGCCCAATAATAGGCGGGCCAGCTTTCACCGCTTACCGCCGGGTGCTCGCGATGAAGCAGCGTGTCTGCGAGCCCGGTATTGAACTGGTCCCACGCCGCGAACACAATCGCGTAGCGCAGATTTTTCTGCGTCCGGACCAGCCAGCGCGCTTTCGGCAGATAACCTAACGGCGTATCGACGCTCGTTGTGAGATTGAAGTAGCGGCGGCCGGTCGCCTGGTTGAGCACCGGCGTTCGGCTCCAGGTGGCGCGCGAATTGGCGAGAATGATTCCATCGTAGCGCTCGGGATTCGCCGCGAGCCGCCTGATCTTGGCATTGCGGAACTGTTCGATGCCCCACGCGCCCATCGGCATTTCGCGCCGGTGCCAGACGACGTTGTAAGGATCGACCACAAGGCACAGCAGGTTATAAGAGAAGTAGGTCGCGCCGGCCAGGGCGGCGAACGCCACAAAGAACAACCGCTCCCTCGAGGCCATCGATCAGAATTTCCAGTACAGGAATTCCTGCGGCACCTGCCGGCTTACCAGCATTGCGACGCCGAACATCACGCCCAGCGCTGCGCCCCAGGCGGGAACCGGTCTCCAGTAGAGCCACGCTTTGCCCGCGGGCACGAAATCCCTGCTGCCCGGCCATGGATGCGCGAGCTGGAGCAGTTCTTTGGTATTGGGAAGCACCAGGCAGAACACGTACAGGGCGAGCAGCCATGCGAGCATCGCCGGAAGCTTCGCCGCGTCGGGCAATGCGCCCAGCATGTCTACCGTCTGCGCGAGCGACAACTGGAAGCCGGCCGGGACGGAAATCGTTTCGATCCCATTGAAGCCTGCCATTGCTGCCCAGATGCGCGAGGTGCTCGCAAAATCGGGAGCCCGAAACGGCACCCAGGCGATAACGACACAAAGAAAGGTCAGGAGCCTTGCAAGAACGACCGGTACCGGCAGCATCGGGGCGATCTGGCGAAACACCCGGTGCGCGACGAGATAAAGGCCGTGCAACGCTCCCCACAGCACGAAGGTCCAGTTCGAACCGTGCCACAGTCCGCCGACCAGCATCACGATCATCAGGTTGACGTCCCGGCGAACGGGGCCGTGGCGGTTGCCGCCGAGCGGGATGTACACGTACTCGCGCAGAAAGCGTGACAGCGTCATGTTCCAGCGACGCCAGAAATCAGCGATGTTTTCCGCCCGGTAAGGGGAATAAAAGTTGATCGGCAGCTTGATGCCGAACAGCCGACCGAGGCCGAGCGCCATGTCCGAATAGCCCGAGAAATCGAAATAGATCTGAAAGGCGTACGCAAGAGTCGCCGCCCATGCCGAGAGAAGCTGCAATTCGGTGCCCGGCGGCGCATCGAACACGCCGTGGACCGTGGAGGCCAGCGGATCGGCGATGCAGATCTTCTTGGCCAACCCGATCGTGAAGAGCGAAACGCCGATCAGGAAATCCTGCGCTTTCGCGCCGAGCCGCTCGAACTGCGGGACCATTTCCCGATGGTGCACCAGCGGGCCGGAAATCAGATGCGGGAAAAAAACAATAAAGAGTATGTACTTGAGGAATGGCAACCGCGGATTGCCTCTGAACGCATCGACGGCAATGGTGATTTCCTGGAATGTGTAAAACGACATGCCGAGCGGCACCGCAACTGCGAGCGGCTTGAAGTCGATGCCTGCGACGCCGGCGAAGGTGCCGGCGAAAAGATCGAAGTACTTGAAGGCAAACAGCGCGCCCAGGTTGCCGACGACGATCGCTGCAAGCACCCGGGCGCGGGCGGCGCGTGATTCGGCGGGCAGTGCGACCATTATCCTGCGCGCGCCATAGTTCAGCATCATCGAAGTCAGGAGGATCGCGAAGAAGCGCGTTCCCCACGATGCGTAGAAGACGAGCGAAACGGCGACGAGGACCACTGCCGACAGCGTGTTGCGATGAAGCCGGGTCGCGCAATGAAACAGAACTACCGCGATAGGTACGAACGCGAAAATGAAAACACGGTCGACAAATGTGACTTGGTGCCAGTATTGCGCGATTTCGGACATTCGCTCGGCGCGTTATTCAGGAAGTTCTGCCATTGTACCGGCCGGAAGTTCCCGCGCGGTCAACGCGCTCAGCTTCGAGCGCGCCGCACCCGGGGTTGAACCGGGGTGGACTGCGGCGGCGGGGTCTGCGCGTTTGCGTGCGGTCCGCGAGCCGTTCGACTGATCCGTCGGTTGCCTGTCGGTCAGGCGTCAACCGCGCGCCGCTTCAATCGCACCGCAGCCTGGCGCGCCATTTCCTTCGCCCGATCGCGCACCATCGTATTGCGGCGTTTCAGCTTCTCGTCTTCGGCATCCTTGTTCGCGCTCAGCACGTAGCCGACCGGATGATATTGATACGACGGCCGGTCCACTTGCGCGAGGTCGCCGGCCGTCAGGCGCGCGGCATGTCCGAATGCGATGAACAGGTTTTGCGCGACGTCGCGGCCGTTCTGCACGACGCCGTCTTCGACGACGCCGCACAGCGGCTGGGTCATGACCGTGTGGTGCCGCAGGAAGGAACTCATCATGCGGATCGGGTACGAATCGTAGGTGCCGGGCTCCGAATATGCGATCGGCGCCACCAGCGTGTCCGACCAGATGTAGTCGCCGCGGCGCAGGTAGCGCGTACGCTCGATGAAAGTCTGATAGTTGCCGGTGACCCGGCTGCGGTCGCGGGAGGTCGCCACCACGGGAACGAGCATGTCGTAATTGAGCAATTGCTCGTGCAGCGCGCCGAGATCGTCGTTGTCGGACTTGATGATGCAGCGGTACACCTTGTCGAGGTCGATGTTGGTCGGGCAGATATCGCAGGCGATGCAGCGCTTGATCTGGCCCGTTGCGATATCGATGATCGTTGCGTTGATCCGCTTGCCGCTTTGCTCGACCAGTTTTGCGACTTCTCTCGCTGCCAGGCCGTCCACGTCCTGCAACACCAGGAACAGCACGTTGGGCACGTCGGCGAGTTCCGCGCGCGCGCACAGCGAAGTGAGGACATGCGCCATGCGCCGGCCCACGCCCATCGACGTGTCGATGCCGTAAATGTCCTTATGCATAGTGCCGACGTCGCCCGCGTGTCCGGTGCCGCCGTACTGCGCTGTCGTATCGCTGTCGTTGCCGACAGCGAGCATGCCCAGCGCCATCATGTCGATCATCTGGTAGATGAGGGTGGTTTCCTGGCCGCCGTTGCGCTTCGCGCCGACGCTGATGCCGCCATACAGCCGGCCTTTCAGTGCCTCGCGCAGTTCGCGATCGCGCGCAATGAAGTCGATCAGGCTTTCGGCAAGGCTGCCGCGGTCGCCGAAGTACACGGGGCCGGACACCAGGATGCCGTCCGCACCCATCAAGGCCTGGCGCAATTCGTCGCCGCGGCGGATGTCGCCGTTGATCGTGAAGAATTCCGCCAGCGACAGGTGATCGACCTCGACATCGCGCTGCATGGCGGACCATAACGCCGCCGCAAGGCTGACTTCGGAATTGCTGAGCCCCGCGTTGCCCTGCAGCTTCATCAGATTGCGGTGGATCTGCAGGAACTCCTTGCCTTCACGCCGCCCGGCCTGCAGAAAGTTCTCGAGATGGAGCTCCGATTCTTTCGTCAGATAAGCAAGAAGCGCCGCCTTGTCGCTGCACTTGCCGAGCGCTTCGATGAGTCCGCGGTTGCCCGCGCCCCAGCGCGCATTGCGCAGGCTGGCGGCGATGCCGAGCAATTTGGGTCGTGACATATGTTTTTTTCCGTGACTTTAACCGTCGATTAAGAAGCGCGTCGTCTATGTGGACGGAACCCAGTGCCAGCAGTCGCGGCAATGACCGGTCCCGCCGATGCCTTCCTTGAAAAAAACGACGCCATCGTTGAAATTGCCGTCCCACGCGCCCGGCCCCATGTCGAGCCACGAGCAGCCCTGATCCGCGAGGTACTCGAGCAAGGCCGCGAATGCGACAAGATTACCATGCTCGTTCGCCAGCGCGGTCGCGGAACAGATATAAAACGAATAGGCAACCCGCGGATTCAGGCGCATGACGAGCAGGCCAGCCGCCGGCACGCCGGCTTTGCGCGCGATGACCAGGCTGATCCTTTTCGGAAATCGCTCGAGCAGGCCGGCGATTTCCTCCAGCGTATGGGTGGGCTTTGCGCCATGACGCTCGTACGTGTCCTGGAACAGCGGCTTGAATTCGTGCAGCAGCTCCATGCCGCCTTCGCTGGCTTCGATGCCGAGCCGCCGCGCCGCGCGAGTCTGGGTCGCCTGGCGTTCGCGAAAAAGTTTGGTGTAGAGCTCGCCCTCGGTGCGGCGAAGCGGCAACACATAGCAATTCCAGCGATGCTTCAATTGAAAGCCGCGCACGAAGAGGGAGAACGGCAGCAGGTCCTGCAGGCGCTGGTTGTATATAGGCGCGGCAAGCGTGAACTGGACGCCTGCCCAGCGTTGGGCGGTTGCGTAATCCTGAAGTGCCGTGATGAGTGCGATGCCCTGCGCCGTCCGCGTGCGCGGGCCGATCACCGGTCCGCCCACCGATGCGCCGAGCGGCGACGTGTAGATCTCCCGGCCGGCTTCACCGCTCAAGCCCCCGGGAATCAGCGCCAGCAGCTTGCCGCGTTGATGCGCGACGAGGTGATTGAACCGGAATCGGCCCGGCGGATGATAGGCGAGAAAATCGAGGTCGTGAAAGAGGCAGCCATTGTCCGAGCGCGCCAGGAAGTCCTGCCACTCTCTTTTGCCGTCCGCCCCGAGCGGCGAAATGGTGACCGGCTCCTCTTTGACACTCAGGACCATTGCGGCACGGTGCGCCAGAGCGCATTCACCTGTCCCACGGTGGCAACCGGGACCCGACGCGCAGCAACATGCTCCAGCAGCTCGATGAGCATCGTGCGAATGCCGCGCGCCTTGCGACGCTCGGCGAGCAGGCGTTCGGCATCGTGATAATACGGTTTGGTCGCCATGTATTGCGCGTTGTCTGCCGCGTTGAGATACACGATGTTGGGATGCAGGTCGAGCAGCTTGATGCCGGGCCGGTCGAGGTGCAGTTGCGCGATATCAAAACCGGTCGCGCCCGACATGATGTCGAAATGATCGGCCCAGTACGTGCCGAGCCCGACCATGCCGTGCTCCTTCCAGTACGGGCGCAGGCCCGGCACGAGCGGCATCAGGTGGCTGCAGTCATACTCGAGGCCCGCTTCGCGATAGACGGGCACCAGAGTCGAATCGTAAAAAAGGCTGTGCGCGCGCACGCCCTTCGCTTCCGGAGCGAAGGCCAGCGTCGTTTTTACGACATGGCGGTAAATGTCCTGCTCGTTGAGATGCTCGGTGCGACCGCCGTTCGTCGCCGCGAGTTTCTTCCAGGTGTCGCCGTTGCGGCGAAAATTCGGATGCAGCCCGCGCTCGTGCCCCGCGACAGACACTCCATCGTGAGTCACGAAGAACGTGGCGCGCACGCCGTGCGCATCGAACAAGCCGCGTATATCGTCGAGTACTTCCTGAGCGGCCCACTCGACGTCAACGCTGAAGCACACGCTGTCGGGATCGAGCTGGCTCGGCCAACCTGCGTTGGGCATAAGCGCTGTTTTTTGAATTGAATTCGACTATATGGTATAGCATTGTGCGTGGAAAAAATCGAGTTCGCGCGCCCTTGTCTGGGCGAGGAAGAAGCGCAGGCGGCCGCTGATGCCGTACGCAGCGGATGGGTTGTCGGCGGGCCGCGGCTCGCAAAGTTCGAGCAGCGTTTTGCGGAGCGATGCGGCGCCGCGCATGCAATCGGCGTATCGAGCTGGACGACCGGCGCGTTTCTCGTGCTGCATGCGTGGGGTATCGGCAGGGGCGATGAAGTCATCGTTCCGTCGCTTACGTTCATCGCATCGGTCAACGTCATTCGTCATGTCGGCGCCGAGCCGGTGTTCGCCGACATCGATCTACGCACGTTCAATATCGATCCGGCCGACATCGAGCGGCGGATAACGCCGCGCACGCGCGCAATCATCCCGGTCGATCAGATCGGCATGCCTTGCGACATGGATGCAATCGCCGCGATCGCGCAACGCCATCGGCTCAAAGTGCTCGACGACGCTGCGTGCGCATTCGCCAGCTCGAACAAAGGCCGGCCGGTCGGGTCGCTTGCTGAGGCGTCCGTCTTCAGCCTGCACGCGCGCAAAGTCATTACCACCGGCGAAGGCGGCATGATCGTGACCGATGACGCGGGACTCGCCGAGCGCCTGCGCCGGTTGCGCCACCAGGGCATGTCTCTTTCTGATTACGCGCGTCACGGTTCGGCGCCTACCGTGTTCGAGCAGTATCCCGAGATCGGCTACAACTATCGCATCACGGACATTCAGGCAGCGGTGGGCCTGGCGCAGCTCGATCGACTCGACGAGCTGCTCGCGAGCCGGCGGCGCATTGCGGATACTTACACCGCAGCGCTCAAAGAGCATCCTTACATCATTCCCCCTTACGTGCCGGAAGGATACGAAACGAACTGGCAGAGCTACCAAGTCACGTTGCGCGACGATGCGCCAGTCGGGCGCAACGAGCTCATGGACCGCCTGTGGGCGGACGGAATTCCGACGCGGCGCGGCGTCATGGCGTCGCATCTCGAGGCGCCGTACGCGGAGCTCGGCGCGCGCCTGCCGAAAACTGAAAAAGCGGCGGCTTCGACGCTGCAGTTGCCGATGCATGCGGGGCTCACGCGCGATCAGCAGGCGATGATCCTCAGCAAACTTTGACGTTGTGATGGCCGCAGTCGCGCGGAATGACTGGCACATGAATCGAATCGTCGCGCTCGGCGCGGAAATGCAGGCGGCAAGCTCGCTCGCAGTGGCGCATCCTGAGCATAATTTCCTGTTGGTATCCGACCAGGACGTGCTCGACGGCTGGGACATTCCCAACGTTAAATTCAGGCGGGCGACGCCGGACTCGTGGCAACGGCTCGTGGACGCTGGCGACACGCTCGTGCCCTTGTGCGCGCGGTGGCTGCCGAAGGAAGACTGGTCGCAGAGCGCGATCCTGCCGCGCGCCGCTGCCGCGCTTGGCGAGGAGCGGGTAGTGCCCGTTCAGAATAAACCGGGCTCCGACGGGCACTGGATGGTCAAGGGCGATCGCTGGCATCGCCCCGATTCGCCGATGTCGGGTCCGGCCGCGGATTTGGTCGAGGTGACGGACCCCCACGGCTACGGACTCGTGTATCAGCCGCGTTTGTCGATCGATGCGACTGTAATGGTGATCGGGCGGCGCACGCGCGATGGCGTCGTGCTTGGCTTGTTCCGCGTTTACGACGAGCGCTTCTTCCGCATCACGATACTGCAGGCGGCCGAAAGCATAGTCGATGAATCCTTGAGCGAGCCGTCGCTCGCGCTGCTCGACGCGCTCGGCCACGTCGGCTATTTCACGCTCAACTGGCTGCTGACCCGCGATGGTCCGCGTCTCTCGTCGTTTCGGCCCGTTCCGCGCGCGGCGTTCGGCGCTTTCGCGCGCGGCGGTCTCGATCCGCTGTCGCCGCCGCGCGGCGTCTCCCAATTGCGCGCCGGTCTGCGCTTCGTTGCGCAGCCGCATTACGCGAGCTACACGAGGCTCGAAGCATGACCAGGCTGCTAGTGCTGTCGGGAACCGCGGCGGCGATCAACTACATTCACGCGTTGCGCGGCGTGCCCGATCTCCAATTGTTCGTAACCGACTCCAATCCGTACTGCCCCGGGCTTTATCATGAGTGGGTAACGCCCGTCGTGGTGCCGCGCGCGCGCGAAGGCGCGAGCTATCGCGCAGCGCTTGAACGCGCCATCCAGCAGCACAAGATCGATGTGCTGATCCCGACGTCGGACTACGACATGGAAGCGGTGCTCAAGATGCTGGACGAAGGCTGGGACCCGCCGGTGCGCATGTTCCGCCCGACGTTCACGCAGCTCAACAATCTCGTGCACAAGGCAAAAATGTTCGAAGTACTGAGCGGCAAACTGCCCGCGCACGTTCCCAAAACCTGGCGGCCGCCATTGCCGCCGCTCGACGGCATGCGGTATCCACTCGTGGCCAAGCCCATCGGGCAGAGCGGCGGGCGTGGCGTCGCCATCGCCGGCGATTCGCTTCAGCTTGCGGGCGCGATCGAGCGGCTCACGCGTGAGCACGGCGACAACTGGGTCGTGCAGGAATTCATCCCCGGCAACACCTACGTGTTGACGATGATCTACGACGAGACCGGCCGCATCGCCGTCAGCACCGCCATGCGGTCACACCTGACGTTTTTTACGTGGGGCGGCGGCGGTTGCGCGGGCGAGTTGATGGACGTGCCCGAAGTGCACGCGCTCGGCGCGCGCATCGTGGAAGCGGCGGGCGGATGGAAGGGCCCGATCAACATGGAATTGCGGCAGCACACGGAAACCGGCGTCTGGTTCGTCTTTGAAGTGAACTGCCGGCTCAACGGTTACAGCTACCTCACGACCATGAACGGTCTCAACCTGCCGTTGATCGCATTGTCGATGCTGACGGGACGCCCGCTGCCGTCCGTCGAACCCGTGCCGGCGCCGCAACGGCGCAATTTCGCGCTCGGGTTTCGGGAAACGCCGGTAGCCGAGTGGGTGACGAGCAAAGCCTGATCAGCGCGCTGTCAGCCTGAACGCCAGCACGCCAAGGTAGCGCGCGAGCGGACTCGCATGCAGCATACGTCCCGCGCCGTCGAGCAATTTGACTAACAGGGGATTGCCAATTCCCGGCGGCAACAGCCCCCAGCAGTCGACGAGCGACACTTCGAAGTCTGCGCGTGCAGCGAGCGCACGCACATCCGCGGGCTTCAGATAGCCCACGATGTGACCCGCGCGCTCCTTGCCTTCCACATGCCGGCGCACCGCATACCACGGGCAGTCGCCGTTCGACGTGATGTTCGCGAAGATGCCACCCGCGCGCAACACGCGGCGCGCTGCAACGAACACGGGCAATGGATCGGGCACGGTCTCGAACATGCCGACCGAGTAAACCGCGTCGGCGGAGCCTGCTGCGATACCTTCCAGGGTCGCCGCATCTTCGCGCTGCGACGAGACGTTTGCGAGCCCGAGCGTATTGCGGCGCCGCTCGAGCACTTCCAGCATTCCCACGCTGATATCGGTGCACACGAGTTTTTCGAACAACGGCGCAACGATTTCCATGTAAGGACCCGTGCCGGCGCCAAGCTCCACCGCGCAACGCCCGCCGCGCGCAGGCTCGAGCAGTGACACGAGCGATGCGTGAAGCTGTTTTCTGAATACCGGGTTCTGGCGTTCCGCGTGCGTGGCGTCCCATTCCGCGGCCGCGCCGTCGTAGACCTCGACGACCGAGGGACGCTTGTCGCTCAAGATTTTCCCCCGTGTACCGCGGGCTCCGCCATCAGCGGCGCGAGCGCGCCGCAGATTGCGCCGAGCAGAATGCCCGATGCGCCGAACAGAATGGAGACTGTCACGCCGCCTGCCGGATCCACGCCGGCCATCGAGAATCCCGCGAAGAACACGCCTTCACGCACGCCCCAGCCGCCGAGCGAGATCGGCAATGCGGACACGAGCAGGATCGGCGGCACGATAAGCAGGCAGTCGAGCGCCGGCAAGGGCGTTTGAACGGCAATCGCGAGGAAATAAATCAGCATCACTCCGAGTAGATGGGTGGCGAGCCCGAGGGCGCTCGCAAGCCACGCCTTTGTCCCGCCGAACAACGCAGTGCGCGCGTCGGCGGCGAGCGTTGCGAGCGGCGCGCCTACGACAGGCACGGCAGCAGCCGCGGAACCGAGATAGATGGTGACGGCGAACGCGCACAGGCTCGCAACGCTTGCGGCGATGACCATCAACACGGCCGCAGTCGCGCCGAATCGCCAGATCAGGGCGGGCGACAGCAACACGACGAGCGCGATCAGGATTGCGAGCGCCAGCACGCGGTCGCAGATCACCGAGCGCACGGCTGCCCCCGCCCCGACGCGCCTGGCGACCAAAGCCATGCGATACGCATCGCCGCCGACCGTCGCCGGCAGGGCCTGGCTGGCGAGCATGCCCTGGCCAATCGACAGCGCGAGTGGACGCAAGGGAACCGACTTGTGAAACAGTACCTGCAACAGTATTTGCCAGCGCCATGCCATCACGGCGAACTGCAGCAACAGCATGACGACGGCCGGCGCTAACACCAGAAGGTTGATGCGGGAGAAGGCCCGCGCGATGGCTTCGGCGCCGACCGAGTGAAAAATCAGCCACAGCAATCCCGCGGTGACCGCGAGTTTTGCGGCGCCGACTGCCAGGCGCGGCAGGCCTGCGGTCAACGGCTGCCTGCGGTGTCAGTGCGGCGGCAGCGCACGCTGTTTGCGCGGAGAAAAGCTGCCGACACCGTCTTCGACGAAGTACAGCGGACGCCGGCGCACGTCGTCTAGCGTCCGCCACAGGTACTCCCCGATCATGCCGAGAAACAGGAGCTGCATGCCGCCGATCAATCCCATCAGGCCGATGATCGTCGTATAACCGGGCACTTCCGTGCCGTTGATCAGGCGGTCGATCACGAGGTAGCCGATGAATGCGAAACTGCAGGCAGCGAGGATGAAGCCGGCGGTCGAGATCAGGCGAATCGGCATCGACGAGAAAGACACGACGGTGTCGAGCGCAATGCGCAGCTTCCGGCTGAAAGACCATTTCGACTTGCCGCTGTGCCGCTCGAGACGGTCGTAAAAAAGGCTCGTCTGGCGGAAGCCCGCGTACAGGATCAGTCCGAACGTCATCCGGTTGCGCTCCGGGAACGCATTCAATGCGTCGATGACCCGGCGGTCGATCAGGCAGAACGTGCCGGTGCCGCCCGCGGGAAAGTTCGGCAAAGCGATGCGGCGGATGATCCAGCTGAAGATGCGCGACAGCGCGGTATCCATTGCGCTGTCCTGGCGCGTGGCGCGCACGCCCCAGGTAACGTGGAACCCTTCGCGCCACTTCTCGATGAAGCGCGGCAGCTCGCGCGGATGATCCTGCAGATCTCCCGCCATGATCACCGCGGCGTCGCCCGCGCACATCTGCAGGCCGGCGGCGGCCGCGATATGACTGCCGAAGTTGCGCGACAGCTTGACCGCCTTGACTCTGCTGTCGTTCATATTCAACTGCATCAAGCGTTCGTACGTGCCGTCGGTGCTGCCGTCGTCGACAAACAGAAACTCGAAATCGATGTCGGGCTGCGTTCCGGCCAGCTCGGCGAGCGCCGAGTACATCGGGCCCACGTTATCCTGCTCGTTGAGAACCGGGACGACGGTGGAGATGAGCGGACGACTGTTGGCGGGCGATTCGCGAGTCGTCGTTATCGTCATGATTGTTGTTTGCCCGCCGGGTTGAACCGCTGTTTCGTGATTCGATTGTGCGGGACATTATAATACGGGCCACTTGTGATGCGCTCTGCAACGCGGCTGCGCAGCATCGCCACTCAAAGGGATCCAGATGTCAGCGGATGTGAACAGCCGCCCGCATATCAAGCCGGTTGCATTCAGTATCGCAGCATGCGCGGCGGGCCTGACGGTGGTCGTCATCGCCGGACACATTGCATTTCCGCGCGTGGGCGCGAGTCTCTTCTTCTCATGGGACTCCGCAATCTACATCGCGAACGCGAGGGATTACCTCGACAACGGCAACCTGACCGGGCTCATCGCGAGCTACACGCAGTCGTTCGGCAACATCGCGTACCCGACGAACTACAACCTGCTGCCGACGATCGCGCTTGCGTATCTGAACGGAAGCGTCGATCCGGTCGCCATGTACGTCGCCGCGAGTGCGCTGTTCTTTCTGTCCGCCTTCGCGCTCGCCGCGATGTCGGGATTCGGCGCGCTGACCGCGCTCGTCGCAGGCCTCGCGTTCATTCTGCTGACGATGCCATTTACGTCGCCGCCGTTTTACACGAACTGCTTCTGGTGGGATTCGCCGTCGTGGATCCCGCTCGTTTACATGTTCGCCGCCTTGCTCGTGACTTTCTGGAGCATCGGACGCATGCGGCCGATGCTCAACATGCTCGCCATCCTGCTTTTGTGCTGCGAAGTGTTTGCGGTGATCGTCGGTCCGGCGAAAGCGGGTTTTCTGGTGCTGTTCGGCGTGGGGTGGTATTGCGCGGCGTTGATGATCGCTCTCGATTCACGACGCGAACTCGTCTGGAAGGCGGCGGCAGGTATCGCGGTCGCCGCTTTCGCGCTCGCCAGCGGACTGCTCGATTTTGTGCATGGGCTCTATGCCTACACCGGCAACATGCTGTTTCCCGCATCGACGCTGCAGGATTCCGCGCCGCTTGCTCTGCTCAAGCTGTTTTTCGGCGCGTGGTACGTGGCATGGCTGAAAGCGAATCTGGGTTATTCCCTCGCGGCGCTCGCTGTGCTCGGCGCGCTATGGACCGCAATGGCGCCGCCCACTGCAACTGCCCGGCGCGTCGCGATCGCAAGCCTCGTCTTGGCGCCAGTGCTGCCGTTTTTTCTCTGGGGCGGAGTCATTGCGGGCACGCTATTTCCCCTGCTCGTCGTATTTGCGACGGTCTTCGTCTTTCGCGTGGTTCGCGCGGTGCATGCATTCGCGAAGCGTCGCACCCGCAGCGGCGTCGGCGAGCGAGCGATTTCATTTCTGTCCGCGCGCCCCTGGCTGGCTCTCGTCTCGGTGTGCGCCATTGCTTTTGGTCTTGCCGTGGCGCCGCGTCAGATGGCGGCGCCGGCCGGCTTTCGGTTTCCGCCGCTGCCGCATCCGCTCACGGACCGGCTGGCGGCGGACCTGCGTTTCTCTCACGGCGATCAGTTTCGCGGCCGCTACGCCGACATGTCGATAACGGCGCCGCTCGAAAACGGAACGCTGCCGCGCGGAGATACGATCAGCGCGGGGCTCATGAAGACCGCCTACGATCACGCCGTTGCGTACGGCAACGACCTCACGATTTTCGGCCCGCGGAATTTCGACATCCCGGTCGCCGGCGAAGCCAACCGCATGAATACGCCGGTGAGCGTGCTCTTTCACAGCTTCCTGCTGATCGACGAGCAGCAACCGGAGCGCGTCGATTTCCGCAACATTACGCATTTCGACAGGCGCCTGTTCGGTCTGCTCGGCATCCGTTACGTGTTGAGCCATCGCGCGCCCGGCGATCCATCGGTGCGCCGGGTGGACGTACCGCGCCTGCCGCAGGGCACCTCGCTGTACGATGTGGGAGAGGTGAACGTCGGCCAGTATTCTCCGACTGCGGTCGCGCTCGTGACGGACTGGCAAGCCGCCCTGGAAAAGCTCGCGGCGACGGACTTCGATCCCGCCCGCAGCGCGCTGATCCACGACGCGTGGCTGAATCCGGATGCGCTGACGCCAGCCGTCGGCGCACGAGTCACGCGCACTCGCGACGGCTACCGCGTGGCTGCGACGAGTCGCGGGCGTTCGCTGCTGGTTTTGCCGTTCGAGTTCAGCCGCTGCGTCACCGTCAAGGACCACGCTGCAACCACGCGCACGGGACGGGTCGATTTCATGCTGACCGGAATCGCTTTCGAAGGCGCGCTGGACAGTGAGTTGCGGTTTGGCTACGGTCCATTCGAGAATCCACGCTGTCGTCTTGCCGACCTGGCGGACGTGCAGACGATGAACCTCAATCCCGCGAGCTTTGCGGAATTCCGAAAAAAGTATCCCGGCCGGTTCCAGATCGAGGGGATATTCTGAGTGCATTGCGCGCAGCGGAGAAAAGAGCGGTTATTCAGGAGTCCAAGGATTGAACGGTAACGTTTGCAAAATCTGTCTCGCGCCGTCGCTCGAGGAAATTCCCGAGTATCGGACGCTGCCGCGCGTCACCTCCGACTGCAAGCCGTGGCCGGCGGGCGGCCGCATGGCGATCTGCGACGGATGTGGCGCAGTGCAAAAAATTGCCGACGAGCGCTGGTTCGCCGAAGCCGCGGCGATCTATCGCGATTATGAGATCTATCACCAAAGCGCCGGCGTCGAGCAGGGCATCTTCGATCCGGTAAGCGGGGCAACCAGCCGCCGATCACAGCGCCTTGCCGATTTTCTCGACGACCGGCTCGCGCTTCCCATGCAGGGCAGCGTGCTCGACGTCGGCTGCGGCAGCGGCGCGACGCTCGCCGCGTTTGCCGACGTCAAACAGGGCTGGGATCTTTGCGGCTACGACCTCGACGACCGGCGGCTGTCGCGCCTGAAGGAACTCAAGAATTTCCGCGCGTTGTACACAGGCGATACCGCCGACGTCCCCGGCGAATACTCAATCGTCACTTTGGTGCACGCCACCGAGCATCTGCCTGACCCCCTTACTGCATTGCGCGGGCTCAAGCCGCGGCTTGGCGAAAAGGGCCGTTTGTTCATCCAGGTGCCCGACTATCTCGTAAACCCGTTCGATCTGGCAGTCGCGGATCACCTCCTGCATTTTTCGCTCGATACTTTAGTGCGCCTCGTCGAAGACGCAGGCTTCGCCGTCGAGATCGCGAGCGATATCGTCATCGTCAAGGAACTCACCGTCGTCGCGCGGCCCAAGCCCGGAAACATTCACAAGCTCAATCCGATCGCCAGGGCCTCGCCGTCGGAGCGCCGGCAAAAAGTGCTGACCGAGCTCGCTTGGCTCGCGAACGTGATTCATGAGGGCCGGCGGCTTGCCGCGCCAGGCAACTTCGGTATTTTCGGCACTTCGGTCGCGGGCGCCTGGATCGGCGGCGCGCTCGGCGCTGGAATCGATTTTTTCGTCGACGAAGACCCGAGTCGCATCGGCCGCACGTTCATGGGCCGACCGGTCTACGCCGTCAATGCCATCCCCGCCGGCGCCAATGTTTATATCCCGCTCGCGCCGGTCGTCGCTGAAAACATCCGGGATCGTCATCGCGATTCGCCAGTCGCGTTCCACGTTCCGCCGAAAGTCGGCGACGGCAGCGCAGCCTGAGCAAGCCGCCCGATCCGTTTTACCCCGGTAATTCCGTCGTCCGAAGCCGCAGCAACGTGCTTTTGCACGGGCAAAACGCGGCAAATCGCACAGCGCGAGGCGGCCCTGCCGGCGCATACTACAATGGCTTGTTTGGGGCGCCGGTCGGCGGGGAGATATCAAGCGTGCAATACGGGGTGCAGGCCGCATTCATCAGCGGACGGCGGGATGTCGCCGCAGCGCGAGCGTACGTCTGATCATGCCCACGATCAGCGATTCTGCGACGCTTATCTCCGGTTACCGGTTCGGCAGCCCGGGCCAGCCGATCAGCCTCACGTACAGTTTTCCCACCAGCGCGTCGCAGTACGAAAGTTATATCAGCGAGCGCGCGACCTTCTCGCCGCTCAACCCGACTCAGCAGACTTATGCGCTGGTGGCACTGCAGTCGTGGGCAAACGTCGCCAACATCACACTGACGCCGGCGGCCAATGGCGATATTCGCGTCGGCTTTACCTCGATGTCGTCCCAACCGGGCTCGACGACCCTCGCCTACGCTTACTATCCGACTACCCCGCCGTACGCAGGTGACGTCTGGATCAATACCTCGCTGAAAACGACGACGTTCGCGAGCGGCGTCCCCGGCAGCAAATCGCTCGAAGCGCTGATCCATGAGTTCGGGCACACGTTCGGCCTCAAGCACGCGTTCGACGTTTCGGCCTACAACTCGCTGGTCCTTCCGCCGTCGCTTGCGACCTCGAAATATACGGTGATGGCGTATGGCGATGTCCCGAACGCTTACGATCCTTCTACGGGCTTCTTCACCGGCCAGCGGGCGAACTTTCTGCCGACGACGCCGATGTTGCTCGACGTCGCCGCGATCCAGTCGCTGTACGGCGCCAACATGTCGTATCACGCCGGCGACGATGTTTACGTTTTCAATCAGGGCCAGACGTATTACCAGACGCTGTGGGACGCCGGCGGCACCGACACGATCCAGTGGAACGGCAGCAGCGCGGCGGAAATCGACCTGCGAGCCGGCGAGTTCAGCCAGCTTGGCAACCCGATCACATTCAGCGGCGGCGCATTTGTCCCGCCGCAGTACGACACCGTCGCCATCGCGTACAACGTCACGATTGAGAATGCCGTCGGCGGAAGCGGCAGCGACACGCTGATCGGCAACTACGCCGCCAATGTCCTGACGGGCAATGCGGGCAACGATTATCTCGACGGCGGCGGCGGCAACGACGTGTTGTTCGGCGGGCCAGGCAACGACACCTACGTATTCGCCTTCGGCTACGGGCACGACACCATTTCCGATTTCGATCTAACCGTCGGCAATTTCGACATCGTTCTTTTCGGTGCCGGCATTTTCTCGACCGGGCTGCATGTGACGCAACTGGGTTCCGACCTGGTTATCGAGGTCGGCGGAGTGTCGGACGAGTTGATCATCGCCAATTTTCAGACGAACGGTTATCAGATCGAGCAGTTCCGGTTTGCCGATTCAACGCTCTGGGATTTCACCACACTGATCAACCAGATCAACAACGCGCCGGTCGTAACGGCGCCCAATGGAACCGTCCGGCCGAACCAGATCGTCGCGGCCGCCACGTTGTTCGGCGTCACCGATGCCGATAACGATCCGGTTACGCAATACCGGTTCTGGGACGGCGGCGTCGGGGGCGGCTATTTCACGGTAAACGGCGTTCAGCAGGCGGCGCAGCAGAGCATCGTGGTGAACCCGGCAGCTTTATCGACGGTGAATTACGTCGGTGGCGCAACCGCCGGCAGCGAAACCGAATGGGTGCAGGTCTATGACGGCATAGACTGGAGCGCATGGCGAAGCTGGACCATGTCGACGGTCAACACTGCGCCCGTCGCGAGCGCATCGAATGCATCGGTGAGAGCGAACCAGGCGGTACTCGCTTCCACGTTGTTCGGCGTGACCGATGCGGACAACGATCCGATAACGCAATACCGTTTCTGGGACTCGAGCGGGGGCGGGCGCATCACGGTCGGCGGCGTGGCTCAACCCGAATCGCAGGGCATTACGGTGAGCGCAGCAAACCTTTCGACGGTGAATTACGTCGGCGCAGGCACGGCAGGAAGCGAAACGGAGTGGGTGCAGGTTTACGACGGATACGAGTGGGGGGCCTGGCGGAGCTGGACCATGACATCCGTGAACACCCCGCCGGTCGCGAATGCAGTGGATGCGTCCTTGCGGCCGAATCAGGCGAGATCCGCGGCGACACTCTTCAGCGTGACCGATGCGGACGGCGATGCGATCATGCAGTACCGGTTCTGGGACGGCGGCGCGGGCGGCGGTTACTTCACCGTGAGCGGCGCGCAGCAAGCCGCACAGCAGAACATCAACGTGAGCGCCGCGAATCTCGCGACCGTTAATTACGTGGGCGGCGCTGCGTCCGGCAGCGAAACCGTCTGGGTGCAGGCGTACGACGGCGCAGAATGGAGCGCGTGGAAAAGCTGGACCATGACAACGGTCGAAACGGCGCCGCTGGCGAGCGCCGTGAACGCGTCGGTGCGGCCGAACCAGGCCGTGCTCGCGTCAACGCTGTTCAGCGTGAGCGATGCCGAGAACGATGCGATCACGCAGTATCGCTTCTGGGACGGCGGCGCCGGCGGCGGTTACTTCACGGTCAGCGGCGCGCAGCAGGCAGCGCAGCAGAACATTACAGTCAGCGCCGCCAATCTTCCGACGGTGAATTACGTCGGCGGCAGCGCCTCAGGAACCGAAACGCTTTGGGTGCAGGCGTTCGACGGCGCAGTTTGGGGTACGTGGCAAAGCTGGACGATGTCCACGATCAACAATGCGCCGGTGGCGACGGCATCAAGTAACACCATTGGATTGGGAGCGACAGTCACCGCCTCGAGCCTTTTCAGCGTGAGCGATGCCGACAACGATCCCATCACGCAATACCAGTTCTGGGACGGCGGCGCCGGCGGCGGTTACTTCAAGTTGAGTGGCGTGCAGCAGGCGGCGCAGCAGAACATCACGGTAAGCGCCGCCAATCTCGCAACGGTGAATTTTGTCGGCGGCAACACGCCCGGCAACGAAACCGAATGGGTCCGCGCATTCGATGGGTTCGAGTGGGGCCCGTGGAAAAGCTGGAACATGAGTTCGGCTGCGCCGATGAGTGCGCCGGCAAGCTCGGGTGTCCAGGTGAGCCTTGTGAATTCAGCGTCAACGCAGGGTTTGTCGCTTGTTACGCTGGGGCCTGAGCTAACGCCGTAAGGTCGACAGGCCGTTAGCGGAAGCCAAAAACAGTTCTAATACAGCCGGTTACAGGACTCCGGTCGCGCCGTCTGCGAGTCCATATGCCGATGTAATCTGTTAAAATGTGCGCCAACAAGAACGACCGCGAGGCGCAGGCATCGTGGCATCACCTGTAGGGAGTTCAGTAGGGCTGACTGGCAATCCGCTTGTCGACGGATTGACGCAGGGGAGTTCTTGGCAGTTTAGCGGCGCAAGAACATTAACTTTCTCCCTCAGCGTAAATGATGATGGCGTCGGCGGTAGTTGGACCGTCAATCTCGCGAACGCCGCTCGCCAAGCTTTCTCAGCTTGGTCCAATGTCGCCAATATCAACTTCCAGGAAGTAGGTTTCGGCTCGATCTTCACTTCTAGTCCCGCTGACATTGCGGCAACACTGACCGGAAAGGAAATCAACACGCGAGTCCAACCAGGTGCCATTGGCTTGGGTATTTATCCAGATGCAGTGGGAGCGGCGGCGACAGTTGCTCAGATCGGCTACAACTCCGTCAGGTATCCGAACCCCGCTGGCGATATTTTCTTCGATAACTTTGACTCAGAGTATTCGTATTTGCAACCAGGCGGATATGGGCTGCTGGCAATGGTGCACGAGATTGGGCATGCGCTCGGATTGAAACATTCCTTTGACGCAACCAACGGCCACTTTTCATTTTCCCAACTCGGAATAGGAGCGAACGACAATCGCGCATCCACGGTGATGAGTTACTCACCGGCATCGTCGTTCTGGAATATTTCGCAAGGTAATCCCTCGACGCCGATGCCGCTGGATATTCTGGCCATCCAAAATATCTACGGCGCAAATATGTCTTTTCATACCGGCAATGACACGTACGCGCTGGCCAACGATGGTGTCGTTTACACTGTCTGGGACGCTGGTGGGAGCGATACGATCGACGCTTCCGGCCTAGCGTTCGGCATGACGATAACTGTTGGCGAGGGATCGATCATGCGGACAGGTAACACTGGCGCGATCACGGCGATAGGCTACAACGTCACGATCGAAAATGCGATCGGAACGGCATTCGACGATGTCATTCTAGGAACACCCGCGAACAATTCATTCTTCGGTGGCGCTGGCAACGATTATCTCGACGGCGGCGAAGGCGACGACGTATTGCAAGGCGGAACGGGCAACGATACCTACGTTTTCGGCCTGGGCTACGGCCACGATACGATTTCCAATTACGACCCCGTTCTGTCGGATATCAAGACGGTTTCTCTAGGCGGGGGCATTCTGCCCTCTGGCGTGCACGGTGCGATTCTCGGAAATGACCTCACGCTGGTGATCAACGGCGCGCCCGACCAGTTGACACTCGCGAACTTCGAGCTCGGCAGCGGTTATCAGATCCAGCAATTGCAGTTTTACGGCTCAATCGCATGGGACGCGGCGGCAATCCAGAGCCATAGCAACTACGTTCCGATAGTCACGGCGCCGAATGGGACGCTCAAGTCGAACCGGATCGCTCTCGCATCGACTCTGTTCGGCGTATACGATCCCGATGGAAATACGATTACGCAATTCAAATTCTGGGATAGCGCGGGGGGCGGGCGTGTTACGGTGAATGGCGCGACTCAGGCCGAATCAACCGGCATCACGATCGCCGCCGGAAACCTCGGATCAGTCAACTACGTAGCCAGCCCCGGGGTCGGAACCGAAACGGAATGGCTCCAGGTGTTCGACGGCACGGACTGGAGTCCGTGGGTAAGCTGGATCATGACGACGATCCCGAACCACGCGCCGGTGGCGAGTGCATCGAATAACAACGTGGTAACGAACGCGTCGGTGCTAGCTTCGAACCTGTTCAGCGCGACGGACGCTGACAACGACGCGATCACCCAGTACCGGTTCTGGGATAGCGCGGGCGGCGGTTTCTTCACGCTAGGCGGCACTCCGCAACAGTCGCAGCAAAACATCCCGGTGAGCGCCGCGGCGTTGCCTACGTTGAATTACGTCGGCGGGAGCGTTACCGGCAGCGAAACCGTGTGGGTGCAGGCGTACGACGACTTCGATTGGGGTCCATGGACAAGCTGGACAATGACGACGCTGCGCGGGACCAACACCCTCCCCGTCGTGACGACGCCTAACAGAAACCTTAATCTCAACCAATGGGTGCAGGCGTCAACGTTGTTCTCGGTGACGGACGCTGATCTCGATCCGATGACGTTGTACGAGTTTCAGGACAACACGTTGACCGCTAACAGCGGTTACCTGTGGGTCGGCGGCACCACGCCCCCGGCGGGCATCCCGGTAGTAGTGAGCGCCGCGAATCTTTCGACCGTGTGGATACGCGGTGGTGCGGACGCGGGCGTAGACAACTACCAGATTCGCGCGAACGACAGCTATGGCTGGAGCAATGTGGCGAATTTTGCGGTGGCCACACGCCAGCCGAACCGCGCGCCGGTCGTGGCATCCAACGGCATCGGCGTGGCTATTGGCACACCGGTTCTTGCTTTGACTTTGTTCAGCGCCAACGATGCCGACGGCGACACGATGACGCAATACCAGCTCTGGGACGGAGGCGCAGGCGGTGGTCACTTTACGGTGAACGGCATTACGGTTGCCGCAAACCAGGCGTTCACGGTGAGCGCTGCGGACATGGCGAATACGTATTACGTCGGCGGCCCGGCCGCGGGCGGAGAGATGGTTTGGGTGCAGGCGAATGACGGCACTTTCTGGAGCGGTTGGGGAACGGGTTGGACGCAGAACACGGTCAGGCTCACCAACGCTTCGCCGGTGGTGAATGTGACTGGACCGATTGCAATTCAACCGGGCGCGTGGCTGCAGGCGAGTACAACGAACCTGCCGTTTACGGTAAGCGACGCGGACGGCGATCCGGTCGTCACTTATCGCTTCACCGATGTGGGCACGGGAGCGACGGGCGCGCAGCTGTGGTTTACAGGCCAGGGCATGCTGACACAGGGCGCCACCATCGATGTCGCAGCGAATCAGCTTTCGTCATTGTGGCTGCAGGGTGGATCGGTGAATGACACGCTGCGCATCCAGGTGTACGACGGCTATACCAGTGGCTGGTCCGTTGCAAAGGACGTCGTCGTTCGTGTTCCCAACAGGGCGCCTGTGATAACCGCTTCGAACGCTAGCGTAATCGCAGGCAATGCAGTGGCCGCGTCCACATTATTCAGCGTGACAGACGCGGACGGCGACTCAGTGACGTTGTACCGGTTGTGGGACGGCGGAACAATCGGTGGACGCCTCGAGGTTAATGGGGCACCGCAGGCCGCGAAGTCAAATATCGACCTGACTCCGTCACAGTTTGCGCAGACGAACTATGTCGGCGGCGCGACTCCCGGCAGCGAGACGGTCTGGGCGCAGGTATATGATGGTTTTGCGTGGAGCGGGTGGCAAAGCTGGACGATGACGACGCTGCGCGGCACGAACGCCGTGCCAGTTGTGAACGTGACGGGTTCGATCAGTATTCAGCCGAGCGCTTGGCTACAGGCGAGTTTGTCTACTCTGCCGTTCTCCGTAAGCGATGGAGATGGCGATCCAGTCGTAACTTATCGCTTTACTGACGTTGGTGGCGGGCCTACGAGCATGCACTTGTGGTTCGCTGGACAGGGCAACCTTACGCAGGGCGCCAGTATCGATGTGGCAGCGAATCAGTTATCGTCATTGTGGATACAGGGCGGTTCTGTAAATGACTCGCTGCGGGTCCAAGTGTTCGATGGCTACACTGGAGGGTGGTCAGCACCGCAGGACATTAGCGTTCGCATTCCGAATCGTGCGCCAACGATAACGATGACGCCCGTCAGTGTGCAGACTGGCGCATCAGTGGCCGTCACAAACTTGTTCGGGGTCAGCGACCCGGACGGCGACGCGATCACCGCGTATCAGATCTGGGATACGGCGGGCGGCGGGTACTTCACGATCAATGGCGTCCCGCAGGCGAGCGGAGTCGCAGTCGATGTAACAACGGCGCAGCTCGCACAAACGAATTACGTAGGCGGAACATTCGCAGGCAGCGAGACGGTATGGATTCGCGCGAACGACGGCACGGTATGGAGTCCGTGGGCGTCCTTGGTTGAAACGACCTTGCCCGGACCTCTGCGCTTCGCTGAAAACGTCGGCACAATCGGCAACGACGCATTCAATTCGTCGGTAAATAACAACATCTATTTTGGTCGTAGCGGCGACGATACCTTTCAAGCGCTCAACGGGCAGCCGCCCACCGGTACGATCGATCCGATTTTCATGGGAGGCTCAGGCAACGACACCTATTACGCAACGTACGATGGCGAGTCCGTCGTATTTGAGAACGGAAATTCACCGAATGATCGCATTTTAAATAGTGCGATGAACTATCAATATTCTCTGGTAAACATAAATCCCTTCGTACCAACTAATCCGATTTACGTTCCCAATAGTTACTTCGCCCTAATCGATGGTCGTCATTTAATGATGTTGGGTCTCGACCCGATCTTTGGAAAGACAACCGCCTTGGTTTTGATCGATTGGCAGACGCCTGCCAATCAGATCGAGCAATTCACGTTCGGAGATGGGACCTACACCTACGCGCAAGTTTTGACGGCTGTGAACGGTGCAATGGCGCAAGGCGTATTTGGAGTCGACAATTTCACGTCTCGCTTCCTGGGCAGTTACACTTGGGATCAGCTAGACATCGATGGGTTGAATCTCTCGACCGCGCGCATGAATGAAATGCTTGCGTATTACGCGCAGCGAGAGCAGGCGCTCAGCGCGCCGCCGGTTGTCGCTGTTTCGAACGCTGGGAATGCGCTCAGCGGAACGCATCTCTACCTGACCCCGTTCATCACAACGAACTCGCGCGACCCGGTTCAGAAGTATGAGTTCAGAGACTTGGTGACCGGTGCCTCATCAGGCTATCTGATCGGCGGGATAGGTGGCCCAACCGATACAAGCGCGGCGACCGTAATCTCCGTACCGGCAAGCCAATACAACCCGGTGTATTTTCTCGCCGGCAGTTTGTCGGGTATCGAAACGTTCTCGGTCAGAGCTTTTGACGGAGTGAACTGGTCGGCTTGGACGGACTTCACGGTTACCACGATTAGTCAGCGTCCTGCGGATAACGGAACGTTTTACGCGCCGAAGAACATACTTATTAGCACAACGCCCGTTACCTATTCGGGGTGGCTCGGAGAGCTGGACGGAGCCGACTATTTTCGGTTTGATCTCGCGCGCATGCAGACGCTTACGATTGACCTTACCGGCCGCTCGGGATTTCAAATCCAGAATGAGGTCAACGGGTTACCTTATGCGATAGTGTCATCGGGTCAAGCCGGCCATTCGACAATGAGCCTCGGAGCCGGCACTTATTACATCGTTCCATATACAACGACCCCTGCCGGATCGTCGTACGTCGATCAGGCGTTTTATGACCTGACCTTTAGCTCGACATGGGGCAACCATCGACCGGCCGTCAGCACCACGTTCAGTACGAGCCTGTTCGTCGGTCAATCGCTGAATGTATCCAGCGTCTTTAGCGTTACTGATCCAGATGGCGATGCGATCACTCAGTATCGATTCGAAGATCAGTCGTTGGGCGGGGGATATTTTTCGCTTAACGGGACGCCACAATTGGAGCAAACGCCATTTATCGTATCGGCAGCAAGTCTTTCTTCATTAACGTTTGTCGCTGCGTCGGCGCCCGTCGTTGGCGACATCTTTACTGTCGAGGCGTTCGACGGCAACGATTGGAGCACAGCAAAATCTTCGGGCGTTCTTACGGTGCCGCCGGACAATGCGGGTAACAATTTCGCAAACGCACGCGACCTTGGATCGTTGTCGTCCACTCCAACCAGTCCTGCCAGCGACTGGGTGGATTCAATTGGCGATCGATATGACTTCTATAAGTTTTCACTGCCTGCACCCGGCACGTTGCATTTCACCATGAGCAGTCAGCAGCCGAGCGTGATCTATATGCAAGTTTTCAATTCATCGCAGTCGCTCGTACTGAGCACTGGTTTCGGCGGAAGTGGGACTGGAACAGAGACTACGAATTTAGCTCTGGCGTCAAGCGGAGATTATTATCTGCGCGTTGAAGCTGGCGGCAGCAATTACTACACCCTCTCTATGAATGTGACTTGAGTACCGCACGCTGGCGACATTGCGTCTCCATAACTCGGCGCAACCAAGTAACCTCTTACAGCCTCGCGCAAGCTAATCAGATATCACGAATAGCCCGCACGGACTCGCGTCCGAAAACGTTAATTTTGGATAGCACCGCGGGCAGCAAGTTTTGCGCGCTCGTCAATCCCTTGAGCGGGCTTATTAAACTACAATCTCGCGCTATGTGAGATAGGGGCCCGATCGACACCCGTCGGGGGCGGCTTGCCGCAGCTCTAAAACGTCTCACTCCTACAAAGCGTTCCGTCAGACGCTTACAGATTTCCTTCAACGTAATCGGCTATCTTTTCATCCGTCAAAGACGGGCGAAGAGCGTTGTCATGGGGAATCTGTTTACTTGTAAGCCACGCTTCGATCCGGCCCCAAGCACGCCCAAAAAGGATCAACCAGCACCGTAGGGAATCTTCGCGCTCGACCTTTGGGAGGGGCCGCGGCGGGGGAATCTTTTTCACTTTAATCAAGCACGGAGCAGTTCAAACATGGCCAATACTCCCCCGGTCGTCACCGCTTCCAATCGCACGATCCGCCCGAACCAATCGCTGGCCGGCTCGTCGCTGTTTTCGGTCACGGACGCCGACAACAACCCCATCACTCAATACCAGTTTTGGGATGGCGGGGCGGGCGGCGGATACTTCGCGATCAACGGTGCGCAGCAGGGCTCGCAACAGAACATCGACGTCACCGCCGCGAATCTGGGCGCGGTAACTTACGTCGGCGGCGCAACGTCAGGCAGCGAAACCACCTGGGTCCGGGCGTTCGACGGCACCGACTGGAGCGCGTGGGTGAGCTGGACGATGGCTACCACCAATCAAGCGCCGGTCGCGACCGCCGGGAACAACACGATTCAGGTCAACCAGGCCGTCGCGGCGTCGAGCCTGTTTTCGGTATCCGACCCGGACGGCGACCCCATCACCCAATATCGTTTTTGGGACGGCGGCGCGGGCGGCGGCTACTTCGCGATCAATGGCGCGCAGCAAGGCGCCCAGCAAAATATCACCGTGAGCGCCGCGAACCTGTCGCAGGTTACGTATGTAGGCGGTTCGACCGGCGGCACCGAGACCGAGTGGGTGCAGGCGTTCGACGGTGCGGAATGGGGCCCGTGGCGGAGCTGGACCATGCAGACCATCCGGCCCAACAACGCGCCGACGATCGCGAGCACCTCCAGGACGCTGGCTCCGAATGAATGGGTGCGGGCGTCGGACTTGATCTCGGCGTCCGATCCGGACGGCGATCCGATCGTCACGTACTTCTTCAAGGACATCACGCCGCAAGCCGGCAGCGGGTACATCTGGGTAGCCGGCGCGACGCCGCCGGCCGGTGACCTCATCACTGTGTCGGCGGCCGATCTTTCGAGCGTCTGGTTCCGCGGCGGCACGACTGCCAGTCTCGACGACATGCAGGTCCGGGCATTCGACAGTTTTGGCGGCGTCAGCAACTGGGCCGATATCAGCCTGCTCACGACGGCGCCGAACAGCCCGCCGGTGGCAGCTGCCGCAGACGCGTCGGTCAGGCCGAATCAGGCTGTCGCCGCATCCACGCTGTTTACAGTGAGCGATCCAAACAACGATGCGATAACGCAGTATCACTTCTGGGACGGCGGCACGGCTGGCGGCTACTTCGCGGTGAACGGCGCGCAGCAGGCTGCTCAACAAAACATAACGGTAAACGCAGCGAACCTCGGCAGCGTGACGTACGTCGGCGGAGCCTCCGCGGGTAGCGAGAAGGCGTGGGTGCAGGCGTTCGACGGCCACGACTGGGGCGCATGGGTGAGCTGGACGATGGTCACTGCGAACCAAGGCCCGAATGCAAGCGCGGCGAACGGCACCGTGCGGCCGAATCAGGCAGTCGCCGCTTCTTCGCTTTTCAGCGTGAGCGATCCGGACGGCGATGCGATTCAGCAATACCGCTTCTGGGACGGCGGCGCGGGCGGCGGCTATTTCGCCGTCAACGGCGCGCAGCAGGCGTCGCAGCAGAACATCACGGTCAGCGCTGCGAATCTCGGCACGGTGACGTATGTCGGTGGCGCATCGGCAGGCAGCGAGACAGAGTGGGTGCAGGCGTACGACGGTTTCGACTGGGGTCCGTGGCGTAGCTGGACGATGTCGACGGTCAATCAGGCGCCGGTCGCGAATGCGGCAAACGGTTCCGTCGCGACAAACCAGGCGGTTGCAGCAGCGACGCTGTTTTCCGCAAGCGATCCGGACGGCGACGCGATACAGCAATATCGTTTCTGGGACGGCGGCGCGGGCGGCGGCTATTTCGCCATCAACGGCGCGCAGCAGGCGGCGCAGCAGAACGTCACCGTCGCCGCGGCCAATCTCGGCTCCGTGACTTATGTCGGCGGCGCGGCGCCAGGCAGCGAAACGGAATGGGTCCAGGTGTTCGACGGCTTCGACTGGAGCGCATGGCGTAGCTGGACCATGACAACGGTCGCGGCAGGCGGCAACTCCGTCGGTTCGGCGCAACAGGTCACGGTCGGCACCGTCGCATCGCCGACGGTCGTCAACAACAACGTCGGCATTACCGACTCGGCCGATTACTATGCTTTTACGCTGCCGAGCACGCAGAACCTGCATCTCAACCTGACCGGGAACAATGCCGACTTGAGCCTGCAGTTGCTGAACGCGGATGGTTCGCAAACGCTGGCGACCAGCAATCAGGCGGGCGCTGCGCCGGAATCCATCAATCAAACGATGGCGGCGGGCAGCTATCTCGCGCTGGTTACGCCAGTGGGAGCAGCCCAATCGAGCTACAACCTCGCATTCAGCCAAGGCTAGGCGTTCGAACCCGCTGCAACCAGGCAAAACAATTGCTTAGGCTTGCTGCGTTGCCCGCATAACTAATTAATATGGACGCTTCCGGATTGCTTATAATCCGGACGGCGTCCAGCGGGCTGCTGCTTTTTTCAGCATGTGAGCGGGCGCATACTTGCGGCTACGGCCGCTGTTAATGTGCGGTGAGGCAGTCGCACCACGGGAGATCAAGCTATGCAAGACGAATTATTCGCAGACACGATCGGCGAAGTCGGGTTGACCGGTGCCGTCGTGCGCATGGATCTGTACTCGCTGTCGCCGACGGAGCGTGACGAAAACAAGAAGCCCAAGCCCGTTTTTCGGCAGCGCGTAATCATGCCGGTCGAAGGTTTCGTTCAATCGTTCGCGCTGATGGCCCAGGTCATGCAGCAACTCGAGAAGAACGGCGTGATCAAGAAAGGGCCGGCCCATGGCGACAAGCCGACCGCGGAAGTGAAGCCCGGCTCGCCTAACTTCAAGTAACCGCCGACCGCCTTGAAGTTTCCGCATACGGCATTGTGCTGCTTCGTCGCCGTCGCGCGGCAGCACGGCGTCGATCTCACGGTCGAGCGCCTCGCGCACGACCATGCGATCGGCGATGCGGAGCCGCCAACCGCGAAACTGCTGCGCATCGCGGAGGAAAGCGGTTTCAAGGCGAAGTCAGAGACCCTGACATGGGAGGCGCTGACCGCGCAGGCGCCCGCGATTTATCCGCTGATGCTGCGGCTGAACAATGGCAACACCGTGGTCGCCATCGGCTTTAACGCGGCCACGAGTGAGCTCCTCATCGCCGATCCGTTGGCCGAGCCAGGCGCGATCCCGCTTGCCCGCGAGAAGGTGGAGTCGTCGTGGACCGGCGAGACGATATTCCTGAAGCGCATCTACAAGATCGCGGATCAGAACCAGCCGTTCGGGCTGCGCTGGTTCATTCCCGAGATCCTGCGCCAGCGCTCGCTCTTCCGCGATGTGGTCATCGCCGCGCTCGTCTTGCACGTGATCGCGCTGACGCTGCCGATATTTTTCCAGCTCGTCATCGACAAGGTGCTCACGCACCAGAGCTATTCAACGCTTTACGTGCTCGCGTTCGGCGCGTCGCTGTGCATCGTCTTCGAAGTCATCTTCGGGTTTCTGCGCCAATACCTGCTGCTCTACGCGACCACGAAGATCGACTTGCGCCTCGCGACGCGCGTTTTCGCGCACCTGGTCAGCCTGCCGGTGATGTTCTTCGAGAAGGCGCTCGCGGGCGTGCTCGTCCAGCACATGCAGCAGAACCGCCGGATTCGCGAGTTCCTGACCGGGCGGCTCTTCATCACGCTGCTCGATCTGTCGGCGCTGGTCGTCTTCATTCCGGTCCTTTTTCTCTACAGCGTAAAGCTTGCGACCATCCTCCTCTGCTTCTGCGTCGCGATCGCGCTCGTCATCGTGATGCTGATCGGGCCGTTCCGGCGGCGGCTGCAATTCCTGTATCAGGCTGAAGCCCAGCGCCAGGGCGTGCTGGTCGAAACGATTCACGGCATGGCGACGATCAAGGCGATGGCGCTCGAGCCGACGCGCCGCAAAGAGTGGGAGAACCGCACCGCGCAGGCGACCGCGATGCACTTCAAGGTCGGCCAGATTTCGGCCGCCGCGCAGGCCGCGACCCAGCTTCTCGATAAGTTGATGCTGGTGACGATCATCGCCGTCGGCGCGACCGACGTATTCGCGAGCACCTTGAGCGTCGGCGCGCTCGTCGCGTTCCAGATGCTGTCCAACCGCGTGTCGGGCCCGCTCGTGCAGGCGGTATCGCTGATACACGAATACCAGGAAACGGCGCTGTCGGTGCGCATGCTGGGCGAAGTCATGAACCGGCCGGCCGAGCCCAACCTCGGCACGCGCGGCCTGCGCCCGCAGATTCGCGGCGAAATCGACTTCGAGAACGTGCTGTTCTCGTACGGTAAGGGCACCCGCGCGATCGATGGCGTGAGCTTCCATATCCCGCCGGGCAGCGTCGTCGGCATCGTCGGCCGCAGCGGCAGCGGCAAGACGACACTCGCCCGGCTGGTGCAGGGGCTGTATCCGATCCAGGAAGGCAGCGTGCGCTTCGACGGCATCAACGTGCGCGACATTGATGTCGTCCATCTGCGGCGGAATATCGGCGTCGTGCTGCAGGAGACTTTCCTGTTTCACGGCACCGTGCGCGAGAACATTGCCATGACCAAGCCGGACGCGACGTTCGAAGAAATCGTGACCGCCGCGCGCATGGCGGGCGCCGACGAGTTCATCGATCGGCTGCCGCAGGGCATCGATACCGTGCTCGAAGAGGGCGCGAGCAATCTATCCGGCGGCCAGAAACAGCGGCTTGCGATCGCGCGGGCGCTGCTGCCGCAGCCGCGCATCCTGATTTTCGACGAAGCGACCAGCGCGCTCGATCCGGAAAGCGAAGCGATCGTGCAGCGTAATCTTGCGGCCATCGCGCGCGGCCGCACGCTGCTCATCATCACGCACCGCCTGTCCTCGCTCGTCAACGCGGACACGATCTTCGTGATGGACAAAGGGCATATCGTCGCCGCTGACCGCCATGCCGAAATGGTGCGGCAACCGGGGTTGTATCAGGACCTATGGCAACAGCAAACCCGATTCGTCGCCTGATCGACGCCGTCACGCGCCGGTTCGATCCGCTCGATGAGCACGCACGCATCGGGCTCGAGTTTCAGCCCGACGCGGTCGAACTCGAGCAGCGTCCGCCACCGCGTCTCGCGCACGCGACCCTCTACGCGCTGCTGGCCTTCGTCACCGTCGGCATTTTGTGGGCAACGTTCTCGCACGTCGATACTATAGTCACGGCGCAGGGACGGCTCATCACCACCGCCCAGACGTTCGTCGTGCAGTCGCTGGAAACGGCGGTCGTGCGCTCGATCGACGTGCGCGTCGGCCAGACGGTGAAGAAAGGCGAAACCGTCGCGACGCTCGACCCGACGTTCGCGGTTGCGGATGTGTCCCAGGTGCGCCAGCGCATCGCGAGCCTTGACGCCGAAATCCGCCGGCTCGAAGCGGAGATGCACGAGCGGCGCTTCGTCCCGCAGAGCCAGCAGGAAGACGAAGCCCTGCAGGCAAGCATGTACGAGAAGCGCATGGGCGAGTTCGAGTCGCGCGTCAAAGGTTATCAGGCCGATCTCGCCCGTCTCGAGGCGGACACGAAGGGGACTGAGCGCGCCAAGGAAGTGCTGAAACAGCGGCTCGCGAGCGCGAAAGAAGCCGAGGCAATGCGCGAGACGCTGTATCAGCAGAAGTTCGTGTCGAACGCGGCGCTGCTCGAAGCGCGCGACAAGCGGCTTGAAGTCGAGACCGCCTATGAAGACTCGGTCAACAAGTCCAATCAGCTCGTGCAGCAGCTCCAGCAGACCCAGTCCCAGTACCGTGCGTTCATCACGCAATGGCGCCAGAAGACGCTCGATGATCTTTTAAAAGCACGCCGCGACCGCGATGCGCTCCTCGAGCAGCAGGCGAAGGCCGACCGCAAGAGCGCCCTCGTTTTCCTGACCTCGCCGATGGACGCGACGGTGCTCGAAATCAACAAGCGCTCGGTCGGGACGGTCGCGAAGGAGGCCGAGCCGATCATGACGCTCGTGCCACAGGGCGTTGCGCTCGAGGCGGAAATCCAGATACCCGCGGACGAAATCGGCTTCGTGCGCAAGAACGACCCGGTCCGGATCAAGATCGATGCTTATCCCTTCCAGAAACACGGGACGGTCGAAGGCACATTGAGCGTCGTTGGCGAGGACTCGTTTCTCGCGGACGAGAACCGCGCGAACCAGATGCGTCCGCTGACGAAAGCGTACTACCCGGCGCGGGTTACGCTGACCAATACGGCATTGAAGAAGGTTCCCGCAGACACGCGCCTCACGCCGGGCATGACGCTCGCTGCCGAGATCAAAGTCAGCGAACGGACGGTGATCTCTTACTTCCTGTATCCGTTCATCAAGGCGTTCGACGAGAGCATTCGCGAGCCTTGAGCCGGGCGGTCGTTCCCCTCAAACGCCGGTAATCATGCGGATCAAGTAGCGCGCGGATTTTTTCATGCGCATGCGCGCTTCCGAATCGCCGCTCAACGCCCTCTTGGCCACGCCCAACAGGCGATGCCGGTCTTCCCAGTAATGGTAAACAAAACGACTGAGCCGGAACGCGTACCGCGCTGAGAAGTACACAAGCTTTACGGCCGCAACGCGCAACTCTCCCGCCGCGAACACCAGGCGGGTCCACAGGCTTTTGACGCCGACGAGTCCGAGAGGCGTGCCGTTGGCGACCAGCGACTTTCTGACTTCCGCCGGAATCGGAATGCTTCCGTATTTTCCGATCACGGAGATGGCCTTGAACTCGACTGCGAGCCATTTTTTCCGGTCGATCTCGCCGGCATGCCAGTACACGGGCAGTGGAAAAATGGCCCGTTTCAACGGATCGAATATGGGATTGGACATTGCTTCGTAAAACACTGCGCCCTTGATCCATTCGCCCCAAACGGGATGCAGGTAACTCGGGAAGGTCGGATTCAATTCCTGGATTCTGTCTTCGAGCGGCGCCCAGCTCACGAGCATGACCTCATCGGAGTCGCGGACGACGTGAATCTTTCCGTCGACGCCGAAATTGCGATACACGTAGTCGCCGTCGATCGTCCAGTTGTCCAGCGCCCAGCTGTCGTGATGCTCGACGGCGTCGTAATCCACGAGCAGGGGCGCCCACGACATCGAATGAACGATGATTCCGTCGTCGTCCACGCGCCACCACACCGCCGAAGGAAACGCCGCGAAATAGGGCTTGTCCCATTCGTAGCGCAATGTTTCGCTGTGAAAGCTCGACAGTCCGGCTTTGACAAATTGCCTTCCCGTGGCGACGAAAGCACGGCCTTCGTCCCCGAATCGCGAGCTCGCGGACGCGAGCCCGAGCTTCTCGAGATTCTCGAACAGCGGCTCTTCCGCGAAGCGGAGCGCCGCCACCAGCACGACCTGAATCCCGTTGACCGCGTGCCGTTGCGCCGCGGCGAAGGTGCCGTCCGACACCATCATGTCCGGCGTCAGGACGGCAGAATAGGCGCGCGCCTCGAACGCCATGTGCGTCGCGAGCTTGTGCCCGATGCCCATGTGGACGCAAGCCGATTCGCCAGCCGGGAACGGAGGAATGCGGATCAATACGGGCTCGACGTATTGCTTGAGGAGCTCGAATATCGGCCGCCCCTGCATGCGCGCCCAATCTTCGTCCGTCGTCGCGATCAGGAATTTGTTTTTGCCGCGGTTCGCGAGCGCCGGAATGTTGTTCGGCGACAGCAGCGAGGGAACGCAGAAATTCATCAAAAAGTCGACGTAGCGCTCGCCCCAGACGACGACGATGAAATAAAACGGGCGAAGCTGGCGCGCTTTTTCGAGAAACTGTTCTTCCGATTGCTGGGCGCCGCCGGAAACCGCGGGCGAAGTGGTAACGGTGTCCATCAAATTCTGTGCATCCCGCGTGCTAGAGGGAGCTGAGCGATTGTTGAACCAGCTCGGCCGCCGGTGCGGGATGTCCCGCGAGTAGTTTGTCCTGCCAGTTGCTGAGCCGCGCGATCTTGTTGTACCAGGTGTACTGCGGCGAACGCCGGATCAGCAGGCCGTCCCGCACCTCTTCCTCGTAATCGAACAGCGCCCAGCCATTGCAGTTTTTGCAGAACGGGACCTTATCCCACTGGCCCGTTTCATGGTAATAGCGCGCCTTCGCGAACTCTTCGCCGTGCCAGACCGCTTCGACGCCGTCCTTGAACACATTGCCCATGTTCGTATCTTTGAATCCGTCGAGGCAGCAGATCGTCACCGTGCCGTCGTTGTGAACGGGCAAAGTTATGTACAAAGCCGGGCACGGCGTCCTCACCGGCGGGGTTGCCATATCCGGGAAGGTGCCGTTTTCGAAGATGATGCCCATGCGGACGACGTCTACCGTCCCGGCCCAGCGCTCGACGAACGCATCGACTTCGTGGCGGTTCCCGTCCTGGATCGTGTACGACACGCCAACGCGCGGCTTTTCGGCGTCGCCGCGCGCCCGCAACATCCGGAACACCGCGCTCTCGATTTTCGCGAGATTGTTGATGCCGCGGATTTTCTTCAGCGTCGGCCGGGACACGGCATCGATGCTGAACATCACCGAGTCGACCTGCTGCTCGACGAAATAATCCGCCAGCTCGTCGGTAAGCGTGAGGCCGTTGGTGTTCATGGCGATCTGCATGCCCCGCGCTTTCATGTCGGCGATGCGCTCGCGCAGGTTGGGCGCGAGCAGAGGCTCGCCGTACATGTTCGGCTGGATCAGCGGCTTCACCGCCATCAGTTCGTCGAGCAGTTTGCGCGACGCTTCCAGGTCCATCACGCCCTTGACGGAATCGATCGCATTGTTGTCTTCCGATCCCCACACCGGGCACATCGGGCAGCGCAAATTGCACTTCGTTGCCAGGTCGAGCAGTATGCGCGGCGGCAACTCGGGCACCGCCTTCGGCGTGCGCGGCAACGCCGGATCGACCCAGGCGGCATTCGACCAATCACGCATTGTTCCGTCTCCAGTTGGGCATCACGCGGTCACGCCTTTGCCGCTTTGGCAGGCAATGCGTAAGTCACGGTTTCAATGATTCCGCCGTCGTGCTGGCGGAAGTAAATCCGGTAGTCCGGCACCAGCCCGCGAATCGTCGCGGGCACCCGCCACAAATGGTCGGGCATGTGATACGCCGAAATCGCGAGCTTTGGTTTCCATTTCTGGATCGCCGCAGCGCCGCCCGCGAGGGCTTCGATCTCGGCCGCTTCGATGTTCATCTTGATGTAAGTAACGCGCTCGCCTTTGAGCACTTCGTCCAATCCGACGACCGGAACGGTGATGCCGCCCGCTTCGACCAGCACGGAACCGCGCGTGCCGGCGTCGTCGAATCGCAGCGTCGCCTTGGCGCGATGCAGGCCCGCCTGGATCGGCTGGACCCGCGGTTCGGACGTGAAATTCGCCCGCAGGCGCCCGAACGTGACCGGATCCGGCTCGAACGCGATCACTTTGTCGAACTGCCCGTCGACGCGCTTGATGAAGAGCTTGATCGAGTCCCCGTCGAACGCGCCGGCGTCCACGTACACTTCGTCGCGGCCATAATCAAGGAGGTTACCCGGACCGTAAAGTTCCCATTCGACGATGGATTCAAGCACGGCAGGGTCGGCATTGAGACGGTAATCGATGACGGCCGCCAGCACGCCACGCGAGCGATCGTCGGCTACCAGTTCCGCCAGTTCGCGATAACGGGGCAGGTTTTCGGCCAGGTCTTCGAGCAGGCCGTGGTGGAACATATGCGGCGGAAAACGCGCTGGATCGAGCGCCTGCAGGAGCATGAACGGCGCCACGTTCGTGAATCCCATTTTGCGCAGCCTGAGGGTAGGCAGCAGCGAGCGGTGGGATGCAATGATGACGGGTGTAGCGCGGTCAAGCTTACCCAGCTCATCGACAGCCGCGACCTTGATCCCTTCGACGGTTATCCCGTGCTTGGCGGGATTGTCGTCGCCGATACCGCGGATGGCGATCTTCTGCTGAGCGCACAGCGCCGCGAGCCGGATGCCCTCGTCCGCCGCGCCGACGATCGCGATCTCGCGCAGGTTTCGCGAAGTGAATGCCGTCCAGCGCTCGGCGAGGCGGGCTCGGAGCCCCGCGGCCGAATTCACATGCGCGATGGTGTCAAACTGCTTGTCGAGGGAGGAACTTTGAACCCGCCTTGCCTGTGCAACAGTGTTCAAAATGGATGTCCAGTTAATCGCTGGCGCATTTTATCATTTACGGTTGCCCGGGACCCGTATCGATTAACGCCCTCGGGGCGGCTCGTCCTACAAATTGCGCTGGCGAGCGCATTCGGCGGAGTGCCGCCTTATGACAGCCGGCGTGGCCCTTACTTTCAGACCAGGTAATCGCCGCCGCGGGTGGTGGCGGACAGGCTCGGAGAACGCCGGATCACGCTATCATAGCCGCTGCCGCCAAACGCCTCGAATGGCCACTGCGACAATAAAAATCAAAGTCGTGCCATTGACAAAAAAACGCTCAGCCGACTCGGTTGCTCTGGAGAAGTGGAAACTGCAGATCGTCGCCGCGGGACGACGGAAAATCTGCCGCCCTGCCGTCGTTGAAGCAGCCGCAATGCGCTGAAACCGCCGATGCTCTTCAACTCGACAATTTTTATTTTCCTGTTCCTGCCCGTCACGTTCGCGGTATTCGCGATGCTGCGGCGGTCGGGCCGGACGACTCCGCTCGTCGTTTGGCTGGCGGCCGCCTCGTATGTCTTCTACGGCTGGTATGAGCCGGCGCTGGCGGGGCTCCTGTTTTTTTCGACGACGGTGAATTTCTGCGCCGGATGGGGCGTCAAGCACGCGCGCGGGCTCGGGCGCGAGCGCACGGCCCGCGTCGTGATGTGGCTCGGCGTCGCATTCGATCTCGCGCTGCTCGGCTATTTCAAGTACGCGGGTTTCATCGTGGAAAACATCGCGGCGGCCACCGGCATCCCGCTCGCCAACCCCGGTATCGCGCTGCCGATCGGAATTTCTTTTTATACCTTTACCCAGATCGCCTTTCTCGTCGACGCTGCGTACGGTGAGACGGCACCCTTGCGCGCTCCCGACTATTTCCTGTTCGTCAGCTACTTTCCCCACCTCGTGGCCGGCCCCATTCTCGACCACAGGGCGACGATTCCGCAGTTTCGAAATCTGGCGGTCCCCGTCGACAAGCTGCTCGTCGGTGTCGGGGTGTCGATCATTGCCATCGGGCTGTTCAAAAAAGTCATCATCGCGGACGGCGTCGCGCCGTTTGCCGACGCCGTGTTCGGCAAGGGTGGCGGCGCGGGAACCGGTTTCATCGATGGTTGGTGCGGCGCGTTCGCCTATGCATTTCAGATCTACTTCGATTTCTCCGGCTATTCGGACATGGCGATCGGATTGTCGCTGCTGTTCGGCATTCGCCTGCCGGTCAACTTCGCTTCGCCGTACAAAGCGACCAGCATCGTGGAGTTCTGGTCGCGTTGGCACATCTCGCTGTCGAACTTTCTGCGCAATTATCTTTACATTCCACTGGGCGGCAACCGGCGCGGACCAGTCCGGCGGCACGTCAATCTCATGATCACGATGCTGATCGGCGGGCTGTGGCACGGCGCGGCATGGAATTTCGCCGTGTGGGGCGCGCTGCATGGCGCTTATCTCGTGATCAATCATGGGTTGCGCCGCATCCTGCCCCCGCGGGACCCGGAGCGCGCGATCGATTTCCGCGTCGTCTGGATGAAGCGCGTGGTCGTGCTGCTGCTGGTCGTGATCGCCTGGGTATTCTTTCGCGCAGCGTCGATCGGTGAAGCGCTCGCCGTACTGCGGGGAATGGCCGGCTCTAACGGGTTCGGCAATATCGTGCAGGCGCGGGATGCCGCTGGCTGGCTTGCCGGATGTTTGATCGTTGTGTGGTTCATGCCGAACACGTACGAAATGTTTTCGCGCTTTCACCCCGCCCTGGTCATCCGCAGCGGCGTTACGAAAACAGCGCCCGCGCCGCTCAGTTGGCAACCGTCGCGCGCCTGGGCACGTATCATGGCCATCATGCTTGTCGTCGGCATTCTGGCGACGAACAAATTAGTCCGTTTCTGTATTTCCGCTTCTGATGAGCAGCCACGACGCAGGCACACGCTATTTGAAACACTTCGCGTTGATCGCCGGGTCATTGCTTGTGACCGCGGTCGCATTCAACGCCGTCGTCGACCCGTATGGCGTTACGAAACTAATTTCGCTCGAGCGGATAAACGCGGCGAAACCCAAAGAATGGGAAAACGCGCGAATCGCAAAGCCTTTCGAGGTTGCGCGCCGCCATTACGATGCGATCGTGCTCGGCACCTCGCAGGTAGAACGCGGCATCGATCCGGATTACCCGGCGCTGTCCGCCGGCGGCATCGCGCTCTACAACATGGGGCTGTCCGAACTGCGGCTCTACGAAACCCGTCTGCTGCTCGATTACTCGATCAAAGCCAGCGGGATAGATGCTGCAGTCGTTTCTCTCGACTTCGGACGCTATAACCGCCCGCCGGAAGACGCCACGACCGCACTGCCTGAAGACTGGGACAAGAGCCGGCTCATCCTCGACTACCTGCGCACCCTGATCTCACTGCGCAGCCTGTCCGATAGCTTCACAACGTTGCGCACCAACCGTGCGGGCAGCGCATCGCTCGAGCATCTGCCGAACGGCGTGCTGAATGTGGACCGGTTTTTTGCGCAAGCAGGCTATCCCGACGTCCGCGGATCGTTCGACAGCGTCGACGCGGTATATATCAACAGCGCATATGACCGCATGCTGGCTGCGCGGCCGGAATTGCTACGGGGCGGGTTCGATCACAAGGCGCTGCAGCGGATTCTGGCGCTCGCGCGCGAACGGCAAATCAAGCTTCATTTTTTTATTCCGCCGGTGCACGCGCGCGAAATGGAAGTGATCGCGTACCTGGGGCTGGTCCCGCTTTTTCAGCGCTGGAAAGCGGAGGTCGCCTGCGTGCTCGAAACCGAATCCGCCAACTCGCCGGATCGCGCTGCTTTTCCGCTGTGGGATTTCAGCGGCTACAACAGCATCACGACGGAGCCCGTTCCGGCCAAGGGAGAGACGGGTGCGCGCATGAAATGGTTTTACGATCCCATTCACTTCACGCCTCGCGCCGGAAACGTCATTCTCGGCCGCATTTTCCAGCTTGACGATCCGGGCCTTGCTCCGTTCGGCGATTTCGGCGTGCGCGTATCGCCGGGTTCGATGCAGAAGCAGATTGATCTCGACCGTGAAGCGCGCAAGCGCTACCTGGAGCGCTACCCCGAGATTTCTGAAACCATCGCGGCTTTGCGCGTCGGTCCTCGTCCGGCTGAACCGCCTTTCGTGGACCTCGCTGCTGCGTTCGATTGCGGCCGCTGATTACGAGCGCGTCGGCTGGAATGCTAAACTGGGCTCACGGCAAAGTTCTTTTGTAAGCAGACGAAATGTCCATTCCAGCAACAACTATCGACGATTCGCGGCTGCTGATCGGTGAGGGCGCCCGGTACGAAACGGCGCGGAGGCTGTTCAAGGCCGGCATCCTGCTCGCGATGACCGTCCCGATGTTCATCTACGTGGCGCACACGTTCTTCACTGCCAGCGCCTTGTGGAAGCCGTGGTATTTCCTGATACCGTTTATCGGCGGCCTCTCCGGCACACACGTGTTCGCTACGACCTACCTGTACGTGCAACCGGGGAATTTTCGCGGCGTGCCGCACAAGTTCGTGCTGCTCTATGCGGCGCCGCTGGCGATCATCGCGCTCAACATTTACGCGACAACGCTGATGCCGCTTGATTATCTGTTCTGGTTTCTGACTTTCTATGGATTCTACGTATTGTTTCACTTCGGCCGGCAAAACCTCGGCGTTCTGTCGTTCGCGAGCCTGAGCTCGGCGCGCCGGCCCATCCATAAAACGGAGAAGCTGATTCTCAACGGAGTCGTAGCGTGCGGAATGTTCGCGGCGCCCAAACTGCTCGAAGTCGGCCTGCTGATGAATGCGACGCAGTACGCGCCTTATCTGGCACCTCTCAAGCCGGTCATCCAGGCGTTCTATTTCGTAGGCGGTTGCGGCTATGTCATCGTTATGGCCGCCGCGGTATACCATTTCTTTATGCATCGGAAGGCGTACGATCGTTATACGGCCGCGATTTTCTGGCTGTGCGTCGTCTGGTACTTGCCGCTCTACACGGTGCTCCAATATCCGCTGCTGAGTTTCGCGTTGTTCACCACTGCGCATGGCCTGCAATATCTGGTGTTTCTGGGTATGCATGTATACGTGAAGTCGACGAATGGATTGGCCGCCAAGTCGCAACAGCGGACACTCGTGCCAAAAGCGCTGGCCGTGGCGCCCATCGCAATCCTGCTGGCGTCGATCTACGCGGGTCACTACATCTGGACAAATTCGCCAGTGCTTTTTTCGAGCGGCGCCGACGTCATCAACGCGCTCGCAGGACATGAGGGCGTTGCCCGGTTCGGGGCCGGGCTCGTGGCGGGAATCACGCTCGCCCACTACTGGGTCGATCAGTTCATCTGGCGCTTCAAGTCGCCCGAGCGGCGGTCCTGGCTGATCGAGAGTTATCCGTTTCTCGCGCTGCCAAAGAAATAGCGGCTCGGAGCCCGGAACGACGATTCAGGCACTGCGCGAGCCGCCGGGACCGAATGACGTGTCCGACAAGGTTGCGTACTTGTGCGCGACGAGCGCCTTGAAAAGGATCCGATACAGCTCCTGCAATGGGAACAGAATCCAGCGGGTGTTGTGCAGGCTCCCCTCAGTCAGTGTGCCGGCGCTGGCAAGGACCGGCTCGAATTTGGGAAAGTCGCGCGGCAGCCGTACGTGGCGCCGTGTTCTCACTTTGTGCACCGTCCCCTGTCGATCGATCAGGTCGTACGTTTCGCTCTCCGCCATCGGCCGCACGTAGATTTCGGGCGCGACGGTTTCCTCCGCATGGTGGATCGCCGTGCAGCATTCCAGTCCGACGCCCAGCATCAGAATCCACACGTCGTAATCCCGCATCAAACCGTACGGTGAATTGCCGGCGCAGGGAGTAGTGCCTTCGTGATGAGTCGACAGCAGCAAGCTGGCTAAAGGACCGAAGCCGGCGGCAGAGTGCGTAGGATGTAACGATCGGTGCGTTGCGTAACGCGTGCGAAACACTTCCGTGAGAACGCCGGTATGCGACGGCGTATTGAGTTCGTCAAAAACCGGATTTTCCCGATTGACCGTTCGCCAGGTCATCGTGGGCATGATTATCGTTCCGCCCGCCATGGCTTCGATCAGTGTTTCGCAAAACTCTTCGGCGCGAACGCCCGCCCGCGAGATCTCACGAAACGCCGAATGCACGACGAGGACGCCATCGGACGCGACGCGTTGCGAGCCGAGGATTTGGGAAACCTGTGTGCGGAGCGCCGTCACCGGCTTATTTTTTTGCCGATGTGCGCGCGGCGCGCAACTCTTCGAGCCGTGGCAGGCAACTGCCGAGATCGCGGAAATTGAGACCGGACAACTCGCTCAACTCAAAGTCCCACCAGCGGACCTGCAGAAGTCGCTCGATGACTTTGTCTTCGAACCGGTATTTCCTGATTTGCGCCGGCGCGCCGGCAACGACTGCGTAGGGCGGAACATCTTTCGTCACGACCGAGCCTGCAGCAACCACTGCCCCGTCACCGATCGAAACGCCCGCGAGCACGTTCACGTTGTGGCCCATCCACACGTCGTTGCCGATGGTGCAGGTTTCGAACATGTCTGGGGTGCGTTCGAGCCGCGAGAACTCGCGATATTCCGGCACCCAGTCGTAGGCCTTCGGATGGTACTGGAACTCGTGCATCGAGAGCCACGACAGCGGATGATTAAAAGGATTGATCGCGGTGCGCGCGCCGATCGCGCAGTAGGCGCCCATGCGACCGCGCGCAAAAAAACAGTTTTCGTTCAGGCCCGAATACTTGCCGACGCGGGCGCCAGGGCCGACCTGGGTGAGGCGGTTCAGGTAAAGCGGCCCTTCGATCGTCGAATCGATGATCCTGGCGCCCGAGTTCACGTGCATGACTTCGTGAATGAACTCAGGTCCGCCGGTCTTGTTTTCGTAAAACTCGATATGGATCGGCGTGTAGATCACGGCGGCGTCTGCCCGCAGCGATGTCCGGGCAACTTCAAGCCGCGGCGATCGGAATAGCGCGTTTTTTCGGGGCGATGGAGAGCGCCTTGTCGACTTTCAATAAGGCCGCCGCCACGTCCGCGGCTTCAGCGCTGCCGAAGTTTTCATTGACGTACAGACAAAAGCTGCGATCGCGGTTGCTGAGCGCCTGCGGCGTGGCGAAATCGTCCGCGAGATAAGGCTTGAGCCACGGCCATTCGGCGACAACGTACTGGTAGTGTGGGTTGAGGCCGATACCTTCGGCGAGAACTGCCTGGGAGACGTAGAGCTTCTCGCGCGAGCAACGCGCGGGGTCCACGAATACTGGCAGGATGAACGGAGAATCGGTCGGATGCCATGGCATGAGAGTGAACATCGTGTCCATTTCGTCCATCAGCGCTGCGAGATCGGAAACGAACGCCAGCCGGCGAACGATGGTATCGCGCAGACGGCGCAGGGATGCCACGCCGATCGCGCAGGACAGTTCGTCGTTGTTCCAGTTCATCGCGGGAAACAGGAATGTCGCCGGGTTGCGGTCGTCGAAATCGGCGACCCAGCGCGGCTTGCCGCGATCCGCGTGGGCGAGCGCCTGGCGGTACAGCTCGAGATTGCGCGTGTAGACGACGCCGCCTGAACCGCCGGTCATGTGTCCTTTGCGGTACATCGTGGAGAAAGCCGCGATGTCGCCGAACGTGCCGATCTGCCGGCCCGCGATTTGCGCGCCGTGCGATTGACTGCAATCCTCAATCACTTTGATACCGCGGGCGTGAGCTTCGGCCGCGATGCGATCGACGTCCGTGGCCTGTCCGGTTGCGTGCACGACGAGCACGGCGGAAACGCCGGGCGCAATCCGCGCGAGAAACTGCTCGACACCCATGTTGTAGTCATCGGGGCGCGCGTCGGCGAGCCGCGGCTTGAGGCCGTTCATCGTGATCGCGCTGAGCGAACCGGGATCCGTGATCGGCGAGACGATGACTTCGCTGCCTTTGGGAAGATTCAAGGCGGCGATTGCGAGAAACACCGAAGCCGTTCCGGTCGCCACCGAATCCGCGTAACCGCCGCCCATCATGGCGACGAATTCGTCGGTATATAACTTCTCGAAAGGACCCTGGTAGCCCGGATCGAGATCGCGTTCGCGATAGTAACGAATCGCTTCCTCGAGCATTGCGATTTCGGCGGGACCGAGCGCCATGCGTCCGGGCATCGGCCGCCCGCGCACCGGCTTGCCGCCCTCGAGTGCGAGTTTGTTGTCGGTGATTCGGTCTTCGACTTCGGCGATCCCCATTGGTCGGCCTTATTTCCTCGCGGCGTGCTCGGGCTGGAGTGAAAAATTTTTAAGCACGGACAAAAATTATATCAGACCGCTGCCGCATTTCCCGCAATGCCGGCGACGTAAAAATTCTTCTCTTTCAACAGCGGCGCGACGATTGCGCGCAACGACCGACCGGCATTCCCCTCGCTGCAAATCGTGATCACTAGCGACATAACCATCCGTGAGAGGTAAAATCTAGCACCCCTGATGCGCCGAACGCGTCAGGCCGACTACAGACTCTTATGGCATCTGAAGTTTCCGCGCAAAAGCCCTTTTATTATGTCGTCGTCGTGTGGGGCGACAAATATGTCGACATGCTGCTCGACATGGCGATGCCAACGTTCCTGTCGCCGAAGAATCTGCCGGCGCTCACGAATCTCGCAGAGTCGCGTTTCGTGATTCTCACGACCACGGCCGATCAGGCGCGCATCGAAGCGGCGCCGATATTCCGGAAACTGAAGACCGTCATCGAGCCGCTTTTCATTCCGCTTCCGGATGCGCCGGCGGGCGGCACTCAGCAGTTGCGCGCGGCGTGGGCGCATCGGGCCGCGGCGGAACTTGCCGCGCGGAATCACGGGTTCTGCATATACCTATGCCCCGATTGTCTCCTCGCTGACGGTTCTTTGTCCTACCTAGAAACCGCGGCGCGCAAAGGCACAAAAGCGATACTCATTCCCGGCTTGCGGCTGGTGCGCGAAACGGTCCAAAGCGAGCTCGCCCAGAACTCACTGCGCGCAAAGGACGCGCCATTGACGTTACCGCCGCGCGATCTCGTTGCATTCGGGTTACGGCACTTGCATCGCGAAGTCCAGCGCTACAACTGGGACCATTCCGACTTTGCGTTGTTTCCCCATCTTTGTACCTGGTCGGTGCCCGGCGAACGTGGACTGCTGATCCGCGCGTTTCATTTGCACCCGATCATGGTATCGATGGAAGACGCGGCAGATCTGTCTGCGTTGGACACGTCGACAATCGACGGCGATTTTATCGGCTACAGCATTACGGACTGGGATCTGATTCATGTCGAGACGGATTCGGACAACATCGTAATTTTTTCCCTGACCGACATGAACGACCGCATAGAGCCTCTGCCCAGCAAAGGTGACCAGCGCGAGCGGCTGCGCGCGATTGCTACCAGCAAGCTCGTAACGCCTTTGCATCGGTATTATTTTTCCCGCGCGATCAAGATGCATTGCGATGATCTGAACGAAAAATGGAACCGGCTGGAGCGCGAGACCGGCCACCTTATGTATGAGGTTTTGAAACTCGATCCGATCGATCCCCGCGCGCACCTGCCCTTCATCGCAGCGAGGTTTTTGTTCGGGGAACTGAGACACCGCGTAAAAAGTCGCCTATCGCGTTCGCTGCGAGGCCTGCGCGGGCGCTAAAGAGCCCGTGCGCTCAAGCGCGCCGGTGTCGCGGTAGGATTCATCCCACGCAAGCTAAAGCGGTGCTCCGACATGCTGCTCCGCGTGGGGTGGGCATACTGGACGCGCCCGCAGCCCGATCCAATACCTTGAGTCCAGCGCATGTCGTCCGAGTCTTCGCCCGCCTTCTTTTTTGTGGTGGCAGTGTGGGGCCAGAAGTACGTGGATATGTTCCTCGGGCTTGCGCTTCCGACTTTTTTGTCGCCCGGTAATTTGCCTGCTCTCACGGACCCGGGCCGCTCCCGGTTCCTCATCCTGACAACGCCGCAGGACCAGGCGCGCATCGAAGCGTCTGCGGTTTTCCGGATGCTGCGCACCGTCGTCGAACCGCTCTTCGTCGAATCGCCGTGGATCGAACAGTCGACGCCTTACCACCTCAAAGCAGCGCGTTGTCATCGCGCTGCCGCCGAGCTCGCGGCCAGTGAAAACGGATACTGCGTATATTTGTGTCCCGACTGCCTGCTGTCAGATGGCTCGATCCGTCACCTCGAGAAAATGGCGCGAGCCGGCAAGCAGGCCGTCATGACGCCGGGCCTGCGGCTCGTGTCCGAATCGGTCACCGAAGAGCTCGAGCGCTCGGGCCGGTTAACGGAATCGGTCCCATTGATGTTTTCCGGCCGCGAACTGGTTGGCTTTGCGATGAGGCATTTGCACCTCGAAGTGCAACGCTACAACTGGGACCATCCGCAGTTCGCCGAGCATCCGCATATGTGCACCTGGAAGGTTCCCGGGGACGCCGGATTGCTGGTCCGCGCGTTTCACCTCCACCCGATGATGGTTTCACTCGCCGGTGCCCCGGATTTCACGACGCTCGAGTTCTCGACCATCGACGGCGATTTTCTCGGCCGTAACGTGATCGATTGGGAGCGGATTCACATCGAAACCGATTCCGATAATCTCGCGATTTTTTCGCTCACTGGCCGGGACGAACGCTTCGCGCCGTTACAGGCACACACTGCAGACGTGCTGTCGATTCAGGAGATGGCATATTCGCCTGTCGTGAACCCTTTGCATCGCTGGTTTTTTACGAAGGCGATTAAGCTTCACGACGGTGATCTCGGGGAGAACTGGTGGACGGTCGAGAAGCAGACCGCCAGCCTCGTTTATCCAATTCTGCAATTCGCGCCCGAAAGCCCCGCGTACCTGCACCGCGTCCCCTGGCGCAATCTTTTCTCCGAGCTGCGCAGCCGCGTGCCGCGCCGCGCTGCCCGCGCAATGCGCAGAATCCTTCCTTCTCACCACGCGAGCAATCATTAGCAGCGTTTCAGGCGCCGTCCGGCGGCGTGCGCAATGAAATTGCGGGCTCGTGGCGCTGTAACAAGGCGGCGTTTACAGTGATGGAGGCGGCGCAGTACAATCCGTCGCCTCGTCGTCATGACCTCCCTGCGGAAACCGCGAATGCCTGCCCACGTAAAAACGTACTTCGAACAAGCCACCGAAATCCTGCGCACGCTCGACGCCTCGCTGGTCGAGGACATGGTCGATGCGCTGGTGAAATTGCGCGCCGAGGGCGGCCGGTTGTTTTTCCTCGGAGTCGGCGGCAGCGCCGGCAATTGCGGTCATGCGGTCAACGATTTTCGCAAATTGTGCGGCATCGAGGCGTACGCGCCCACCGACAATGTCTCGGAGCTGACGGCGCGCACGAATGACGAGGGGTGGGATACCGTTTTCGCCGCCTGGCTCGTCACCAGCAAATTATCGAGCAAAGATGGAATTTTCGTGTTCTCAGTGGGTGGCGGGAACTTGGAGAAGAACGTAAGTCCCAATCTGGTTCGCGCGCTGGAACTCGCCAAAAGCCGAAATGTAAAAATATTCGGCGTCGTCGGACGCGACGGCGGTTATGCGAAAAAGGTGGGGGAGCATGTTGTCGTCATACCGACAGTCGATCCCGCGCACGTCACACCCCACACCGAAGCGTTTCACGCGGTTGTCTGGCATTGTCTTGTTTCGCATCCCAAGCTGCAGCAGCAAGCCACGAAGTGGTAAGGTTCGCGGCGCGGCAGTCTGTGATGCGGTGATTGCCGCGATCACAAGCAGCTGACCGGCGCGTCCCCGGTTCCCGGAACCTGATATGCGGAATCCTCGAGACAAATGACACCTCAATACGACCTGGCGGTGCGCGACATTCGTCAGGGGCTGTCGAAGTGGGAAATGTGGGGGCGCCAGGGTTGGTCCGATGTCAGGGCGCGTTACCGGCGCACGGCCTTCGGGCCGTTCTGGGCGACATTGAGCCTCGGCATTTTCATGATTACGTTCAGCCTGGTCTGGGCGCAATTATGGAAAATGAACGTACGGGACTATCTGCCATTTGTCGCGGCGGGAATGCTCAGCTGGACGCTGATCTCCGGAATCATCACCGAAGGCGTGATGACGTTTATCGCCGCCGAACTGCTCATCAAGTCGATGCGCTTTCCATTTACGGTGTTGAGCTGTGCCGTGGTCTGGAAGAACCTGATTCTTTTCGTCCACAACATTCTGGTTTACATAGCGATCGTCGCGTTTTTCGGAATTCCATTGACGGGCTACAGCCTGCTGCTGATACCGGGCCTGATTCTGATCGGCATCAACGGCGTGTGGGTCGCGACTCTGCTCGGAATGGTCGGCGCGCGCTATCGCGACATGCAGCAGCTGATCATCAGCTTCCTCCAGATCCTGATGTTCGTGACGCCGATTTTCTGGTCGCCGGAGCAGATCAGCGGGCGTGCGTCCGCGCTGCTGGTCGATCTGAATCCGCTGGTGCATTACATCGAAATCATCCGCAAGCCGCTGCTGGGCGCAGCTCCTAGCGCGCTTAACTGGCAGGTCGTCATCTTCGGCACGATCGCCGGCTGGCTGTTTACGCTGTTCGTTTTCAGCCGCTTTCGCCGCCGCGTCGCGTACTGGCTCTGACAGGACGCATTCACGTTGGCCTCAATTACGCTCGAGCACGTCACCGTCGATTTCCCGATTTACGGGCATCACAGCTTTCGCACGGCGCTGTTGTCGCGGGCGGGCGGACTCATCCGGCGAGAGGGCCGCAAGAGCGATCGCGTGACCGTGCGCCCGCTCGACGATATCAGCCTCACGATTTCGCATGGCGACCGCATCGGATTTATCGGACACAACGGCGCAGGCAAATCGACTTTGTTGCGTGTGCTCGCCGGCGTCTACGAGCCTGTTTCGGGGAAAATCGTGACCGAAGGACGTCTGTCGCCGCTGCTCAACACGAGCCCCGGAATGAATATGGACGACACGGGCTACGAGAACATCCTGACCTGCGGGCTGTATCTTGGAATGACCCGCGAAGAAATCAGGGCGAAGACTCCGGAGATCGAGGAATTCACCGAGCTGGGCGAATACCTTGCACTGCCCGTTCGCACCTATTCAACCGGCATGCTGACCCGGCTGGGATTCGCGATCGCCACGGCCATCGACCCCGAAATCCTGCTGCTCGACGAAGGTCTGGGGGCGGGCGACGCGCGCTTTCAGGAGCGCGTGAATCAGCGTGTCAACGCGCTCGTCGAGCGGTCGAGCATACTGGTCCTCGCGTCGCACTCGGATGCGCTGATCCAGATGATGTGCAACAAGGCGGTTTTGATGGATCACGGCCGAATTGTCGCGGTGGGCGACACCGACAAGGTGATCAAGGAATATCATCAAATGAATTCGCAACCGGCGCGTTAGCCAGCGCGGCCGTTTTCTTCGTGGCGGCTGATTGCAAATGGGGAGCCGAGGAATGAAAAGGATCGTCTGGGCGTACGCAATCGCCGCAGGTTTCTTCGCGCTTCAGGTAATTGCCGCCCCCCCGGTCGCCTGCCGCCCGCCGCCCGGCGCACCCAAGAGCAATACTGCGATGTACTGCGGCGTCACATTCCTCATGACCGGCAAGTGCGACAACAGCGACCAGGTTTATAAGTGGACGGTCGGCGGCGGGCTGCCCATGAAAGGCAAGCACGCGTACGCGATCTATCCGTGGGAAGACGTCTGGATCACCATACGGGGCATCGAACTCACCCAGATCAGCGGAGGGCCCGCGACATACTGGATGGCGGGCATAAACCATTACGGCGACGTGCTGGCTTATGTCGGGCCGAACCAGCGGCACACACGGCACGATTTTCCGGCCGGCACGGGCGTTCGATGGATGCCGAAGTCCCAACAGACGGAAACGTCATATCTCGATCTGCACGGTTTGTGCAGCGGCGGCGAAACCGTCTCTGTGTTCTTCACTATTTACTACACAGTTCCATAGCATGGCGCGCAGGGGCGATCTGATTGGCCCACGCCGCGGCGATGTCAGCTGTGTAGCGCGCAGATGAGCTCGGCATGACCGCCCGAATGGCTGCGAACAAGCGGCGCGCCGTTTTTCTCGATCGCGACGGTGTCATCAACCGGAGCGAAGTCCGCAACGGCAAACCTTACGCGCCGCGCGCACTCGCGCAATTCAGGCTGCTGCCCGGCGTGATCGAGGCGGTGAAATCGCTGAAACGGGCAGGGCTGCTGGTCATCGTCGTGACGAACCAGCCGGACATCGGTAACGGGCTTGTGGATGCCGCCGTCGTGGACGCCATGCATGCCAAGTTGAGGCGCGTGTTGCCGGTAGACGACATCAAGGTGTGCCCGCACCGCCAGGACGAAGGCTGCACGTGCCGCAAGCCCAAGCCGGGGATGCTCCTAGAAGCCGCACGCGAGTGGAATATCGACCTCAAAACGAGCTTCATGGTGGGCGACCGCTGGGGCGATATCGTTGCCGGACGGGCGGCCGGATGCTACACTGTTTTCATAAATCGCGGCTACAGCGAACAGCAGCTGGCCGTTCCCAATTCTCATGCGTTTTCATTGCCTTCCGCTTCGCGCTCGATCATCTCGTTAATCCAATCCGGGAACACTCTGGTATGACTTCACTCGACAAGCTGCGGGTAAAAATCTTCGCGGACGGCGCCGATTTCGACGGCATCATGAAAATGTACGCGAACCCGCAGATCAAGGGCTTCACGACTAACCCGACGCTGATGCGTAAAGTCGGCATAACGGATTACGAAGCATTCGGACGCAAGCTGCTCGCCGCGATACCGGACCGGCCTGTTTCTCTCGAAGTTTTTGCCGACGATTTCGACGAAATGGAGCGCCAGGCGAAAGTGATCGCGTCGTGGGGCAGGAATGTCAACGTCAAGATTCCGGTCACGAACACGAAACGCGAATTTGCGGGCCCGCTGATCCGCGAGCTTTCGAAATCGGGCGTTGCCGTCAATGTCACGGCCATCATGACGCTCGACCAGGTGCAGAAAGTCACCGACTGCCTGGCGCCGGGGACGCCCGCCATCGTATCGGTGTTCGCGGGCCGCATTGCGGATACCGGCATCGATCCCGTTCCGCTGATGACGGAAGCGGTGAAGATCATGAAATCGAAGCCGAAGTCCGAGCTGATCTGGGCGAGCCCGCGCGAGCTGCTCAACATTTTCCAGGCTGATGCGATCGGCTGCCACATCATTACGGTCACCAACGATGTGCTGGCCAAGCTCAATCTGGTCGGCAAGGACCTTGAACAGTACTCGCTTGAAACGGTCGAGATGTTCCGCAAAGACGCAGTTGCCTGCGGCTTCTCGATCGCCGGCGGCGCGCCGGCGGCCGCAAGACGCGCGGCCGGTTGAACCCTTCCTCTTTAATTGACTTCAGGCTGATATGAAAAACGTCCTCGTCACGGGCGGCGCCGGCTATGTGGGCTGCGTGCTGACTCCCCAATTGCTGAACGCCGGATACAACGTCACGGTTTTCGACACGTTCTGGTACGGCAAGGAACTGCCCAAGCATCCGAACCTGAAACTCGTCGAAGGCGACATTCGCGAGATTTCGAAACACAAGGACATGTTCAAGGGCATCGACACGATGCTGTCGCTCGCCTGTATCTCCAACGACGCGAGCTTCGAGCTCGATGAGAAGCTGTCGACCAGCGTGAACCTCGACGCGTTCGAGCCGATGGTCAAGACAGCCAAGGAGTCGGGCGTCAAGCGCTTCATTTACTGTTCGTCGAGCTCCGTCTACGGCGTATCCGACAAACCCGACGTGACGGAAGATCATCCACTCCTGCCGGTTTCGCTCTACAACAAGTACAAGGGTATGTGCGAGCCGATCCTGTGGAAGCACCAGGGGCCGGATTTCACCTGCGTGACCATCCGACCCGCGACGGTTTGCGGCTACAGCCCGCGCACGCGGCTCGATCTCTCGGTCAACATCCTGACCAACCATGCGGTCAACAACAATAAGATCACGGTGTTCGGCGGCAGCCAGTTGCGGCCGAACCTGCACATCCAGGATATGTGCAACTTGTATCAGTTGCTGATCGAGCTTCCCGCGGAGAAGATCGCCGGGCAGACGTTCAACGCCGGCTATCAGAACCTGAGCATCATGGATATCGCGAAGAGCGTTCGCAAGGTCGTCAAGGAAGAGTATCCGGAGAAGGGCGACATCGAGATCGTGACGACGCCCACCGACGATATCCGCTCGTACCACATCAACTCGGACAAGATCGCGCGCGTGATCGGGTTCAGGCCGAAGCATACGATCGAAGATGCGGTGCGCGACCTGTGCAAGGCGTTCAAAGCGGGCAAGCTACCCAACAGCATGACGGATGACATCTATTTCAACGTCAAGCGCATGAAGAGGCTCGGAATTAAATGACCGGCAAGGCCGTCGCCGTAGTCACGGGCGGCGCGGGGTTTATCGGCAGTCACATGGTCGACAACCTGCTCGGCAGAGGTTACCGGGTCAGGGCGGTCGACAATCTCGTCAGCGGGCGCGAAAGCAACGTCGCGCATCAGGCACGCAATCCCGATTTTGCGCTCGAGAAGCGCGATGTGCGCGACCTCGAGCCGGGCGATGCGCTGTTCCGCGACGCGCGCATTGTCATTCACTTCGCCGGCATCGGCGATATCGTCCCGTCGATCGAGCGCCCGGCCGAATACATGTCCGCGAACGTGCAGGGCACGGTGAAGGTTCTGGAGTGCGCGCGCGAAGCGCAGGTGCAGAAGTTCGTCTACGCGGCATCGTCATCGTGCTACGGGCTTGCCGCGACGCCGACCGCTGAAGATCATCCCGTGCAGCCGCAGTACCCGTATGCGCTTTCGAAGTGGATGGGCGAGGTCGCGTGCTTCCACTGGCACGAAGTCTACCGGCTGCCGGTCAATTCGATCCGCATCTTCAACGCATACGGCACGCGCGTGCGCACGACCGGCGCCTACGGCGCGGTGTTCGGCGTTTTTTTCCGGCAGAAGCTGGCGGGGCGTCCGTATACGGTGGTCGGGGACGGCAGCCAGACGCGCGACTTTTTGTATGTGACGGATGTGGCGGAAGCGTTTCGTCTCGCGGCAGAGACGCCCAAGACCGGAGAGATCTGGAATCTAGGCGCGGGCAATCCGCAGTCCGTGAACCGGCTCGTCGAGTTGCTCGGCGGAGAGAAAGAGTACATCCCGAAGCGCCCGGGCGAGCCCGATTGCACCTGGGCGGACATAGGCAAGATAAAGCGCGACCTTGGCTTCAAGCCGCAGGTCCCGTTCGAGCAGGGTGTTGCCATGATGATGAAAGAAATCGACGTCTGGCGCGACGCGCCGCTGTGGGATCGCCAGTCCATTTCGGCCGCTACCAAGACGTGGTTCGAATACCTCGGAAACCGATCATGAGCACCCTCGCCTCCCTGACCGACAAGTACCGGCACAAGATCAAGACCGTCGACGAGCTGATCGAGGCTGTCGGCGCGCGCCCGCGCAAGAAAAAAGTGATCATGTGCCACGGTGTGTTCGACGTCGTGCATCCGGGCCACCTGCGCCACCTGATTTACGCCAAGAGCAAGGCGAAAATACTCGTCGCGAGCATTACGGCCGACGCGCACATCACCAAAGGCCAGCACCGGCCGCACGTGCCGCAGGACCTTCGCGCGCTCAATCTGGCCGCGTTCGAAGTCGTCGATTACGTAATCATCGACAGTGAAGCGACGCCGCTTAAAAACATCGCGCGCATTCAGCCCGATTATTTCGCCAAGGGCTATGAATATACCGCTACCGGCGTCGCGGAGAAGACGCAGGAAGAGTCGAAGGTCGTGCAGGCGTACGGCGGCGAGCTGCTGTTCACCCCCGGCGACATCGTCTATTCGTCGAGCTCGCTCATCGAACTCGCGCCGCCGGCGATCAAGCTCGAGAAGCTGCTCACGTTCATGGACAGCGAGAAGCTTACCTTCGCTTCACTGCGCACCGCGCTCGACAATCTCAAGGGCAAGCGCGTGCACGTCGTGGGCGACACGATCGTCGACAGCTACACGCAGACTGCGATGATCGGCGGCCAGACCAAGACGCCTACCATGAGCGTGCTCTATGAGCGGCGCGACGACTACATTGGCGGCGCCGCGGTCGTCGCCGAGCATTTGCGCGCGGCGGGCGCCGAGGTCGTTTTTTCGACCGTGCTGGGCGAAGACCCGTTCAAGGATTTCGTGCTCGAAGGACTCAAGAAGTCCGGCGTGGTCTGCCGGCCAGTGATCGACGCGACGCGGCCGACGACCAACAAGAATGCGATCGTCGCCGGCGGTTACCGGCTGCTCAAGGTCGATACGCTCGACAATCGCTCGATTTCTGACACGGTACTGGACACGTTGTGCAAGGCGGTGCGCGAAACGCCGGCCGACGCCGTCGTGTTCAGCGATTTCCGGCACGGCATGTTCAACCGCCGCACGATTCCGCCGCTGATCGCAGCGATTCCACAGGGCATCTTCAAAGTTGCGGACAGCCAGGTCGCGAGCCGCTGGGGCAACATCACCGAGTTCAAAGGCTTCGATTTGATTACGCCGAACGAGCGCGAGGCGCGTTTCGCGCTGGGCGACCAGGATTCGGGCATTCGGCCGCTCGCCTCGTCTCTCTACGATGCGGCGCAGTGCAAGACGCTGATACTCAAGCTCGGCGAGAAAGGCGTGCTGACATGCCGCAGCAGCGATCACAGCTCGCTCGATTCGTTCGCGGTCGTGGACAGTTTCGTCGAGCGCGTCGTCGATGCGGTCGGCGCGGGCGATGCCCTGCTCGCGTATGCGACGCTCGCCAAGCTCGTCACGGGGTCCGACGTGGTGGCGACGATTCTCGGCTCGATGGCTGCGGCGTGCGAGTGCGAGTACGACGGCAATATTCCGGTCACGCCGGACGACGTGCGGCGCAAAATCGATACGGTCGAGCGCCAGGCCAACTACAGCTAGGCGCGATTGCCGGCTCATGCGCGTCATCGTCGTCGGCCTCGGGGTCCAGGGACACAAGCGGCGCAAGTTCGCCGGCGCGGACTTCGTCGCATCGGTCGATCCGTTCAACGCCGAAGCCGAATATCGCAAGATCGAAGACGTACCGCTCGACCGCTACGACGCGGCGCTCGCCTGCATACCGGACGAGCCCAAGTTCCAGATACTTTCCTATCTGCTCGGCCACGGCAAGCACGTGCTCGTCGAGAAGCCGCTGTGGACAAAGCAGGATGAGGAAATCGAGCGCCTGCAGCAGATTGCGCGCGAGCGCAAAGTGGTCTGCTATACCGCCTATAACCACCGCTTCGAGCCGCATTACGTGCGCATGCGCGAAGTCATCGCTTCGGGGCGCCTGGGAAAGATTTATCGCTGCCGCATGTTCTACGGTAACGGCACCGCACGGCTCGTGCGCGATTCGCGCTGGCGCGACCAGGGCGCGGGCGTGCTGCCCGATCTGGGCTCGCACCTGCTCGACACGACGCGCTTCTGGTTCGGCGACGTGGGCGGCTCGCTCGGGATCGTTTCAGTCGATTGCTTCGAAAACCAGGCGCCCGACCATGTCGTGATCGGGTCGACGACCTCCGCCCCGAAGCTCGAGCTCGAGATGACGCTGCTCTCATGGCGCAATCATTTCACGTGCGACATCTTCGCCGAGAGAGGCAGCGCCCACATCCGTTCGCTGTGCAAGTGGGGCCCGAGCACTTTTACGCTGCGCACGCGCGTGCTGCCGAGCGGGCGCCCGCCTGAGGAAGAGTTCGTCGAACCGCAGGGCGACCCGACCTGGGAGCTCGAGTACGCCCATTTCAAGCGGCTGTGCGAAAGTCCCGTGCCGGCCGATCTCGGCAACGACCTGTGGCTCAATCGCGAGCTGCGCGAGCTTGGCGTCGCGGCTCTGCAAAAGGCGCGCGCATGAGCAAGCCCGTCGTGGGTTTTGCGGGGATGACGCACCTCGGAATCAATTCCGCCGCGGCTTCGGCTGCGCGCGGGTTCGAGACCGTGTGCTTCGATCCGGACAAGGATCTGGTTGCAAAGCTAGCCGCCGGCAAACTGCCCGTCGTCGAGCCGGATCTGCCCGAAACGCTCGGCAAGAACGCTGTCCGCATTCGCTATTCACATGATTTCGGGGACCTCGCGCGTTGCGACGTCGTTTACATCTCGACGGACGTTCCAACCGACGAGCGGGGGCACAGCGATTTGTCCGCGATACGCGTGTTGATCGAGAAGGTCGCAGCTGCGCTCTCAGGCAGCGCGACGCTCGTCGTGCTGTGCCAGGTTCCTCCGGGCTTTACGCGCGCACTTCAATTCGACAGGGCACGGCTTTATTACCAGGTCGAAACGCTGATCTTCGGTCGCGCGGTCGAGCGGGCGCTACATCCGGAACGCACCATCGTCGGCTGCGCCGATCCGGCGCAGCCGCTGCCCGGCCCCTACGCACAGGTTCTCGCCGCGTTCGAGTGTCCGGTCCTGCCGATGCGCTATGAAAGCGCGGAGCTCGCGAAGATTTCGATCAACTGCTGTCTCGTTGCATCGGTGACGGTCGCGAACACGCTTGCCGAGTTGAGCGAGCGCATTGGCGCCGACTGGAACGAGATCGCTCCGGCCTTGAAGCTCGACCGCCGGATTGGACAATATTCATATATCACGCCCGGGCTGGGGCTCGCCGGCGGCAATCTCGAGCGAGACCTCGCGACCGTTCTGCAGTTAAGCCTCGAGACCGGCAGTGAAGCGGGCCTGATTCAATCATTCGTGCGCAACAGCCGCCACCGCCGGCATTGGGTTTTGCGCACGCTGCATGCGGAAGTGCTCGACCGTAAGCGCGATGCGGTGATCGCCGTGCTCGGTCTCGCCTACAAGGAAAACACTCACTCGATCAAGAACTCGCCTTCCCTGGCGCTGATTGCGCACCTGAAACCGTGGCGTCTGCGCGTATTCGATCCGCAGGTTGCAGCCGGCGTCGTCGACCATCCGTCGTGCGAGGGCGCCGCGTCCGCACTGGCCGCGCTCGACGGTGCCGACGTCGTTGCGATCATGACGCCGTGGCCGGAATTCAGGACGATCGGGCCCGGCGAGGTAAAAGCGAGACTCAAAGGCAAGACGGTGATCGATCCGTATCGCGTGCTCGACGGCACGGGCATCGAAGCGGCGGGACTCGACTATTTCACGCTGGGAACCTCCCGCTTACGCAACTGACCGGTAAAAAATGATGATCGAACATCTGAATGGAACGCCGCAGAAACCTGCACGCGTGGTGATTATCGGCGCCGGCGGCTTCGTCGGCGGCGCAATCGACCGTTCGTTGAGAGCGGCGGGCGTCGCCACGCTTGCATTGACGCGAAAGCAACTCGATTTGCTCGCCGACGATGCGGTCGCGAAGCTAGACGCGCTATTGAAGCCGGAAGACAGCGTGGTGATGGTGTCGGCCATCGCGCCGGCCAAGAACGTCGACATGCTCATGCAGAACCTGCGCATGGCGCACGCGGTGTGCGGCGCGCTTGCCACGCATCCCATCCGCCACCTCGTTTATATCAGCTCGGATGCCGTTTACTCGGACGACGCGAACCCCGTCACCGAGGAGTCGTATTGCGCGCCGTCGACGCCGCACGGCATGATGCATGCGGCGCGCGAGCTGATGCTGAAGTCATCCACGCAGGCGCCGGTCGCAATGCTGCGGCCGACGCTCATCTACGGCGCGGGCGATCCGCACAACGGCTACGGGCCGAACCGTTTCCGCCGCCAGGCGCAGCGCGGCGAGCCCATTCCGCTGTTTGGCGAGGGGGAAGAGCAGCGCGACCATGTCAGCGTCGACGATGTTGCCGAGCTTGCGCGGCGCATGTTGTTTCAGCGCAGCCGCGGCGCCCTCAACGCGGCGACCGGCGTCGCCACGTCGTTTAACCGGATCGCCCATATCGTCGCCGGGCAGTTCGGCAACAAGAGCGAAGTGCAGGAGATCCCGCGCACGGTCCCGCGGCCGCATCTGGTGCATCGCTTTTTCGACATCACGCTGTGCCGCCAGGCGTTCCCGGATTTCCGCTTCACGCCGCTCGAAGCCGGGCTCGCGCGGGCGAAGCAACTGGAGGAGAAGAACTGATGGCTGAAGTCAATCTGCTGGCGCGGCTGCCGAAAACCAAGCGCAATATCGAAAAGCGCAAGGAAGCGCAGACGCCCGAGAACATCGCGATCTCGCGCAAATACGGACAGGAGTACTTCGACGGGCCGCGCGAAGTCGGCTATGGCGGCTATCGCTACGACGGCCGCTGGATTCCGATTGCCGAGGATTTCGTCAGGCACTTCAAGCTCAAGCCCGGCGACCGCGTGCTGGACGTGGGCTGTGCCAAAGGCTTCCTCGTCAAGGACCTGATGAAAGTATGTCCGGGTCTCGAGGCGTTCGGACTCGACATCTCCGAATACGCGATGATGCATTGCGAACCCGAAGTGGTGGGGCGCCTGCATCTGGGCAGCGCCGACAGGCTGCCTTTTCCCGACAACAGTTTCGCGGCGGTGATTTCGCTCAATACGATACATAACTTCGAGCGGCACGATGCCGTGCGCGCGGTGCGCGAAGTGCAGCGCCTCGCGCCGGGCCGCGGCTTCATCCAGGTCGATTCTTATCGCACGCCCGAACAGCGCGAGCTGTTCATGTCGTGGGTGCTGACGGCGAAGTTTCACGACTACCCCGACGGCTGGATCAAGCTCTTCAACGAGGCCGGTTACACGGGCGATTGGTACTGGACGATACTGGAATAACTCAGTAAACTCGCGCGCTTCATCGCGCGCCAAACACGACGATAATCCCATGAAAACTTACGCAATTTTCGGTGCCGGCGGCTCGTTCGGCATCCACACCGCGCTCTACCTGCTCGACCATGCCGAGCCGAAAAAAGTGATCGGCGTCGGGCGCAATCCGCTGCGCCCGGAGCCGTTTTCGCTCAACGTCCAGAAGCGCAAGAATTTCGAGTATCACGCGTACCACATAACGCACGAGCTCGACGCAGTCATGGAGCTGCTCGACAAGGAAAAGCCGCAGGTCATCATCAATTACGCGGCGCAGGGCGAGGGCGCTGTGTCCTGGAAAAAATCGTGGCGCTTCTTCGAGACCAATTCGATGGCGCTCGCCAAGTTCTCCGAAGAGCTGATGTCGCGCGATTACATGGAGCGTTTCATCCAGATCGGAACGTCCGAGCTCTACGGCTCGGTCGATTTCGCGGCGAAGGAAGATACGCCGATGCAGCCGACGAGCCCGTACGCTGCGTCGAAAGCCGCGTTCGACATGTACTTGCTGTCGGTATCCAAGGTGCTCAAGTTTCCGATGAACATCATCCGGCCGTCGAATGCCTACTGCCCGGGCCAGCTCCTGCACCGGGTGATACCGAAGACGCTCGTATGCGGCCTGCTGGGCAAGCGCCTGCCGCTGCACGGCGGCGGCCGCGCCGAGAAATCGTACATTCACGCGCGCGATCTCGCGCGCGCGATTCATCTCGTCGATCAGAAAGCGCCGCTCGGCACCGTCTACAATGCCGGTCCCAAGGAACCAACCTCGATCAAGCGCGTTGTCGAACTCTGCGCCGAGGCGCTCAAAATTCCGTTCGATCAGTTGTGCGAGATGACCGGCGACCGGCTTGGTCAGGATTCCCGCTACTGGCTCGACTCCAGCGCGATCAAGCGCGATGTCGGCTGGGAGCCGCAAATCGGCTGGGAAGAGGGCCTCGACGAAATGGTTGCATGGGCACGTAAGTACCTCGACCAGCTGCGCGACTGGCCCATGGACTACGTGCTGCGGGCCTGATGGCAGCGCTTGAACGCAGCGAGAAGTTCGACGCCGTAGCCGCGCGCCAGCGCTGCCTGCGGTATCGGCGCCGCATCCTCGACATTTCCCAGCAGGTGACGGCGCTGCACGTCGCGCCCGCATTTTCCTGTCTTGAAATGGTCGACGTCATTTACAACGGGCTGATGCGGCGGGAGCCGGCGGGAAAAAGCGCGCTCGACGGTTTCGTCATGTCCAAAGGGCATGGCTGCCTCTCGCAGTACGTGATCCTTGAGGAACACGGCGTGCTGACGAAGACCGATCTCGACCGTTATTGCACGCCGCTCGGCAAGCTTGGCGCGCATCCGGACTACGGGGTGCCCGGGATCGAAGCATCGACGGGCTCGCTAGGTCACGGCATGGGGATTTCCGCAGGCATGGCGTACGCCGAGAAAATCAAGAAGACCGACCGGCGGACGTTCGTCGTGCTGTCGGACGGCGAGTTTCAGGAAGGCTCGACGTGGGAGGCGATGATGATGGCGGCGAATCTCGGCCTGACCAACCTGATCGCGTTTCTCGATCTCAACGATTTTCAGGGCCTCGGGCGCACGTCCGAAACCCATCCTCATTTCTACCCGGTGCTCGACAAGGTGCGCGCGTTCGGATGGGAAGCCGTCGAAGTGAACGGGCACGATGCCGCTGAGGTATTCAGCGCCGTCGCATCGCGCCACGGAGATAAGCCGTTTCTGGTCGTCGGCAAAACGGTCAAGGGCAAGGGCGTGTCGTACATGGAACACGTGCCGATCTGGCACTACCGCTCGCCCAACAAGGACGAGTACCAAAAAGCGCTGGCGGAGCTCGCCGAGGTGGCGTCATGAGAAACATGTTCGCCAATACCTTCTTCGAGGCCGGTAAGCAGGACCCGCGGCTGTGCGTGGTGGTGGCCGATATTTCGCCGGCCGGCGCGATGGACAAGTTCCGGCAGACCTTTCCCGACCGTTTCATCAACACCGGCGTCGCCGAGCAGATCATGATCGGGCTGTGCGCCGGCATGGCGCTGCGCGGCCTGCGCCCGTTCGCCTATACGATCGCGACCTTCACGCTGTTCCGGCCGTTCGAATTCGTGCGCGACGACCTGTGCTATCACAACCTGCCGGTGACGATCGTCGGCATCGGCGGCGGCATCACCTATTCGACGCTGGGAAGCACGCATCACGCGCAGGAGGACGTCGCAATCGCCAGCGCCATCCCGAACATGGCGGTTATTGCGCCGTGCGATCCGGACGAAGCGCGGCTCGCGACGCTCTGGTGCACGACGCAGGAGCGCGGACCGGTCTATCTGCGGCTCGGCAAGGCCGGCGAGCCCGATCTCACCTCGAAGGCGCCGGAAGGATTCGAGTTCGGCAAGCTGCGCTATCTCAAACGCGGCAAGGACGTTTGCATCATCGGCTATGGTCCCATACTCAAGATGGGCGCAGACCTCGCGGCCAAGTTCGAAGCACGCGGCGAAAGCGTCTCGCTCGTGTCGGCGCATACGATAAAGCCGCTCGATGTCGAAGGCGTGAAGGCGGCGCTGCACGGCCACAAACGCGTAATCGTCATCGAGGAAATGGCGCCGCATGGCGGTCTCGGCCCGCGAGTGAAGGAAATCGCGTGGGACTCGGGCGCCCGATGCGAGCTCACAAGCTTCGCGCTGCAGGACGAATTCATTCACAACTATGGCAGCCACGCCGAGCTGCAGGCCGCGCACGGTCTGGATCTCAAGACCATCTCGGCAAAGCTCGGTTTGAGCTGAGCGCAGTCGCGCGCCCCGCGACGGGCGTTCCAGCCGAGATGGCGCTCCCGACTTTCATCCATGCGACGGGCAAATTGCGCGGCGACGATGCCGTCGCAGCGCTCATTGTGCTTCCCGACGGCCGCTACGTAGTGCAGCTGCGCGACGACATTCCGCAGATTTTTTATCCCGATCACTGGGGCTGTTTCGGCGGCGCGGTGAACGACGGCGAGCCTCCGCTCGAGGCGCTGCGCCGCGAGCTGCGTGAGGAGCTCGAATTCGAGGCGGGCGAGGCAACGGAATTCACGCGCTTCGATTTCGATTTCGGGATGCTCGGCGGTAACCAGCACAAGTGTTACCGGATCTACTACGTCGTGCCGGTCACCCAAGAGACGCTGTCACGCTTCGTGCTTCATGAGGGAGCACAAGTCCGCGCTTTCAGCGGCGCCGACCTGCTGACCCAACCGCGCGTGACGCCGTACGACGCATTCGCGATCTGGATGCATCTGAACAGAACCCGCTTCGATTGACGTGCAGACGGGATCAGCGGCGGGCGGCGCGCGCGACGTACCAATCCATCGCCTTCGCGAGTCCCTGCTCGACGCGGTCGGTCGGCTCGTAACCCAGCAGTTTTACGGCTTTGCCGATAGCGGCAAGCGAATGGCGGATATCGCCCTGACGGAAATCGCGATATTGCGGCACGATTGAGGCAACTGCTGGAAACCGCGGTGCGAGCGCAGCGCGAATCATTTCAAAGAGCTCGTTCAACGTCGTGCGATCGCCGACCGCGATGTTGTAAGCCTGCCCGCGGGCCTCGACGTTTTCGGTTGTCGCGGCGAGCAGGTTCGCCTGCACCGCATTGGCCACGAAACAAAAATCGCGGCTCGTCTCGCCGTCGCCATTGATGAAAATCGGCGCGCCTTCGAGCATGCCGGCCACCCATTTCGGAATCACGGCCGCATACGCGCCGTGCGGGTCCTGACGCGGCCCGAATACGTTGAAGTAGCGCAGGCCCGTGGCGTGAAAGCCATAGCAGCGCGCGAAGACGCTCGCATAGTCCTCGTTCGTGCGCTTGTTGAGCGCGTATGGCGACAAGGGATTGCCAATGCGCTCTTCCACTTTGGGCAGGTTCGGCTCGTCGCCGTAGACCGAGCTCGAGGATGCGTAGACGAACCGCTCGATTCCCGCATCGCGGGCCGCGATAAGCATGTTGAGAAAACCGCCGCTGTTGACCTCGTGGCTCAACGCCGGGTCGGAAACGGAGCGGGGCACGCTGCCGATTGCCGCCTGATGCAGAACGAATTCAGCGCCCGCGACGGCCGCATGACAATCGTCGAGCCTGCAAATGTCGCCTTCGATGAAGCGAAACCGCTGCCATTGCTCGTCCGCGACGGCTGCCCGCACTTCATCGAGATTGGCGGAAAAGCCGGTCGCGAAGTTGTCCAGCCCGACGACGTTCTGATCGAGCCTGAGCAGCGTCTCGAGCAGGTTGGAGCCGATGAAACCCGCGACGCCGGTAATCAGCCAGGAATGGCGCTCGCTCTTCAACCGCGCGGTCAAATCCCCGAATGCGCTCATTGCGCGCGTCGCCTAAAGGCGCCAGACGGCAATGCCGTGGCGCCGCAGTTCCGGTTGATCGAATTTCGACTTTACGTCGATGAAACAGGCGCCGGCTTCGAGCTTGCCGACAAAGTCCGTGACCGGTCTTGCCATGAACGCGTCGTGGGCGACGGCAACGATCATCGCGTGCGCTTTATGCAATTGATCCCAGCTGCGCAACGCGAGTGCATACTCGTGCGAGGCGTCCGCGGCGGATGCGACCGGATCGTGGACCTGGACTTGCACGCCGAAATTCTCGAGCTCGCGCACGAGATCGATTACTTTGCTGTTGCGTAGATCCGGGCAGTTTTCCTTGAACGTGAGTCCCAGAATGCTGACGCGGGCGCCGGTGATTTGCAGCCCTGCAGCGACCATTTGCTTGACGGTCTGCTCGGCGATGAATCGCCCCATCGTGTCGTTGATGCGGCGGCCGGCGAGTATCACTTCGGGGTGATAGCCGAGCATCTCGGCCTTATGGGTGAGGTAGTACGGGTCTACCCCGATGCAATGGCCGCCCACGAGGCCCGGCCTGAACGGCAGGAAGTTCCACTTGGTGCCCGCGGCTTCGAGCACTTCGAGGGTGTCGATGCCGAGCTTGTTGAAAATGATCGCGAGCTCGTTCATCAGCGCAATGTTCAGATCGCGCTGGGTGTTTTCGATAACTTTTGCCGCTTCGGCGACTTTGATGCTGCTGGCGCGGTGGATGCCGGCTTTGGCGATCGCGCCGTAGAGCTTGGCGACCTTTTCAAGAGTGTCCGGCGTGTCACCCGCCACGACTTTCACGATGCTCGTGAGCGTGTGCTGGCGATCGCCCGGATTGATGCGTTCGGGCGAGTATCCCACGTTGAAATCTTTTTTCCATTGCAACCCCGAGGAGCGCTCGAGCACCGGAATGCAGATTTCTTCCGTGGCGCCGGGATAAACCGTCGATTCGTAAACGACGATAGCGCCCTTCTTCATGTGTTGCCCGGCAGTGCGGCTCGCGCCAATCAGGGCGGAAAAATCGGGTTGGTGCGCCGCATCCACCGGGGTGGGCACCGCAATGATGATGAAATCGGCCTGCGCGAGCTCGCGGCCATCCCCCGTGACGCGCAGCTGCGACGCAGCCTTGAATTCATCGGCTGAAACTTCGCCGTTCGGGTCGACGCGTTTCGAGCACTGCTCGACACGTGCCGCAGAAATGTCGAAGCCGACCGTCGGCATCTGCTTGCCGAATTCGATCGCGAGCGGCAGCCCGACGTATCCCAGGCCGATGACAGCAACTGTTTGCAAACGAGGAATCCCGGTCGGTCTTGATTCAAACGCCAGCGATAATCGAGCGCGCTATTGTATGCGCATTCCGCGGGAGTCTGGAGCGGAAGACCCCGTCATCGCAACAGATCCCGCAAATATGCGCCGTATGCGCCCTGTCCGAACTTATCCGCAAGCTTATCAAGGGCGGCTGCATCCACATAGCCAAGCCGGTACGCGATCTCCTCGGGGCACGCAATCTTGAGCCCCTGCCGCTTCTCGATGGTTTGGATAAACTGCGACGCCTCGAGCAGCGAATCGGGCGTGCCCGTGTCGAGCCACGCGCGGCCACGCCCCATCTTGTGAACCTTGAGTGTGCCCGCGTCCAGGTAGTGCTTGAGCAAGTCGACGATCTCGAGTTCACCGCGAGCGGAGGGCTTCAGCGACTTCGCAATCGCGCTCGCCCGGTTATCGCAAAAATATAGTCCGGGAATCGCGGACCGCGACCTGGGCACCGCAGGCTTTTCTTCGAGGGTCCTCGCGGTGCCCGCCGCATCGAATTCAACGACGCCATATCGCTGCGGATCCGTGACTTCGTACGCAAATATGGTCGCACCCGCCGTGAGTTGCGCCGCTGCGCGCAAATCCTGGGCGAGCTCGTGGCCGAAAAAAAGATTGTCGCCGAGCACGAGCGCGCAGCTTTGCGCGTCGATGAACTGCTCCCCGATGACGAACGCTTCGGCGAGACCGCGCGGCTGATCCTGCACTGCGTACGAGAAAGCAAGACCCCATTGCGCGCCGTCGCCGAGCAATTGCCGGAAGCGCGGCGTGTCGTCGGGCGTCGAAATGATCAGCATTTCGCGGATTCCGGCCAGCATCAGCGTCGTGATCGGGTAGTAGATCATCGGCTTGTCGTAAATCGGCAGGAGCTGCTTGGAAATCGCCTGGGTGATCGGATAAAGCCGCGTGCCCGAGCCGCCGGCGAGAACGATGCCTTTCATGAGTTGCCCCTCGCCTGATAGTTCGTTTCCAGCCATGTCCGGTATTCGCCATTCAAAATGCGCGAGGTCCACCCCGGATTGGCGAGATACCATTTGATCGTCTTGCGCAGCCCGCTCGCGAAGTTTTCGCGCGGCTTCCAGCCGAGCCCGGTCGCGACTTTTTTCGTTGCCAGCGCATAGCGGCGGTCATGGCCGGGACGGTCGCCGACGAATTCCATCAGGCGGGCGTGCGGCGCGCCGGCGGGCTTCGACTCATCGAGAACCGTACAGATCATCCTGACGACGTCGAGGTTTGTTTTCTCGTCATTGCCGCCGATGTTGTACGTTTCGCCGATCCGGCCTTTGTTCATGACCAAGCGCAGCGCCGCACAGTGATCGGTCACGTACAGCCAGTCGCGAATGTTGAGGCCGTCGCCATACACCGGGAGCTTCGTTCCAGCGCTGGCATTGAGAATCATCAACGGAATCAGTTTCTCGGGAAACTGCCGGGGGCCGTAGTTGTTCGAGCAGTTCGTGATGATGACGGGCAATCGATAGGTGTGATGATAGGCGCGAGCCAGATGGTCTGACGCGGCCTTCGATGCCGAGTATGGGCTCGTCGGCGCGTACGCGGTCGATTCGTCCGCCGGCGGGGCATCTGCGGCGAGCGAGCCATAGACCTCGTCGGTCGAGACATGCACGAACCGGAACTGCGCCCGGGCTTCGGCGGTTGCGCCTTTCAGATAAGCGCGGGTCGCTTCAAGCAGGTTGAACGTGCCGACGACATTCGTCTGCACGAAGTCGTCGGGGCCGTGGATCGAGCGATCGACATGACTTTCGGCGGCGAAATGCACGATCGCACGAGGCTGATGCTGCTTAAGCTGCGCTTCGACAAGAGCCCGGTCGTTGATGTCGCCGCGCGTGAAGCTGTAGCGTGGATCACCCGCGACCGCAGTCAGATTTTCCGGATTGCCCGCATAGGTCAGCTTGTCGAAATTGACGACGGCGTCGCTTTCGTGGGCGAGCCACTCAATGATGAAGTTGGAGCCGATGAAGCCGGCACCGCCAGTGACGAGAATCATGGTCGCGGTGGCATGCCCAGCGATTCGACATAGGATTGGTAGGCGCGTGCGATACCATCTTCCAGGGCCACCCGGGGCGCCCACCCCAGCGACTTCATGAGGCTGACGTCGAGTTGTTTGCGCGGGGTGCCGTCGGGTTTCGAAGTGTCGCAGGCGAGCTCGCCGTTGAACCCGACTGCCTTCATGACTATCTGGGCCAGCTCGCGGATCGTGACGTCCTCACCGCAGCCCACGTTGATGAGAGGCGGACGGCTCCAGTCACGCGGGGACGGGTTGATCAGAGCATCGAACCCGGCGTCCGGCGATTTCATCAGCCGGATGCACGCGTCGGCCATATCGTCGCTGTAGAGAAATTCGCGTCGCGGCGTGCCCGTTCCCCAGACGACCAGTTCGGTGTCGCCGCGCTGCTTCGCCTCATGGGCCTTCCGGATCAGCGCCGCGAGCACGTGCGAATTCTTGAGATCGTAATTGTCGCCCCGTCCATAAAGATTCGTCGGCATGGCGCACAGGAAGCGCGTGCCGTACTGGCGGTTCAGCGACCAGCAGAGTTCGATGCCGGCAATCTTCGCGATCGCGTATGGCCGGTTGGTCGGCTCGAGCGGACCGGTCAGGAGATACGACTCCCGGATCGGCTGGGGGCAATCGCGAGGGTAGATGCAAGATGAGCCGAGAAAGAGGAGTCGCCCGACCTTGCTGCGCCATGCTGCCTCGATCACCTTTCCAGCACAGTGGGATCCGAAGCTTGGAATTCACGTGACTTGAAGTCGCG
>JADMIO011281616.1_pt1 | contig 87235 bp, 80 predicted proteins | sample 8958161 | NCBI WGS metagenome assembly JADMIO01 (sample SAMN16585339, study PRJNA669376) | soil metagenome | isolation source: Crop rotation soil | place: USA: Cullars Rotation, Alabama | collected 2011 | reverse complement strand
GCCGCGACTTCAAGTCACGTGAATTCCAAGCTTCGGATCCCACTGTGCTGGAAAGGCGCTCGAGGTAGCCCTCGCGCTCGAGGATCTGGAGGTGGTGGTGCACCGCCGACGTGGACGCCAGCCCGACCGCCCGGGCGATCTCGCGGACCGAGGGCGGATACCCGCGCGCGCGAAGCGTGGCGGCGATGAAATCGATGATCTTGAGCTTGCGTTCGGCGTCGTGTTTGGTCACTCGCGCCTCCTTGCCGAGCATGATAGCGAACGGACGTTCGATGTCAAGGCGACGGCGGCGACCGCCGGGCGCCCGCTCGCCACGCTCGAACAGGCTCCCCGGGGCCGGACTGCTAGACTCCTCCATCCCGGATAGGAGGCGCTGGCGGTTGGCCAAGAGCAGATCGAAGGACACGCGAGGTTCGCGCGGGCGAGCAGGGTTCAGTCGCGCTCTCAAGCTGCTGGCGTTTCTGCCGGTCGCGAGCCGGATCCCGACCTACGCCCGCCTGGTCACCGCGCTCGTTCTCGACGAGCGGATGCCGGCAAGTCGCAAGGCGCTCCTCGCTGGTGCCGCGGGCTACCTCGCGATCGGACGCGACATCATCCCCGACTCCGTGCCGGTGCTCGGCGGGATCGACGACCTCGTGGTCGTCGTGCTCGCCGTCGACCTGTTCCTCGAAGGCGTTCCGGAGGACCTCCTGGAGGAGAAGCTCGACGACCTCGGCATCGACCGGGCGGCGTTCGATCGCGACATTGCCCAGGTCCGGCGCTTGACGCCGAGTCCGGTGCGGCGGACCATCCGCCGCGTCCCCGGCCTGCTCGGCGGTGCGGGCGACGCCATGCGACAGCTCGGTCTCGGGCCCCGGATGCGGGCCTGGATCTCGAAGGAGGAACGCGGCGCGTGAAGGTGATCTTGACCAAGGACGTCCCGAAGCTCGGGAAGAGCGGCGAGATGCGGGCCGTGGCCGACGGCTACGCGACCAACTTCCTGATCCCGCAGAAGCTCGCGGTGCCCGCCGCCGGCGGGGCCTACCGGGCGTGGCAGCACGACATCGCCAGCCGAGAGGACAAGCGCACCCGTGAGCGGGCCGAGGCCGAGATCGCGGCGACGCGGATCGCCAGCACGACGCTGACGATGGGGGTCAAGGTCGGCGAGGGCGGCAAGCTCTACGGATCGATCACGTCGAAGGACATCGGCGACGCGCTCGCACGGCGCGGGATCGAGATCGACCGGCACAAGATCGACCTCGAGGAGCCGCTCAAGACGCTTGGCACCTACAAGGTCGCCGTCAAGGTCTACCCCGGGATGACCGCGGAGGTCACGGTCGTCGTCGAGCCCAAGGGCTGACCGGGACTCGCTCGCCACACGGCCCGGGACCGATTGGTCCTTCTGGGTGATCGTCTCGATGGGATGCCCGCGGAGTACAGTCGCCGCCTCGATCGAGGACGCCTGACGAACGTGGAGACTGGGTGGACGACGAGCTGATCGGCCGCGGGGCGCCCGCGCCAACCGTGGTCCGGGTGTCGTGACCCGATGATCCCGGCGCTGCTGGTGGCGCTCCTCGTCACCCTGGGCGGCACCGTTGCGAGCTACGCCTACGACAACGACGCGCCGCTCGTCGTTCGATGCGCCTACGGCGTCGCGACGGGGCTGGTCGCCTTCGCCCTGATCGGGTTCATGCTCGCCAACTTCGTGCCCATCGGGCTCGCGACCGTGGTCGCGGCCCTGGTCGCCGCCGCTCCGCTGGTGGCGCTCACCCGGCCCACGGCCCGGGCTCGTGTCGGGGCGGATCTCCGCTCGGCCAGGGGCGAGGTGGCCGTCGCGGCCCGCCGGCCGAGCCTCGACACGGCCGGTCCGCTGGTCTACGTCGTGGTGCTGGCGGTCTTCCTGTGGCTCGTCTTCGACCGCGTGATCCTGGAGACCGACGGTGGGCTATCGACCGGCTTCGTCAACAACCTGGGTGACCTGCCCTTCCACCTGCAGGTGACGTCCAGCTTCGCATTTGGCCAGAACTTCCCACCCGAGGACCCAACCTACGCGGGTACCGGCTTCGCCTACCCGTATCTCGCCGACTTCGTGGCGGCGACCTTCGTGACCCTCGGGGCGTCGCTGAAGGACGCGTTCTTCCTCCAGAACCTGTTGCTCGCCCTCAGCCTGGCCGCCGTGATCCACCGCTTCACGCGGGTGCTGACGGGGGACCGAGTGGCCGCGTACATCGCACCGGTCCTGCTGTTCCTCAGCGGTGGCCTGGGGTTCCTCGCCTTCCTGGACGATGCCCGGAACAACGGGATCGGCGTCCTCGGGACACTCGCGGCCCTGCCGCACGACTACACGATCGTGGCCGACGGCCCGTACCGCTTTGGCAACGCGATCACCACTCTCCTGGTCACGCAACGGAGCCTGCTGTTCGGGCTGCCGATCGCGGTCATCGTGTTCATGCTGTTGTGGCAGCTGGTCCACGCGGACCCTCCGGCCGCCGGGCGACCGACCCCGCCCGACCGGCCAATTCGTCTTGCCCTGGCCGGCGGGATCCTGACCGGCAGCCTGCCGCTCGTCCACGCGCATTCGTTCGTCGTGGTGTTCGGGACCGCGTTCTTCGTGGGCGTGCTGTTCCGCCAATGGCGCGAACGGCGCTGGGTCCCGTGGGCCATCTACGTCATCGCGGCTCTCGCGCTCTCGTTGCCGCAGATCTGGTGGTCGACGCACGACAGCATCGCGAACGCCGGGACGTTCTTCGGGTTCGAGTTCGGCTGGGACCACGGCCAGGCCAACGTCGTCTGGTTCTGGATCATGAACGCCGGGCCGTTCGTCGCGCTGTCGGCGATCGCGGCCCTCTGGCCCGGCGAACGACCGCTCGCCTCGCGCGCGCTGCTGCTCTTCTCGGCGGTCTTCCTGGTCTGGTTCATCGTGCCGAACGCGATGAAGCTCGCGCCGTGGGTCTGGGACAACATCAAGGTGCTCTTCTATTGGTACGTCGGCCTGATCCCGCTGGTGGCGCTGCTGCTCGCCCGGTGGTTCCGGCAAGGCACGGGGTGGCGCACGGCGGCGGCCGCCGGCATCCTGGTCATGACCCTGTCCGGCGGGATCGACATCTGGCGGGTGCTGTCCGGGCAGACGCAGTACCAGGAGTTCGATCGCGACGGGATCTCGGTGGCGAGCTTCATCCGGGACGAGACCCCGGCCCGGGCCCTGATCCTGCATGCTCCCACGTACAACCCGGCGGTCTTCCTCACGGGACGCCGCTCACTCCTGGGGTACACGGGCTACATCTGGGCGCACGGACTGCCGTACGTGGATCGCGAGGCCGACATCAAGCGGATCTATGCCGGGGAGCCAGGCGCTGCCGAGCTGATCGATCGTTACGCCATCGACTACATCCTGGTCAGCCCGATCGAGCGTGGCAGCCTGACGGTCAACGACGCGTTCCTGAGCCAGTACCCGATCATCGATCAGTTGGGGGCGTACGACCTGCATGAAGTCCCGCGACCGTAAGCGCGGACGGGCGCGCGCCGAAGGGCGCTCGATCCCGACACCGATCGAACCGACCGCCGTGCCGACCGTCGGATCCGGTACCCGGGATCGCGCCGTCGCGCTCGACGCTGCCGCCGCGTCGCCGCCCGCGCCCGACGTCTTCGATCGGTGGTTCGTGCCGATCGCCCTCGGCATCCTGCTGGTGGCGGCCGCCCTGCGGCTCCCCGAGCTCGCCCTCAATCCATTCCACCACGACGAGGGCGTCAACGGGTTCTTCACCACGAACCTCGTCCGGCAGGGCGTCTATCACTACGACCCGCAGAACTACCACGGGCCGAGCCTCTACTACTTCGCCCTGTTGTCGGAGGTCCTCTTCGGCCTGACGACGGAGGCCATGCGGCTGGTGCCCGTGGTCTTCGGCATGCTGCTGGTGGGCCTGGTCTTTCCGCTGCGCCGCTACCTCGGCTCGGTCGCCACGCTCGTGGCCGCCGCGCTCCTGGCGGTCTCGCCGGGCGCCGTGTACGTGTCCCGGTATTTCATCCACGAGTCGCTGCTCGTCGCGATGACGCTGGCGCTGGTCGTCTCGACCCTCTTCTACCTGGAGCGGCGCAAGGCGCGCTACCTCGTCGCGGTCGCGGTCTCGGCGGCGCTCCTGTTCACGACCAAGGAAACGGCCGTCATCACCATCGCCATCCTGCTGCTGGCGGTCGCCGTCGCGCACGTCTACCTCCGCATCCGGGATGGGTCGTTGGGGGCCGGGGCGTCGGTGCCCCGCGGGCGTCGGCCAGGCGCTCGCCAGGCAGCCGTGCCGCAGCGATCCGTCTGGATCGACGGGGTCGAGTACCGACCAGCCCGCGGCAGCGGACCAGCCACCGGCATGCTGGGCGATTTCACGATCCCGGCACCACACCTCGCCGGGGCGATCGCCCTCTTCGTCGTGATCTACGTGCTGCTGTTCACCTCGTTCTTCACCAATCCGCAGGGCTTGGTCGATTCGTTCACGGCCTACATCTACTGGTTCCAGCACGGTGACGCGACCCAGATCCAGCCGATCTGGCAGTACCTCGTCTGGATCCATCCCGCCGACGACGTGATCCTCGTCCTCGGCGTCGTCGGCGGGCTCATCGCGGCGATCCGGGCACCGAGCCGCGTCTGGGTGATCGTCGGACTCTGGGCCGCGGGCATCTCGGTCGGCTACTCGGTCATCCAGTACAAGACGCCCTGGATCCTGCTCAACATGCTCCTGCCCCTCGCACTGCTCGGCGGGCTGGCCATCGCGGAACTGTGGCGATCCAGGTTCCGGCTGGCCGCTCCGGTGGTCGTCGCCGGCGCCCTCGCCGCGAGCGGCTTCATGGCGATCGACCTCAACTTCAACCACTACGACGACGAGACGTACAAGTACGTGTACGTCCATTCGACCCGCCAGATGCTCGCCCTCGTCGACGAGATCGAGGCAACGGCGGACCGGGCGGGCACCGGCCGCGACACCGGCATCGTGATCGTGTCGCCCGACTATTGGCCCCTGCCCTGGTACCTGCGCGACTATCCAAGGGCCGGCTTCTTCGGCTCGATCGTCGAGACCCAGGAAGCCGAGATCGTGGCCAACGTGAACCAGGAGGCCGAGCTGGCACCGGCCATCGCGGATCGGTACCACGCGGTCGGGACCTACAACCTCCGGCCCGGGGTCGACCTCGTCCTGTACGTCCGCAACGACGTGCCGGAGTAGGCGCCTCGATGCGCTTGCCGCGCTCGTCGCTGGTTCGCCTCGTCGTCGGGGTCGCCATCAGCGCCGTGTTCCTGGCGATCACGCTCCGCCAGGTTGATCTTCCAACGGTGGCGGACGCAATCGGGCGGGCGGCACCCGCCGGTCTCGTGATCGGCGTGGCGATCGTGCTCGTCGACCTCTGCCTACGCGCTCTCCGCTGGTTTGTCCTCCTTCGCGGCCTGGACGACGCGGACGGCCGCGCCACCTACCGGCTCGCATTCGGCTACCTCACGCTCGGGTTCGCGGCCAATTTCGTGCTGCCGGCACGGCTCGGCGACGTGGTCCGGGCGGTCCTGGCGGCCGGGACCTTCCGCACCCCCCGCCTCGCGATGCTCGGCACCGTCGCGATCGAGCGGGTGAGCGACGGCGTCGTGATGCTCGGCCTGGCGCTCGTGTCGAGCTTCATCGTGGCAAGCGCCTCCGAGCTGAAGGCCCTGACCGGCTACGCCCTCGTCCTCGCCGGCGCCGGGCTGGTGGTGCTCCTGGCCGGGTGGTTCCTGATCTCCAGGACGGCCCTTGCCTCGACTCGGATCGCGGTCCTCATCACCCAGGTCGCGAGCCGGCTCGGCGCGGGCGCGGACGCGCTCCGCCGTCCGCGGTCGGCCGCCGCGTTCGTGGCGCTCACCGGCATCCTCGCGACGACGGCGACACTGGTCGCCTGGACCGTCGCGCAGGCGGTCGGTGTCGAGCTCAGCCCGATCCAGGCCGTCCTGTTCCTGAGTGGCATCGCACTGTCGCTGGCGATCCCCGCGGCGCCGGGGGCGATCGGCACGTACGAGTTCGTCGGCGTCGCGATCATCACGGGCCTTGGCTACACCGCCGAGCAGGGCCTGGCCACGATCCTGTTGATGCGGGTCATCACGACGTTCCCGCCGGCGCTGATCGGGCTCGTCTCGGTTTGGGCGCTGCACATTCGACCCGACGCCATGGTCGAGACGATCGAGCCACCGACCGCGGCGGGCGACATCGCGTGATGCCGGCGCCCGGTGGACCGGCGGTGAGCCGTCGGCCGAGGGACCCGGTCTGGGTCGATGCCGTGGTCCCCACGATCCTGCTCCGGGTCGTGATCCTGGTGTTCGCGGTCCTCGCGGTGGTCGTCGTTCGGCCCGAGGCCTTGCCACAGGGATCGCTGCTCGAGATCTGGAACCACTGGGACGCCCCGCACTTCTTCGAGATCGCCCGGTACGGCTACGGGCCGCCGGCCGAACCGGCCCGCATCGTCCTCTTCCCGCTGTTCCCGGCGCTCATCGCGATCGGCTCGATCGTCACCGACCCGCTGGTTGCCGGCATGACGATCTCGTTCGTCGCGAGCCTCATCGCGGCGGTCGGGTTGTACCGGCTCGTGCGGCTGGACAGCGACCGGCACACGGCGCGCCTTGCCGTCCTGGCGATGGGCATCTTCCCGACCGCGTTCTCGCTCGTCGCGCCGTACTCGGAGGCGGTGTTCCTGGCGCCGGCGATCTGGGCCTTCGTGTTCGCCCGCAGCGGGCGCTGGCCGGCGGCCGGTGTGTGCGCCCTGCTTGCCGGCCTGGCCAGGATCCACGGGGCCTTCCTGCTCCCGGCGCTGGCGGTCGAGTACTGGCTGGCGCGCCGCCGGATCGCCCCCGATGCGGCCTGGCTGCTGCTCGGCGCGGGCGGACCACTCGTCTACCTCGGCATCAACCAGCTCACGTTCGGCGACCCGTTCTACTTCGTCGGGATCCAGACGAGCGTGTTCAGCGTGTCGACCACCACGCCGTGGGCCGGGCTGTGGAACGCCTGGCAGGGCGCGATCGCGGTGGAACCGACCGAGTTCTGGGCGACGGTCTACCTGGCGCCGATGGCCGCCTTCATCGCCTTCGCCGCCGCGACGGCCTGGACGGTGTTCGGGAAGGGCGGACGGCCGTCGTACGCGGTCTACTGCGCGCTCGCGTTCATCAGCTTCGCGTCGCTGACCTGGCCGATCAGCGTGCCCCGCTACGTCATGGGGGCCTTCCCGATCTTCATCGCGACGGCGCACCTCGCCCGGCGGCCGTGGGCGGGCGGGCCGGCCCTCGTGGCTTCGACCCTGCTGTTCAGCCTCTGCCTGACGCTCTACGTCACCGGCCACTGGGCCTTCTAACCGCGGGCGGCGAAGGCCGGTCCGGCTACGACCCCAGGAGGTGCCAGACGCGGACGCCGTCGACGTCGTAGACGGTCTCGAAGCGGGGGCTCGCGCTGAAATCGGTCGGCGCGGCGTCGCACCCTGGATCGCCGCCCGATGAGAGGACGTACGTCGCGTCGTAGTGCGCCATCCGCTGCGCGGCCTCGTCAGGGCCGTCGCAGTAGACCGCCTTGATGTCGATTTCGCGCGGACCGGGGTCGTAGCCGAGGTTGGCCGCGTACGGTCCGAAGGTCGACACGCGGAGCCGTCCCGCGATGTCGATCGGGCTGTTGATCCAGGCATCGGTCACGAACACCGCCCGGTCGGGGGTGTTGTCCCGGATCCATTCCGCGGCGGCCAGCTGCGGGGCGGACAGGGCCTGGGTCGTGCTCCACAGGTGCCAGACGCCGACAAGAGCGGGCGAGATCGCCGAGACGATCAGGATCGCGGCGATCGCCGGCGCCGGCCAGCGTCGGATCAGCCAGGCGGCCAGGATCGCCACCGCGATCCACATCATCTGGAAGTACTTGTTCATGTCGAACTCGACCGCGCTAACGACCACGAGGTTCGGAACGAGGAACAGGGCGAGGGTCCACGCGGCCAGGAACCACCGTCTCGGGAGCCCACGCCCGGCGACGATTGCCACGGCCGCCAGCACGAACGGCAGGCCGAGGTTGGTCAGGTAGAAGAACACGACCGCGAGCGGACCGTCGCCAAACCGCGCCTCGCTCCAACCGAGCACGGTCCGGAACGCGCCGATGTCGCCCTGCTGGGCGACCGCCCCCGCGATGAACGGGAACGCGATGACGACCGGGGCGAGGAAGAGGACCGCGTCGCGGACGACCGTCCGCGATCGCCAGGCGCCCGACAACACGACCCACAGGAACACGATGAGGTACGTCGCCGGGAAGGCGAAGAACTGGAATGGCGCCAGCAGGGCCGCCAGGACCCCAGCGAGCAGGACGCCCGCCGGACGCCGGCCGACGCAGGTCACGACCAGCAGGACCGCGGCGACGAGGCCGGGGAGGCCGAGCGTCGTTGCGCGATGCGGGAGGAAGCCCGTGCTGAGCATCGACGCGATCCGGAAGAACGGCCACTCGCCCGCCCAGCTGTTGTCGTACGACCCCTGCGACAGGAGGCCGACCACGGAGGAGCCGCCGGCGACCAGGTCGCCGACCAGCCGCAGCCAGCCCATGCCGCCGCCGAAGCAGACCAGGACCGCCGCGATCGTCGCGACCCGTCGCCGGCCGGTCAGGACGAGCGCGAGCGACCAGACCAGCAACGCGAGCACGCCGGCGAACAGCGCGCTCGTCACGAAGTACACGGGGATGATGTCGAACCCGGCCGCGGTCGCGGCAATCGCGCCGTGGAAGTCGGCGAACCAGTGGTAGGTCAGCGGGACGCCCGCGAAGTACGGGACATCCGGCGGGAAGTTGCCGTGTTCGATGCTGCTGCCGATCGAGACGTGGACCAGGAGATCGCTCCAGTTCCAGCCACCCGAGATCACGCCGTCGACCGTGCGCCGCCAGCCGTTGTAGCCGAGGATGACGAGGACCGTCGCGGAGATCCCAGCCGCCACGAGCCACGCGCCGCGATCGGCGGACAGGCTGCGTCGGAGGTCGCCGAGCGACGGCGAGCTCGGGGCGGCCAGCCATGGATGGCGAAGCCGCAGGAACGCGATGCAGGCGATCGCTAGGCCCGCGACGCTGACCAGGACCGCGGCGCGATTGAACCCCCCAGCGCGGGCGACGACGTTGACCACGTGCGCCGACAGATAGACGCTGAGCAGGACGGTGAGCCCGACCCGCCCGGGCACGTTGAGGTGCGGGACGACCCGATTGACCACCACCCAGCCGGGGACGAGGAACAGGAACGGCCAGGCCAGGAGCAGGCCGAGCGGCGGGACCACCCAGCACAGGCCGAACCCGAGCGCGATGGCGATCGCCAGGACGACCACGGCCCGGTTGTTGAGCGGCTGGAACCCGGTCGGGGCAGCGTCGGTCGGCGGCTCGAGCGGGAGCGGCTCGATTGCCTCCGGTTCGGCGGCCTCCGGCTCGGCGGGGCGCGGCGGGGTCGGCATCGGCGGGTCGATCATCGTGCCGTTCGGCGGCGGACCGGGGGATTCACAGCGGGGCGATGATAGGGCCCGTGACCGAGCGGACGATCCTCCATGTCGACCTCGACGCGTTCTTCGCGTCGGTCGAGCAGCGCGACAACCCCGAATTGCGTGGCCGACCGGTCATCGTCGGCGGGGCCGGTGGAGAGGATTCACGTGGCGTGGTGTCGGCGGCCAGCTACGAGGCGAGGGCGTTCGGGGTGCACTCCGCGATGTCGCTGCGCGAGGCGTACCGCCGCTGCCCGCAGGGCGTCTTCCTGCCGGTCAACGGGCGGCGGTACCAGGCCGCCAGTCGCGACGTGATGGCGATCCTCCGGCGCTTCACCCCGCAGGTCGAGCCGATCTCGATCGACGAGGCGTTCCTCGACGTGACCGGTTCCGTGGCGCTGTTCGGGGACGGGCCGGCGATCGCGCGGCGGATCAAGGAGGCGGTCCGCTCGGAGGTCGGCCTGACGATCTCGGTCGGCGTGGCGACCACGAAGCTCGTGGCCAAGATCGCGTCCGACCTTCGGAAACCGGACGGATTGGTCGTCGTGCCACACGGCGAGGAGTCGGCGTTCCTGGCGCCGCTGCCGATCGGGCGGCTGTGGGGCGTCGGCGAGAAGACAGCGGTCGCGCTGGCCGAGTACTCGGTTCGCACGATCGGGGACCTGGCGGCGCTGCCACCCGACCTCCTGGTCCGCCGGTTCGGGAAGCACGGGGCATCGCTCGTGGACCGCGCGCAGGGCCGCGATGCCGACCCGGTCCACGACGGCGACCCGGCCAAGTCGGTCGGGCACGAGCACACCTTCGACGTGGACAGCTCGGACCCCGAGGTGATCGAGCGAACGCTGCTCGCCATGTCGGACGGCGTGGCCGGCCGGCTCCGGTCGGCCGGCGTCAAGGCCGGGACGGTGACGGTCAAGATCCGGGACGCGTCCTTCAGGACGATCACCCGCCAGCGAACCCTGGCCGAGCCGACCGACCTGACCGAACCGATCTTCCGGGCAGCGCTCGAGCTCGCCCGGCCCGAGGTTCGCGGCATGCGCGTTCGCCTGCTCGGGGTGACGGCCTCGAACCTGGGCGACCGCGAGCAGCTCGCCATGTTCGAGTCCGTCGAACCCCGGCGCCGGCGAGCGGTCGAGGCCGCGGATTCGCTCCGCCGCCGGTACGGCGAGCGCGCCGTGACGCGCGCCCGGCTGATCGGAGCGGGCCTGCCCGCGCCATTCGAGCGCGACCCGCGTAACCCGCTGGATCGGCGGGCTCGCGGGCTGCCCGTCGACGCGGTCGACCGCGAGATCGATGCCACGGGCCGTGACAGCCAAGGTGACGCAGAGCTCGACCAGATTCCGTCCGACGACGCTTGACATCGAACACCTGTTCGGTCTAGTGTGACGTCACAACCGAACAGACGTTCTGTCGGACGAGTGCCCCGGACGACACGAGCTCCCTGCTCCCAACTGCCCCCAGAAAGGAGCCAGCACCATGGCATTTATCCGTGTCGAACCGGTCGAGGTCCAGGTCCGCACCAATTGGTTCAGCGGGCGCCCTCGCGAGATCACCTGGGGCGCCGAGCGATTGCCCGTCACCCGGCTCGCGGTCGTCCGCGAGGAAGCCGCCGCGTATCCCGTGATCACGGGACCACGCACGTTGTTCGAGGTGGATACGCCTCGTGCACGACTCTCGCTGATCTTCCAGCACCGGTCGCGTCGCTGGACCGTGACGGGTCTCGACGACTCGCGGCGAAGGCGCGCCGCGTAGGTTCGAGACGCCCATCCTCGTTTCCCTCTTCGGCCCGCGGCGCCTCCCACCGCGTGCCGGCACAGCTCGAGTCCGGGGGGCGCGCCGGTACCGCGTCCCCCGGACCCGGCCACGCTCGTGGTTCGGAACCGTCTGATCGCTGGAAGCGACGCGACCGTACAATCCGTCGGTGGGTCCAAGCGGTGAGGTTCGGTTCCGCGATCTGACCGTCGATCAGTTCGTCGCCGTCCTCGGCTCGTCGGCGCCCGTCCCCGGCGGCGGCAGCGCATCGGCTATCGCGGCCGGCCTCGCCGCTGCGCTGGTCACGATGGTCGCGTCGCTCTCGATCGACCGCCCGAAGTACGCCCAGCACAACGACATGCTGGCCTGGGCGGCGGACGAAGGTCAGCGGCTCGCCGATCGATTCCTCGATCTCGCGGATGAGGACGCCGCCGCGTTCGCCGTGTATGCGGCCGCGATGAAGCTGCCGCGCGAAACAGACGCGGAGCGCGCCAGCCGGACGACAGCCCTCCGCGCCGCCGCCCGAACGGCCGCCGAGGTGCCGCTACTCATGGTCGATGCCTCCCTGGAGCTGATCCGGCTCACCGAGGCGCTGGCCGGGCGCAGCAACGTCAACGCCGCGAGCGATCTCGACGTCGCGGCGCTGCTCGGCCAGGCCGCGGCCCAGGGCGCCGCCGCGAACGTGCGGATCAACCTGCCGTCGACCGGCGACCCCGACTTCGAACAGGCCACCGGTGAGCGCGTCCAGGAGCTGCTCGATGAAGTCGAACGGCTCGCCGCCTCGACCCACGAGTCGGTATGGAGCGGCGAACCCCGCGACCCGATGCCGGCGCCCGCGCGATCGTGATCGCGTGACGCTCCCGGGCGGTGCCCGTCTCCTGGAGGGTGGCGCGATCGCGGCCGAGATCCGGACGGCGGTCGCCGAGGACGTCGCCTCCTTCACCAGCACCCAGGGCAGGCCGCCGGGCCTGCGCGTGGTCATCGTCGGCAAGGACGCGCCGTCCACGGTCTATCTCGAGCGGATCCTGCGGGGCTGCGACAAGGTCGGGATCGACGGCGGGTTCGTCGAGCTCGAGGGCGAGGCGACCGAGGCGAAGGTGACGGCGACCGTCCGCGAGCTCAACAACGACCCCACGGTCGACGGCGTGATCGTCCAGATGCCGCTTCCCGGGACCATCCGGCTTCGGTCGGTCATCGACGCCATCGACCCGGCGAAGGACATCGACGGGATCCATCCACTCAACGCGGGCCTGCTCCGGCTTGGCTACGACGGGTTCCTGCCGGCTACGGCGCACGCCGCCGTCGAGATCCTGCGCCGGTCCGGGATCCGGATCGAGGGCCTCGACGCGGTCGTGATCGGGCGCTCGGCTGTCGTCGGCATGCCGGCCGCGTTCCTGCTCGTCAAGGAGGACGCGACGGTCACCGTCTGCCACCGACGGACCCGCGACCTGGCCGACCACGTTCGGCGCGCCGACATCGTGGTGGTCGCTGCCGGCAAGCCCGGGCTCGTGACCGGCGCGATGCTCAAGCCGGGGGCCGTCGTCGTCGACGTCGGGATCAACGTCGTCGACGGGCACATCGTCGGCGACGTCGACTTCGCGACGGCCCGCGAGGTCGCTTCCGCGATTACGCCGGTCCCCGGCGGCGTGGGCCCGCTGACCAACGCGCTCCTGCTCACCCACCTCATCCGCGCCGCCGAGCGGCAGGCGGCCGATCGCCGACCGTCCGACAGCATGCCGTTCCGCCAACCCGCCGCCACCCTGGGAGACCGATGACCTTCCCGTCCGACCTCGAGATCGCCCGCGCCGTCAAGCCGCGCCCCATCGTCGACATCGCCCGGGAGCTCGGGATCGCCGATGACGAGCTGGAGCTGTACGGCCCAACCAAGGCCAAGGTCACGATGGCCGCCATCGAGCGCCTCGAGACGGAGCGACCGCGCGGCAAGTACGTCCTCGTGACCGCGATCACGCCCACGCCGCTGGGGGAGGGCAAGTCGACGACCTCCGTCGGGCTCGCCCAGGGCCTCAACCACATCGGCAAGCGCGCGGCGGTGAACATCCGCCAGCCGTCGCTCGGCCCGGTGTTCGGGATCAAGGGCGGAGCCGCCGGCGGCGGCTACAGCCAGGTCATCCCGATGGAGGATTTCAACCTCCACCTGACCGGCGACGTCCACGCGATCGGGGCCGCGCACAACCTCGCCGGCGCCTTCCTCGACAACAGCCTCCATCACAAGAACCCGCTCGGCATCGATCCGCACGGGATCCTCTGGCCGCGCGTGGTCGACATCAGCGATCGAGCCCTGCGGCACGTCGTGATCGGCCTCGGTGGTCGGGAGGACGGGATCACCCGCGAGACCGAGTTCGTGATCACGGTCGGGTCCGAGGTCATGGCCGTCCTCGCGCTTGCCACCGACCTGCAGGACCTGCGGTCGCGGCTGGGCCGGATCGTGCTGGCGACGACCATGGACGGGAAACCGGTCACGGCCGAGGACGTCGGCGTCGCCGGCGCCATGACCGTGCTGCTCAGGGACGCCCTCAAGCCGAACCTGCTGCAGACGCTCGAGGGCGGGCCGGCGTTCGTCCATGCCGGGCCGTTCGCGAACATCGCCCACGGCAACAACTCGATCATCGCCGATCGGCTGGCCCTGGCCACCAACGACATCGTCTGCACCGAGGCCGGCTTCGGGGCCGACATGGGCGCCGAGAAGTTCTTCGACATCAAGTGCCGCGCGTCGGGGCTGGTGCCGGACGCGGCCGTGGTGGTCGCCACGGTCCGTGCGCTCAAGATGCACGGCGGTGTGGGCAAGATCGTGGCCGGCAAGCCGCTCGACCCGGCCCTGCTCGAGGAGAACGTCGAAGCGGTTCGCCGTGGTGCGGCCAACCTGGCGAAGCAGATCGAGAACGTGACCATGTTCGGGGTGACCGCCGTCGTGGCGATCAACGCCTTCCCGACCGACACGCCGGCCGAGGTCGAGGCGATCCGCGAGGTATCGCTCGAGGCCGGCGCCCGAGATGCCGTGGTGGCCACGCACTTCGTCGACGGCGGTGCCGGGGCGGCGGCGCTCGCCGAGGCGGTCTGGGCCGCCGCGGAAGCACCCGGGGCGTTCAACCTGCTCTACCCGGACGACATGGCCCTCGCGCTCAAGATCGACACGATCGCCCGCCAGGTCTACGGCGCCGACGGCGTCGAGTTCCTGCCGGCGGCGGCGAAGTCCCTCAAGCAGTTCGAGGACCTCGGCTACGGCCACCTGCCGATCTGCATGGCCAAGACGCAATACTCGCTGAGCCACGACGCGTCGCTCAAGGGCCGGCCGACGGGTTTCACCGTGCCGATCCGCGAGGTCCGCCTGTCGGCGGGTGCCGGGTTCATCACGCCGATCTGCGGCGAGATGCGGACCATGCCGGGGCTGCCGTCACGACCAGGCGGCGAGAAGATCGACATCGACGCGCAAGGAAACGTCGTCGGCCTCTTCTAGCACCAGCGCCGGGACGGCCGGCCCCGAACCTAGGAGAGGCTGGTCGACAGGGCGAAGGTGACGGCGATGACGACCCCGACGGCGATGCCCAGGATGCCGGCGCCCCAGGCATAGACGTCGATCGGCCCGAGCGCCTCGGACGTGTGCGCGTGGTCGTCGTGGCCGTGATCGTCGCCGTGGTCGTCGGTCCGGTGATGGGCGACCGCGTCCGCGTGGCCCGGCGCGTCGACCTCGTGTCCGGTCAGGTGCGGATCGGCCGTCATGCGCGGCATTCTGGCAGACCGTCGGGCGACCCGTTGACCGCCTAGACTCGGTCGATGTCCGCGTCTTCCCCCGAGCTCGACGGAGGCCTCCTGGCCAGCCTGCGCGGGCTCGACCGGGACGGCCGTCTCCTCTTCGCGCTCCGGACCCTGCGCATGTTCGGCTACGGCTTTCTCGCGGTGGTCCTGGTCCTCTACCTGGCGGCCCTCGGCCTGGACCCGTTCACGATCGGCGCGATCCTCACGCTGACCCTCGTCGGGGACACGCTCCTGTCGTTGTGGCTGACCACGAACGCCGATCGGATCGGCCGCCGACGGGTGCTCCTGGCCGGTTCGTTGCTGATGACGATCGCCGGGGTCGCCTTCGCCCTGACCAGCTGGCCCGCCCTGCTGATCGTCGCCGCGACGGTTGGCGTCATCTCGCCGACCGGCAACGAGGTCGGGCCGTTCCTCGCCGTCGAGCAGGCGGCGCTGTCCGAATCGATCGCCGGCGCGCGCCGAACGGCCACGTTTGCCTGGTACAACCTCGTCGGCTACGTGGCGACGGCAACCGGCGCGCTGCTCGCCGGGATCGTCAGCCAGGGCCTGCTCGACGGTGGCCTTGCCGCGGTGGATGCCTACCGCGCCGTCGTGATCGGCTACGCGCTCATCGGCTTGCTGATGGCCGCCGGGTGCCTCCGGCTCGGGCCGTCGATCGAGGCCCCGGCCCGCGCGGCCTCGGCGGAGGACGGCGTGCGGAGGCGTCTCGGGCTCGGCCGCTCGCGCGGCGTCGTGCTCCGCCTCTCGGCGCTCTTCTCCATCGACGCGTTCGCCGGCGGGTTCATCCCGCTGAGCTTGATGGCGTACTGGTTCCACCTGCAGTACGGGGTCGAGCCGGCCGCCCTCGGGGCGCTGTTCTTCGCGTCGAACCTGCTCGCGGCGGTCTCAGCGCTCTCGGCGGCACGGATCGCCGCCCGGATCGGCCTGGTCAACACGATGGTCTTCAGCCACCTGCCGTCGAACGTGCTGCTGATCCTCATCCCGCTGATGCCGAACCTGGGCCTCGCGGTGGCCGTGCTCCTCCTCCGGTTCAGCCTCAGCCAGATGGATGTGCCGACCCGGCAGTCGTACGTCATGGCCGTGGTCGATCCTGACGAGCGGTCCGCCGCGGCCGGGGTGACCGGGATCGCCCGGACGACGGGCGCGGCCATCTCGCCGGCCTTCTCGGCCGTGCTCGTCTCGAACGCGGGCCTCGCCGCGGTTCCGTTCTATCTCGCGGGCGGCCTCAAGATCGTCTACGACCTGCTGCTCTTCCGCGAGTTCCGCTCGGTCCGGCCGGCGGACGACCGGTCGTCGACCGGCTAGCCGGTCTCTCGCTCGCGGCCGGGGCGCCCTGGCATCCCGAGGCGCCACCAGACGAAGAGGACGAGCGCGGCCACGACCGCGATGGCGATCGCGAGATCGAAGGGCTGGAGAGCGTGCCGGATGTCGACCCAGTTCGCGCCGAGCAGCGTGCCCGCGTAGACGAGGAGCATCGACCACGGCAGCGCGCCGGCGGTGGAGTAGACGATGAACCGGCCGAGCGGCATCCGCGCGACGCCGGCCGGGAAGCTGATGAAGGTTCGCACGATCGGCAGCAACCGGCCGACGAACACGGTGGCACCCCCGTGGTCCGCGAAGAACCGGTCGGCCAGCTCGATCTCGTGGGGCCGGATCAGGAGGTACCGACCGTAGCGCTCGAGGAACGGGCGGCCACCGTACGCGCCGATCACGTACGCCACGAGCGACCCGAGCGTGTTCCCGGCCGTCGCCACGACGACCACGATCCAGTAGTTCCACGGCCCCCCGGTCAGCGGCTCGAGCTGGCTCGGGTCGGACACCAGGAACCCGGCATACGGCAGGATCAGCTCCGAGGGGAGAGGGATCATCGCCGACTCGATCGCCATCGCGCCGAGGACGCCCAGGTAGCCGACCGCCCCGTACAGGCTGTTCAGGAACGGAATGACGATCTGGTCGATGAACGCGAGCACGACTACCTCGTGACTGACTGGGTGGGCGGCGGGCAGCATAGCCGACTATCCTCGGCACGGTGAGTAGCCTGGAGGTCCCGCGGTCGCCCGGATCGGACGACGCGATCGTCCTGACCGGGGCCGACCTCCAGATCGGGGACGTGGAGGCCGTCGCGCGGCGCGGTGCGACCGCGACCCTCGACGACGACGCGCGGAGCCGGATGCAGGAGGCCCGCGACGTCATCGAAGGCCTCGTCGCGGAGGGCGCCGTGGTGTACGGCGTGACCACCGGCTTTGGCGACCTCGCGACGGTGTCGATCCCGACCGCCGACGTCGCCAGGCTCCAGGAGAACCTCCTGATGAGCCACGCGGCCGGTGTCGGTGCCGCGTTCCCGCGAGAGATCGTGCGAGCGATGCTGCTCCTGCGGGCCAACACCCTCGCCCTCGGCCACAGCGGCTGCCGACCGTTGCTCGTGGACCGCCTCCTCGACTTCCTGCGGCTCGGGATCCATCCCGTCGTGCCCGAGCAGGGCAGCCTCGGGGCGTCCGGCGACCTGGCGCCGCTCGCGCACCTGGCGCTGCCCCTCATCGGCCGCGGCCAGGCCGAGCTGAACGGGTCCGTCATGCCCGGGCTGGTCGCGCTCCACGAGGCCGGGCTCGAACCGCTGTCGCTCGAACCGAAGGAGGGGCTGGCGCTCCTGAACGGCACGCAGATGATGGGTGCGATCGGGGCCCTCCTCCTTGCCGACGCCGACCGGCTGGTCCGGACCGCGAACGTGGCCGCGGCGATCAGCGTCGAGGCCCTGCTGGGCACGGACGTGGCGTTTGCCGCCGCGTACCAGCTCGCCCGGCCGCACCCCGGCCAGGTGGCCGTCGCCGCTGAGCTCCGCCACCTGCTCCGCGACAGCGGCCTCCAGACGAGTCACCACGGCGACGCGCACAAGGTCCAGGACCCGTACTCGCTCCGCTGCGTGCCACAGGTCCACGGTGCGGTGCGCGACGCGCTGGACTACCTGCGACGCGTCCTCGACGTGGAGCTCAACTCGGCGACCGACAACCCGCTCGTGTTCCCGGGCGGCGGCGTGGCCGACCCGGGCACGATCGCGACCGGCGGTGGCCGCGTCATCAGCGGGGGCAACTTCCACGGTGAGCCGATCGGGCTCGCGCTCGACTTCGCCAAGCTCGCCCTCGCCGAGCTCGGGGCGATCAGCGAGCGCCGGATCGCGCTGCTCGTGGACGCGCGGCTCAACGGCGGCCTGCCGGCCTTCCTGGCGGCGGCCTCGGGCGTGGACTCGGGGATGATGATCTACCAGTACACGGCCGCGGCGCTCGCCTCCGAGAACAAGGTCCTCGCGCATCCGGCGACCGCCGACTCGATCCCGACCAGCGCCAACCAGGAGGACCACGTGTCGATGGGCTCGGTCGCCGCCCGGCACGCCCGGATCGTGCTCGACCATGTCGAGCGGATCGTGGCCATCGAGCTGCTCGTGGCCGCCCAGGCACTGGAGCTCCGGCTTGGCCTGTCGGCGGGCGTGGCTCGCGGTGCCGGGTCGGCCGGCGTGGCCGCGGCTTCGCCGGGTCTCGGCGTTGTCGAGGCCCTCCGCCGGATCCGGACGCATGTCCGCCACCTCGACGGCGATCGCGAGCCCGGCCCCGATCTCGCGGCGGCCGCGTCGATCGTGCACGACGGTCTGCTCGCGGATCTCGCCCTCGCCCCCGGCTGAACCTAGCGGTGACGGCCGCTCCGGACGCCCGGGGTCGGCTGCGGGTCGCTGGCCCGGCGCACGCCGACGGCCCGGAGCGTGCGGTCGATCTCGTCGAGGAACGGCAGCCCCTCGCGTCGATCCTCGAGCCAGAGCAGGTAGCCCGGGTCCACGCGGGCGATCTCGCCGATCGACCAGCCGAGGTGGCGCCCGAACCCGAGCACGCTCCCGGTCGGTCGGCCCGGTGGGGGCCCGGCGCCGCCGGTGCCGTCGTACTCGCGCGCCCAGGTCGCGCGCCGCGCGCCGCGACCGTTCTCCCGGTCGTAGACCGCGCGACGGTCCGCCGTCCGGATTCGATCGAACGCGGCATTCAGCCGGATCATCCGGGCGGTTCCGGTCTCGCCGGCAATGTCCGGATGATGGAGTCGCGCAAGGGACCGATAGGCGGCGGCGATCGTGTCGTCGTCGCTCCCCGGCTTGACGCCGAGGATCGCGTAGGCATCCCCGAGAGCCGGATCGGGCAGCCGGTGTCCCTCCGTTGCGTGGACTGCCAGTGTAGCGAAGGCCGGACAGCCGAACGGGGTCCCGCGCCGTAGACTCGGTCGCGATGGATTCGATTCGCGTCGTCGACATCGTCGATGACGAGGCGTTCCGACTCGTCCCGCCGTGCGCCGACCCGGGTTTCGATCACCGATCGTGCGATTTCTGGGAGGACGCAGACCGGGGTTCCAAGGCGGCGCGGCTCGCGTGGCTGCAGCCGGCCGGGACGTCGGGGGCAGACGCCGGTCGATCGGGCGCGGGGTCGCCAACGGCAGCGTCCCGGCCCGCCAATCCGTTCCTGGCCGATCTCGAGGCGAAGGCCCCGACGGCCAACCCGTTCGCCGTCAGCCGTTCGAATCCGTTCCTGGCGCTCGACGAGGATGACGACGGGCCGGCCGACAACCCGTTCGCGCCGCCGCAGCGTCGTCGGCTTGCCATCGACCCCGCCGCGCCCCGAAAACTGCAGCTCCTGGGTCGCGGGCTGGGTGTCGTCGGCAGTTACGCCAAGGTGCTCCTCCGGGACGACGTCCCGGCCGTCTATGCCCAGTTCGGGCCACTGAGCGCCTACCCGCGAGCCCAGCGCACGCGCGACCTCTACCCGGCCCTCCCGGATGCCCCGCTCCCGGCGGTGATCACCTGCATCGCGTCGACCCGTGAGGCCCGCCGCCTGGGCCTCGCCAGGCAGCTGGTCGAGGTCGTCTGCGCCGACCTCGAGGCGCGTGGGTTCGCCGCGGTGGAGACCTACCCGGAAGCGGCCGTTGATCCCGACACGACGAGCGCGGCAACGCCCGCGTTCTGGGAGGCGATCGGGTTCTATCGGGCCGCCGACGACGCCCGGTTCCCGGTCATGCGTCGCGAGTTCCTGTGACCCGGACGAGGGTCCGAACCGCCGCGGTCCTCGCGGCGATCGTGCTCGCTGTCGGCGCCTGCGGTCCGGTCCAGCCCTCCCCGACGCCCGTGCCGTCCACCTCGAGCGCTTCGCCCACTGCGGCGGTTCCGTCGACGGCGACCGCCACCGCCGATGCGGCGTCGCCCGAGCCGCCCACGTCGCTGCCGCCCGGCGTCACCGTGGATCCCGGGCTCCTCGAGGTGCTGCCCACGGAGATCGACGGCGTTCCGCTGGAGCCGGACCCGGTCACGGCGACCGACATGGGCAGCGATCCGCTCCTCGCCGATTCCGTCCGATCGCTCGCGGTGGCCGCTGCGGTCGCCCCGGGCGACGAAGCGTCACCGGCAAGCGACCTGGCCGTCGCCAGCGTGATCCGGTTGCGACCGGACGTCTTCGATGAGGCGTTCTACCAGGAGTGGCGCGACACCTATGACGACGCCGCCTGCGAGGTGGCCGACGGCGTCGAATCCGAGACCGAGACCCAGCTCGCCGGCCGCCAGGTCTACTCGGCGACCTGCGTCGGTGGCGCGCGGACCTACCACACGTACCTGGTCGACCAGGGCTTCATCGTGTCGGTGACGGCGACCGGCGAGCACCTGTTCGGCGAGCGGATCATGGCCGGTCTCGCCGGGTAGCCTTGACGCATGGCAGAGAGCGTAGCCAGCGCAGGCGCCGGCCGGTCGGGCCCGCGGCCGGTTCGTGCCCCGCGCGGCGCGGAGCTGTCGTGTCGTGGCTGGCAGCAGGAAGCCGTGCTGCGGATGCTCATGAACAACCTCGATCCCGAGGTGGCCGAGGACCCGGACCACCTCGTCGTCTACGGCGGGACCGGGCGCGCCGCCCGAAGCTGGGAGGCGTTCGACGCGATCGTCCGCGAGCTCCGGGCGCTGGCCGATGACGAGACGCTGCTGATCCAGTCCGGCAAGCCGGTCGGCGTATTTCGGACCCACCAGTGGGCCCCGCGGGTCCTCATCGCCAACTCGAACCTGGTCGGCCGCTGGGCCACCTGGGAGCACTTCAGGGAGCTGGAGCGGGCCGGCCTGATGATGTACGGCCAGATGACCGCCGGGTCGTGGATCTATATCGGGACCCAGGGCATCCTCCAGGGCACGTACGAGACATTCGCCGAGGCCGCCCGCCAGCACTTCGGCGGCACCCTCCGCGGCCGGGTCGTCCTGACCGCCGGCCTCGGGGGCATGGGCGGTGCCCAGCCGCTGGCGGTCACGATGAACGAGGGCGTGTGCCTCGCCATCGAGGTGGACGAAGCGCGGGCCCGCCGGCGCCTCGACATCGGGTACGTCGATCGCCTGACCGCTGACCCCGCGGAGGCGCTGGCCTGGGCGCGGGCCGCTGCCGCCAAGGGCGACCCGCAGTCGATCGCGCTCGTCGGGAACGCGGCGGAGATCGAGCCCGCCTGGGCCGCGGCGGGCGAGTGGTTCGACCTGGTCACCGACCAGACCTCCGCCCACGACGCGCTGGCCGGCTACGTGCCCGCGGAGATCGCCCTGCCCGACGCCGCGACCCTGCGACAGACGCAGCCGGGCGAGTACGAGCGCCGCTCCCGGCACTCGATGGCCGAGCATGTGCGCGCGATGCTGGCCTTCCAGGCCGCGGGTTCGGTCGTCTTCGACTACGGCAACAACCTGCGCGCGCAGGCGCAGGAGGCCGGCGTGGCCAATGCCTTCGACTACCCCGGGTTCGTGCCCGCGTTCATCCGGCCGCAGTTCTGCGAGGGCCGCGGACCGTTCCGCTGGGTCGCGCTTTCGGGGGATCCCGCCGACATCCTGCGGACCGACCGGGCCGTGCTCGAGCTCTTCCCCGATGACGCCGGCCTGCGGCGGTGGATCGAGATGGCCGAGGCACGGGTCCCGTTCCAGGGGCTGCCCGCGCGGATCTGCTGGCTCGGGTACGGCGAGCGCGCGAAGGCCGGCCTCGCCTTCAACGAGCTCGTGCGGACGGGCGAGGTCAGCGCCCCGATCGTGATCGGTCGGGACCACCTGGACGCGGGTTCCGTGGCCTCGCCGAACCGCGAGACCGAGGCCATGGCGGACGGCTCGGACGCGGTCGCCGACTGGCCGTTGCTCAACGCGCTCGTCAACACCGCGGCCGGCGCCACGTGGGTCTCGATCCACCACGGCGGAGGGGTCGGGATCGGCTACTCGCAGCATGGCGGGATGGTCGTCGTGGCGGACGGCACGGCCCTGGCGGCGGAGAAGCTCGAGCGCGTCCTGACGACCGATCCGGGCATGGGCGTCCTCCGCCATGCCGACGCCGGCTACCCCCGCGCGGTCGAGGTCGCGCGCGACCGCGGCGTCCGGATCCCGATGCTCGAGGAGGGTTGACCGGCCGTTTACCGCACGCACATAGCGATCGCGGATGGTGGTCCGGTAGCCCGTTCGTCAGTTGTGATGGAGCACCGCGGAAGCGGCTTTTTGGCGCATCCGCTGGGTACCATGGCCGTCCACCGAAGAGGCCCTGCTTCGAGGAGAACCCGTGATGACGTCCTCACACGGTCGCCCCCGCCACCTCATGCGCTCGGTCTACCTGGCCGTCCTGACAGCCGTGGTGCTGCTGACCGGCGCGCTGCCGCCCACCCGGGTGACCAGTGTCCTGGCCGACTCCGGCCCGCAGGCCCTCCCGTTCAACCAGGGGTGGGCCGACACCGGTCTGATCACCGCCAACGACGACTGGTCCGGCGTACCCGGCGTGGTCGGCTATCTCGGCCAGGACATCACGACGACGACCGGCACGAACCCCCAGACGCTGCTCACCGAATCGGCCGTCGCGAACGATGTCGACGTCATCGCCAACCAGACGAGCACGGCCATCCCCAACGGCGGCGTCGCCGAGTTCCAGCTCACCGATTCCGTGGTTGCCCTGCAGGGATCGGGCACGGCGGACGCCCCGTACCTGCTGATCAACCTCGACACGACCGGGTATGTCGACATCGAGGTCGCCTACACCCTGCGCGACATCGACGGCACGACCGACAACGCCGTCCAGCCGGTCGCGCTCCAGTACCGTGTCGGCTCCACCGGCAACTTCACCAACGTCGCGTCGGCCTTCGTCGCCGACGCCACGAGCGGTCCGAGCCTCGCGACCCAGGTCACGCCCGTCGACGCGTTCCTGCCGTCGGCCGCCGATCACAAGCCGCTCGTCCAGGTCCGCATCATCACGACCAACGCCGTCGGCAACGACGAGTGGGTCGGTGTCGACGACATCGCGATCACGGGCAGCGACCGCGCCCCCTCCGTCCAGGCGACCGTGCCCGCGAGCGGCTCGGCCAATGCCGCCGTGGGGGCCAACCTGTCGATCACGTTCAGCGAGCCGGTCAACGTGTCCGGCGCGTGGTTCTCGCTGACCTGCTCGATCTCGGGGGTCCATGCCTGGACGGCCGACGCCGGACCGACCACGTACACCATCGATCCGACCATCAATCTGGCGCCCGGCGAGACCTGCCAGGTGCTCATCAACGCCCAGCTGGTGACGGACGTCGACGCGAACGATCCGCCGGATCGGATGAACTCCAGCGTGAGCTTCGGGTTCTCGACCGGCACCGCGCCCGACGCGGCCCCGACGGTCCTCTCAACGGCACCGGTTGACGGTGCCCAGGATGTCGACCAGGCGGCAACCCTGACGGTCACGTTCTCCGAAGCGGTCTCGGTCAGCGCGGCCTCGTTCGGGATCGAGTGTGTCAGCAGCGGGAGCCACGCCGTCACCGTGAGTGGCGGGCCGACGACGTTCACGGTCGATCCGGACGTCGACTTCGCCTCGAGCGAGACGTGCGTGGTGACGGTCGTGGCCGCCAATGTCGCCGACCGGGACAGCGCCGATCCACCCGACGCCATGGCTGCCGACCATGTCTTCGACTTCACGACGACCACCGGGTGCGGCGACCCGGCCACGGCGATCCACGACATCCAGGGCAGCGGCGCCACGAGCCCGCTCAGCGGCCAGGCCGTGGAGATCGAAGGGGTGGTGGTCGGCGACTTCCAGCCGTCGTCCAGCTTCAATGGCTTCCACGTCCAGGAAGCCGACGCCAACGCCGACCTCGACCCGGCCACTTCCGAGGGTATCTTCGTGTTCGAGGGCGGCAGCGCTGTCGACGTGGCCGCGGGCGACGTCGTCCGGGTCCGCGGGACCGTGACCGAGTTCCTCAGCAGCGGCACCAACCTCACCGAGCTGGCCAGCGTGACCCGCGTCCTGGTCTGCTCCTCGGGCGCGTCCGTCACGCCCGCGCCGGTCACGCTCCCGTTCGCGTCGGCCACCGTTGCCGAGCGGTACGAGGGCATGCTCGTCGAGACGACGCAGGACCTGACGGTCAGCGAGACGTTCGGTCTCGGTCGTTTCGGCGAGCTCGTGCTGTCGTCCGGTGGCCGCCTGCTGAACCCGACGAACGTGGTCGAGCCGGGCGCGCCGGCGCAGGCGATGCAGGCCGCCAATGACCTGAATCGGATCGTCCTCGACGACGGCAACAACCTCCAGAACATCGACCCGACCCGCTATCCGGCGGGCGGCCTGGCGGTGAACCACACGTTGCGCGTGGGTGACACCGTGTCCGCTGGCCAGTTCGTCCTCGAGCAGCGGTTCGGCGTCTATCGGCTGCAGCCGGTCGGGGACGTCGCGATCGAGGCGACCAATCCTCGGCCGGCCACTCCGTCGGAGGTCGGCGGAAACCTCCATGTCGCGGCCCTCAACGTCCTGAACTTCTTCACGACGCTCGACACGTCGCCGACCGGCTGCGGTCCGACGGGTGCGCTCGAATGCCGTGGCGCAAACACGCCGGCCGAGCTCGTTCGCCAACGCGACAAGACGGTCAGCGAGATCCTCGGCCTCGACGCCGACGTCCTGGGCCTGATGGAGGTCCAGAACGACACCGGGGCCACGCTCCAGTACCTGGTCGACGCGCTCAATGCCGGCACGGCACCGGGCACCTACGACTTCATCCACACCTCGACGATCGGCACCGACGCCATCAAGGTCGCGCTGCTCTACCGGACAGCCGCGGTCACCCCGGTCGGGGCCTACGCCATCCTCGACCACACCGTCGACGCCCGGTTCCGCGACACGCTCAACCGGCCGGCGCTCGCACAGACCTTCGAGGCTGCCGGTGGCGGGCGTCTGACGATCGTCGTCAACCACCTCAAGTCCAAGGGCTCCGACTGCCTCGCGGTCGGCGACCCTGACACCGGCGATGGCCAGGGCAATTGCAACGTGACGCGCACCCTGGCGGCCGAGGCGCTGGTCGACTGGCTCGCCACGGACCCGACCCACAGCGGCGACCGGGACATCCTGCTCGTCGGCGACATGAACTCGTACGCGAAGGAAGACCCGATCGACGTGTTCAAGGCCGCCGGCTTCACCAACCTGATCGACGCCTTCGTCGGCGACCAGGGCTACTCGTACGTCTTCCAGGGCCAGACCGGGTACCTCGACCACGCGCTCGCCAGCCCCACGCTGGCTGCCCAGGTCACGGGGACCGCGGAGTGGCACGTCAACGCGGACGAGCCGACCGTGCTCGACTACAACACCGAGTTCAAGACCGCGAACCAGGTCAACACGTTCTACGACACGAGCGCCTACCGATCGTCCGACCACGACCCCCTCCTGGTCGGCATCCAGCTCCTGGACTACGACTTCGCCGGCTTCTTCTCGCCGGTCAACAACCCGCCGGTGGTCAACACGGTCAAGGCCGGCCAGGCGATCCCGGTCAAGTTCTCCCTGACCGGCGACCTTGGGCTCGGCGTCCTGGCCGGGACGCCCACGTCGGTGGAATACGTGTGTGCCTCCGGCGTATCGATGGACGAGGTCGAGTCGACGGTCACCGCGGGCGGCAGCGGCCTTGCCTACGACCCGGCCGGCAACGTCTACACGTGGACGTGGAAGACAGGCAAGGCCTGGGCCGGCCAGTGCCGGACGTTCACGCTGACGCTGGACGATGGCACCTATCGAACCGCGGACTTCCATTTCCGAAAGTGACCGCCATCGGGCGGTGATCGTCGCTCCGTGGCCCGCGCGGCGGCCCATCCCGTGGCCGTCGCGCGGGCTAGCATCTCTGCGTGCTGATCGAGTCCGTCCCGAACGTCTCCGAGGGTCGCCGGCTCGACGTCGTCGATCGAATGGCGGCCGCCATCGAGGCGGTCGCCGGCGTCTTCCTGCTCGATCGGACGAGTGACGCGAGCCATAACCGCTCGGTGTTCACGATCGCCGGCGAGCACGGTCCGGTGCAGGCAGCGCTGGAAGCCCTGGTCGCCACCGCCATCCACGAGATCGACATGGCCGTCCACACGGGGGAGCACCCGCGGATCGGCGCCGTGGACGTCATCCCGTTCGTGCCCCTCGCGGCCACGACGATGGACGACTGCATCGAGCTCGCCCACGACTTCGGCGAGCGGATCGCGCAGCGGTTCGACCTCCCGGTCTACTTCTACGCCAACGCCGCTCGCCGTCCCGAACGAGTCAAGCTCGCGGACGTGCGCCGCGGCCAGTACGAGGGTCTCCGCGAGGAGGTCGCACAGCGGGGACGCGAGCCCGATGCGGGGCCCGGGCGGCTGCACCCCTCGGCCGGCGCGGTGGCGGTCGGCGCCCGGCCGTTCCTGATCGCCTACAACATCAACCTGGCGTCCGACGACGTCGACCTTGCCAAGCGGATCGCCCGGCGGGTGCGCGAGTCGGGCGGTGGCCTTCCCAGGGTCCAGGCGAACGGGTTCTGGATCGCCGAGCTGAAGCGCGCGCAGGTCTCGATGAACCTCCTCGACTTCACGGTCACGCCGCTGTGGGCGGTCTGGGACACGGTGCGCGACGTGGCGGCGGAGGACGGCGTGGAGCTGGCCGAGTCCGAGCTGATCGGGCTGGCGCCGCTCGCGGCCTTCCTCGCCGTCGCGGATCACGCCGGCGCCCCGGTCGAGGACACCGTCGAGCGGCGGCTCGCCATGGCGGCCGCCTACCTGCGGTTGCGCGACTTCTCGCCGATGCAGGCCTTGGAGCTTCGGCTCGAGGCGGCCCGAGACGGTGGTCGCCAGGGGGCGGGACCAGGACCGGGACGGTGAGCGGGGGTTCGTTCCGGGTCATCGAGGGCGGACGGGTCGACGAACCCACGCCCGGGCTCCTGATCGTCGGGGCGGCCGAGGTCGTCACCATGGAAGGCGGGTTGCGGGCAGGCGACCGGCAGGGCGAGGTGACCCGGTTCTCCGCGGCGGATGTCGGCGGACCGAGCGCGGTCGACGCCCCGGTCGTGGCCTGCTGGGAAGGCCGGATCGCGGCGGTCGGCCCGCGCTCCGGCGTCGAGCGATTGCTCGAGGGGGAGGGCTATCCACTCGGCCGGTTCGCCCGGCTCGACGCCGCCGGTGGCTCGGTGACGCCCGGCCTGGTCGATCCGCACACGCACCTGCTCTTCTCGGGCTCGCGCGAGGGCGAGATGCTGCTCCGCCAGCGCGGCGGGGACTACCTCGAGATCCTCGCTGCAGGGGGCGGCATCCTGTCGACGGTCGCCGCCACGCGCGCGGCAACCGCGGATGCCCTCCTCGCGCATGGGCGGCGCTGGCTCGACGAGATGCTCGGGCACGGCGTGACCACGATCGAGGCGAAGTCGGGGTACGGGCTCGACCTCGAGACCGAGATCCGGCTCATCGACGTCGCCCATCGCCTGGGGACGGAGGGCCCGGTCGACGTGGTCCCGACCTACCTCGGCGCGCATGCGGTGCCTTCGGAGTTCCGGACGCGCCCGGACGGTACCGAAGCCTACGTCCGCTCGATCCTCGAGGAGCAGCTGCCCGGGGTGGCCGCGCACGGCCGGGCACGGTTCTGCGACGTCTTCTGCGAGGAGGGTGTCTTCACCGCCGATCAGTCCAGGCGGATCCTGGATGCGGCCGCTGGCTTCGGACTCGCTTCGAGGCTCCACGCCGACGAGCTCGCGCCATCCGGCGGCGCCGAGCTGGCGGCCGAGCTTGGCGCGGTATCGGCCGACCACCTCGCCACGCCGTCGGCGGCGGGGATCGCCGCGCTGGCTGAGACGGCGGCCGAGGGACGGCCGGTCGTTGCGACCGTCCTGCCGGCCACGACCTGGTTCCTGATGAAGGCCCACGGCGCGCCGGCCCGAACGTTCATCGAACGCGGCATCCCGGTCGCCATCGGCACGGACTTCAACCCGGGCACGTCCCCGACACCGAGCCTGCCGTTCGCGATGACCGTCGCCTGCGTCGAGCTGGGGATGTCGCCCGACGAGGCGTTGTCGGCGGTCACGATCAACGCGGCCCGGGCCGTCGGGCTGGAGGACGACATCGGCTCGCTCGAGCCGGGCAAGGCCGCGGACCTCGTGATCTGGCGCGTGCCGACGTCGACCCAGATCCCGTACTGGCCGGCCGCCGACCTCGTGCGGACCGTGGTCAAGCGCGGTCGCGTGGTGCTGGACCGAACCTGATCGTCAGCCGGCGCGGACCGCGACGGCTTCAGGCCTGCTTGCCCCTCGACTCGAGCAGCACCGTGGTCGTCTCGGTCGGCAGGCTGGTCGCCGTCACGGTCAGCTTCGGCTGGGTGGCGGGCTCCGCGCCCATCTCATGGAGGAACCGCTGGAGCGCCTCCGCGCAGGCCGCCTCGTCCTCGCAGATCGGCATCGGGACGACGATCCGCGGATCGAGCTGCGCGACCACCGCCGCCGCCTGGCTCGGGGAGAAGGTGCCGCCGAGCGGCACGCAGACGATGTCGACCGAGCCGATGTCGGCGAGCTTCTCCTCGGACAGCAGGTGGCCGATGTCGCCGAGATGGACCGTGTGGACCCCGTCCAGCTCGATCGCGAACGAGACCTGCTTGCCGGCCACGGCCCCGCGGGCATCATCGCGATACGTTCGGACCCCGGTGATCAGGACCTCCCGGACCTCGTATTCACCGGGCCCGTCGAGCACGAACGCGTTGTCCAGACTCGACGGCAGGAGCGTGCGACCGTCGCGCGACGCCTTGCCCTTCGCCCGCGGCAGCGGACTGTCGTCGGGGTGGCTGAACGTGACGATGTCGCCGGTCACGCCCCGACCCGTCGGCCCAACGACCGACTGGAACGGATCCGCGACGACGACCGCCTCCTTGCCACGCAGGCGAACGCACGTTCGCCCGTACCAGGTCAATTCCATCGCGACGATTCTGACACACCGCCATCGCCTGCCGCTCATGCCCGGCTGGACCCGTCAGCGAACCGAGGGTCGTCGCGGCGCCGGGCGCCGCAGCCACTCGCCGAACAAAAGGAGACCGGAGGCGCCTGCCCAATCGGCGCCTCCGGTCGGAGGGAGGGAGGAAGGAACCTTGTGGGTTCGTCCACGGAGTACGCTACGGCGCGCGCGTTGAGGAGCGAGTCGGCATCCGATTAAGAAAGCGATATTCGCGGCGGGTCCATGGCCGTTGTCCGCGTCGCGCGAAGCCGTCACCGGGCCGCCGGCGGGTCCCGTGCGACAATCGGCCGCATGTCCGATCGGCGCGTGCGCGGCTGGACCCGGCTCGCGTCCACGGCGACGCTCCTCGGGTCGTTGCTCCTCGTGGCGTCGGGCTGCGGCAACACCGCACCGACGACAGCGCCGTCTGCCGCTCCGGTTGCGACCGCATCCCCGTCGGCGTCGGCGTCGCCGACGGCCTCCCCGAGTCCCGTTTCGAGTGCGGATCTCGACGCGATCTACGACGCGATCGAGGCGCAGGTCGTCGAGGTCCGCGGGCTTCAGCCGAAGCGCGAGGTCCTGCGCAAGTTCATCGACGAGTCCGAGCTTCGAACGCTCATGAGCGACGCGTTCGACGCCCAGACGCCGCCGGACTATCTCGCCGCGACCGAGCAGCTCTACAAGGCCCTGAAGCTCATCCCGGGTGACGCGGATCTCCGGCAGCTCACGGTCGACCTCCTCAGCGGCGGCGTGGCCGGCTTCTACCGGCACGAGGAGAACACCCTCTACGTCAGGTCGGTGACCGGGCTGCCCGGCGCCAACGAGCGGATCACCTTCGCCCACGAATACGACCACGCCCTGCAGGACCAGAACACGAGCGTGTTCCGGGACCAGGACGGCATCCTCGATCAGTCGGATCGGATCCTCGCCAGGCAGTCGGTCTATGAAGGCGATGCCAGCCTCTTGATGGCCGTCTGGGCGTCGGCGCATTTCGGCCTGTCCGACTTCGCCGAGCTCCTCGCCCAGAGCAACGATCCCGAAACGCTGGCCCTGCTCGACCGGACACCCCCGATCCTCCGGGAGACGCTGCTCTTCCCGTACACGACGGGGCTGTCGTACGTGCAGGCCGCGCAGCAGCGCGGCGGCTGGCCGGCGGTCGACGCGTTCTACGACCGGATGCCCGAGTCGACCGAGCAGATCCTCCATCCGGACGCCTACGCGGCGGCCGAGCACCCCGTCGTCGTCGACCTGCCCGACGACCTCGCGGCCCAGCTCGGTGCCGGCTGGACGGTGCCGCTCGAGGACACGTTCGGCGAGCTCGAGCTTGGGATCTGGTTGCGCGGGGCGGGCGTGCCCGTGGCGGCCGCCGAGACCGCCACGACGGGCTGGGGTGGCGATCGGCTCGCCGTCGTGCGCGGACCCAACGATGCGTGGGGTGTCGTCCTGGAGACCACCTGGGACACGACAGCGGACGCCAACGAATTCCTCGACGCCGTCCAACCGGTGGTCGACCATCTCGATCACCCGGCCCGCGTCTCGGCTCCGGCCGGCAAGAGGGTGACGATCCTCGTCGCGTCGGATGAGGCGACCCTCCTGGCGCTCGACGTGCTGTTCGGGTCGACCGGGGTCTAGCCGGCCAGGTTCCACGGGCTGGTCGACCGGCCTCTCCGGGCCTCCGGCCCGATCCGCCGGCCCCCGGGCCGCCGGCCCCCGGCCTCAGGCCCCGATCCGCCGGCCGTCGGCGCTCGCCCCTACATCGACTCCGGCGCGGAGATCCCGAGCAACCCGAGCGCGTTGGCGAGCGTGATCCTGGTCGCGCCGGTGAGCGCCAGCCTGGCGGACGATCGCTCGGGCGACTCCGGGTCGACGACGCGCGCGTCGCGGTAGAAGGCGTGGAACGTGGTGGCGAGCTCGGTCGCATAGGCGGTGATGCCGTGCGTCTCCTCGGCCGCGACCGCGTCCTCGATCACCTCGGGGAAGCGGGCCACGGCCCGGGCCAGCGCCGCCTCGGGCGGGTCGGCCAGCCGGCCCTCGACCGTCGTCGCCGGCGCGAGCCCTGTGTCCGCGGCCTTGCGAAGGATCGACGCGATCCGGGCGTGCGCGTACTGGACGTAGTAGACCGGGTTCTCGTTCGACTGCTTCTTGGCCAGCTCGATGTCGAAGTCGATCCCGGTGTTGACCGACCGCGAGGCGAAGAACCAGCGCGCCGAATCGACGCCGATCTCGGTCAGCAGCTCGTCGAGCGTGATGAAGTCGCCGGCCCGCTTGGACATCGAGACTTCGACGCCGTCGCGGACGAACCGCACCCACGAATAGAGGAGCATCTGGACGGCGTCGGGGTCGTAGCCCATCGCCTTCGCCGCGTTCCGGACGCGCGCCACCGTGCCGTGATGGTCGGCGCCCCAGACGTAGATCAGGTGATCGAAGCCGCGGCTGAACTTCTCGGTCACGTAGCCGATGTCGGCCGCGAAGTAGGTCGGCTCGCCGTTGGACCGGATGATGACCCGGTCCTTGTCGTCACCGAAGGACGTCGAGCGGAACCAGATCGCGCCGTCCTGCTCGTACACGTGTCCGGCCACGCGCAGGCGCTCGACTGCGCGGTCCACCCAGCCACCCTCGTGCAGCGACGCCTCGGTGGTCCAGACATCGAACCGGACGCCAAGGTCGGCGAGGCTGCGCTCGATGCCCTCGCGAACCCGGCCGGCCGCCCAATGCCCCAGGATCCCGGCCGTGTCGGCCCCGGGGGCCGTAGCTTCGACCCACAGCGTCTCGGGAATGGCCGCCGCGAGCCCCTGCACGTAGTCGCCGTGGTAGCCGTCGTCAGGGACGGGGTCGCCACGCCGGAGCGCCGCGATGGACGCGCCGAGGTTCGGGATCTGGCCCCCGACGTCGTTGAAGTAGTACTCCCGCGTGACGCGCTGGCCGCCGGCCTCGAGCACGCGGCACAGCAGGTCGCCGACGAAGGCACCACGGGCATTGCCGATGTGGAGCGGCCCGGTCGGATTGGCCGACACGAACTCGACGTTGACCGAGCGTGGACGGATCGGCGCCACCTGCCCCCATCCGTCGGGGTCGGCGTTGACCGCCGCGACGACGGTCTCCAGCGCGTGGTCGGCGAGGCGGAGATTGAGGAACCCGGGCGCCGCCGCCTCGGCCGACGCGATCGGCGTGCGCGCGGGGTCCCGGCGGATCTCGCTCGTGAACGCCTCGACCAGCGCCGCGGCGATCGCCAGCGGCGCCATGCGGTACGGCCTGGCCAGCTTCATCGCGAGGTTGGTGGCGAAGTCGCCGTGGACGGCGTCGGCCGGCCGCTCGACCTCGATCGGCGGTGGCGCGATGTCCGCCGGCATGGGCGGCAGCGAACCGCTCTCGACAGCCCGTGCCCAGGCGTCCTCGATCGCTGCGCGCACGCGGCCACGGACCGTCGCGGTCGCGTCGTCACGGGAAGCGGACAAGGGCATCTCCTGGACCGGGAACGCGCTCGCGCGCGAGGAGGGACATCGTAGCCGTCGGTGCCCGTCGGGGCAGGCCCAGGCCTCACCCGCAGGTACCGGGCCCGACCCGGACCAAATTGGTGCCGCTCCGCACCGAAATTGGATTCGTGCAGCGGAGTTGATTCGGTCTTGTGTAGTTCAGATGCCCTATTGGTACTGGACGCTGTTGGGACGAGAATGCCATGATCCGACCGTTCGATCGGCAAAGGACCCAGTCGAGGCACTCGCTGGGAGCTCGATCGACCGGTTCATTTATCCGAGGCATCTTGCCTCAGTAGCTTGGGGTTCCGAAGAAGGATGAACACTCCCTTGACGCGCAGACGGTCTCGCCTGGCCCGCCGCTTCGGCTGGCTGGTGGTTGCCGGTCTCACCACCGCCGCCCTGATCGGGCCGAGCGCCGGCAGCGTGCTCGCGAACGACATGCACCAGGACCTGCCGATCTCCTGGGACAACCCGCAGTACCAGGGCTCCTCGGAAGATTGCGCCGACGCCGGCCTCGAGCCGGGTGAGGTGCTGTGGCACTTCGTCCAGACGCAGACCGACGACGACAGCGGCATGCTGACGGCGACCTTCAGTGTGGCCGGCGTGGTCGGCCCCGTGGCCTCCTACAAGCACAGCGGCCAGGTCCTGCATTGGGCGATCATCACGGGTGAGGACACCCTGCTCGGCGCCACCTCGGACATCGAGAACGACGGCAACCTGAACCTGTCCCACATCTGTGGCGGTGGCACGACGACGACGACGTCCTCGTCCTCGACGACGACCACGAGCGACAGCTCCTCGAGCACGACCACCACCACGAGCCAGAGCTCGTCGACGACCACGAGCCAGAGCTCGTCGACCACGACCACCACCAGCTCGACGCAGACGACGGCGACCCCGACGCCCACGCCGACCCCGACCCCCACGCCGACGCCGACGCCGACACCCACGCCGACGCCGACGCCGAGGGAAACGCCGAACCCGACCCCGACGCCGACGCCCGTTCCGACGCCGACGCCGACCCCCACGCCGACGCCAACGCCGGTCCCGACGCCGACGCCAAGCCCGAGCCCGACTGGTGAAGTCCTGAGCGAGACCGGTGCCCCCGCGGTCACCCTTCCGCCCACCGACACCTTCTCCGGGAACACCTCGGCACCGGCCGGCGACAGCTGGCGGCTCATCCTCCTGGCCATGGCCGGCATCCTTGCCGGGACCCTGGTCCTGACGCCGAACCAGTCGGCCATCAAGCGGGACGACCGCTAGCGTCGACCCAAACCTGCGGTAGGCCAGGTCGTCCCACCTGGCCGACCCGGCCGAGCGGCCATCCAGCAACGGGAACCCCGGAACCGGGATGCGAGCGATCGCATCCCGGTTCTTGCATGTCCGGCCAATCGGACAGCGGGCTACCCTGACGGCGATGCGCGAGGTTCCCGAGCCACCGCCGGTGCCGCAGCGGTCGCCGTCCGCGCGAGGCACTGCCCTCGACGCCGCGGCCAGGCGCGAGATCATCCTGGGCCTGGCCCTGCTGCTGTGCTACGGGTTCTTCCGCCAGGAACCGGCCTGGAACGAGTTCAGCCGGTACGACCTGGTCCGCGCCTTGGTCGAGGACGGGACCACGCGGATCGATCCATACCACGAGAACACGGGCGACAAGGCGTTCTTCGAGGGTCATTACTACTCGGACAAGGCGCCAGGGGCGTCGATCCTCGGCATCCCGGTCCATGCCGGCCTGTTGCTCACGGCTCGGCTCGCCGGCCAGGCCGAACCGGACGAGGACGCGGCGGTCCAGGCGCTGGCGTTTGGCGTAGGCGCCATCCCGACGGTCCTGCTGGTGCTGCTGCTGATCCGGTTCCTGCGCCCGACCGTGGGCGAACCCTGGGCGCTCGCGATCGGCCTCGCCTATGGGCTGGGCTCGATCGCGTTCCCGTTTGCCACGATGCTGTTCGGCCACGCCGCGTCCGCCTGCTTCCTCTTCGCGAGCTTCTACGTCCTCTGGCGGGCCAGGTCGACTGCCGCCGGCGGGCGGGCGGATTGGCGACCGGTCCTGGCGGGGTTCCTGGCCGGCTGGGCGGCCCTGGTCGACCTCACCACGCTGCTCGGAGTCGCGGTGCTGGCCGGCTACGCGCTGACGGACGGCGCGACAGGGCCGATTCGGCTCCACGAGCTCCGCTGGCGCGCGCCGGCCCTGATGGCGCTCGGGGCGCTCCCGCCGGCGGGGGTCCTCCTCGCCTACAACTGGGCCTCGTTCGGCGGTCCGTTCAGCCTCGGGTACACCAACCTGCCGGCGGGCGCGTTCGCCGAGGGGATGGGCCAGGGCCTGTTCGGGGCCACGCTCCCCAGGCTCGACGTGGCGGTCGACTTGCTCGCCGGTCCGCGCGGCCTGCTCCGCCTGGCGCCGTGGTTCCTCGCGGCGCCCCTCGGGCTGCTGGCGGCGCGGCGGCTCGACCTGCGCGCCGAGGTCGTGGTGTGCGGGGCGATCGTGGCGGCCTTCTTCGCCTTCAACGCCGGCTACTACCTGCCGTTCGGGGGCTGGACGCCGGGGCCTCGGTTCCTGGTCCCGGCCCTGCCGTTCGCCGCCGTCCTGGTGGCGCTTGCGCCGCGCCGGTTCCGGCCACCGATCGCGATCCTCGCCGTGCTCTCGGTGGCGCTCGTCTTCGTGGCGACCGCGACGATGCCGAACGCAGCCGAGGCCATCCGCGATCCCTATGCCGATCTCTGGCTCCCGCGCCTCCTCGCCGGCGACATCGCCGACACCCTGGCCTGGACCCGGTGGGGCCTCCACGGGATCCAGCCGATCGTCGTGCTCATGATCGGTCTTGCCGTGGCGCTGGCGGCCGGCGTGGCGACCACGCGCGGGGGCCGAGCGAGCGCACGAGCCGGCGGGATCCTGGCCGGCCTGCTCGTCGCGCTCGTGGCCGCGCTGGCCGTCCCGATCGTCCCCGCCTCGTCGCTTGACCTCGCGCTCGCCGGCCCGTCGGCCGTGCCGGGCGATCAGCTCGCGGTCGCCAGGCTCGGTTCGGAGGTCATCCGCGTCGACGGCGTCCCGGCGTCGGTCCTCTGGGCGCAGCTGGAGAACCGCGGGCCGGCGATCGAGGGGACGCGGGTCGTGTTCTCGGTCCATCGGCTCGATGGAACCGCCAGCTGGTCCGCCTGGCACGATTCGGTGTCGTGGGCACCGGGCGATCGAAAGCGGATCGATGTCCGGTGGGAGGGTCCGACCCGCGAAGCGGGCCCCTTCGCCTACGACGTGGCGGTCGTCTCGCTCGAGCCGCCGGTCACCTTGGGGAGTGCGACCGGCACGGGTCGCAACGACGAGTGACCGGGGTCAGGGAATCTGGCGGAACGGGAAGTAGGCCACGAACCCCGCGGCGTAGGCCACGAGGTAGCCGTACGTCACCACGCGTGGCAGTCGCGCACGGGTCAGGAAGATGGCGATCGCGGCGGCCACGCCGGGCACGACCGGCAGGAAGTAGTAGAGATACATGATCCGGTTGCTGACGAGCGAGATCGCGACGTACGGCAGGTAGTTGGCGGCGATCCAGACGACGCTCCACCGGGCCAGGACATTCCCGGTTCGCCAGGCGTACCAGCCGGAGAACAGGGTCGCGAGCAGCATCACGTTCGTCAGCAGCGGGTTGAGGGCGCCACGGAAGTCGATGGACGGGACGGACGAGACGACTTCCTCGCCGGCCCGGACCGTCACGTCGACCCGGACGTAGGTGATCTGGCACTGATTGAAGATCCACTGGAGCGGGCCGCTGTCCGCTCCCGGGCAGATGCCGGTCTGGACGACCGGCTGCCGCAGGTTCGCGCCGTACTCGACGATCCGCTGGAGATGGTCGAACGGCGAGGCGTACGTCGAGAATCGCGAATCGAGCAGCCACAGCCCGCCGACCGCGACCACGGCGAAGGCGATGAGCACGGTCAGCCCCGGGCGAAGGTCGGCCATCGTCAGGCGTCTCGTCGCTCGCCATTCACCCAGCAGCCGCAGCCCCAGGTAGAGGCCCACCGCCAGCAGGCCGTACAGCGCGGTCAGCTTGACCAGGAGACCGACGCCCAGGGCGATGCCTGCCAGCGCCCACCGTTCGCGCAGGGCCAGCCAGGCGCCGACGAGCATCGGCAGGAGCACCATCATGTCGAGGGTGCCGATCCGGCCGTGGACGAACGTCAAGTTGTCGAAGGCGAAGATCCCGACGGCGAGGATCCCCATCCACGCCGTCTCGCCGGCCGCCCGAACGACCAGGTAGAAGGCGCCCAGCGCACCCATGCCGCTGAGCAGGCTGGGCAGACGCCAGGCGATTCCGTTGTCGCCGAACAGGAGCATCGACCCCGCGATCAGCAGCTTGCCCAGTGGCGGGTGCTCGGAGTTGGGGTCCAGCCCGGCCGGCGAGCCCGCGTAGTTCGCGCCATCCGGGAGGACCCAGCCGAGCAGCGTCCGTGCCGCGTTGACGTAATACGCCTCGTCGAAGATCAGGCTGCCCCGCGGCAGATCGAGCCAGACCGCTCGCACGCCGAGCGCGACGATCAGCAGCAGCGGCAGCGCCGTCGACGGGTCGCGCAGGTTCGTCGCCAGACCGGCGGCCAGGCGTCGAAGCGCGGTTGCCGCGCCGTTGGGTGTCGTGCCGGGTTGCGCCGTCGCCTCGACCGAGTCGTCCGACCGTGGCGTGCCCGGTCGATCGGACGGTTGCTCGACGCTCACGGGCGAAGCGTAGCCGACTCGATTCGCGGCCGCGCCTCGCTCAGCCCGGCACCGACAGCCGATCGCCGGGCTGGACGAGGCGGACAGGACCGGCGAACGCCTGCTGCACCGAGGCGATCGTGCGCCCCGGATCGAACTCCATGAGGATGTGCGTGAGGAGGACCGAGGCGACGCCCGTCCGGGCCGCCAGCGCCCCCACCGAGGGACCATCGAGATGCGCCGCGTCCGCGGGGACGGGACCCGGTCCGAAGGACACCTCGGCCAGGAGCGTGTCGCCTGGGCGGATCAACGGCTCGAGATCGGCGCCGCGACCGCAGTCGCCGCTGTAGACGAGACCCGGCTCCGTGCCTTGCGCGACCCGAAAGCCAAAGCTCGGGGCGTGATGCGTCACGGGAGCCACCTGGACCGTCAGCGCGCCGATCCCGACGCGGCCCTCCGACAACGTCTCGACATCGAGGGTCGCGCGGGTGAAACCGGGTTCGTCATGCAGCGCGTCGAGCCGATCCGACAGCCCGTCCGGCCCGATCACCCGCACGCGACGGGGCGCCTTCGGGCCCCACCGGAGGAAGTGGCGAAGCGAGACGAGGTCGATGAAGTGATCCGGATGGAGGTGGCTGACGAGGACCGCGTCGAGGTCGCCGGGGTCGAGCAGGCCGGCCAACCGCGGGAACGACCCCTGCCCGAGGTCAAGGAGAACGGCCGTCGAGCCGGCTCGGAGCAGGTAGGCGGCGCCGGTCGCGCCCGCGCGATCGGTGTACGCGGGGCCCGCACCGACGATATCGAGGCGCATGCCGCCGTTGGCCGGGTCCACGCTCACGCGCGACAGGGTACCCGCTGGCGGGGAGTCTCAGTCGGCCTGGCCGTTGCCCCCGGTGTCACCGCCATTGCCCCCACCCCCACCACCGCCGTTGCCCCCGCCGCCTCCACGGGGCGTGTGCTCCGGACGCGGCGTCGCCACCGAGTCGTCGGTGGCATCGCCCTTGGGTGTCGGGTGGGGTTGTGGAGTCGGGTGTGGCTTTGGTGTCGCCCCTACGGGGTCCGGCGTCGGCTTGTTCGGGTTCGCCGTCTTCTGCGGCTCACCGGCCGGCTTCGGCTTCTTGGTCGGCGTGGCCGCCGGGCCGTTCCCGGGTGTGTCGACGGGCTTGCCGTGCAGCTTGTCCACGGCCGAGTCGCTCTTCTCGATCGCCCGCTCCAGCGCCCGCTGGATCGATTCGGCGGCCTGGTCGTTCCCGCGCTCGGTCATCCGCTGGACCAGGACCGTCAGGACGCCGATGTTGCTCTGGACGCCCTTCTCGAGCGTTGCCGCCGCCGACACGTCGTTCCCGGCGCCGGCCGTTGCCTCGTTGACGATCGCGGCGTAGGCATCCAGGGCGGCGTTCGCGGCATTGAGATCGCCCGCGGTCGTGGCGGCCGCCGCCTCGGCCAGCCGATCCGCGAGTCGGTGGAGCTCGGCCTGCGCGCGCTCGTTGGCGTTGGGCGGCAGGGTGAGGGTCTCGGCCCAGACCCGCGCGCCGTACAGCGGGCCGCCCGCCTGTGCCGCGGCAACCGACCCGACACCCACGCCGAGCGTGAGGCCGGCGGCCAGCAGGGCGGTGAGGGGCCGGCGCCAGCTCATTCGACGCGTTCGATCCGCCTGCGCCTCGGCCGCCGCCGCCGCAAGCGCCGCACGAGCAGTATCGGCACGGGCAAGCATCGCCTGGTGATGGGCGGCGGCCATGACCCGAGCGCGCATTCGCGTCGTCGCGGAGAGCTCCGGGGACAGCCGACCCTCGGCGTACGCCTCGAGGCGTCGCCCCAGCTCGTCCACGTCCCGGTCTCGATCGTGCATCTGGTGGTTATCCATCCTGTGCTTGCTCGGATCCGTCGACCGGATCCCGTATCCCGAGCTGCCGGCGAAGGGCGGCGATGGCGCGGAACTGGAGTCCGCGGATCGTGCCTTCCTGCCGTCCCATCACGTCCGCCGCTTCGCGAGCCGAGAGCCCGCCGAAGAACCGCAATGCGATGGCCTCGCGTTGATCGTCGGTCAAGGTCGCGAGCGCGACCTCGACCTCGTCCAGGTCCTGCCGGAGCAATGCCACGTCCTCGGGTCCAGGGTCATGGCTCCCGCGATAGATCACGGTGTCCAGATCGCTGTGCTCGTGACGCGTTCGGGTGAAATCGACGACTGCGTTCCGGGCCAGCCGAAAGAGCCAGCCCCCGAAGGGAATGCCCCGCGATTCGTATCGCGGCAACGCTTCCAGGGCCTTGACGAAGACCAGCTGCGTCAGGTCCTCCGCATCCGCCGGGCTGTGGATGCGGCTGATGATGTAGCGATAGATCGGCAGGTGGAAGTGATCGAACAATTGTCCGAAGGCCCAGGCGTCAGCCGACCGGGCTTCGTCCACCAGCCGCTCGATTGCGGCATCGTCAAGACTCACAACGAACAGCCGCCCGGACCGTTAGGACCGCAACGGAACGCGGTTGCGTATCGGCACCTGAACACGTGTCTCACCGCGACGAAACGTAATCGCCTCGAATCCCGCGTCTATGGCGTATTGGTACCCGTCCGCCAGCGCCCAGCCAAACTGGGTCGCACGGTGCGCATCGGAGCCCACGGTGACCGCTCGACCGCCCATCGCCCGGAAGCCATTGACGACCGCGGCCGACGGGTACGTCTCGCCGACCGGATGCCGCAGGCCGCTCGTGTTGATCTCCAGCGCGGTGCCGCTGTCCACGAGCGCCTGCAGGATCGGCTCGTACAGGTCCGGGGCATCGGCGAAGGCACTGGCGGGCACGTAGGGGTGGAGATACCGCTTGACGACGTCGAGGTGGCCGAGCGTGTCGAACAGGCCCGATCGGGCGGCTGCCTCGACCTCGTCGAAGGACGGCGCGACGATCTCGCGGAGCGACCGACCTTCGATCCAGCGCGGGACGTTGCCCGGGCTGTAGGGCGAATCGACCCGGTCGTGCACGGAGCCGATCGTGAAGTCGTAGGCGTGCCGCGCGAGGTGGTCGCGGATGTCGGCCTCCCAGCTCCGATCGTAGGTCAGCTCGGCGCCGAACCGGATCGCGACGCCCTGCGGCCCCCAGCGTTCCGCGGCCTGGCGGACGATCCGCTCCCGGTCGGCGAAGGTCGCGTACGCGTAGGCCGGCGCGCCCGGCTCGAAGTCGACGTGATCGGTGATCGCGAGTTCGGCGATGCCGCGCTCGAGCGCTGCGGCCGCGAACACGTCGATGGCGACGTCGCTGTCCGGCGACAGGTTGGTATGGAGATGCGCGTCGAGGGGCAGGTCGCGCGCCTGGCGATCGATCACGCCGTGGCCTGGTCGCTCGCGCGGCGCGTCGTCATCCGCTGATCAGCCCGAGCTCGTGGCCGACCCGATCGAACGCCGAGACGGCCACGTCGAGCTGGTCGTCCGCATGCGCGGCCGTCACGATCGTGCGGATCCGGGCCTTGTCGATGGCCACCGTGGGAAAGACGACGGGCTGGGCGAAGACGCCCTCCTCGAGCAGTCGATCGCTGAAGCGCCCGGCGACGTCCGGGTCGCCCATCATGACCGGCGTGATCGGCGTCTCGGAGCGGCCGGTGTCGAAGCCGAGACGCGTCAGCTCGGTCTTGAACCGCCGGGTGTTCGCCCACAGGCGCTCCAGGAGCTCCGGCTCCTCCTCCATCACCCGGATGGCCTCGCGACACGCGGCGACCACGGCCGGCGGATGCGACGTCGAGAACAGGAACGGGCGGGCGCGCTGGGTCAGGATCTCGCGCAGGGCGACGGATCCCGCCACGTACCCCCCGAGCGAACCGACCGCCTTGCTCAGCGTCCCGACCTGGATCGCCACGCGGCCATGCAGGCCGAAGTGGTCGACCGAGCCTCGGCCGTTCCGGCCGAGGACCCCGGAGGCGTGGGCGTCGTCGACCATCACCGCTGCATCGAACGCTTCGGCCGCCTCGACCACGGCGGGGAGTGGGGCGATGTCGCCGTCCATCGAGAAGACCCCGTCCGTCACGACGAGGATCGCCCGGTAGGGCCCGCCGCCCGGCCGGCCGTTCTCGCGGGCCAATCGGAGGATCTCGCGCAACGCGTCGACGTCGCCATGCGGATAGATCTCGCGGGGGGCCTTGGACAACCGCATTCCATCGATGATCGAAGCGTGGTTGAGCGCGTCCGACACGATCAGGTCGGTTTCGCCGGTGATCGTCGGGATGACCCCGGTGTTGGCCGCGAAGCCGGACTGGAAGGTGAGGACCGCCGGGGCGCCCTTGAAGGCCGCGAGCTCGCTCTCGAGCGCCTCGTGCATGGTCATCGTCCCGGCGATCGTGCGAACGGCGCCGCTGCCGACGCCGAAGTCGCGGACCGCGGCGAGCGCGGCCGCACGCAGGCGGGGATGGTGGGTCAGGCCCAGGTAGTCGTTCGACGACAGGCTCACGACGCGGCGCCCGTCGACGGACACGATCGGACCCTGCGCCGACGACATGATCCGCAGACGCCGATAGAGGTGACGCTCGCGGAGCGCCGCGACCTCGTCGTCGAGGTAGGCGAGTGGATCGGGCCTGCCGCCCGGTCGCGGCGTCCTGGCGGTCATGCCTGCCAATCCATGATGACCTTCCCGGAGTCACCGCCCCTCGCCGCGGCGAATGCCGCCTCGAACTCCCGGAACCCGAAGCGATGGGTGATCGCCGCCTTGATGTCCAGCCCGGACTGGAGCATGACCGTCATCTTGTACCAGGTCTCGTACATCTCCCGGCCGTAGATGCCGCGAAGCGTGAGCATCTTGAACACGATCGTATTGACGTCCAGTGCGATCTCCTCCGAGGGGATGCCCAGGATCGCGATCCCGCCGCCGTGCGCCATCGCCTCGATGGCGTTGCGCAACGCGGTCGGGCTGCCCGACATCTCCAACGCGACGTCGTAGCCCTCGACGATCCCGAGTTCGGCGAACGGGCCAGCCAGCCCCTCCTCCTTCGGGTCGATCACCCGTGTGGCGCCCATCCGCAGGGCCAGCTCGCGACGGAACGGGTTCGGGTCGCAGACCACGACGTGGCGGGCACCGGCGTGCCGGGCGACGGCCGTCGCCATCAGCCCGATCGGTCCGGCGCCCGAGACGAGGACGTCCTCCCCGAGGATCGGGAACGCGAGCGCCGTGTGGACGGCATTGCCGAACGGGTCGAAGATCGCCGCGACCTCCTCGTCGATCCCGCGCCAGTGATGCCAGACGTTGGTCATCGGCAGGGCCACGTACTCGGCGAATGCCCCGTCCCGGCCGACGCCGAGCCCGATCGAGTTCGCGCAGAGGTGGCGTCGCCCGGCCAGGCAGTGCCGGCATCGTCCGCACACGACGTGGCCCTCGCCCGAGACGAGATCGCCGGGAGCGAAGTCCGCGACGTTGCTGCCGACCTCGACGACCTCCCCGACGAACTCGTGGCCGACGACGAGCGGCGGCTTGATCGTCTCGGCCGCCCAGCCGTCCCAGCTGTCGATGTGCAGGTCCGTCCCGCAGATCCCCGTCTTGTGCACGCGGATCAGGACGTCGTTGATCCCGATCGCCGGGATGGGCGCGTCGGTGAGCTCGAGGCCCGGTCCGGGTCCGGTCTTGACCAGGGCGAGCATCGTGCGGGCGGCCGGGTTCCGGTCGCGTCGGGTGTCAGGCGTCGTCGTCGCTCCAGTCGATGACCGGATTCTCCACCCAGCCGATCCCGTCGATCTCGCAGCGCACGCGGTCCCCCGGCTCGAGGAAGACCGGCGGGTCGCGAAAGACGCCGACGCCGGACGGTGTCCCGGTCAGGATGACGTCCCCGGGCTCGAGCGTGACCGCGGCACTGATGAATTCGATCAGTTCGGCCACGCCCCAGATCATGTCCGCGGTCGAGCCGTCCTGCATCAGGATCGGGCGCCCGGCGTCCGGCCCGCTCCCCGGCGTTCGCCACGAACGGAGCCGGAGTCGCTGCGGATCCGGGAGCTCGTCGCGCGCGACCATGACGGAGCCGATCGGCAGGAACGTGTCCGCGCTCTTGGCCCGGAGCCACTGGCCGTCGCCCACCTCGCCCTCGCCGAGGGCCACGGGGATCCCCTGCCAGTCGCGGGCGCTGACATCGTTGGCCACGACGTAGCCCGCGACGTGGTCGAGCGCCTCGGTCCGGGCCACGCGCCGGGTCGTCGAGCCGATCACGACCCCGAGCTCGACCTCGAGGTCGAGGGCATGGGTGCCGGGGGGTCGCACGATCGGCGCGCCGTCGGCGATGACCGCGCTGGGAAACTTGGCGAACAGGAGCGGGCGGACCGGACCCGGCCGGCCACCCTCCGCCACGTGCTCGCGGTAGTTCAGCCCGACGCACACGATCTTGGTCGGGTTCGGCAGGTAGGCAGCCCGGCGCACCGTCACCGTGGGCTCAACTCGCGCTCGGTGCCGCGGCCGACGGACTTGCCTCGCCGCTCGGTGCCGCGCTCGGTGCCGCGCATTGCTTCTCTGGATTGCTCCGCTCACCCCAGACCTGGAAGAAGTCGAGGATCTGCGTCGTGTCCAGGTCGTCGAGCGGGAGCACGCGCCCCCAGACGATCGCCGCGTACGGCGTGGCCATCTCGTCGAACCGGGCGATGACCGGTCCCGTGCTCGTTCCGGGCTGGATTCCGCAGACCGGGCTGGCCGGGAAGGCGCTGAACAGCGCCTTGAGGGCGGTCTGGCCGGCATCGGTGATGCCCGGATCGCCCTCGCGGCCGCGGTACAGGATCACCATCGCGCCGTGCTCGAGGTTGTGGATCCAGCCTTCCGGGAGGGCCTTGTCACTCGGGCCGTATTCGCGCGGCTGGATGGGCCCCTGCCCGGCCGCGTTGTAGTGCGAGCCGGACGCCGGCGGGCAGAACGTGTAGGTCACCTTCTGGCCGACCGGCACGTGCGTCCGTCCCATGTCCGGCTGGACGTAGCCCGGATTGGGCGCCGCGCCGGCGGCGGGGCTGGCGGTCGGCGTGGGCACCCACTCCTGGGTGCAGGCGTACGCCGGGCTCGCGGCCGAGACGAAGACGAAGGCCGAGATGAGGATCACGCCGGCGAGCGCCGCGACCGCGACGATCAGCGTGCGGTAGCGCTCGACGAACGAGGGCTGGTAGGTCGCCCGGGCCCGTTCCCGCCGACCGGCCCGCGCCGTCCCGGATGGCGAGGACGAGCGGGTCGCCGTGGGCGGCCGGCCGGGGGCCGGCGGCTGGGCGGTCGGGGCCGGTTGGCGCCGGCGGCTGGGTTTGCTCACGATGGTGCCTCGTCTGTGGGTGATCACGGCAGCAAAGGACGGGATTTCGGATGGCGACCGCTGGTCGCCAAGCGAGAGGGTACCGTCCCGGGCCCGAACAGGGAGGATCGGCTGAGCGCCGCGCCTACGGTTCGCGCAGGAAGGACCTGACGTCGGGACGGAGAAGACCGCGGAACAGCACCACGCTGGCCGCGGCCACAAAGATCGCCTCGATCGGGAGCCGGCTGAGCAGGAGGAGCGGCACCAGCGGAACGGTCAGGCTGGTCAGGCCGAGGGCCAGGCCCCGGGCGGCTTCCTTGCGCTGGAGCACGAGGGTCGTGGTGAAGATGGTGTAGGCGAGCAGGGCCATGACGACGACGCCCTGGAAGCTCACGGAGGCCTCGACGGCCTGGTCGACGACGAAGCGGAGGCTGACTCCGATCCCGGCAAGGATGAGGAAGGCGTAGACCAGGAAAAGGCGCAGACCGCCCGGCATCTGGCGCAGCGTGGCGAGCATCGACCGGATCGTACCGCGAAGGGTATTGACACGGCGGGCCGGCCCCCGTATCTTCCCTAAACCGGTTTGCTAAACCGGTTTGCGTCGAGCCCGATCGGGCGCGGCCCGGGGCCGCCGACGCGTCCAACGCGAGCCGTGTGGAGGCGGCAGCGAGCGGGCGATCCATTCGCGCAGGGAGTCGGACCCGAGTGGACCAACGGACCATCCGTCCGCGCATCGCCGACGTGGCCCGCGAAGCGGGCGTGTCCAAGACGGCGGTGTCGTTCGCGTTCAACAGCCCGGATCGGCTGGCGCCGGAGACGGCGGTGCGGATCCGTGACGTGGCCGAGCAGCTCGGCTACACGCCCCATCCCGTGGCCCGGATGCTGACGCAGCGGCGGACGCTGACGATCGGGGTGCTGACGCCGCAGGCCCTGTCGGTCATCTTCTCGAACCCGTTCTTTGGCGCGTTCAGCGAAGGCGTCGCCGCGGCGGCCGAGGAATCCGGTTACGGATTGCACTTCATCTCGCCGCTGCGCGGCTCCCTGGCCCGGGCGATGAGCCGGGCGACCGTCGACGGGGTGGTCGCGATCGGGCTGTCCGACGACCATCCCGAGGTCGAGCAGATCCGGCGGGCCGGCGTGCCGATCGTGCTGGTCGATTCCACGGCCCTGCCGGAGCACGGGTCGGTCGAGATCGACGACGTGGGCGGGGCGCGCGCGGCCGGGGAACATCTCATCGGACTGGGCCACCGCGACGTCCTGGTGATCGGGGTCGAGCCGCCGGCGCCGTCCCAGGCGATGGATCCCGACGGCGTGACGAGCCGCCGGTTGCGCGGCTATCGCGAGGCGTTCGCGAGCGTCGGGGTGGACATCCCGGACGAGCGGGTCGTGGTCGGGCCGGCCAGCATCGATGGCGGGATCGCGGCCACGAACCGCGCCTGGGAGGATGGGCTGCGCCCGACCGCCGTCCTGGCCATGAGCGACGCGATGGCCATCGGCGCGATGCGCGCGCTCCGCGATCTACGGCTGAGCGTCCCGGGCGACGTCAGCGTCGTCGGGTTCGACGACATCGACCTCGCCCCGCACGTGGATCCCCCGCTCACGACGGTCCATCAGCCGATCCGTCGCAAGGGCGCCGAGGCGGTCCACCTGCTCCTGTCCGTCGTCCAACGACGGGATCAAGCAACCCCCGAGCATCGGCGGCTCGAGACGCGCCTGATCGTGCGCGGCTCGACGGGTCCGGTGCCGGCGCAGCGGCTCGAGGAGGTGGCCGGGGCACACGACTGACGATCGCCTCGATCGTCCAGGGCGATCGACATGCGGGCCTCCCGGCCCTCCTTGCCGGCACCGCCGGCTGACCAAGGGAGAACGGTGACCGGAACCGGTCACGAGAGAGAGAGGAGCATCACGCAAGCGATGAAGCGACACCTACGTTTCGCGACGCTGCTGACCGGACTGGTCATCGTGGCCGCGGCCTGCAGCAGCGGCGGCACCGCGACGTCGGCACCGGCGGCCTCCGAGGCGCCCGCGTCCGAGGCACCGGCGGCCTCCGAGGCGCCCGCGTCGGCCGCGGCCCCGGCCGGTCTGACCGGCGAGATCACGCTCTGGCATTCGTACGGGTCGGGCGGCGGCGAGACCGGCGCGCTCGACAAGGCGCTCGAGGCCGTCCGCGCCGCGAACCCCGACCTGACGATCAACGTGGTCGAGCAACCGTTCGACCAGATCTTCAACAAGTGGCGCACCGACGTGGCCGCCGGCGAGGGCGCCGACATGTTCATCGCCCCGAACGACAGCCTCGGCCAGGACGCCCGTGAGGGTTCGCTGCTGAACCTCGACCAGTACCTCAACGGCAACCCGGCGCTCGATGGCTACCTGCCCGTGTCGATCGACGGCTCGAAGGTCAACGTGGACGGCACGACGTCGTTCTACATGGTCCCCGAGTCCCTCAAGGCCGTGGCCCTGTGGTACGACAAGTCGGCCCTGCCGACGCCCCCGACCACGTCCGACGAGCTCCTCGCCGGCGTCAAGGACGGCTCGATCAAGCTCGGCATCAACCAGGGCGTCTACCACCAGTTCGGGTGGACCGGCGCCTTCGGCGGCAAGCTCATGGACGACACCGGCAAGTGCACCGCGGACCAGGGCGGCTTCGCCGAGGCGTTTGCTTACCTCAAGTCCCTCAAGGACGCCGGCGCCTCGTTCAACACGGACGGCGGCGCGCTCGACACCGACTTCAAGACCGGCAAGCTGAACGCGATCATCGACGGCCCGTGGACGACCGCCGACTTCCGCACGGCGCTCGGCGACAAGCTCGCGGTCGTGCCGATCCCGTCCGGCCCGTCCGGTCCGGCCAACCCGTTCACCGGGACGGACGGCTGGTACATCAACCCGAACCTCGACAACGACCAGGCGCAGCTCGCGGTCAACGTCGCGCTCGCCCTGACCTCGGTCGACTCGGAGCAGATCTTCGTCGACGACGCCGGGCACGTGCCGGCCAACCCGGCGGTCAAGATCACCGACCCGCTGACCCAGGGCTTCTCGGATGCGGCGGCCGCCGGCCTCCCGCGCCCGCAGAGCGCCCAGTTCAACAACTGGTGGGGCCCGTTCGGCGACGCGCTGAACAAGGTCATGGACACCGGCGCCGACCCGGCCGCGGCCGTCAAAGACGCCTGCGCCCTAATGAACGAGGCGAGCGGCCTCTAGGCCCTCCCTTCGAGCCACGCGATGGGGGCGTCCGCCGGGCGCCCCCATCGATCCGCCCCGGACCGCGCCCGAGCGCTTGAATCCGGCCCGATCCGGGGCCGATACTCGAACCACCGCCATTTCCCACGAGCCGACGTCACCGAGGAGAGGGAACTCGCGCATGGCGACCACGACCGCCGCGATGCCGCAGCGCACGTTCGGAGCCCGCGTCCAGCGGAACATCCAGCCCTATCTCTACCTGGTTCCCGCGTTCGTGGTGATGGGGATCATCACCTTCTACCCGCTGATCTTCCAGGTCTGGATGAGCTTCCACGACTTCGGCCAGATCAACTTCCGCGTCCGGAACCCCGTCCCGGCCGAGTTCGTCGGGCTCGACAACTACATCCGGATCGCGACGTCGAAGCTCCAGATCCCGAACTTCGAGTTCGTCCGCCTGGTCCTGTTCAACCTGTGGTGGGCGCTCAGCAACGTGATCGTGCACGTCATCATCGGCGTGCTGGTGGCGGTCGTGCTCAACACCCGCGGGCTCCGGTTCCGCGGCATCTACCGGGCGCTGTTCATCCTCCCGGTGGTCATCCCCCAGATCATCGTCGCGACGGTTTGGCGGAACATGTTCGACCCGGACGCGGGCGCCGTGAACCTGGGCCTGCAGGGCCTCGGCGGCATCTTCGGGATCTCCGCCGACAACCCCCTGTTCCACCTCAACTGGCTCCGCCAGCCGGACGACCCCATCTCGTGGATCCCATTGCCGCTGGCGTATTTCGGGATGCTCACGGCGAACTCCTGGCTCGGCTGGCCGCTCAACTCCGTGGTGGCGACCGGCGCGCTCCAGTCCATTCCGGGCGAGCTGTACGAGGCTGCCGAGATGGACGGGGCGAGCCCGTGGCAGAAGTTCAGGACGGTCACGATCCCGTTCCTGCGCCCGGCGATGCTGCCGTACGCGATCTACGGGTTCGTGATCACGTTCAACCTGTTCTTCCTGCCGTACTTCATGACCCAGGGTGAGCCGTTCGGCCGGACCGAGATCCTGGTCACCCAGGCGTACCGGCTGGCGTACGAGAGACGGCTGTTCGGCGTCGCCGCGGCCTTTTGCGTGTACCTGTTCTTCCTGTTGCTGGTGATCACCCTGATCACCAACCGCCTGGCGAAAGCGACGAAGAGCTATGCCGAGTAACCGCCGCGTCCCGACGGAGGTCGACCGATGACCGCACCCGCGACCACCGCACCCACCCGCCGGTTCCTCACCCGCGGCTTGGCCGGATCGAGGACCAGGGGCTCCGAGGAGCGGCGCCTGCCCCTCGGCCGCCAGATCATCACCCAGGTGATCCTCCTGCTGATCACGTTCACCGTGCTCTTCCCGCTCGTCTGGGTCGTCAGCATGTCCGTCGATCCACGGAACCTGGCCCGCCCGGACGGTCTCAACCTGATCCCGCCGGGCGCCTCGCTCAACGCCTACGCACAGGTCATCGCCCAGCCCACCTCGAACGACATCAGCTTCATCGGGCTGGCACTCAACAGCCTCAAGATCGCGATCGGGAGCTCGGTCATCGCCGTCGCCCTCGGGATCACCGCGGCGTACGCCTTCTCACGGCTCCGGTTCCGGGGCCGCGAGACCCTGATGATCGCCGTGCTCGGCGTGCTGATGCTGCCGTCGGTGGCCACGATCATCCCCCTGTTCATCTTCCTGAACCAGTTCCGGATCGAGATCGGGGACCTGTCGTTCAACCTCGCCCGCTCGCTCCTCGGGGTCACGCTGGCGGTGATCTCCGCCCAGTTGCCCTTCGCCATCTGGAACCTGAAGGGCTATCTCGACACCATCCCGCGCGACCTGGAGGAGGCGGCCGCCGTCGACGGCGCGACGCAGAACCAGATCTTCCGCAAGGTCGTGCTGCCGCTCGCGATCCCGGCTATCGCCGTGACCGGCTTCCTCGGCTTTCTCGGCGGCTGGACCGAGTACCTGACGGTCGCGCTGTTCGTATCCGAGGTGAGCGACTGGACGCTGTCCCTCGCCCTCAACAGCATGGTCGGCCAGTTCGCCAGGACCACCAACTGGTCCGAGTTCGCGGCCTTCGCGGTGCTGTTCGCGCTGCCGATCTCGGTCGTGTTCTTCATCTTCCAGCGCTACCTGGTCGGCGGGCTCGCTGTCGGCGGCGTGAAGGGCTGATCCTCAGGGGTGCGCCGTCCATGCGCGCCACTCGCGCATGGCGTCGAACCACGGTCGCTTCGCGAAGAGGATGGCCACGACCACGATCTCGGCCACGGCGAGCATCAGCGCGAGCGGGCTCGCACCCGACGCCAGGAGATCGAGGAACGCCAGCACGGCCACGTAGTTGACCGCCAGGATCCAGAGACGCCCGACCCGGAGCGCCACGCCGACCCCGATCTGGGCAAGGTTCAGGACGAGGGTCAGCAGGGAGAGCGGACCGAGCCCGTCGGGTTCCGGTGAGCTGCCGGCGAAGAAGCCGATGACGCCGAGCACGCCCCCGACGATCAGGAGCGCCGCGGCGAGCTCGACCAGGCCCGGGCGCGCGGGCCTGGGCGGCCGCTCGATTGTCCCAGGCGGTGTCTCCCCGAGCTCGTCGAGCGCGCGCACGGTCAGTCCCGCAGCTCGATGACGACCGTCTCGCGTGGACCGAGCTGGGGCACGGGGACGTAGCCGTCGAAGCCGCCGGTCGACGTGACTGCCGGCGCGGCCACCGTTGCGGGTCCGAGCAGTGCCTGGGCGGCCGGGGAGCCGCAGAGTGGGCCGTCGGCAAGGCCAAGGGCGACGCCGGCGGCCGGTGTCCCGGCCAGGTTGGTCACGACGACGACGGTCTCGCCATCGGCCTGGCGAACGGCCGCGACGAGCGACGGATCCGATGCCTCGACCGGTGTCCAGTCCCCGTGGGCCAGGGCCGGATGATCGGCGCGCAGGTGGAGCAGCGATCGGTAGGTCGACAGGACCGAGGCGCTGTCGGCCGACTCGGTCGCGACGTTGCGGTCCGCCGGATCCTCGCTCAGGGACTCCCACGGGGTCCCCGTCGTGAAGCCGGCGGCGCCGGACCGATCCCAGCGCATGGGCGTGCGGATCTGCTCATCGGGCTTGTGCCCGGTCATGCCGATCTCCTCGCCGTAGTAGATGAAGGGCACGCCCTGCCCGGTGAGCAGGATCGTGGCCGCCAGCTTCTCGGCCTCCGGATCGGCGTCGAGCTGGCTGGCGACCCGGTTCTGATCGTGGTTGGTGAGGAACGTGGCCGCGCCCAGCGGTGGGTAGGCCCTGGCGACGTCCTCCTGGGCGACCCGCAGGGAATTGGCATCGCCCGAGCGAACCGCGGCGATCGTGGCGCCGGCCAGTCCGAAGTCGAAGGTCAGGTCGAGCGCTCCCTCGCGGACATAGCGCGAGGACATGGAGGTCGCATCGAAGACCTCGCCCAGGATCAGCGCATCGGGTCGATCGGCGTGTATGCGTCCACGGAACGCCTCGAGCCACGCGAACGTCGCCGGCGTGTTCTCGAGCTGCTTGCCATCCTCGATCAAATGCCGCGCCGCGTCGAGTCGGAAGCCGTCGACACCCAGGACGTTGAGCCAGTGGCGTGCGATCGCGTCGAGTGCCGTGGTGACGTCCGGGTTGGTCAGGTTGAGGTCGGGCATCCCCTCCCAGAAATAGGCGTAGTACCAGCGATCGCCATCCTTGTGCCAGACGCGCCGGCCGCCCGGTCCGGCGAACGGGACTCCGGTCGTCGACCAGACATACCAGTCGTCGTGCAAGGAACCCGGCGTTCGCGCGTCCTGGAACCACGGGTGGTCGATCGAGGTGTGGTTGAGGACGAGGTCCACGATGACGGCGATGCCGCGGGCATGCGCCGCGGCCATCAGCGCGTGGAAGTCCTCGACCGTGCCGTAGTCGCGCTCGATCGTCTCGTAGTCGGTCACGTCATAGCCGTGGTAGCTGGGTGACTCGGCAACGGGCATGAGCCAGAGGGCGGTGACGCCAAGATCGTCCGTGGTGGACGGGTCGCCGTCGTTCAGGTAATCGAGGCGCTGGGTGAGGCCGCGGAGGTCGCCCATCCCGTCGCCATCGGAGTCGGCGAAGCTCCGGACGAAGACCTCGTAGAACACCCGGTCCTGCCACCAGGGCGGAGCGGCCGCCGGCCGGCCGGCCGCCACGGGACAGGCAGGCGCCGCAGCCGCCGTCGACGGTATCCCCGCCTGCTCGGTGACACTCGGTCCGCCGCAGGACGCCACAATCAGGCTGACAAGTGCGACCGCAAGCGAGCGGGATCGGGAGGAACGCAAGGCGTGACGTGGCATCCGGGCGAGTATGGAATGACGCGTCGATGACCGTCGACACGCCGCCCTGGGTCCGCGACGCGATCTTCTACCAGATCTTCCCCGACCGGTTCGCGGCGTCCTCGCGGGTGCCCAAGCCCGGGCCGATGGAGTCGTGGGACAGCCCGCCGACGATGCACGGGTTCAAGGGCGGCGACCTCCTGGGCGTTGCCGAACGGCTGGACTACCTGGCCGACCTCGGGGTCACGGCGCTCTACCTGACCCCGATCTTCTCGTCCGCGTCGAACCATCGCTACCACACCTACGACTACTTGGCGGTCGACCCGCTGCTGGGTGGCGACGACGCACTCCGCGAGCTTCTGGACGCCGCGCACGACCGCGAGATGCGGGTCGTACTCGACGGCGTGTTCAACCACACTGGGCGCGGGTTCTGGCCGTTCCACCACCTGCTCGAGGCGGGAGCGGCGTCGCCCTACCGCCGCTGGTTCCACCTCGACGACGCCGCCCTCGATGCCGGCCGGCCGCTGCAGGCCTACCCGCCACCGGGCTCGCACCAGCCGTCCCTCGGCTACGAGGCGTGGTGGGGCATGCCGGCGCTGCCGAAGCTCAACACCGACGAGCCCGCCGTCCGCGAGTACCTGTTCGGCGTTGCCGAGCACTGGCTGCGCTTCGGCATCGACGGCTGGCGCCTGGACGTCCCGGCCGAGATCGATGACGAGGCGTTCTGGCAGGAGTTCCGGACCCGTTGCCGCGCCATCCGCCCGGACGCCTACCTCGTCGGCGAGATCTGGCACACCGCGCCCGAATGGGTCCTTGGGGATCGGTTCGACGCGCTCATGAATTACCCGCTCGGGGAGGCGATCCTGGGCTTCGTCGGCTCGGACGCGCTCGATGCCGCGGTGGTCCGCTCGCACCACGAGTACGCCGGTCGGGTGATCCCGCGCGAGGGGGCGGCGTTCGGCCGCCATCTCGACGAGCTTCTGCGGGCGTACGACCCGGCCACGACGGCCGTCCAGCTGAACCTCGTGGGCTCGCACGACGCCCCGCGGATGCGGACCGTGCTGGGCGGGGAGATCGCCCGGGTCGGGCTCGCGGTGCTCCTCCAGGCGACGCTCCCGGGCGCGCCGTGCCTGTACTACGGCGACGAGGTCGGCCTGACCGGCGGCAACGACCCGGAGTGCCGGGGCTCGTTCCCGTGGGATCCGGAGCGGTGGGCGCCGGGCCTGCACGACACCGTGCGGGCGCTGTTCCGCCTGCGCGGCCTCGAGCCGGCGCTCCGCGACGGGCCGGTCACGGTGGTCGGCGGGAATGACGTCGCGATCGCCTACGAGCGTGGATCCGGGGCCGCCCGCTTCGTCGTCGTGGCCAACCCGGGCAGGGCCGCCACGCGGCTCACGCTGCGGTTCGCCGACGCGCCGCCCGGCCACGGCGGCCATCTCGCCCCGATCGAGCTGCCCGGCCTGGGTGGCGTGGCCGAGGCGCCGATCAACGACGGCCAGGCGGAGCTGCACCTTTCCGGTCTCGCTGGGGGAGTGCTCCGGGTCGTGTGAGGCGGTCCGCCCCGTATACTTCCCGGTCTCGTGGCTGACCTCCCCGTCGAACTCGCTCCCGAGCTTGGCGACCGGCTGTCACACAGCCTGGACGTCGAGGGCAAGATTCCGCGCGCCCTGGAGGCGCTCGGACCGGTCGCCGGTCGCGAGGTCGTCCTGCTCGACGGTGGTGGCTTCCGGGCGCGGCAGCTGCGCGAGCTCGGCGCCCTGGTGGTCGAGGCCGGCGGCTCGATGCCGGTCGAGGGCGTGGACGACGGATCCGCCGATGTGATCGTGAGCCTCTGGTCTGCCTTCCGCGGCGCCGCCCCGTCCGAGCTCGCCGAGGCGGCACGGATCCTCCGGCCCAACGGCCGCCTCCTCGTGGTCCACGACTACGGCCGGGACGACGTTTCCCATCTGCACGGCGCCCGACCCGAATACGGGCCGTGGAGCAAGCGGAACGGCCCGTTCCTCAACAACGGGTTCAAGGTGCGCGTGGTGCATTGCTTCTGGACGTTCGAATCGATGGATGACTGCAGCGACTTCCTTGGCGCGGCGTTCGACGACGCCGGCCGGACGCTGGCGGCCGAGCTGAAGCGCCCCAGGCTGTCGTACAACGTCGCGATCTACCACCGGACGTTTGGCGAAGCGGCCGGCGCGGCCGTCGCCTCGGTCGGCGGTGCCGCGGCCCCGCCCGAGTTCGCGGGAGGTGCCACGGCCAGCCGGATGGCGACCAGCGCGACGCCGGTCATTCCCCGGGCGGCCGAATGACCCGCGCAGGTGGTGCCCGGCGCCCGCCGCAGGCGTATCGGCCGGCCATCACAAACCGCCGTCGGATCTCGCCCGGGGCCGTGATGCTGGCGATCGCGCTCGGCGGCTCGGTGGTGTTCGCGCTGTTCACGATCACCGTGCGTGACGCGTCGCAGATCCCCCTGCTCGCATCGGGTTCGGCGGTCCTCGGGATCGCGTTCCTCGCGCTGGCTGCCTACTCCGCCCGGGCGACCTGGCACGCCGGGATCCAGGGACGGAACCAGCGAGCGATGGCCACCGCCGTCGCCGGTGGGGTCGCCGCGATCATCGGCGCCGGCTGCCTCGCCGGCGCGATCATCCTGTTCATGCTGTCGCAGCGTCCGGCCGGACCAGCTGCCTGACCGGCCGCGCCGGGACCCTCTGGTAGACTCCCGCCGTCCGCGCCCCCATCGTCTAGAGGCCTAGGACGCCACCCTTTCAAGGTGGAGATCAGGGGTTCGAATCCCCTTGGGGGCACTCGTACCGTTTTTCGAAGAACGGCCTCGCTGCGGGCACCCACTCGATGCCAGCGAGCTGCCTGTTCCGCACGAGGACCTTCTGGACGACGATCCGACAGAGTTCCTCGCGCCTAGCGGGTGACGAGACCTCGATCGCATCTGGCAGCGCCAGGACCCGCGCCCTGTAAGCGTCGAACGTCCGGATGCGGTCGCCGTCGAGTAGCTCGGCGAGGTCGGCCTTCGTCGCGTCCCGCTTGGCTTGGTACTCGGCATCGTTCAGGTCGCCCCACGCGTGCTGGTCCTTGAGCTTCTCGAGTCGGTTCATCAGTCTGGCTCGCTGCTTACCGGCATCCGCGACCTCGGGTGTCTCGAGAAGCTGGCGCAGCTCGGTCCGCGCCGAGTCGATGATGCTCGCCGGGAGGACACCCTCAGCGACGCTGGCCAGGACGTCGGCTTCGATCTGGTCGGCCGGGTAGCGTCGCGCCCGGCAGCCGAGGGTCGGGCAGCGGTAGTAGCGGCGCTCGGTGCCTCGCTGGATGTGGGCTTCGCCGCGCATCCGGGTGCCGCACTCGCAGTGGATGAGGCCGCGGAGGACATACGTGCGGAAGGGTTTCGGCTTTCGGCCCACCCTCGTTCGAGCGGCGATCGCGGCCGTGGTCCGGCGGTACTCGGCCTCGGTCAGGATCGGCTCGTGCCGGCCCATTCGCTCGTCCCGGCCGCGCTTCTCGACGACGTAGCCCAGATAGAAGCGACCTCGCCGTCGGATGTCCTTGACCGCGTCGCGCGTCCACGGACCCGCGTGGGGCACGCCTTCGCGGTTGAGCAACTCGGCTACGTCGATCAGCGACCGCTGGGCGAGCTCGCTCCAGACCTGTCGGACGATCGCTGCTTCCTCGGGCACGATCTCGAGTTCGCGGGGGTGCGCGATCCCACCAGCCGGATCCCGCCGGCTGCGGTATCCGAGCGGGTCGTGGCCTCGGTGCCGGCCATCCTCGAACAACCGCCGCTGCATCCCGGTCATCCGCTCCGAGTCAAGGTCACGCTGGAGCTGGGCGGCGAGGCACAGCTGGCCGAACATGAACCGCCCGGCGGCACGGTCGAAGCTGGCTCCCGGCATGTTGGCAACGAGGAGCGGGATTTGGCGACTATCCAGTTCGTCTCGTAGATCGAGCATCAGCCGGGCATTGCGGGCGAGCCGTGACAGGTCGTAGACGATGATCGTTGCAACGTCGCCTGCCGCCACCGCCCCGAGCAGAGCCTGGTAGCCGTCCCGGGCGGCGCTGAAGCCCGACTGGTGACCGCCTGAGTCGGAGATCACCCGCGCCGATGCGCCAGGCGGGAGGAGCGCACGGCACGCAGCTTCCTGCATCTCGTCGCTGACGTCCGCGGCGGTCGATTCCTTGTACGAGCGACGGACATAGATCACGTGCTGGCCCACGGGTCCATGAACGCTCTGCGGGCCAACGAAAGCAAGGGTCATGGCGATGCGGCTTTCACCGCGGGCAGCTCGACGTGCGTCGAGGGCGGCTCCAGCGCGGCTTCGGCCGACACCTCGGCGAGCCAAGTCGCGAGGCGATCCACGACTCGGTCGTCCACCTTTGGGCTCGGGTCAGCCACGGGCTGTCGCACAAGGGAAACCGCATGGAACTCAGCCGATCCAAGGATCGAAGAGGCCTCGGAAGCCCTGGATACCAGACGATCTCGCCGATGGGTGTTCGGAGAGTGAGCAGAGCGAGCGGCACTACCTGCACCAACGGGGTGGTGGAACCGCTCCGATTCCTTCAACCTGCCCGCTCCCGTGGATCCGCGACGAGGGTCCCGACTTCGATGGCTTCCTCTTCGGTGAGGAGATGCTGTTTTGCACGTTCCAGCAGGTGCTCGAGGCGCTCTGGCTGGCCGGCTGTTGACCTCGCCTCATCTAGACCGGCGATGGAGAGCGGGAAAGAGGTTGCGGACGGGGAAGTGAAAGGGGCGGGCGTGCTGCCCGCTCCGAGCGCGCCAGGTGCACGCACTTCTTCGTCAGATCCGGCAGTAACCCAGTCGCTTGTCCAACCTGGTGGGGCTGGGTAGCGCGACGGATATGTACGCCGCTGACCCCATTTGCCCTGGAGGTCGAACCACCGATCAACCTGCAGGAAGACCCGTCCCTTCAGGTCGTATCGGATCACGAAACCTGCCTGAACGAGTTCGCTGAGGGCAGCACCGACCTTCTTCTCGGTGATGCTCGGTCGCATCGGAAAACACGTGGCCCGGACGTATTTCGGGTGACCGGGCATACGACCCTGATCGCGGCGAGGCTAATCAGCCGATACAGGAGGAGGCCCGCCAGGACGGAGCAGGCCTCGAGGAGCTCGTCAGTGCAGAACTCAGGTGGCACGCGGCGTGGCCGCGTCTGGTAGTAGCGGGTGCGCTCGCCGCCTGGCACCTACGAACGCCCATCTGGGTGGCGACTGGCAACACCACCGACGTGTGCGATCCTCGGGACGTTGCATGAGTGTCCCGCGCGACGCGTGATCTCACCGGAATCGCAAGCGTGGACCCTCATCGAACAAGGGCGTTCCAGAGCCGCTGTTCGAAGTCATGCGGTATTGGGCGTCGTCCGCGTTCGAGCTCGCTTAGATCTCCTTGGCGGATTGCGAGTCGGCCCGCGAGGTCGCTTTGCGAGATGCCTCGCAAACGGCGCAGGACGGCGATGTGGTCCAGAGTGAATTCTCGAGCCGGAGGAAGCATTTCCCCCGAAGCCTTTCAGGCTCTGGGTGCCCTTGTATCTGGGTCACCCAGTTTTGCGCGCCGATTTGTTTGGCGCAGTATGTCGAGGACGTCCGCCTTTGGGCCGAGGCTGGTACCAATCGACGAATTCGCTCGCCAACGATGCCGCCGCCGGCCGCAGGCGCCTTGGCACACGTTCCCAATGGATCGTCACGGTCACGGGATCCTGACTCTCGTCGACATCGACGAAGCCGAGGACCGCCTTGAGATCCTCCGTCCCGCGGGCCCATCGGGGCAAGACCTGACGCGAGCCAAGAACGATCTCCTCAACGCCGACCACGTTGCCCGCGCGCACAGCCTCCAGCAGGTCCGTGACCAGCAGGAGTCCGGTCCGATGGAGTTGCTTCAGATGCTTTGGAACGTCCTCGCGGGTGGCCTCCCGCTGTAGCTCGGCGAGGAGATCGAGCACCGCCGCCTCTGCCGAGGTGTCGTACGGGTTGCCTGCGGAGCGGGTCAATACGCACCCACCCTTCCCTTGTCCGAACGAGTTGCTGATACCTGCTTGAACAACTCGAGAATGGTAGCGACCGGCCCGCCGCTACAGCCCGATCGCGATCGCCACGTCCGGCCACGTCCGATCAGCCTCGCCTTCCAGCCGCCGGAGATAAACGCTCGTCACGGCGAGGCTCGAATGATCGAGGAAACTCGAGACCGCCTCGATCGAGGCGCCGGCGTCGCGACGGAGCTTGGCGGCGGTGTGCCGAAGGATGTGAATTCCGGTCGGCGGCATCCCTGCGGCGCGAAGGTATCGACGGAACCGGCCGTAGAAGGTCCCGCCCGTGATCCCGCGGACACCCGCACCAGCCTGCCAAACAGAGGCCGTGGGCTGCATGTCGGCCAGCTCCAGGCCGGCGTCGGCCAGCGTGGCACACAGTGCCTCGTAGGCTGGACGCGGGAGTTCCCGGCGGCCACGCTTGCCACCCTTGCCGCGATAGCTGTAGAACGCCGTGTCACCTTCGATGCTGATATCCCCGGCCGTCAGGCCGATCACTTCGGCACGCCGCCGACCGGTCAGGACGAAGACGAGCAGCAGAGCCCGATCACGCCGGCCGGCGACCGTATCGGGGACCACTGCCAGCACCCGCCGGACCTCGTCGGCGTTCAAACCTCGAGCGACCGACTGGACGGCTCGTGGTCGCTCAAGTGAGTCACACGGGTTCGAAGCAGCCAGGCTCATCCGGATAAGGAACCGATAGTACGAAGACAGGCATGCGATCCGGGCGCCGACCGTGGCCGACGCTGGTTCCCGGCCCGAGGCACCTACCCCATGCGCCCAGGCAAGGACATGGGCTGGAGCCACGAGTTCCGGCGAACCAACTCGGAGCAGGAACGGCCAGAGCATCGGGCGTAGGTATCGACTGTGCGGCGCGAGCCCGAGCGGCGTTCCTTCTCGGCCAAGAAGGCGACGACGGTCTGCTGCCACGCGGGGACATCGTCACGGGCGGTCGCGGGAAGGTAGTGCGGCTGCATTGCGGTGCCTCGACTGCGGGGAATGGACGCCGCCATCCATCACTCCGCTGGCTGACGAATGCAACACGATGCCGGGATCGTGGAACGCATGTGCTCAGCCCGCGAGCCCCGGGAAATATGCAGCGCCTCTTTTATCGCTTGCGTCACGATCGATAAACTGGTACCGTGTACCGATAGTTATCGCTCGGGTGGCAAGCGACATGCTCGACCTTCATCTCGCATATCAGAACACGGCGCGCCTTCAAGAGCTCCTTGAGGCCTGGGACACGCGCGCGGCCGCAGAGGGTCCGATCGTCCACCGGCGCTGGACGAACCTCGCGATCTGGCCTGCAGCCCGCAATGCAACCGTTGCGGGCAGTACTGGAATCGAAGGTAATCCGCTTACACCGGCGGAGGTGGACGAAGTTCTCTCTGGCGGTCGCATCAATGCGAGGCCGACCGACATCCGGGAGGTCCTCAACTACAACGCCGCACTAGACCTGGCGAACCGAGCGGCACTTCGACCAGACTTTGAATGGTCTCAGGAGTTGATCCGTCGTCTGAACGCCACAATCCTCGACGGCCTGGAAGACGATGAGCGAGGTGAATACAGGCGGCAGCCAGTGACCGTTGGGGGGATCTTCTTTCCGCCAGACTACGAGCGCCTGCCAGGCCTCATGGCCGAGCTTGTCGAATGGCTTCGGGGAGATGACGAAATTCATCCCCTGGTCAGGGCGGGGCTCACCCATCTCAATGTCGTCACGATCCATCCATGGCTGAATGGAAATGGTCGCGCTGCGCGCGTTGCGGGCTCGCTCATGTTGATGCGCAGCGGGATCGGCGCGCCCGAACTCCTGAATGTCGAGTCGGAGATTCGCGCCAACCGCGAGCGCTATTTTGAGGTACTGCAGGAGACCCACGGCCCCGAATATCAACCAGCGGAGCACTCAGCGACGCCGTGGCTGGAGTACTTTGCTGAGATCTGCGTTCGCCGCGCGGAGATTCGTAATCGAGTCACCGCGGCGATCCCTGGAGACATCGGACTATTGACGATGGAGCTGGACGGATCCCGCGCGACGCAGTGGCCCGGAATTCTTCTAAGCGCTCGAGTCGCCGCCGTCCGCACCACTCCACTCGCTGCGGCACTGGGTCTGTCTCCAGCCAGGGTCAGAGCAATGCTTCGCGAAATGTCGGAGGAGGGGTGGCTTGAGCCAATCGGGGAACGACGAGGTCGACGGTTCGGGCCATCCCATCGGCTTCTCTCTTTGCCCCTCAGGACACCCGAGCTAATGGAGCAATTCCGCAGTTCCGAAATAGTTGGCCCAATTGCGACTGCTGCACCGTAGAGGTTATTGCTCACCCTCTCGCCACCAGCGCCGGCTAGGCGATTGACAACACCATGACCATGTCCTGTTGATTCCTCGACTGCATGGTTAGCGAGCTGCATGGACTCGCTCGGGAGCTTGGTGAGCGATCTCGCGGCGGCCACCCCGTCGACCTTGGTCAACCCCTACGCGTGTTTCGACCCTGATCTGGACCGGCCCGACGGGGCCAGGATCCGCGCAGCCACCTTGCTTGCCCACTTGGAAGAGCGATCACGGCCTCCGCCGCTGCTGCTGGGCGAGGCCGCTGGTTATCAAGGATGTCGATTCTCGGGGATTGCCTTCACATCCGAACGATCGCTGCCCGTACACCAGTGGACGGCTAAGCGGCAAGAAGGGTGGAAGGAGCCGTCAGCGACCGTCGTTCATGAGGCCCTGAAGGCGCTCGGATTGGAGGAGCGCACAATTCTTTGGAATGTGGTTCCGTTCCACCCGGCCGGCTCGTCGCCGCTCTCCAACCGAACTCCAACCGCAGCCGAGAGGCAGGCTGGCGCCATATGGTTGCGTCGCCTCTGTGCCATCGTGCGGCTAGGCGTGGTAGGCGCCATAGGTTGCGTTGCCGAGGCGGCGCTCCCGCTCGGGACGCACTACCTCCGTCACCCCGCCTACGGCGGTGCAAGCAGATTCCGCGAAGATCTCTTGGACCTAGCTCGGGAGCGGGGTCTCGCATGAGGCCCTGCGAAGCGTGCCTATTTTCACGCGAAGTCAACATTGGACAGCACCTCGTACGTCGTGAGCATCCCGGTCCGTCTAGGCGGGCCATCCCCATCCCTCCTGCGGCGAAAAGCGCCTTTGGCGCGTCCCGTCGGGCTACACTCGGCGCATATGGGGGCGCGAAGGCCATTACAGCCGGCTCAGCGAATGCAGCCGGCTCAGCGAATGCAGCCGGCTCAGCGAATGCAGCCGGCTCAGCCGAGGCCGATGTCGACCGGACAGCTTGAGCTGCTCCCACCAGAGGCGGCTCCTCGCGGCCCCTTGGCGCCGTTGTTTCCTTGGCCTGGCGGTAAGCGCTGGCTGATACCAAAACTGCTCGGGCTCGCGCCACCGAGATTCGGCCGGTACTACGAACCATTCTTCGGTGGTGGTGCACTCTTTCTGGCCCTTCAGCCCGCCCTCGCTACGATCGCAGACCAGAACTCAGAATTGATGGACTGCTACACGACGATTCGGGATGACTACATCAGCGTGGGGCGGATCCTTCGCTCGTATCCCAGAGACCGCGACGGCTACCTGAGGGTCCGAGCTAGCGCGCCCGAAGAGGCTCCACAGCGTGCAGCACGCTTGATCTACCTGACGACATTGGCGTTCAACGGCATCTACCGCGTGAACCGTCGTGGCGAATTCAATGTCCCGTACGGGGGTCGAACCTACGACGACCTTGGTAACGAGGACGCGCTCAAGTCATACGCAGAGGCGCTCGCTAGGGTGGAGATCAAGTCCGGCGACTTTGAAGATGGAGTAGAAGGAGCCACCGCGGGCGACTTCGTGTACCTCGACCCGCCGTACACGGTCACGCATTCGAACAATGGATTCGTCCGGTACAACGACCGGATCTTCTCGTGGAGGGATCAGGAGCGCCTCGCTAGCGTCGCTCACTCGCTGGATCGTGCGGGATGCGCAGTGGTGGTCTCGAACGCTGCCCATCCTTCGATCGCCGACCTTTACCCGTCATTTAACGCCACGCTTGTTTCGAGGGCCTCCGTGATGGCTGCTTCCGCGGTCAGTCGAGGTCGAATCCAGGAACTCGTCTTTAGCAACGTACCTTCAAGGCAACAAGAGTCGCAGTGACTGACGGGGCACCCACGCTCAAGCTTATCGGCGGGGCTGAGCTCGAAGCAGAGCTCCGACTGCGTCGTTCGGCGTGGCTATACAAACTCGTTCATCCAAGTGACGTCGACGCACACGTCAACGCTGGCTGGGCGGTGACGAGGGTCAACAAGAGCTCCGTCAGGATCCAGAGAAAGAAGCCAGTCGACCAAGCACTCGAAGACGATGTCTGGTCGCTCCTCGCTAGGCTTGGCTTTACGCATTTGAGCACCGGTCGCCGGTTTGTTGTTCCGGTCACCAAAGGTCCAGGCGAGACGGCATCGAAGCAGATAGATGTGCTCGCTACCGACGATGAGACCGCCTTGGTGGTCGAATGCAAGGCCTCGGCGCCAGCGAAGACGCGCTCGATGGGGAAGGACCTCGCTGAGGCGTTTGCACTTCGCGGTGCCGTCGTGGCTGCCCTCCGGCAGCACTACGGGATCAAGAAAAAGATCGGCTGGTTGTTCGTAACCCGGGGAGTCATCTGGGGCCAAAACGATCGTGCAAGAGCTGACGAGTTCAAGATCCGCGTTCTGACGGACAACGACATCGATTATTTCCTCCGTTTGGCCGATCTTTTGGGCTCGGCCGCGCGCCACCAGCTCCAGGCGGAGGTGTTTGGAGACCAACAGATCGAGGGTCTTAACCGGACGGTCCCGGCTGTTCGAGGACGTATTGGCGGGCGCCGGTTCTACCAATTCACGATAGACCCGGACCGCCTGCTCAAAATCGCGTTTATCAGTCATCGCGCCCGGCTGGACGCGGACAGCGTCGGAGCCTATCAGCGCATGCTTCGCAAGAGCAGGCTGCGCGACATTCGTCGCTACATCGACGAGGGGGGCGTGTTCCCTACCAACGTCGTGGTCAATTTCAGGACCAAGCGCCGTTTCGAGCTGAGCGCCGACAAACCCGAGGGTGATGTCGCGCTAGGAACTCTCTACTTGCCAAATACGTACAAAGCCGCCTGGATCATCGACGGGCAGCACCGACTCTATGGATTCGCCGGAAGCAAATGGTCCAAATCAACACAGCTTCCCGTTCTGGCATTCGAGGCTTTGCCCCCGAGCGAGGAAGCTCGGCTCTTTGTGGACATCAACAACAAGCAGGTAAGGGTCCAGCGCAGTCTGCTTGTCGAACTCATGTCGGAGCTGTATTGGGAGTCGCCAGTCCCGGATGAGGCGTACCACGCTGTCCTGTCTCGAATAGTCGCCCTACTCGGCAAGGACATTGCATCGCCGTTTCGAGGGCGAATGGTTCAGGAGGGCGAGACGCAGACTGCCGAGACCCCCCTAACAGTCACAGCTCTGTATGAATCGCTAAAGAAGTCGGCCCTCGTCGGTGCCATTCGGAAGGGTGCATTCGATCCCGGGCCTCTCTACGAGGGCGATTCGCAGAAGTCGGTTCGCCGCTCGGTGGAAATCCTTGCGAGGTATTTCAGCCTCTTTGCGGATGCGCTGCCGGACCACTGGTCGCGCGGCAATGGCGAAGGCGGATATCTGTGCACTAACAACGGCGTTAGCGCGCTGCTTTTGGTCCTGGGTGCCGCCATCGATCACATGGACCAGTACGGACCGACCAAGCCCTGGCAACAAACTCCTCAGGAGCTTGAGGATGCGATCCGTCCCTTCGCGCTCCCAATTGTCGACATATTCAAGAAGGCTGACCTGCCAGAAATTCGCCAGTATCGACGGCAAGTTGGCAATGCCGGCCAGCGGCAGGCAGCCTTCGCGATGATGGCTGCCATTCAGGCCGCCAAGCCAGGATTCAATCCCGACGGCCTCACAGACTTCATCAAGAGTCAAGACGAAACCGGCACGAACACGGCGCGTCAGTTGATGCCAGAGCTCCAACTAACGATCCACGATGCGACGATGGCGCTGCTCCGCAGTCTCTTTGGCGACGAAGAGACCGGGTGGTGGCGCAAGGGCGTACCTGAAAAAGTGCGGACGGAGGTCGCAGCGCGTCGCGAGACAAACCCGGACGGAGGAGCGTACGACCAGTTCTTCGAGCTACTGGACTATCGCTCGATAGCCTCTGCTAACTGGGATGCCTTCGCGCCCTATTTCGCCTGGGGTGCCGCTAAGGGTAAGGACAACCAGCTCGCGTGGTTTAGCCGGCTAACGGCGATTCGGAATCGCATTGCCCACCCGGAAAGGGGAACCGTTTCGGAGGACGAACTCGCATTCATCGAGGCGCTGGCGGACCACTTCGAGCAAGTCGCGGCGCCGCTAATTTGACTTCGCTTGGCGGCAGGTGAGCGTCCAGCCGTCTCCAGACACCATGGAAGCATTGGGTCGATTTCCGCGACGGCGACATGTAGGCTCCGGAGACTGACTGTCTCCACATCAGCGAACGGGATGGCGAGGATGTCCAGCGGACGCGATGGTGCCGGGCACCGCTATGAAGAGTTCGACATGTCTGACCAAGAGCAGGTCCGAGTGACCTACATCCCTCATCAGGATTGGGCAAAAGGCCCAACAATCCGTATCCAGAAGCGAGCGTACACGGGACGAGTGTCCCCGGGCCCTGAGTTTCCGGCGCGGCTCGCAGGTGAGTTCATTCGTGCTGTCCAGGACGTCCAGAAAGAGGACTTGCAGAAAGAGGACTCGTCCGGCCGCTAGGGCAATTTGCCAGGAACCAAGTACGAACCCCTCGGCAGCGAGCTGGGACGCAGCGATGGCGCCGTCGAGAAGACTTTCTCGCAGATCGCCCTCGTAGGTAGGCTTCCGCCTACCGCCTACCGACGTCCTCAGTGGTTGTCCAACAGCGCACAGGGTCATGTACAGGCGGTCGCATGGTTGAGCATCGGCCGGCGCGTCGCGATGGTGGATCTCACGGGGCAGCGGGTCCGATTCGAATGAACCCTTGGTCCGCCGTTCTGGTTCAGGACGCAGCATCCCGCCCCATGACAGCGAGGGACGCATGAAGCGTCCGGGTCCTGGTCGAGAGGCGACCTATGGCCGCTGTTGGGCCGGGATCGCGACGACGGGACCGCCGCAGCGGGCTGGCGCGATTGTGTCAAGCGAAACGGGTTCGGAGACGGACCAAGAGTGTCCCGATTGCGGCCGCCGCAGCGCCACACCGATCGGCTACGGCTACCCGAGCCATGAGATGTTTGAGGCCGCCGAGCGGGGCGAGCTCGTGCTAGGGGGCTGTCTCGTGGAACCCGCGTCCCCAATTTGGTGCTGCGCACGCTGCGGTCGCAAATGGGGAGTACCGCCGTCGACGATCGACGGCATTGCCGCGTTCATCCCGGGGTAAGGCCGCTAAAGCCGAGCGGTCACTCTGGAGTCCCTCAACCGTGCGGTTCATCCCGGCTACAGCTGGCGGAGCATCTCGTACGCAGACCCGAGCGTGCCGCCATGCGCTGAGAGCCAGGCGGGCGGAGTCGCCGCCCTGAACCGGAGCCAGACGGTATCCGTCCCGGCCCGCCCACCATGTTGGTACCCGAGCCCTAGCTTGAACGGCTGCTCCAAGAGCACGGGCTTCGGAACGACCCAGGACGAAGCCGCGAATGGAGACAAGCCCAGGAGGAGCGCGACGTCGTATCGCTGGTTCCTAATCTGCTGGAAGACGTAGTCCCCTGATTCCCACAGCGTCGAGAACTTGATTTCGACGCGCTTGCCGTCAATAACGCGGTCGGCTTCGGAGTCGCCAGTGCGGAGGACGTCGAGGCCCTTTGCCGCGAACCAGCCAGCCACCAGTTGCTCGCCGATCGAGCCGACCTGACGGGAGGGGCGTGTCTTGATCCACGCGAACGGGCTCCCAAGCCAAGGGTCCTCGCCGCCCTTGACGTAGTCGCCCATGAGCGAGGCGGAGATGGACGCGAGCAGCGCAACCTCCTGGTCAGAGATCGGCTGTGAAGGCCCGACGACGGTCATCGTCAGCCGGCGGCGAATAGGGTCGTTTGGACGTCAGAGTCGGACGGGTTCACGCCGCGGTAGTTGATGCCGTCGAAGTGGGCGTATCGCCCCGCCATCACTCGGGCAGCCTCGGGGTTGTTGTCGACCATCAGGAAGCGATGTCCAAGCTCGTAGGCGGCGGCGCCCGTCGTGCCACTTCCAGCGAAGAAGTCGGCGACGATACCCCCTTCGGGACAGGATCCCTGAAGGGCGCGTCGCAGGATGCCGAGCGGCTTCTGGTTCGGGTACCCTGTGCGCTCCTTGCCGTTCGTGGGAACGATCGTGTGCCACCACGTATCGGTCGGAAGTTTCCCCCGGTCCGCCTTGTCCGGCCCAACCAGCCCTGGAGCCATGTACGGGATCCGCTCAATCGCCTCGGCGTCAAAGAAGTAGCGGGCTGGGTCCCTAACGTACACGAGGATGTTGTCGTGTTTTGGGGGCCACTTCTTGTTCGTCCGCGCCCCGTAGTCGTAGGCCCAGATCACCTCGTTGAGGAAGCAGTCTCGGCCGAAGATCAGATCCAGGAGCACCTTGCAGTAGTGGACCTCGCGGTAGTCGATGTGGAAGTAGAGGCTGCCGGTCGACTTCAGGACTCGCCGCATCTCCGCCAGTCGCGGCTCGAGGAAGGCCAGGTAGTCGTCGTGGATGTCGACGTAACTGCTCGTCCCTACCTTTACTGTGCGGTATCGCTGACCCTTGAAGCCCGTCCGATCGCCGTCCTCATCCCGGACCGTCTTGATGCTCGCGAGCGTCTGACGCTTGCCGGTGTTGAAGGGCGGGTCGATGTAGATGAGGTCGAGGCTCTCGGCCGGCAGACCCGAGAGGACCTCCAGATTGTCGCCGAGAACGACCAATCCACGCGCAGCGTTTGGGATCGGTTCGGCGGCTGTCATGATTGGCGACCTTAGCACTACGGCCGCACCCTCCACCGAGCCCGGAGTCCATAGCATGCCTGTCGTGGTCTCGCTCACCGATGATGAGGTGGCGGAGGCGATTCGTCTCGGTGACGCGACCTGGGCGATGTTCAGGGGTAAACCCGGCCACTACCGCAACCTGCAAACGAGCCACCACAAGGGAAAGATGGGGGAGATCGCGGTCGAGAAGTGGGCCACCGGCCTCGGCCGGAAAGTCGAGCCCGTCTTCCGCGACATCTCCCAGACCAGCCGCGAGGACCTAGTGATCAGCGGCATTCGGGTCGAGGTGAAGACGTGGGACGACCGATGGTGGGAGGAAATGGGCCGCTGCGTCACGCCTCGACAGTTGCCCGCCCTGCGGCGGAAGGCCGACGTCATCATCTGGTGCTCCGTTGACGGGAACGAGGTGACGCCACACGGTTGGTCGACCCTCAACGACGTTGAAGCGCGGCCCGTGACACTCACGGGCCCCGCGCACCATCCCGTGGCCAATCATCAGGTCCCAGCGGATCAGCTCCGGCAATTGGACGAGCTGCTCGAACTGTCATAGGCGGCGCGAACAACAGGATCGAGCAATTAGACCGGCCGACCGTCGCCCCCGCAGGGATTCCGCTGCGACGGCGGGCAGTGCTCTTCAGACGCGCCCGGGGACTCGAACTAGAAGTGGCGGATTGGTAGAAGGCAGGGGACCTGCGCCGACGGTCGTTGTCGCCTCACTTAGTAGCCACCTGAGACGATGAACCCGTTTGACAGCCCGTATGTGGGGTCGCATACAAGCGACACTTAGCGGACGTCGGGTCGAGTCGCTCTTGCGGTCGCGGGCGGGCGTCGGGTGGACGATCGACAGGCCTCCACCATGAGCAGTTAGTGACGAATCCTGGGAAGGGCCAACCGGTGCCGGGCGTACCGTTCCCGCCGACCGCACGGCCCCCAGGGCCACCGGCCGGGGCCTGGGGGCCAGTACACAGGCAAAGCCGGAGGGTGAGTAGGCCCCCCGGCTTTGCGCCTCGAGTGTGCCGGGTCATGAGACCCGGTCGCATCGTTGGTCAGGACAACGGGTGATCGAGAGGAGCGTGGATAGGCTGACCCGTGGCATCCTGGCCCGTAATCAACAGTAGAGCTCGTTGGTGGAAAAGCGCGACAGGGTTGTCCCATCAGCGAAGACCACGAAGAACTTGAACTTGTACCAGCGCGGGCTCGTGCTATTGGCGAGTGTCAGATTCACCCAATTGGTCGTGGCCCCGGTGTCGGGGTATTGCCATGTCGAGGACGTATTCGACCACTGCTGAACGTAACTCTTCGTGCCAAACACGATCGGTGACATTGCCTGATATGCGCCCCCGGGCTGAGCCTGCAACGGCTGCACGATCAAGAACGCAACCTGTTGCGGGTAGGAGTAGCTCGGCGGCAAAGCCGTCGAGATTTGGAAGAATCCGCCAAACCGCATGCATGACATGGTCGCTGGCCCAATGGAGGTTCGTGCGCCGGCCGCTTCGACGCCACTGGTGAGATTGGGAGCGGTAGCGAACAGGAAGGCGATGGCGAACGCCGAAAGGACGACTCGCATCCGACTGACAAAGCTGATCGAATGGATCTCGTGCGATCGAGCGGCCTCGACGGCTTCTCGCCGCGTACGCTCGGTGATGTTGTGTAGATAGAGTCCACTGTCGGAGAACATTCCAGTTTCCCTTTCGTGTTTGTTGGTTGAATACGTCCAAGGGCCCTAGCCACCGCGCCGCCAGCCGGCGAGGACTTCCAGCGCCGTGGCAGCCAAGACAGCCGCCGCAGCAAACGTAGCTGCCAGGAGCTGGGTCACCCGATGGCTCTCGATTCGTCGGAACACTGGCGGCGCTCCGATTTGACGGCGCTCCGACGCGGAGATCCTTGAGAGCCGACGGCCCTCCGCCTCGTGCAGGGCGTCCTGCATGTGTGCTGCCGCGAAAACTTCCATCCCGTAGGCGTCCATCTCGACCTCCTTTGACCTCGCCGTCCTGAGGGGACGTCGTGCCATCAAGATGTCGAGCGGGGACCAACCCGCCATTGGGCACGGCCTTAGGGACTCCTCATTTAGGCGATACTCCAGAGCAGCGGCCTGCGGACCTAAGGAGCGCAGTGACAACCGGTCTCGAGTTCGCCTTGACCCCCTTGATTGGACGCGAGCAAGAGTTGCGCGCTCTTGAGGCCACGCTGGCCAGCGGAAGCCGACTCATTACACTTCTCGGCCCGGGGGGTTCGGGCAAGACCAGGCTCGCCCGCGAGCTCTTCGTTCGCCTTCGCGCTCTGGGGCGAGACGCCCAGTTCGTCGACCTCGTAGGCTTGTCCGACGCAAGCCTGTTACCGGCTGCGGTCGCCGCCGAGCTCGGCCTTCGGGAAACGACCGAGCGAGATTACGAGGCCGTCGTCACCGCCGCGTTGGCCGGCTCTACGGCGGCGCTGGTCCTAGACAATCTCGAGGAGCTAACCGGCGCGGGCAATTTCCTCGCCCACGTCTTGAACGCCGCTCCATCGATGCAGATCGTGGCAACCAGCCGCGTTCCCTTGAGAATTGCGGGCGAGTTCCAGTTCTATGTCCAGCCGCTAGAGCTTCCGGCAACCGACGATCCCGCTGACATCGAGGCCTCGGGCGCCGGGGCGCTGTTCCTCAGGCGGGCGCGGGAGACCGGCCAACTCGACACCATCGAAACCGAATCGGCCGCTGCGATCGCAGAACTCTGTCGCCGAGTCGACGGCCTACCGCTTGCGCTGGAGCTCGCTGCCGCGCGGACGCGAATCCTGTCGCCGATGGCGATTCTCCGACGCTTGGAAGACCACACTCCGGGCCTCCTGACGCGCGGCGGCCAGCCAGCGGCTCGACATGGGTCCCTGGACGCTGTGCTGACCTGGAGCATCGAACTACTGGGCCCCGACGCGGAGGAAACGCTCAAGGCCGTGTCCATTTGCCCCGGGGGTTTCGACCTTCCGACTGCCCAGGCTCTCGTCCCTGGGATCGACATCCTCGAATCGGTGGACGCTCTGGCCGAGTTTGGTCTCTTGTCGAAGCTCAGCGAGCTCGATGGCGAGCCGTGGTATCGGGTCCTTGAAACTGTCCGAGCAGTCGCGCAGGAGCGATTGTCGCCTGAGGACCGGCGCACCCATTCGGCTCGACTTGCTGGCCAGATCGCACTTCTGGCTGGCGGGACGCGCGAGGCGTTCTATCGCTTCGACGAAGGCTTCATGCGCAAGCTGGATAGACAACTCGACAACATTCGCTCAGGCCTCGACTGGGCGGCATCGAATGACCCGCGGCTCTATTTGACGATCGCCGGCAATTTGTTCGGCTACTGGCGCCTGCGCGGCCTGCACCGCGAGGGGGCGGCCCGCCTGCGCAATGCGATTGGGGCAAACGCAGAACCGTCCTCGGCAAAGGCGATGGCGCTTTCGGGTCTGGCCCAACTCGTCCGCAACGAGGGCGATCTCGGAGAGGTGCGCCGGATCGCCTCCGAAGGGGCGGCCGTAGCCCGGTACGTTGGCGATGCGGACGAAGAGGTCCTGGCGCTGGAAGAACTCGCCTTGGCTCTCGCCGAACCCGCTCCAGAGGTGAGGGACCGCCTGCGCGAGCTGTTGCCACGGCTTCGCGATCCGATCGCGCGGTTCGGGTGCCTCAACGCGTTGGGTTCGCTAGATGGGGCGGAGTCTGGTTTCACGTCCCAAGCGGAGCTCGACCTCTATCGCGAGGCTGCCGCGGCGCTGTCGGGGACGCCGTTTGAGCGGTTCAGGGCAATCCCGTTCGCCAACCTGGCCCAGGCATTGCTCTACCGGGATCGTCCCGAGGAAGCTTTGGAGTGGGTCGGGCTGGCGCTCGATGACCTCGAGGATGCTGGGCCGGAGCTGCTGGCGTGGGCACACTCGCTGCGGGCGACCGCTCAAGCCCTCCTGGGGCGAACAGATGCCGCAGTTGCCGATTTGCGCACCGCACTCGCGCTCACGCGATCAGAAGCGATGGGCTTGGCTGCTGAATTGCTAGTGGCTGCGATCGCCGTCATGACTGTCGTAGGTGCGCCACTCGTGGCGGCCAGGTTGCTTGGAGTGAGCGAAACGGTCCTGCGCAGAACACCTGGTTCACCTGACCTCGCCCTCGGTCAACGCCTTGGAAAGCGGGCCATCCGATCGACTGAGCCGGTCGCCTTCGAGTTGGCACGAAACGAGGGCCATACCCTCACGCCCTCGCAGGCAGCTGACCAAGTCCTTGCTCAACTCGCGCGACCCCTCAGGTCCCCTAGGTCGGGCCGTGCGGCATTGCTCCGGCACGGAGGGCTCAGCGCACGCGAGATCGAGGTGTTGTCCCTCCTGGCTATCGGACGGACCGACCAAGAGATCGCGACCGAACTCTTCATAAGCCCGAAGACGGCCTCGGTCCATGTTTCCAACGCCAAGTCAAAGCTCGGTCTAGCGACACGCACCGAGGCCGCACTATGGGCGCGTCAGCGGGGTTTGGCAGACACCGACCAGACTGGCTAGGCACGTCTGATCCATGTTCTGTCGCTGTCATGCCTAAGAACGAGACACGCGTGAGGAGTCCGGCTTCTGGCTCGGCAACCGAATCGAGAGCCGCCCGTCGAGCCTGCGGTCTTGCGCGGTTGGCGACGCGATCAGGTCATAGTGTCGTTGTGCCAAGGCATGCGGTCCGTGGAAGACACGGGGCAATTCTCGTCATGGTCTGTCTGCTCCTCGGGTGCAGCAGTGGCCGAGCGCCAGTCGATCAAACAGCGCTAGCCACTTTTCAAAACGAGATATGCAGTGCGGTTAGAAGCCTTGGGGACAATCGCGATGACTTCGCCGTTGTACTCGGCCTGTCCTCGACACGAGATGCTGCTTTCGCGGCGCTCGGTCGAATGAAAGAGCGTACCCAAGCCGCCGTCGATCGCTTCGAGGCGGCGGGATCCTGGGCTCCAGGAAAGTCTGTTAGTGACACGCTCGCAGCCAATCAGCGCGAGCTGGTCTCAATACTCACGGACCTTGAGACGGCGGCCAGGAGCGGTGATCAAACGAAGTGGCAGGCGGCGAGTTCTCGATATGCCTCTTGGTATGACGCGTCAGTTCCGATCCTGAAAGATGCAACTGCCCGGTGGATTGCGCTCGGGGTGCGTTGCACCTAGAAACGAAATTGTGTCGGGCCGCTCCCCGCGCACTCGGATAGGTTCTAGGTGCGGGGGAAACAGCGCCTGCGTACCGGACTTCACGACCCCTTCGCCAATCCGGAACTGAGGTCCAACCGGGCACGATGGGCTCATGGTGGCGACCGACGCGCCGTCCTAGCTGCCTATAAGAGCTCCCGCCGGATGGTGAAGGTATCGTTCCCATGCGATGGCGCCGACGTCGAAACCTTCGTCCCGACGCCCCTGTAGACATACTTCACGGTCGCCAGCCATGCCGCTTGCAAGCCGCTCCGGTGACCTCCAGCTGTGATGGATATAGCTGAAAATCGCTGTGTGTCAATTGGGCCAGCGTCGAGCGCGCTAGTCGCGAATCCTACGAAGACGGTCGTCACATGGCCTTTGATATGGACTGCAGTTGTGACACCGTTGGCCGTGGCCTTGAGGGTGCTTCCGGAGATCGTGATCACGATCTTGCCGCTCGCGGGGAAGGACAACGGGTCTCCGCCGTCGATCTGGATGGATGATCCGCCGTACCAGTTCTCCCCCGAGCAGCCCGACCAATTGCCGATGTAGATGACCTGGCCCGTCGACGTGGTGAGGTCAACCGTGAACGCATCCTCGATGTCGTGCCATTCCATACCCGCGCCGCACCAGTGCGATTCGGTCGCCGGGATGGTCGCGCTCACCCTGGTGATGGCGTCACTCGCGCGCACACCGTAACCCGCGAATTCGCGGGTCGTGGTTGTCTGTATCGACGAACTAGCTGGTCGTGGAGTCGCTCGAGCCGGTGGCGTTGGAATCGGCGAGGCATTTGGCTTCGGCGTTGTAAGCGCAGGAAGTGCGCCGATCACCTTGGTCGAGCCCTTTGGCACTTCCGCAACCTGCATGGCTATGCCAAGCCCATTTGCGACTCCGACCCCTGCCTTTGAGAGCGCGAGAGCCTTTGGCAGCAGACCAACCAGGCTGACCGCCGCCTTCCGGACACCGGCGTCACTGATACCCGGCGCCTGTACCCTTTCAAGCAAGGCACGGGCGCTCTTCCTGATCGACTTGACCCCGTCTATCAGCTCGCTGGTCGCTTCGCAGCTTCCCAGGCGTTGCTCGAGGCCGTCGTAGGCCGTTAGCACCGCGGAGACCTGCCGTGTCGCGTTCACTGTCGCTACGGCATCGAACCTCTTGGCAACGACAAGCGGACGCAATGCCGCGAGATTGACCGCAAACTGGTCTGTGAATGAGCCGAAGTAAGTCACGGCTACCTTGCATTGGTTCGGGGACACCTGCGCTCGGGCCGCGGCCGAAGGGGTGAGCGTCGCGGCAGCTTCAGCGCTCGACGATGGCGCCTGAGCGCCACATGCTGCGACCAGAGCTACTACCACGATCAACGACGCTAGCCTGACGCGGATACCTGCGGGCATATGCCACAGTAAACCCGGCGACCGTCACGAGATCAACGGGCCAAGGGCTCCTCGACTCAGGCCATTGCGGACAAGGCGGCGACTAGGCTCAGAGGTCTCCTGGATATCGGCTCAGCAACCGCTCGAGCTCAGCGGCCGTCATAGGCCGTCCAAACCTACGGCGCCATTCCTCTTCAGCGCCCGCCACCCATGCGGCGCGAAGGCGCTCGCGAAGTCGATGACGGCGCTCCTCGCCGAACTCGCGCTGCTTCCCAGTCACGCCAAGACTCGACCGTCTTCTGATGGGGTAATCCGCAAAATCCACTCATAGTGTCGAACAGATCTAGGCGATCGGGGCCGCGACGCTGTCCCGGATTTTGCCGTCCTAGCTGACGCGAAGCCCTTGCTACCCTCGACCCATGACCCGCCGCGGTGATCGCGAGCGCATCTACCAAGCCAGACGCGCCGCCCACTTCTCGCGCCTTACGGCCATGCGCACGATCGACGAGCTCGACGCCCAACACTGGCTATCGCTCTGGAAACGGGAGGCCGAGCGGATTGGGCTTGACCGCCACGAGGCAGGCTTTTGGACCGCACGCGAGGTCTGGATCCTCGAGCAGCGTCGGCGTTAGAACAAGTCCGATCCCACTGCAAGAGTCCCGACGACTATCACCAAGACGACCACGGCCACGAACCCGATAACAAAGATGCCCACGCCAAGACCAACGCGTCGATCTCGCTGACTTGGTTGACGCCAGCCGGGCTTTTGGTCGCTCACAGCCGGTAGGTTGACCTCAAAGCGGCAACCCCTGGGTCAGCTGGTGGCGATGTAGAAGTCCTCGCAGAAGTCCCGACCCACAGTCTCACTCTGACCGGTGCTCGCCTTCACGATGCCCAGGTCCTCAAGGAAGATGTCGTCCTCGGGATCGTTGGGCGTGCCGTTGGTGTCGATCAGTACCGCGAACCGGGTGGTTCCCGCGTCTTTGAGGTAAAGGCTTCCGTCGTCGCTCCACCACTTGTCGATGCCGGCGCCCCCGTTGACGATCGTCAGGGTGCCGTCGCCGTTGTCGGTGACCTGATAGTCCTTGATGACGCCGTTGAACTCGTGGTTGTACGACTTGCCCGTGAGCGGGTTCGTGAACGCCTCCGTGCCGTGGACGCTGTCGAGGAAGTAGAGGAGCTGGTCTCTGCCCCGCCCGCCAGCCTTGGAGACACCGTGGATGTCGAAGGTGTGGATGACTCCGTCGAGACCACTGTTCTCGTCCGGCCCGCAGAAGTTGTCGAAGACCTCGCTGGATTCGTCATGGAACTGCTCGTGGAACAACGGTGCCGCCGAGACGACCGGTGCCGTCAGGAGCAGCGCTCCGGCGACCGACGTCAATGCAATGGTGCGACCGCGAGCTGGCACGGAATCCTCCCCTCATCGAGCGGCCCCGGCGTCGTCACGGTACAAGCGCGCTTGGTTACAAACAAGAGGCCTGCCGTCGGCCCGGCTGAAGCTGGGCAACCCGGCGGTTGCGATCGCGACCATAGGACCGGCGCGCCGGGCCGGTTGAGAGGGTATGAGGCTGGACTCGCTTGCTATTACCCAGCGCTGGCGGAGGGACCTACGTTATCCATGATCGAGTTCCGGTAGGTCTCGGCCATGTAGCGGCCGGCCCAAGGCAACACGACCGTCAGCATGACGACCAAAAACACGATCAACAGGGCGAACTGCACGAGCATCACGCGGATTTCCCGAAGGATGGAATGCCGACGGCGAGAACGGGGCATGGTTGGGAGTCTAGCCCGGTGCCGCCTGCGTGATCGTCAGGAATCTGACGGCCATAAGGGCCAGTATTTCGAGCCAAGCTCCAATCTCGAGCGCATCGGTAGCTGCTGTACCGGGACCTCGCTGGCCTGGATAGAACCGGTGCCGCCGGGCGCCGTGGCGAGCCGTCATCGAGCAGTGTGATGCTCTGCGTTAGTGGATTGGCGCATCATCCCGCGGGGACGAACACGGAGCGCGAGGAGGGGAAGATGTCCGGCCGGTTTCGTACTCTCAGAAACGTGTGTTTGGCCGGTCTTGCATTCTGGCTGGCCGGGTGCAACGCAGGAGCCGCGGCCACGCCCATCATCATCTATGTGACCGCGGAGCCGTCGACGGCGCAGGTATCCGCAAGTCGACTACCGGCAACCGCCGATCCTACCCGTCGACCCACACCAAGCCCGGAGCCCACCGTGGACGCTGATTTGTCGAGCGCCTGCGATGCGATTTCGGCTATGCGCGGTATGGGCGATGACATCACCGGCCTCGTGGATGCTGCTTTCAACGCGTTTCAGGGCGGGTCCTACTCCAACTGGGCGGATGAGGCCTCAGGAACGATTGCAGCCGTGAACTCCTTGATTGCCCTGCTGGATGGGGTTCCCAATCGTGAGCCCTACCAAGGCTGGAAGGCATCAGTCCTGGAAATCATGCTGCACCTGAGCAGCGCCGTCGTCGCATACGACACGGGGATCACCGACGACAGCCTTACGCAAATGAACAAAGGCAATGCCGAATTGCAAGAAGCAAGTGATCTCACCGATTCGATGAACACGTTCGCCGCTGAGTTCGAGAGTGGCTGTTAGCCCTTGTCGTCCTCGATTTCAGTCGTCCAGGGGGTACGGCTCTTCGGCGAAGGGATTCCAGGCATTCAAGGCCTGCGTCTCATCGTCGGTTAGGGTTCGGATCGTTCCATCCCGCCGCGGCCAGTAGCGGTATTTCATGCGCGGCTGTCTCAGCCTCATGAGCGCAAGACGCCGAAGCTGGCCAACGCGGACACTGGTCACGCCCAATTCTTTCGCGAGCGTTGCCAGCGTAGGACTCGTCCCGTCAAGCGGATAGAGGGCGCGAGTGACCATGCTTAGGTCGCGATGCCGGCCAACTCCTCCGATCAATTGCTCCGAGCTGGTCATACCAAGCTCATCGACGGCATCCCATAGTGCGGTTTCGTCGGCGCGAGATGCCTCTAACGGGTCCAGGCCAAAGATCGCGTCTAGTAAGCGCAACGTTCCCGCGTCGAACGGCTTCTTGGGAGATTCCTCCGCCATCGCCAACGCATGGTACGGCTTCCCGAGTGGACGACTAAGGAACCGCCTCGCTGCTGCGTGGACAGCGCGGGATCGCAACGACTGGACCGGCGCGGCCCGGTCTGGTGAGCGCCAGCCGTCAGGTGACTCTTGCACGTCGGACATCGTACGGCCCGCCGTCGGCCCGTCTGAGGCTGGACAACCGGGCGGTTGTGATCGCACTCGACGGGACCGGCGCGGCGGGCCGCTCAGAAGGTCCTGGCGGGACCTAGCAGCGGATTGACACTGGGACGTTTACCCGCAGGATTTCTTCTGGCTGGAGTAGTCAACGTACGAGGTGCTGCCACGAGTCAGCGTCACCTTCGTGCGATGGTAGAAGCCTCTGTACGCGGAGCAATTGATCGCGTAGCCGTAATACACGGGGCTGAACGTTCCCCGTGAAGCCACGCCGCCCGTCCAGAGGCTGCCCAAAGTGTTTATCCAGACATTGGAACTGTTTTTCCTTTGAAGTCCAACCGTGAACGTGTACGGAGACCCCGACATGTTGCAGACATATCTACCGCGAGCTTGGAACTGACTCGGGAAGGTTGGCTCGCCGTACACGGCTGGGATGATCGCGAGGACTTGGCAGACCTGTGAAGTCGTCCTCGTCTTGGGCTTCGGAAGTGTAGGCGGGGGCTCCTCGTTTGGGTCGGACACGGTGATCGAGAGGACCGCCGTATTCGAGGGCCCAACGCCGTCTCTGGCTCGATATGTCAATTGGTCGGGTCCGATGTAGTTAGACCCTGGTGTATAGGTGAACGATCCGGATGTCGACATCGAGGCCACCCCAAACGCAGGCGCTCCGACGATCTCGTACGTCAACGCATCGCCATTCGCATCGGTACAGACGACTCCGCCGCTGATCGGCGTGTTCCTAGGGGTGGAAATACTCGCGTCGCCACATACCGGGAGCTGATTTGGGACTGGCGTCGGAGTTGGCGTCGGAGTTGGCGTCGGAGTTGGCGTCGGAGTTGGCGTCGGCCTTGTGTCATGGCCCGCGAACACGATCTCCGCCGTGTCGTAAGGCTGTGACAGATCGCTGTAAACGATGACCTCACATCGCTTTGTAGGTGTCCAGTCGCATAGAAGCCCTGGGCCCTTGTCGTATTGGACATTGATGCCCACGGAAAAGGCGCCGTTAGAATCGGTGGTAGGGAAGGCCGAGGGATCACAAGACGTGCCGGACCCACTCTCGGTTCGACACTGCGCCACGATGACCGACGTGTCTGCGGGCAGGCCCGTCCCGCTAACTTGAACGCTGACCGGACCCGCATCGGTTAGATCGTGGCTGGGGACGACCGTGACATTGGGTGATCCGCCGTGATCTGCGTTGACCCCTACGGCAGGGATGAGCAGGACGACTGCCGTCATGAGTGCGAGTAATCGCCGCTTCCGGAATGCGCGCGTCATTCTCGGACCCTCCTAGTCGCCGGCGGCACTCGGGGTCGGTTGGGCAGACGCGGAAAACGGCTGGGACTGGGCACGGTCCCCGCGCCCTGCGGCCCTCACCGCCAAGGCGTTAGACGAGGATAGGCGCCACATCCGACTGTCACAAGTTACAAATTCTCGCCCGGCGCGGTCAGGGATGGTCGCCCGGCATGGAAAGCGCCAAGAACAGTGGGGGACCATTCCTGGCGCTCTGACGTTCGACCGGGCGATCTGTCCATCGTCGAAGCCCCGATCAGGGCTGACTCCAGTTGACGGCAGCTGTCTGAGGCACTTGGTGGGATGGCCTATCGGTTCACTCGTGCTCAAACGCCCGTGACCTTCCGCGCCGCGCGAGCACGATCGGCTCATAGTGTCGATTTCCGCCATCTCAACTGGGCCATGTCCGAAACGGCAGCAATCATCGGACGGGAGGCATGCCGTCGAGAGGTGGTGCTCGAGTGCACCTCGATCGAACTAGTTTCACGTAGACCTTCGCCTTTGGCCGTTCCATACTCGGCCCCGCGACGTGGGTCACCGCGCCGGGGCGACCCAACGCAGATGCTCGGCTAACCGACCTAGCCCGAGGTCGATCGGGCACCTGGCGAGCGAAGCCGGCGTTGGAGCCTTCATGCCCGGTGCCTGGCCGCTGCGATCTACGAATCGTCGCGCGTTCTTCACTCGAAGCGACGCTGCTCCTGGCCGGCCGAGAGTTGCCGTCGGGATTGTCGCCGTCGTTGTGGCCACACTCGTGTCAGTTCCAATCGTTGTCGCGACTCCAGCTTCCATGGCAACGGGAACGAGCTCCGTCAACGCCCCCTCAGTGGGCTCGACACCAACATTCACGGAGTTCGCCCTTCCGTCCGGCAGTCGTCCGCAGGGCATCGCCGTCGGATCGGATGGCGCGCTGTGGATTGCCGAGGCGGGTACGAAGCGTATCGCGCGCATGACCACGGATGGGACCGTGACGGAGTTCGCCTTACCAGCGACGAGCGAACCTCAGGATATTGCGGCCGGGCCGGACGGCAGCCTCTGGTTTACAGAATTCGACAGTCGTCACATCGGACGAATCACGACAGCTGGCGTGGTCACGGAGTTTGCTACTCAAATCGGCGCCGTTCCCTCGTACGGCATCACGGCTGGACCGGACGGTGCCCTTTGGTACGCCGTCGACGGCGCCAACACCATCGGTCGCATAACAACCGATGGCCACATCACGACCTTTAGCCCTTCGACTGTCTTCAGCAACCCAGTGGACATTGCGGCTGGCCCCGACGGCGCGCTGTGGTTCACAGAGTTCAGCAACTTGAATGGCGGCACCAATGCCATTGGGCGCATCACAACTACCGGCCTTATAACGCTATTTCCCCTGCCGAGCTTCTTCCCCGTCGCATGGGGCATCACGGCGGGCTCCGACGGCGCGATGTGGTTCACAGAACGCAGGGGCCGGATCGGGCGCATCACAACAGCGGGTGTCATTACCGAATTCGAGTCGACTACGCTCAGCGAGGCCCCAATCGATATCGCGGCCGGTCCAGACGGCGCGCTCTGGTTCACCCACGCGAGCGGAATTGGGCGCATCACCACCGCCGGGGTGATGACCGACTTCACGGTCCCGACGGCCAATAGCGCTCCATGGGCCGTCACGGCGGGTCCCGACGGCAACATTTGGTTTACCGAAGGCGCAGCCTCGAAGGTCGGGCGGCTCACGCTTGGCGATGACCCGAATCCGAAAATCGCGCTGGACTGGACGGCTGACGACGACGTTGGGACGATGCTCAACGCACCGCTGGTCGTTCGAGTGTTTTGTAGTCCCGGTCTCGACGCGTCGGCAGGTGTCACCGAGTATCTGTGGCATGTCGAATCTCCGGCGCACGCCGTGATCGAGACCCGGCCCACTCGTGACTGCTCGTTGTCACTGGTCCTTGACGCCACCAAGGATGAGGGCGTCTACCCCACCCGCGTCGATGCACTAAAGGGCACGACCGTTCTCGCCTCCGCCCACGTCGACGTTATCGTCCAGGACTTCCTTACCGTGTCGATTGGTGACTCCGTCGGCTCGGGGGAAGGCAATCCCGATCGAGGCTGCGCCCCAGGCAGTTGCATCGATCCCAGGTCCTCGCCTGCGGTATGGGAAGAGCCCGGCTGTCACCGTTCGCATTTCGCCGGCTCGGCCGTTGCCCCACTAATGGTCGAATCCTTCGACCCACGATCGTCGGTCTCACTCCTGCACATAGCGTGTTCGGGGGCCTCGACGAGTAATGGCCTCCTCGGCTCGTACGACGGCATTGATGGCAAGCGCGACTACCCGCCCCAGGTGCAGCAGATTGAGACTGCGCTGGCTGGGCGCGAGATCGATGCACTCTTGGTCAGCGTCGGTGGCAACGACATCGGGTTCAGCCACATTCTCAAGGACTGTGCGTGGGGAACAGATTGCGTCGCCCGAACAGCCAAGAAGCTTCCGCGCGACATTAGTCGCCTCGACACGCAGCTGTTCGCTCTCAATGCGTGCCTGTCCTCAACCGATGCGCGCTGTCAGGCGATGCTGACTAAGGAGGAGCGCAAGGGTTGGGGCAGTCCTATCAAGTCGCTCGGCATCGACCCGGAACGGGTGTTCATCACCACGTATTTCGACCCCACCCGGGATCAGAACGGAACTCAATGCCAGGGAATCTTTTTCCAGACCGTCGGCGCAGGGATCACCCCGGCTGAATTGACCTACCTCTCGGACACCGTCATCCCTGCGTTGAACGACGAGATTCGGCTAGCGGCCAAGCTCTACGGGTGGACTCCGGTTGACGGCGCCGACCAAGCGTTCAAGACACATGGCTATTGCGCCAATGACACCTCGAGGTGGATTCGGACCTTCGCTGAATCTGCGGCAAACCAAGGCGACACGAACGGCACAATGCACCCCACCGTTGCCGGTCACGAATGGTATGGAGCCAGGCTATTCGACGCCCTATCGGCCAAGCTATTCGATGACGCTGGTCTCCCCCGTCTGCCTAGATAGGCGCCATTCGGAGTCACCCTACACAGGAGGCGGGGACGCCTGGGATTCTTTGAGGGCAGGGTCGAATCGACATGTTCAGCCGGTGGTCCTCGGCGAGCGCTGCCGGCCTCGCCGCCATGTCCGTTAATTCGAAACGGGTTGACGACGGGATCGAAGGCGGCGTTCGACAAACCATAGTGAACGAGCAGGCGCAACGAGCGCCCGGATTGGATGCTACTGCCCGACTGTTCGGGACCTTGACGCGGAACAGTATTGGCCGATAGTTGCCTCGTGGGCCGTGAGACCGGCACCGATCCCGCTGTTGATCAGACATCCCTGCATGTCCCGGTCGTGCCAGTGGTTCCCGACCGACCCCCTCGACCCCTTCCCCGGATCGTTCTCCTCAGTCTCGGCGTGGGGGTGATCGCCTTCGTCGCGGGGCTTCAATTCCGCACGGATCCATCAAGAGAGCCGGCGACCTTGGTTGCGACTTCCCCGGAGCTCACGCCGTCGCCGATTGCGGCCGCGACCCTGCTTCATCCCGTGGTCGCGTCCACGCTTCCGGTCTCATCGACCCCTGGGTCCAGTTCGTTCGCGCAGACATTCGACGCAGCCAGTCTGATTCAGGCCCTTTCCGGCGGGGCGAGCTGTGTCAGCGATCCGACTGGCTGGGCGCTTGCGCCTGGACCGTACCCAAACCAGATCTTCGTCAAAGCGTGGTTCCTGTCCTGCCCGTTGCGTCCGATAGAGCGAGCGGCGTTCGCCGGTGCCGCGGCCGAAGCCATCGCCCACACAGACCGGCCCAGGGCCGATGGCGGAGGCGGGGTCATGGCCGTAACGTCCTACCAGGAGGGCGACCTCGCCGGCAGCGTTACCGTCGTGACGCGTCCGTCGACGGACGGGATCGAGATCGCCGTTACGCTCGAGGAGGAGCTTGCACATACCGGTGGCCCGCCTGCACCGAGCCGAGCGCCGACCGATACGACCCTGTCGCCATCGATCGCTCCGGAGGTCATGGAACTGCCGATGAGAGGGACCTTGGCGCCCGGAAGCTACATTTACCTGAATCCACATGCCGCGGGCGGCACTTCGGGCGTCAACTGCGTTGGTGGATGTTCGGATTACTACGGGATCACGTTCTCTGTGCCGCCTGGATGGCTGACGGGCGCAGGGTATGTGGACAAGCATCCTGGTCAGCCTGTCTGGGTCGGGTTCAGGGCATGGTCACTAGAGAGCGTCTACGCCGATCCCTGCCGTTGGCGGGATGCCACTCCTTCTACCCGGCCCTTCGGTGGGGCGAATGGCCTGGCGACCGCTCTGCTAAACCAGGCAGGATCAAGCGCATCGGCGCCGGTCAGCCTCACGTTTGGCGGCACGGCGGCCATCCGGATCGAGCTCTCAGTCCCGGCTGATGTCGACCTGGCGCAGTGTGATCGGGGCGAGTACCGCCGCTGGACGGAGTTTGGTGCCGCCGATAGCGTGAGCATCGACCACGAGCAAGGCCAAATCGACGTCCTCTACCTCGTCGATGTCGACCGCATGCCGTTGGTGATCCAGGCGTCGTACTTGCCCGCGAGTAGTGCGAAGGATGTCGCAGAACTCGAAGAGATTCTGGCATCGATGTGGATCGCGAGATAATGGGCAGGAGCCGCGCGCGGAAGAGTTGTCTGCAGGTCGTGCGACCGGCTGAGAATGCGCGCGTGACCGACGACCGACTGGCCGTTCCTCCGCGATTGGCACCCGGATGGTCCGCCCGTCGCTGGGCCATGGTCTACCTGTTGTGACTCCTTCTCTTTGTCGCGGTCTTCGTGCTCGGTGGCCTTTGGGTTGGGGTTGTTTCGCACCCCCAGGACGAGCACGCAGCGCGAGCCGGAACCTGGTTCCTCGAGATCGGGCTGGCGGCAGTGGGCTGGTTTCTGGGAGCGATCGGCCTTCGTCGCGCTGCGTATCGAGAACGATCGGCCGGGTATACGACTCTTTACGGAGACTCAGCAGCGATCCCCCTCCCTTCGAAGGGTTCGTCGTTCGAGATCAAGCTCTTCTCAGTCGAGGATCTCTGGCAGCTCGACGACAAGACTGGGGCCGTAATCCGCCAGCCCGCCGGAGTTGTTAACGCTTTCGACGGCCGGTGAGGCTCGTTTCCTAGGAGTGGCGCCAGATTCCCTGGGAGACCGTTCTCGAGTCGATGAACGCCGGGCGCCCGGTGGGATGGCGCGTCAAGCCTCCCGGTCCGTTGGCGTGGTGCCCCGGTCCGGGTTGCCCTTCTCTGCCGCCTGCCGAATCGTCTTCCGCACGAAGCGATACATCAGTAGACCGGGAACGGCGCCAAGGATCGTAAACAACGCGATGAATGGCCACGAGGACCCGCCCAGGATCCCGAACACGAGGCAGAGGGCAGCGGGACGCCCGACGATGAGGATGGCCAATGTCCGGTCGGAGATGCGGCCAGCCAGCCACAGCCGCGACTCGATTGGGCGTGTCGCAACGGCCAGCACGATCCCGACAATGATTACCCATTCGGACATCGAGTGAGTCTGGGCGCCGGTTGCAGCGGCTCACGCTGGGCGGCCGACACCGGGATCGCGTCCCTGCGAAGCCGAAATTGGACACGATTGGCTCATAGTGTCGTTTCGTGCCGACCGGGAAATAGCCTGTGAGCACCATGACGATTCGGGAGCGATTTGCTTGCTCGCGCTGGTCAGCTCAGCTCCATCCCAAGCTCTCGATTGAGCAAAGCCATCTGCCGCTCGGGAGAGTCGACATAGACGGTAACGCTGAAGTCGCCGCGATCTCCACCGCCGCGGTCCCAGCCAGCGCGGACCTGGGCAGAGCAGTAGGCGGTCCGTCCGCTTCGCATGAGGCGGTCAAATACCGTCTTGTAGCGAAATGCGTCGCCCTTCGAGAGGTAACCGACGAGCTGTCCGCCGATCCGCACCGAGATCGCGTTCGAGTCGTAGCGGTTCGTTGGCTCAGGTACCAAAGCCGCAGTTAGGTACTGCTTCACTCCCTCCCGTCGCTGGCCGCCGGTAAGTTGAACCAACGCGTCGCGGTAGTTGGACTCGCCCACAATCGCAATGCCGCCAGCGCCCGCATACAGCTCGATGCCGCCGGGTGGGGGTGGCATCCGGTGATCCTCAAGTTCCGGCGGCTCGCCACGACGCGGCGCCTGAACGTCGCCTGGTTCTCTCGTCTGACCCAGCAGTCTGCGTAGAAATCCCATTGCATCCTCTCCAGCGATGCCCGTTACAGCCTACGACCGCGCCCTCCCGCCGGCGCCAATCCCGTGGCGCCGCAGTTCCTTGCCTGTACAGATTTCCGGCCGTGCCCGAGACGATGACGGAGCGTGGCTCGCTCTGGCCTACCACCTCATTGAGCCGAGCCAAATCCCCCGGTCACGAGCCAGAGAAGCAGGAAGCCAGCTAGCAACATTGGCACGCCGAGCGCGGTCCAAACGATGTAGTCGAATCCAGCCGACGAGAGCGTCCAATCAGGATCGGATGGCAAGCCATCAGCTACGCGACTCCGCGCGGAGCGCAGGAACAGAACGAACGACGTAACCCCGACGATACATAGGACGGTCGCCAACGCCGGTTCTTCGGTCCAGGTCTGGAGGGCGGTCCAAACCAAGTACAACTGCGTCGCCGCAACAGGCGCGAACAGCACCCACAACCAGCGCCTCTCACCCCGGCCTGCCCGTCGCAGGGCGAACACGGCGATCGTCACCGCTACCGCGAACAGCGCCAGCCCCGCAGGCAGGTCCACGCCTTCAGTATCGCTACCGTCGCGCATTTCAGTGGTTGTCAGCCGGCGTTCATACGAGTCCAGGCGGGGCGACCGTGGTTTGACTCTTTGGGTGACCAATCGGACGGAGGCTGGACGAGCGCGAATGGTCATGGTGGCGCTTGGACGCGTTGCCCCCCAGAAGAGGGGAGGTCGTCAGTCTTCCATGAGCCGACGCTCGATGATCGTCACTGCCCGCTCACGGTCGCCCATGATCTCGAAGGTGCGGACCCGCGCGTCATCGGCCAGGATCTGGGCGCGATGGGCGACTCGCTCGTCGAGGGAAGTCATCGGATCCGACGCGTCGGGTCCGCGCCGACGTGTCCTAGGCTTCTCCGGCCGCGCCATCATTTCCGCCAGTCCCGCGATCCGGTGGACGAGATCCACGTAGCTCGACCAAGCCTCGGCGGTGTCCGGGAAAAACACGTCGCGCCCGCCGAAATAGCGCTTCTCGAGCTGAGTCCGCGCCTCGCTTTCGACCAGGACATCGATGCTCATTAGATGGACTACCGATCGCCACCTCGCCCAGCATGCGGCGAGGTCCTCACGGTAGGCCGCCAATTCCAATGGCGGGAGGTCAGCCTCCGGCGGCCCGCAGAGGAGGCAGCCCATCCAGTAGAAGACCCCAGCGGCTCGAAGGCCCTCGACCCTGGCGAGCTCGCAGGCCTGGCTGTTGATCTGGAGGACAAGGCAGAACAGGAACGCCCCGTCGCCGACGCCGCGGCGGACCTTCTCCGACACGACCTCACTGGGCTGCCCTTTCAGCGAGGCGCGCACCGACGCCTCGATCCGCTGCCCGATCACGCTGAGCGGCGCCTCGTCGACCGGTCGGGCAGCGATCGCGCGCGCTTGTGCCTCGATGCTCGGGTACTGCTGGGCCTCGGCCAACCAGGCGAGGACTGCCTCGATCGGCGACAGCGCCTGTTCAAGCTTAGCCAGGCGACGGTCAGCGGCCGACGTCATCCGCCGAGCAGGCTTCCGTCGGGCGAGTCGGGCGCGTGGTTCACCGCCAGCTCGAGGGCTTGGAGACGAGCTTCGAGCTCGCCCGCTTCGAGCAGCTTCACTGCGGCAGTCGCGGCGCTTACCAGCGTCCGGGCACGAGCGACCGAGTTGTCGAGGCCAAACAGGTCGAACGTGGCAATCTCGAGGACGCGCCGGATCCCGACGACGGTGTCAAGCCCGGGCAGGTCGAAGGCGACCGCGATGGTCCCTTCCTTGCGTCTCCGAAGTCCGCCGAGGCGGCGGGCTTCGGCCGCATCCTCAGCCCGCTCGGGGTCATGGCTGAAGCAATAGGGTCGGTCGCGCAGCGGTGCCATACGACAGGGTTGACCGTCCGCCTTGGCGTAGGCGCATCCCTTCCTTATTAGCATCGATTAGCTCTGCTCGTGACGATGCTGCGAGTCACGAGCGTCGACACCATTCGCGGATAGTGTCGCTGGTCATCCATCGGCCTTGACGGCTTCGCGCCCGGTGAATGCCTGCCAGCGCTCGATGCTGACCTGGACGTAGCGGGGATCGATCTCCATCCCGAGACAACGCCGGCCCAGCGCCTCCGCCGCAACGAGGGTCGAGCCCGAGCCGATGAATGGGTCGTAGACCGCTTCACCAGCCTCAAGGTGGTTGCGGATCGGCGTCTCGGAGAGGAGGACCGGCTTCTGCGTCGGATGGTTGAGCTTCTCCTCGGTGCTGCCACCCATGAGCATCTTCGGGCTGGGTGCATTCCACACGGTCGACTGGTCGCGCGGCCCGATGTACAGGTTCGGTGTGCCCGGCTTGCGGACCACCCAGCACGGTTCGTGTTGCCAGTGGTACCAGGAGCGACCCATCGAGAACAAACCCTTGTCCCAGATCACCTGGCAGACAATCTCAAAGCCGATCCGTTCGAGACCAAGGGCCACTTCCGTTGCATGAATGTCGGCATGCCAGACGTATCCGACGGTGAGAGAGGGGACCAGTTCGAACGCTTCGGACCAGTCGGCCCGCGTGTCTCCCGACAACGTCGTGTAGGTGTGTTCGGCCGCCCGCCCGCTCACGTCGCCGCGGCCGCCCAGCTTGCGACGGACCGCCATGTACGGCTTTTCCGCCGGCCCAAGCTCGTTGTAGACGCGGTCGCGCCAGGTCGGGTCGAGGCTAACGCCGTAAGGCGGGTCGGTGGCCAGCAGCGTTGGTTCTGCGTCGTCGAGTAGGCGCGCCACGTCTTCTGAGTTGGTGGCATCGCCGCACAGGAGCCGATGCGGCCCCAGGAGCCACAGGTCGCCCGACCGCACATGCGGATCGCTCGGAACCTCGGGTACGTCGTCGGGATCTGCGAGCCCGCGGCGCACGTTGCTTTCCAGCACATTGGGATCCTAAGCTTAGAATTCCACGTGGACAAGTTGTCGCG